>Ga0302320_10000566_pt1 | contig 88000 bp, 56 predicted proteins | sample Bog_T0_3_FD_202130 | JGI IMG/M metagenome (GOLD analysis project Ga0302320, IMG submission 202130) | Peat permafrost microbial communities from Stordalen Mire near Abisko, Sweden - Bog_T0_3 | ecosystem: Environmental > Terrestrial > Soil > Wetlands > Peat | place: Sweden: Abisko, Stordalen Mire...
CTTCGACGGCCAGCATCTGAGCCAGGATGCCATCGCGCAGGCCCAGAGGCGAGTAGCGAAAGCCCGCCAGCGCAAAGCTCTCAAGAAGTTCGGCGAAGACCAGCGCGCCGGGGACGATGATCTCGGCCCGCCGCGGACCAATGCCCTCGATCGCCGCGCGTCCGGCAAACGGAAGCTGGGCAAGCTTGTTGGCCAGCTTGCGCACCTCGCGTGCGGGAACAATTCCGGCAGCTTGCAAACCGGAGCCGGCGCGACTGACGGTGAGTGAATGAACAGCCTTGCCGGCCGTCTTGTTTGCGGAGCCTTTGCCGGATTTGCCCTCATTCCTGGCTGCCTTGCCGCCTCCGCCTTTGGCCATTGCCGCAAACGCGTCGCTGAGCGCGGCGGCTGTGCCCGAGGTGGCGATGACCTGCGAGATTTTCTCCGGCTGAATTCTGCGATGGGCCCGGCGCAGCTCGCGGGCGATGAATTGGCGCATGCGGACCAGTCCCTCGGCCGGCGGGGGATCGGCCGGCAGGAACTCCTGTGTCAGGCGCACCGCGCCCAGCGGCAGGCTGATGGTCTCGCGGATGCGCTTGCGCTCGGAGAGGGTAATCTCGCAGCTTCCGCCGCCCAGATCGACGAGCAGCACGCGGCCTGCCGTTTTGTATTCGACTACGGGCACGGCGCCGTCGAGGCCCAGCACGCCCAGATGAATCAGCCGGCCCTCTTCGAGGCCGGAGATGATCTCCATCGTCCAGCCAGTCTCCTCCTTGACTCTGGCCTGGAAGACCGCCGCGTTACGCGCGTCGCGCATGGCCGAGGTGGCCACCACGCGAATCTGCTCTGCCCCGTGCAATTGCACCGCCCGCTGAAAGCGCTTGAGCGCCTGAAGCGTCGCCGCCATCGCCTCCGGCGAAACCAGTCCGGACTCGAAGACGCTCGCTCCCAGCCGCGTTACCTCCCGGTCCTCGTGCAAGGTCTTGAGGTGGTGCGCCACGACCTTGGCGATCTTCAATCTGCAGGAGTTGGAACCGATATCGATGGCGGCAAAGGTGGGCATGGGGGCTGGGCGCACTCCGTAAGGAAAGAACTGTCTCTGGGGCCAAGATACACGACCCGGCCGGGGGGACGTGTGAACGAAAACTCGCTTTCAGCGCCGTGCGCACTTGATTCCGGCAGGGGTGACGCTGACGCGGTGCGTTCAGATGAATGGAGGTTCCCTGATTGCCTGCGGCCGAGGCCTGTCTGGCGCCCTCACTCGTGAATCGTCACCGTGATGTCTTTAGAGGTCTCCAACTGCCCGAACGAGTTTTCTCCAATGATCGTGTAGGTGTAGGATCCAGGGGTCATCGCCAGACCGCCTTGGCCGATGCACCCTGTCAAAGAGCTCAACCCAACCAGCCCGGCCGCGGCCAGCACCATCACGCCAAGCCTGCGTCGCCAATCCCGCCGCATTCTTGAGCCCAGCAGACACGCCGCCGCAAGACCGCCCGCAGTCATGGGCATCCCCAGCGGTGCACGCCCTGGGGGGCCCGGCAGATCCTGTCTCAGCGACCCAGAGATCACCCACGGTGGATTGAATTGCAGCGTCCCGCTGATCGACCCGTTGGCCGGCACCGTGAGGATCTGCGAGTTGGGAGAGCAAACCGGCAGCACCAGTTCCAACGGCCCAGGGTTTGGTCCCGCGCAAACTACGCTCACCTGCCCGGTAAAGCCGTTCAACGAGGTCAGCATGAACTGGCTCGTGCCGGCGCCCCGGTCCGAGATGCTCACGTTGCCGGCTGTCAGGGTCACCGTGGGCGTAGCTGCCCATGCAGCGCACACCGGAAGCCCGCAGCAAAAGATCAACAACATGCAATGTAAAGTCGAATGACGGCGAAACCCCATCGAAAACTCCTCGCTAAACCGGACAATTCCCTCTTCTTCCAATGTTAGGGCCTTCCACTCAGCTTGTCTCCATCCCTGTCGATGACGGCGGAGGTTTGCATAGGGGCTGGGCGCGCCGCGCATGAAGAGAATCCGGCTCTGGGGCCAAGATACACGACGCGGTCGGGATGCGTGGGACGGGCCGTTCGCATTCAGCGCCGTTCGGCAACAACCCCGACGGCATCATGGCTCTCAAACCAGCCGGTCACGAGGCGTTCAAACTCCTTGGGCTCCGCGCCAGCCGCGCCGCAGTGGCCTGCCTCCGCGGGCTCCCACAAAGCAACCGAAGGCTTGCGCGAGGAACTGTGCGCCTGAATCTCTTCGGAATGGCGCGGGGGAAGGTTTGTGTCTCTCAGGCCATGAATCAGCAGGACGGGAACCCGGCTGGCTGCCACTGCATTCTCCGGCGAGGCTTGTTCAAAATCGACTGCGTACTTCCAGCGCGCATAGAGAAAGCCGGCCTCCACGGCGGGTCGCAGCAAGGTGCGCCCTGCCCAGGCCCCAGCGTCAAGCTTTTCCCCCAGCCGGTCATAGGACGCCTCCCGGAAGCTCGCGAAGGAAGACTCGGCGACTACGGCGCAGAATCCGGGCGTTGTCCGGAGAGATTGAAGGAGCAGCGCGGCGCCCATCGATTCCCCCAAGCCGTCAATGCAGCGTGGAGCCTCAGATTGCTGAATCCAGTCGAACCAGCGGCGCACGTCGGCGGCCTCTTTCACTCCATAGGTTGCCAAGTCTCCGCCGCTTGATCCGTGCGCCCGCACATCGGGAAGCAGAACAGAAAAGCCGTGACCGAGCAGCAGGTCTGCGTTGCCCAACATGCCTGCACGGTTGTCGGCGACTCCGTGCAGCAGGATCACGGAATCGCCGTTGCCGTGCGAGGGCCGGATGCTCCAGCCGCGCAGTGTGACCCCGTCGCCGGCGACAACGGAGACCTCGGCCAGCTTCGCGTGGTTGCGCTCTGCGACGGCCTGGGCTTGTGCTTGCGCCGTCGGCTCCAACAAGTGACGCCCAGGATGCAGCGCCCATTCCGTGGCCAGGACGCCAATGGCGGAGCAGCCAAGAAGCCAAACTCCAACAAGAACCGAACTCCAGCACAAGACAATGCGCGCTTGCTTCATGGATTCAAGGTACGAGACAGACCCGCTCGCAGTTCAAGATCTAGCCTTGGCAAGGCAGGCGAAATCTGCAAACCGCCCGGCCAAGCCTGCTGCTATCCTTGAGTTTGGTTAGATTTTCCTCGATGACAACCCAGACGAACTCTCTCGATCGCCCGAAAGAATCGCCCTCCACGCGGGCTGCATGGGCGCTTTTGTTGGCGATCTTTGCCGCCGTCATCCTGGCCTCGCTGTTTACGCCGCCTCTCTTGGACGACGTGGACTCGAGCCACGCCCAGGCCGCACAGCACATGGCCGAGAGTGGCGACTGGGTAACGCTGAAGGTCAACGGCCTGCGCTATCTGGAAAAGCCGCCACTGCCCTACTGGCTCGACGCCGCGCTCTATCGCGTCTTCGGCGAGAACGTCTTTGCCACCCACCTGCCGAATGCCCTGGCACTGCTGGGCTGCGCATGGCTGGCCTGGGTCTTCGCCAGCCGCGCATGGAGCACGCGCGCCGGCTTCTATGCCGCCCTGGGTGTGCTCACCTCGGTCGGGCCGTTTCTTTATACGCGATTTTCCATTCCCGAGGCGCTGCTCAGCTTTCTGCTGCTGGTGGCCCTCTATTGCCTGCTGACCGGCTTCAAGTCGAGCCGGGGTTTTCGCATGTATGGGATGTGGGCGGCGCTGGGGCTGGCGGTGCTGGCCAAGGGTCTGATCGCGCCGATCTTCTTTGCCGCGGCGGCGATCCCGTTCCTGCTTTCAAGCGGTCAATGGAGGCTCTGGCGGCGGTTGAAGCCGTTCACGGGAACGCTCCTCCTCCTGATCATCGCCGCGCCCTGGCACATCCTGGCGGGCCTCGCCAATCCGGGGCAGGGGCATCCCGCCGGCAACCACCCCACTCCGGGCAACGTGCATGGCTTCTGGTACTTCTACTTTCTCAACGAACACGTCTTCCGGTTTCTGGGCGAACGATTCCCGCACGACTATAACCGGCTGCCCTTTGCCGCCTACTGGCTGCTGCATCTGGTCTGGCTCTTTCCCTGGAGCCTGTTCCTGCCCGCTCTGCTAGCGGCTGCCTGGAAGAGCCGCCGCAACTGGCTCTCGCACCTGCGCGAGAATGCCGCAGACGCCAAATTCAGCGTGCGCACCGTTTGGTTGCTGAGCTTGTTCTCGGCCTTCATTCTTGTGTTCTTTTCACTCTCGACCAATCAGGAGTACTACACCTTTCCGGCCTGGACGCCGCTGATCATTTTGATTGCCGGCGTGCTGGCCGGGATCGAGGAGCATCGCGACCAACTTGGCAAGCTGGACGCCGGAAAACCGCTGCTGTCGACTGCCTGGCTGACAGGGGCGCAGGCTGTCTTCGCCGTGGTTGGCGTGCTGGTGGCGGCAGTGCTGGGCTGGGGATTGTGGGAGTCGCGCAACTTGCCTTTCGTGGCTGATGTGGGAACTTTGCTGGCTCATCGCGGTGTGGGCGATTACACGCTTTCGATGTCGCACATCTTCGACCTGACCGGCCCATCGTTTGCCGCGCTGCGCATGCCGGCCGCGCTGGCCGCAGTGGCCCTGCTGGTGGGGCCGGCCGTGGGCTGGCTGCTGCGGCTGAGAGGAAAGCACATCTCCGCCACTGTCAGCGTAGCTCTTACGTCTGCGGTTTTCCTGATCGCCGCGCACATCGCATTTGCCCGCTTCGAGCCGATGCTCAGCTCGAAGCAGTTCGCGGACACGATCATCGAGAGAGGGTCGCCCGGCGACTCGTTCATCATCTTTGGCGACCAGTCGGATGCCTCTTCGGTGGTTTTTTACGCGCACAGCTTTTTTCATGGCAAGCCGGCGCTGCTGGTGGGCGAGGCCTGTTCGCCGCATGGCGAAGGCTCGTCGATGCTGTGGGGCTCGTGTTATACCGACGCGCCGAAGATCTTTCTGAGCGAAGAGCAACTCTCCAGCATCTGGGGTACAGGCGAGCGGAAGTGGCTCTTTGCCCAGGACATCAACCAGCCCAAAGCCGAGCAACTGCTGGCGGGCCGGCTCTACCCCGTGCAATCGATTGCCGACAAGGCACTGTGGACCGACCGGCCACTGCCGCAAAGCGAATCGGCCCGTCCCCTGGCGGCGCGACTTGTGAAGGACGCGCGCCCGTGAGTCCCATGCCCACGAATCAGGACGTGCTGGTTGTCGGAGCGGGCTTTGCCGGCGCAGTGGTCGCCGAGCGGCTGGCCAGCGCGGGGCGCGAAGTCCTGGTTATCGACCGGCGCGATCATATCGCGGGCAATGCCTACGACCACCCGGACAGCCACGGCATCCTGGTGCACAGATTTGGGCCGCACCTGTTTCACACCAACTCCGACGCGGTCTTCGAGTACATCTCGAGATTCACGGATTGGCGGCCCTACGAGCATCGGGTTCTGGTCTCGCTCGACGGCACGCTCTATCCGCTGCCGATCAATCAGGAAACGATCAATCGGCTCTACGGGCTGAATCTGGACGAGGCCGGAGTGGAGCGCTTTTTGGCCGGGGTCCGCGAACATCGCGAGCCGGTGATGACGAGCGAAGATGTGGTGCTCAACGCAGTGGGACGCGAACTCTGCGACAAAATCTTCCGCGGTTATACCCGCAAGCAGTGGAATCTGGACCTGTCCGAACTGAGCCCCAGCGTTTTGACCCGCATCCCCACGCGCACCAACCGCGACGACCGCTACTTCACCGACAAGCACCAGGCCATGCCCGCCGAGGGCTATACGCGCGTCTTTGAAAGGCTGTTGACGCATCCCCGCATCCGCGTTGAAACCGGCGTGGAGTTCGCCGCCATTCGTGAGCGCGTGCGGCCACGGATCACCGTCTTTACCGGCTGCATCGATGAGTACTTCGGCTACAGGCTGGGCAGGCTGCCTTACCGATCCATTCGCTTTGAACATGAGCACCTGGCCGGAGTCGAGCGCTTCCAGCCGGTGGCCACCATCAACTATCCCAACGAGCGCGCGTATACGCGCATCACCGAGTTCAAGCACATCACCGGCCAGCAGCACCTGGGAACATCGATCGTGAAGGAGTTTCCCACCGACGACGGCGAGCCGTATTACCCGGTGCCTCGTCCCGCGAACCAGGAGCTCTGCCGCCGCTACCAGGAGCTGGCAGCGATCGAGCCGAATGTGGTTTTTCTGGGGCGTCTGGCGCAGTACCGCTACTACAACATGGATCAGGCGGCGGCCGCCGCACTGAAAGCTGCTGCAGAGATCGTGGGCGTGTGAAGCGGCTCAGGTGGCTCCTGCGCTTCTACAGCTTAGGAAGAGCGGGGTTTGGCGACTGCTGAGGTTGGAGAGACCGTCCGTCGCATGGTGCCGCCCGGCTCGAGCTCGAAAACCTTGCCGTGCCATTGCAGACGGTTGCTGCCGTAGCTCGCCACCCAAAGCAGGAAGCCAATCAGGTCGCGCAGCGGGTATAGGAAAGACCAGCGCACCGAGAACCGGCTGCGCACCACTGCGCCGCCGACCAGCATCGATTGCGCGATCTTGAGCAGCAGCGTGAAGCCCAGCAGCGCCGCGCCCCAGAGAGCATGGTTGGCCAGGATGCCGCCGAGGAGCGCCAGCAGGCCGAAGGGCGTCGAAAAGGTGAGCACCGTGCCGAAATGCCCCATGGGCCGCGAAAAACGTGTACTGCGCATCCAGCTCAACTGGTGCGCAATCGACTTCCAAAAGCCCGACCGCAGGATCAGATGGTTGACGATGTGATCGGAGAGCGCGACGGTCTCGCCCGCCTCCGCCACCAGGTACCCGAGCATGTAATCGTCGGCCGCGTAACTCCCCAGCCGTTCAAAGCCCCCGATGCGCTGGAGCGACGACTTGCGCACCGCCGATGAAGGCCCGAGGGTAAAGCGCAGGCCTTCCAGCATCTGAGCCACCAGCACTCCCGAGGTCATCTCGACGGACATGCCCAGAGCCTCAAGGCTCTCTCCGAAGCCGCCGTCGATGGGATCGCCACGGTAGACGCAGAACGCCGCGCCCACGGCAGGATCGCGGAAGGGCGCCACCATTTCGCGCAGGTACTCCGGCCCGACGGGAATATCCGCATCCGTGGCCACCAGCAGATCGTACCGCGCCGAGCTGGCCATCAGGTGCATCGAATAGCAGCGGGCGTTCATCCACGGCGGTTCGCCGGAGTGGAGAATGGTCACAGGAATGTGCGGATAGCGCTCTGCCAGCCGGGCGGCAACCGCCAAGCCTGCGTCATCGGGCTGGCGTGCGCAGAAGAGCAGTTCGTATGCCGGATAGTCGAGCTTGAAGTAGCCTTCCAGGCACTCTTCGAGGTAAGCCGGCGAGCCGTGCAGCGGCTTGAGAATGCTGACGGGAGGGGTAAAGTCGAAGAGTTGCCGCCTCTTGCTGCCTCTGGCGATCAGATACTTCGCGGCCGCGATGAAGACCATCACGGTAAAAATCGTAGAGGTTGCAATTCCCGCTATACCTAAAAAGAATAAGAAATATCCCACGACGACGGCTCCTTTGCCGCTCTGCAACCTTTTTCAATTCGCTGAGGCTAACTTTATCGGATGAGCAACTCTCTGTCCAGAGTAAAGCCGGGAAGCCGGTTGCCTAATTCGCTTCATGGAGTGTCGCCGCTCGCTTCACCCCACGGACGAAGACCTGTCCGTGGGGACCCCGGTCTCTGCTGGTGGCGTCGACTTGAGTACGTCTGCCCTGTTTGGCCAGCGTAGAATCGGGGGACCAACTAGCCCTTTTTTCTATTTTCACGTCAATATTAGACAATTGCGCGACAATCGATTCCCGCCTTGGCCACCATAATAGAATCAGGGAGTCGCACACCGGTCTTCAGGCTTTTCCGCTGCTCTTGGCATTTCGGCAGGTACGAACAAGTTACAGATCGCTGAAATCGGATACACCATGACATTCGGCCACATTCTTTCAGTCACGCTCGGTGCGCTTGCCGTCCTTGGAGTGACGACCTCGACTGTCTACAGCCTGATGGTCGCCGCAGCCGTAGCGCAATTTCGCCGGCGCGCGGCCGGGGCCGGAACGCGAACCTATATGCCCCCGGTGAGCGTGTTGAAGCCCCTGCATGGCGACGAGCCGGATCTCAAAGAAAATCTGGCCAGCTTTTTTCAGCAGGATTATCCGGAGTACGAGATTCTGTTCTGCGCGCGGCATGTCTCCGACCCTGGCTTGAAAGTGGCGCGGTGCGTGGCAGCGCGTTTCCCCCAGGTGAAGGCACGCATGCTGGTCTGCGGCGAGCCCCCCTGGCCGAACGCGCGCACCTTCTCACTTGAGGCGATGCGGCGCGAAGCACGCTATTCCATCCTGGTCGCCTCCGACAGCGACGTGCGCGTGGGGCCGGATTACCTGGCCTCTGTGGTCGAGCCGCTCAGCAACCCGAAGGTCGGCATGGTCACCTGCCTCTACCGGGGCGTCGCGCGGCGCGGAGTGTGGGCGCACCTCGAGGCCATGGGCATGTCCGTCGAGATGAGCTCGGGCGTGCTGGTGGCGAACATGCTCGAAGGGATGAAGTTTGCCCTCGGCCCATCGATGACCATCCGGCAGAGCACGGTCGAGAAGATTGGCGGATTCAAGAAAGTGGCCGATTACTATGCGGACGACTTTGTGCTGGGAAACTGGACGGCACGGGCCGGAGAAACGGTGGAGCTGGCTTCTTACATAATTGAGCACCATGTTCTTAACAACCGCTTCAAGAGCACGATGGCGCACCAGCAGGACTGGGCCACCAGCACCCGATTCTCACGGCCGTGGGGGCATTTGGGAGAAGTGCTGACCTATGCCGTTCCTTATGGCCTTCTTGGTCTGGCCGCGATGGGCGCTGGCGGGCATCTGGCTCTGGGCCTGGCGCTCTTGGCCTTTACCCTGGTTGACCGCGCGCTGCTCTGCATGATCGTGGCCGGAGGCGTGGTCCGCGACAAGTTCGCGCTGCGCAAGGCGTGGCTCTATCCCCTGCGCGACCTGATGGGATTCTGTTTCTGGATTGGAAGTTACTTTGGCTCGAGCCGCCTGCGCTACCGCGGCGATCCGTACGAGTTGCTTCCCCAGGGACGGCTGCGCCGGCTTGTCGAGGAGCGAGGGGAAACAACGCCGGCCCGGTTGGCGTCTTAGGTTGGGAATCAGGGCTTGCGGCTGATGGTGGGGGATTTGGCCACGGCCGTTTGCTTGCGCATCGGCACCATGGCGGCGCTTGTGCCGGGCGCGGCCTGCTGGAATCGCGCCAGCATCTCCGTTCGAACGTACTCGACAAAGCTCTGCATCTGGCGGTTCATCTCTTCCATGCGCTCGCGCATTTGCAGGATGATGGCGATGCCGGCGATGTTGACGCCGAGGTCGCGGGCGAGGTTGAGGATGAACTCCAGCCGCTCCAGGTCTTCGTCGGTGTAGAGGCGGGTGTTGCCCTCGGTGCGCGAAGGCTTCAGCAGGCCCTCGCGCTCATAGAGGCGGAGGGTTTGCGGGTGAATCTCGTACATCTCGGCCACTGCCGAGATCATGTACGCGCCTTTTGACTTGCGTTTTGCGGCCATTGGTCTTCTCGAATCAGATTACCTTAACTCGTTCGCCAAGTACTTCTGAATCTGCCGAAACGACTAGAGCTTATCAAACAGCGCGACGCGCGGGTCCTGGTTGTTCAGCTTGGCGAGCTCGCGCATGATCTCGCGGCTGCGCTCGTCGCCGAGCGTGGGTATCACAACCTCGACAGTTACGATCTCGTCGCCGCGCTGGCCGGGGCGCTGTGCGCTTTCGACGCCTCGCTCCCTCATGCGCAGCTTCTGGCCGCTCTGCGTGCCGGGGGGAATCTTCAACTGGGCGCGGCCGTCGATGGTAGGCACGTCCACCTTGGCTCCCAGAGAGGCCTCGGGCACGGTGACCGGGACGGTGAGATGAATGTCGTCGCCCTGGCGCGTGAAGACCGGGTGCGTGCCGGTGCGGACGATGAGGAAGAGATCGCCGGGCGCGCCGCCGTTGAGTCCGGCGTTGCCCTTGCCTTGCAGGCGGATGCGCTGCCCGTCGCGGGTGCCGGCCTTGATGCGGAACTCGACCGACTCGGTGCGGCTGACCACGCCCTCGCCCTGGCAGGTGGAGCAGGCATTGGTGATGTGGCCGCTGCCGTTGCACCTTGGGCAGGTGATGTTGAACTTCATGCGCCCGCCCATCTGCGTTACCTGGCCGGTGCCGTTGCACTCCGGACACTGCATGGACCCGCCGGTCGAGGCCTGGCCGTGGCAAGTGGGGCAGGTCTCCTGGCGTTGTACCTCGAGACGTGCCTGGCCGCCGTGGATGGCCGTCCAGAAGTCCACCGTGGCCTGGTATTCGAGGTCGGTGCCCGGCTGCGGACCGCGCGGACGCTGCGGCTGCTGCGCGCCGGAGAACATGCCGGAGAAGATGTCTTTGAAGCTGCCCCACGAGGCCGATCCCGGCCCGGCTTGCTGGCCTGGATGCTGACCTGAATTGACTCCGGGACCGCTCTGAAAGCCGGAAAAGTCGAAGCCGCCGAAGTCGACCGGCGCGCCGTGCCCCGCGCCTGACTGCCGCGCATAGGCCTCGGCCGTCGCCGGGTCGATCTGGTCGGAGTAGAAGCCCACCTGGTCGTAGATCTTGCGCTTCTTCTCGTCGCTGAGGACGTCGTTGGCCTCGGAGATCTCTTTGAACTTCTCCTCGGCCTTCTTGTCGCCTGGGTTCACATCGGGGTGATAGCGCCGGGCCGCCTTGCGGAAGGCCTTGCGAATCTCCTCCGGGGTGGCCGTCTTCTTCACTCCGAGAGTGGCGTAATAGTCTTTGTTCGTGGTCGTGGGCATGGTCTGTCTGGACTCGTCTCCTGGTTAGTGAATCACTCATCGATCACGCGATCTGCCTGGCCTTCAAATCTCCCGTCTCAGTGCGAGGCGCTGGAAGAATCTCCATCTCGATCCGGGCCGTTACCTCGCGGCTGGCCAGCGCCAGATCATAGGACATTTGCATCTTCATCCAGAAATCCGGTGTGGTTCCGAAGTACCGCGCCAGACGCAGAGCCGTGTCCGCGGTGATCCCCCGGCGCTCTCGCAGAATCTCGGAGATGCGCGTCACCGGCACCCGCAGAGCCAACGACAGCGCATTGGCCGACAGCCCCAAGGGTAAAAGAAAATCCTCTCGCAAAAACTCGCCGGGGTGAATCGCGACGCCCCTGGCCTCGTGCTTTCGCGGAATATTCATCGCCGTCTCCTCAGTGATAGTCAACAATCTCAACATTCCAGGCGTCGTTGCCATCCCAGCGAAAGCAGATTCGATATTGATCATTGATTCGAACGCTCCACTGGCCGCTACGGCCACCCTTCGGTTTCTCCAGCCTGTTTCCCGGCGGATTTCGCAAATCCTCGATCGCCGACGCAAAATCAATCGCTTGCAACCGGTGAACTGCAACCCTCGCAATTTCAGCCCATCGCCGGCTCCTTCCGGTCAGAAAGACCGCTTCGGTGTCCGCATCGGCAAAGGACTGAATCATGCTTAACGTTTATCGTAACACGGGAAACGATCAATGAGCCATCCCTGGATCTCGGACATCCCCTTCTGCAATTCATTGCCGGCAAGAGCCTTTGGTTCGGTCGATGTGCCTTCCCAGCACTCCTTTTGCCGTTGTAGCGATCGATTCCTCGGCAAAGGCTCAGACTCAAGAATTTGGATTGAGAATCACTCAGCCCTCAACCGCGCACTCCTTCCCTTCCTGAAATTGGTCCCTCCTCTTCGGCGTACCGGCGAATGAGGACTGAATCGCCAACCTTTATACTTAGATGTTTGCAGATTTCAAAGGTAGCGGCCCGGTTAAGGATGCGTCAGGAAGACAGGGTCCCGAGCGACAGGTCTGCGTCGCGGGGGAGGAGGAGCAGGCATTGGCTCAGGCGGAGATTGGAATCATCGGCGGCAGCGGGCTCTACTCGATGCCTGGATTCACAAACGTGCATGAAGAGACGGTGGAGACTCCTTTCGGCGAACCGTCTGAGGCATTTGTGTTGGGCGAACTGGAGGGGCGCCAGGTCGCTTTTCTTGCCCGGCACGGGCGGGGGCATCGGCTCCTGCCCTCGGAGCTGAACTTCCGCGCGAATATCTACGCCTTCAAAAAGCTGGGCGTCGAGCGGATCATCTCCGTTTCGGCGGTGGGTTCCCTTAAGGAAGAGCACAAGCCGACCGACTTTGTGATGCCCGACCAGTTCATCGACCGGACTTTTCATCGCGTTTCGACCTTCTTTGGCGAGGGGATTGTGGGCCACGTGGCCTTTGGCGATCCGGTCTGCGCGACGGTTGCAAGAGCGGCAGCCGAGGCCTGTAAGACTGTGGGGGTTGTGGGCAAGTTGGGCGGGACCTATGTCTGCATGGAAGGTCCGCAGTTTTCGACCCGAGCCGAATCGAATCTCTATCGCAGCTGGGGCGCGGACGTGATCGGCATGACCAACTTGCAAGAGGCCAAGTTGGCCCGCGAAGCGGAGATCTGCTACGCCACCATTGCCATGGTCACCGATTACGATTGTTGGCGCGAGGGCCACGATGCCGTGACAATCGAAGAGATTATTGGCGTGCTGCACAAGAACGCAGAGAATGCTGCGTTGGTGGTGAAGGCTGCCGTCGCTGCGATGCCGCATGAGCGCAATTGTGCCTGTGCATCAGCGGCTAAGTACGCCGTGCTAACACAGCCCGACGCAATTCCGGCGGCGACGAAGGAAAAGCTGAAACTACTGTTTGGGAAGTATCTGGGATAGCGTAGTTTTTGATCTGGACCAAGAGGCTGGAATCTCCATAACTCTGTCATTCTGAGCGAAGCGCAGCGGAGTCGAAGGACCTGTGGTTGTTCTTGGTTTTGCTTTTCTTCTTTATTGCGGGGATCACAACACATGAAAATCACAAACGTCAAGGCAGCCGAAAGATTCGACAACGTGAAGTCCGACAATGTGACTTTGGATGGAATGGCACGGTCGATCAATACAATCTACACTTGCCCTCAATGTGGCGAGTTGATTGGGTTTCAGAAGCGCAACTTTGAGAAAGCCGACCGACAGCGCCACACTAACCTTTCGCCTGAGGTTGCAAGATGCTTTGATGAATTCGCGCGACCTCCGATGCAGCTCACGGGATTACCTTGACTGGCTCTGTCCGAGATGTGGACTCGAAGCTCGCGTTTATGTTGAATTCTGGGGGGGGTGGAAGGCACGGTGATTGTGGAATCAATCTCGATACGGTCATTGAGGCGACGCAGCAATGAGTGCTTGCCACGAAATTTTGAAGCTGAGAAAGGTAACAACAACCGCAGGTCCTTCGACTCCGTTTGGCGCAAAGAACGCGCCAAACTCCGCTCAGGATGACAGATTTGTTTAATAAGTTTGAAGATGAGAGGAAGATATATGGCAATTACCGTAGTAGGCAGCGTTGCATACGACACGATTGAAACACCGGCAGGCAAGCGCGAGCGCTGCCTGGGCGGGGCGGCGACTTACTTTTCGCTGGCCGCTTGTTACTTTACCGATGTACGAGTGATCGCCGTTGTGGGCGAGGACTTTGGAAGAATGCAGCAAGAGGTATTTGATTCACACAAGATCGATACGCGCGGCATCGAGCACACGGCGGGAAAGAGCTTCTTCTGGGAGGGCTCCTATCTCGAAAACCTGAACGAAGCAAAGACTCATAACACGGAATTGAATGTTTTTGCGGCCTTCGAGCCGAAGATTCCAAAGAGTTATCGCGACTCGGAGTTTTTATTTCTTGCTAACATCGATCCGGTTTTGCAGCGGCGGGTGCGCGACGAGATGCCGGATGTGAAACTGGTGGCCGGCGACACGATGAACTACTGGATCAAGGATCATCGCCCGGCATTGTTGGAAGTGCTGAAGGGTCTCGATATTCTGCTGATCAACGATACCGAGGCAAAGATGCTGGCCGGGAACAACAACCTTGTCCAGGCAGCACGCGCGGTCCTTGCGCTGGGACCCAAGGCGCTTGTGGTTAAGCATGGCGAGTATGGCGCGACGCTCTTCAGAGGTTCGGCGGATCAGCGAGCGAGCAAGTTAGCTGGTCAGCAAGTCAGCGAGCTAGCTATTGAGCCGGAGTTCCAGGGCAGGAAGATCTTTCGCGCGCCGGCACTGCCTCTGGAAGAGGTGGTAGACCCGACGGGCGCGGGCGACAGCTTTGCAGGTGGCTTCTTCGGCTACCTGGCCTCGCAACCGGAGCAGACTCCAGCCGCCTTCCGGCGTGCCATGTTTTACGGCGGTGTGATGGGTTCGTTTGCCTGCGAGCGCTTTGGCACGGAGCGGCTGCAGCAACTCACGCGCAAGGAGATCGACGAGCGCTTCACGCTCTTCCGCGAGTTGACGCATCTCGCCTGACCACCTGCGGTGGGGCAGACGCCTTCGGCTTGTCTGTGCTTAAGGCGCGATGGTTTCACGTTCTGGTTTTGACTGCTGAGATTCCGACTGTGTTTTGAGGAGTTACCTATTCAGGTGCAAGCGAAACCACGGAAAGAATGGCTGGCGGTCGTGGCCTCGTGCGCGATGGCCTGCATTGCGGCCATCGCGTGGAGTTGGCGGAATGGAGCCCTGCTCAACTACGGCGACGCGGTGGCCCATCTGCACATTGCGCGGCGTGTCTTTGACGCGCGCCTGCCGCGGCTGACCGAACTGGGTTCGGTTTGGCTGCCGCTGCCGCATCTACTGATGTTGCCCTTTGTGCAGATCTATAGTTGGTGGGCCACGGGATGGGCGGGGGTTATTCCGTCGGCGCTGGCTTACATGGCTGCCAGCGCAGGCATCTACCGGCTGGCTCGGCACTGGCTACGGCCGGCTGCGTCGGCGCTGGCGTTGGCCTTCTTTGCGCTGAATCCCAACCTGCTTTACTTGCAAACTACGGCCATGACCGAGCCGCTTTTTGTCTGCGAGATGGTATGGGTCGCGGTCTGGCTGGTGGAGTGGCGTGCCAGCCTTGACGCTGTCGCTGCTAAGACGGGCCGGTTGCAGTACTCGATTGCAGCGGTGCTGGTGGCCGCGATCTTTACGCGCTACGATGGCTGGGTCATGGCGCTGGTGGCTTGGTCGTGCATGGGCCTGACTCTGGCACATCGCGGCAGGCTGCGTTCGTGGAGCTTCTGGCTGGCAAGCGTGGTACTGCTGGCCGCGCCAGTAGCTTGGTTTGTGTATAACTCCGTAGGCTTCGGCGATTGGCTCTACTTCGCGCGCGGTCCGTATTCGGCAAAAGTTATCGAGCTACGCACTATGTCGCACGGAGCCGGGCCGCCGCATCCGGGCTGGCACAATCCGTGGGTTTCTTTGCTCTTCTTCGTGAAGGTCTCGGAGATGGATGCGGCAGCGGCGGCTTGGGGCAATGTGCTGCTTGTCGTGAGTCTGCTGGGAACGGCGATTGCGTGGCTGACTGCGCGGCGGCAAGCGTTCCGATGGGCGCTGCTGCTCTGGTTCCCGATTCCCTTCTACGCCTATTCGGTCGCCTACGGCTCCGTGCCGATCTTTCTGCCGCCATGGTGGCCGCACTCCTGGTACAACACGCGCTATGGGATGGAGATGCTGCCGGCCTTCGCGCTGGGGCTGGGCTTTGCGGCACAGATCGTGCTGGCCGCGGTAAATGATTTCAAGCCGCGCGAGTTCAATCCGCTCTGGGTGCGGAGCGCGACGGGCGCGCTGTTTGCGCTGCTGGTTTTGAATGCGATCCAGATGGTGCGCGAGCGGCCGCTGGTTTATGTGGAAGGCACCAAGAATATTCATGCGCGGAGGGCTTTGGAAATTGAAATTCCTCCGGTGCTGCGGGCGCTCGTGGCTGAGCGGCCGGGTTGCGCCGTCTTAATGGACACCTCTACTTTTCCGAATCTCGTTGCCTTCACCGGGATTCCGCTTCGTCAGACAATCAACGAGGGCGATTTGGAAATCTACAGCGAAGCTCTTGCGTCACCGGCTGCGCATGCGGCGATTGTGCTGGCATTCGACGGTGACGAGATCGACCGCGCTGTGAAGGCGCATCCTATGGGGCTAATGGTGGTTCGGCGATTCTCGACGCCGGGTGAGCCGGCGGGAACACTTTATATTTCAGTTACGGTCAAGTAGCCTATGCAAGGAGTGGGCTAAAGCCCTGCTTTCATAGTTGAGCTTATGTACGGGCTGAAGCCCGTACCCTTCAGTAGGTGAAGCCCGTACCCTTCGATAGCGGTGATAGCATCGGGCAAGGAAACGGAATGAGCATGACGATGGCACAGTTCGCGCAAGGCTTTGAGATCGACCGCATCCAACAGATGGTGGTGGCGAACGGCGCCGTCGGCCGGTTGCTGGTGGCCTGCGTGCTGGGCGCCGCGGTGGGCCTCGAGCGGGAGATCAATCGCAAGGCCGCCGGCGTACGCACCAATCTGCTGATCTGCATGGGCGCAGCGTTTTTCACACTGCTGTCTGCGGTGCTGGCCGGCGACGCCAATCCGGACAAAGGACGCGTGGCCTCGAACATCGTGCAGGGTGTCGGGTTTCTGGGCGCGGGACTGATCCTGCACAACCGCAGCCGGGTCAGCGGGCTGACCAGCGCGGCCAGCGTCTTTGTGGTGGCCTCGATCGGCATGGCCTGCGGGGCGGGATTGTATGCCGCGGCGGTGGTGGCTTCCGTCATTGTTATTGTCGCGCTGGAGGCGGTGGGCTTGCTCGAGCGGCGCGCCAATCTGAAGACGTATCCAATGGTGTATGAGGCGCGTGGAAGTGACCAGGCGCAGATGCTGGTTGCGATTCTGGACGCGATGGACAAGGCTGGCGAGCGGTTGACCGGTGTAGAGAACGATGCCATCGGCGCGTTGCAGCGAGTGAGCTTTGCCCTCTCCGCGACCAGGAAGCAGCATGAGCGGCTGCGCGGAAAGCTGCTCTCGGAGCCGGCCATCAGTGCGCTCTACACCTTCCGCGATCAGGAGGAAGATTGATCCCCTTTGCAAAGGCCCACGCCTGCGGCAATGACTTTTTGATTGTGAACGAAGATGCTGCCGCCGGGCACGATTGGGCCGAATTGACGCGGCGGCTGTGCGCGCGGAATACGGGCATCGGCGCTGACGGCATCGAGTTTTTCGCATGGACCGGTCCTCGCTCCGGCCGCATCAAGCTGCACAATGCCGACGGCTCGATCGCCGAGATCAGCGGCAACGGCACACGCTGCGTGGCGGCCTGGATGGCTCAGGAGCGCGGCTTGAAGGCGGGCGACGAGGTAGAGATTGCGACCGATGCCGGGTTGCGCGTTTGCCGCGTGAATGCGCTGAAAACGAGCGGCGAATTCACCGTGGAAGTGACGGCCGGAATGGGCATCCCCACCTTCGCGCTGAGGACCGTCACGCTCACGAATGGCCAGGCTGTTGATGGCGTCGAGGTCTCGACCGGCAATCCGCACTTTGTGATTGTGGTCGACACTGATTTCTTTACGTTTCCCTGGCGGCAGGTGGGCACGGAGATCTGCGTGCATTCGGATTTTCCTCAGCAGACCAATGTTGAGTTTGTGCGCATTGTGAGCGAAGGCGAGATTGAGATTCGCATTTTTGAGCGGGGCGTGGGGCCGACGACCTCGTCGGGCACGGGCAGTTCCGCTTCGGCTACTGCCGCAATTGCGCTGGGACTGGCCAAGTCGCCGTTGAACGTGGTTGCTCCGGGCGGGGCACAGACGGTGGAGTGGGGCGGGCCGGGCACGGAGTTGAAGCTCACCGGACCGGCGGCGCTGATTGCCCGCGGAGAGGCCTGGTAAGAGATGAGTGCGCTCTTCAAACCTAAAGCCGGCGACCGCGCCGTCAAGTTGCTGAAGCTTGCCTCTGTGGAAGAGTGTGCGGGCGTGAGCGCGGTGGCGCCGGCGGCCTCTGCGAAGGTTGAGTTGGCGACGCGAGGACTGGAGCGATTGCGCGAGTTGGGCTTTCAACCCCGCTTTGGCCGACACGCCTTCGAGAAGGGACCGCTCTATTTTGCCGGCACCGCGGCCCAGCGGCTGGAAGATCTGCACGCCGGATTTGCGGACCCCGGCATTGGATTCGTCGCTTGCCTGAGGGGCGGCTACGGCTCCAACTACCTGCTCGGCGGGTTGGACCTCGAAGTGATTCGCAAGCACCCCAAGCCGTTTTTCGGCTACAGCGATTTGACCGGCATTCAGCTGCATTTGTTGGACCGGCTCGGCCTGCCCGTGTTTCATGGGCCCATGGTAGCCGCAGATTTCGCACTCGAGAAAGGCGTCCACCTGCCGAGCTTTCATGCAGCGCTGGAGGGCGTGCCGTATAGCCTGGGAGCAGCAGAGGGGCTGCGTATGCTGAAGACAGGCCCGGCGTTGCGCCCCGTTCGCGGCATCTTGTATGGCGGCTGCCTTAGCATTCTGGTTTCACTCATCGGCACTCCATTTGAGCCGCAGACCGAGGGCAAGCTGCTTTTTCTCGAAGACGTGGGCGCCAAGCCTTACCAGATCGACCGTATGTTGTGGCAACTGCGGCAAGCGGGCAAGCTGAAGGGCGTGCGCGGTATCGTCTTCGGCGAGATGCTCGATTGTAGGTCGGCAGGCGCGTCGGCCAAGCTTCTCGACGAGGTGATTCTGCGCGTCTTCGAGGACTTCGACGGCCCGATCGCCATCGGCCTGCGCAGCGGGCATGTATCGCAGCAGAATGTGACGCTGACCTTTGGCGTGGAGGCTGAGTTGCGAATTGATGAAGAGGCTACGTTGGAACTGATCGAGCCAGCGGTGGTAAAGACAGGGACTAGGGACTAGGGGTTAGGGGTCAGGGGTCAGGAATGCACATTTACAGGTTCGAGTTTGGGGTGATGCAATGAACGCACCGTCCAGACACATTCATTTGAGCGGGATTTGCGGTACGGCGATGGCATCGCTGGCTGGTCTCTTGCAGTTGCACGGTCATCGCATCACGGGCTCTGACAAGGCGGCCTATCCGCCGATGAGCGACCTGCTCGGCGAGTTGGGGATTCCGGTAATGGAGCCGTACGCGGAGGCCAACCTCGACGCCACTCCCGAGCTGCCTGGTCCCGATCTGGTGGTCATCGGGAATGCGCTCTCGCGCGGCAATCCGGAGATCGAGCGCGTGCTCGACGAGCGGATTCCCTTCACCTCGATGGCGGCCCTCTTGCGCGAGGAGTTTCTATTGGGGCGCGAGTCGCTGGTGGTTGCCGGGACGCATGGCAAGACGACGACGACCAGCATGTTGGCGTGGATTTATCAGATGGCCGCGAGAGAGAACCCGGAGCTGGAGCCCTCGTTTCTGATAGGCGGCGTTGCGGAGAACTTCGGCACCAGCTTTCAGCTCCGGCCCACGCGCACCTTCATCGTCGAGGGCGACGAGTACGACACGGCCTTCTTTGACAAGGGACCGAAGTTTCTGCATTACTTCCCCGACGAGCTGATTTTGACTCACGTGGAGTTTGACCACGCAGACATCTATGCGGACCTGGAGGCCGTGAAGACAGCATTCAAGCGGCTGGTGAATCTTGTGCCGCGGCGGGGATTCATTGTAGCCTTTGACGGCAGCGCGAATGTCGATGAGTGTGTTTCCCACGCGCTCTGCCGCGTCGAGCGCTATGGATTTGCCGAGACCTCCGACTGGCGCATGCGGAATCTGCGCCACGAAGATGGCCTGACGCGCTGGGAGGTGTGGCGCGCTGGCGCGTTATGGGCCGAGCTTGAGATGAGCCTGGCCGGCGAACACAATGCGCTGAACGCTACGGCAGCGGCGGCGCTGGCCTCGGGTCAGGGCCTGAGCAAAGATGCAATTTGTGCGGCGCTGGCCAGCTTCAAGAGCGTGAAGCGTCGGCTGGAGGTGCGCGCAGAAATTGGCGGCGTGACGATTATCGACGACTTTGCGCATCACCCCACGGCCATTCGCGAGACACTGCGGGCGCTGCGCTCCGTTTATCCTCAGGCTCGTTTGTGGGCTGTCTTGGAGCCGCGCTCGAACACGCTGCGGCGCAAGGTGCTCGAAGCCGAATTGGTAGAGAGCCTTCGTCTCGCCGACCGCGTTGTGATGGCCGGCGTCTATCAACAGCAACGCATTCCGGAGCCGGAGAGACTGCACCCCGAAGACGTGGTTCGTGCGCTCAACTCCCAAGGAACGCCAGCCGAACTCTGCCCGGATGTGGATGCCATCATCAACTCCATCGCCCCGCAGCTTCGCTCGGGCGACGTGGTGGCGATCCTTTCGAATGGAGGCTTCGACGGGATCTATGAGAAACTTCCAGCGCGGCTTAGAGAGCTTCAACCCTGAATGCCAGAACGTGTTTCAATCATGGTTGAGCAGATCATGGAGGCAAATCCGCAGGGGCTGAAGCCCCTTGTCTTACGACCGTTTTCGACACGACTAAAGTCGTGCCCTGACACTTGATGCTGCTTCAATTGAGTTTTTCAGAAGCTAGAGCATTTTTGGGAATTGTGCAGACCGGAGTTTTGTATGTATCCCACCCATTCCGCAGAAAAACGCGGAATGGATGGGGCACGGAAGTCCACAGCAAATCCGAAAATGCTCTAATGAATCACGTATTCTTCAGAGCGAATGTCTTCCTGGAGCAGACTGTAAGCCTATGATTCCTGCCCTGCTATTGTTGGCCACGCTGGTTGTTCTCATCCCTATAGTGGGGCTGATCTTCATTCCCTGGACGCTTATCACGGGCAATGTGGTGCCGCTCTATCGCGCGACCAATTGGCTGGTGCGGACAGCGTATTGGGTGTCAGGAATCCGCATCGCAGTCGAGGGACGGGAACGCGTGCCGAAAGGAACGGCGTGCATCTTCATGGCTAACCACGTCTCCAATCTCGATCCGCAGGCACTGATCCCGGAGATCCCCGGCCGCACCTCTGCATTCCTCAAGCGTTCGCTGATGAAGATTCCTATCGTGGGTTACGGTTTCAGGTTGGGTGAGTTCATTCCCGTGGACCGCAAAGGCAGTTCGGCCAGCGCGCAGGAGAGCGTGGCGGCGGCCCAACGCCTGCTGGACAAGGGCATTCACATTACGACGTTCGTCGAGGGCACGCGCTCAAAAGATGGGCGGATGCTGCCTTTCAAGAAGGGCCCGTTTTATCTCGCCATGCAGACCGGCGCGCCGTGCATTCCGGTGTCGATCTACGGAACGGAAACGATGATGGCCAAGGGCAGCCTTCGCCTGAAGCCGGGGAGGGCGCACATCGTCTTTCATGCGCCGGTGAACCCGGCCGACTATGCGACTCGCGAAGAGTTGTTGGAGGCGGTTAGGGCGGCGATTGCTTCGGGGCTGCCGGAGTGGATGCGGGGCTGAGGCCTTACGGCTGCACGGTGGCATTGTAGCCGTCGTTAAGCAGCTTCTGGCGCGTTGCATTAGCGTCGTCGCGGTTGGTGAAGGGGCCAATGCGCACGTGGATCATGCCGTCGGCGGGATCGCGGTGGACGCTGACCGTGTAGCCGCGCTTGCGCAATGCGCCGATCAAGACGTCGGCGTCTTCCTGATGAGATACGGCGGCAACCTGGACCATCAGAGTTTGCGAGGAAGCCGTTGCCGCGGGCATGGGTGAGCCAGGAGTCTGTGAATCGGGAGCGGGAGCAGCGCTGGTTCGATCGGAGGTCGATTGGCTGTCGACGGCGGGCCGCGCCCTGGAGCCGGCTTGCGGGGAGGCTGAGGGCTTGGCGCCGGATCCGGCAGCCAGCGGGGAGAGAGGAGCGCCCTGCGACTGGCCGGTGGCCGGGGAACTGTGAGCGCCGTGCCTGCCTGACGCATAACCGAGCAAGAAGCAGATGCCGCAGAGCAAGACGAGCGCAAAGAAGAGGCCCCCGAGCTGCCACGGACCCAGCATCAGCTCGGTGTCGGGGCGGTACGGGTCCGGCCGAAGCTCATCGGGGTTAAAGTCTTCGTCCATTCACTTCCTCAAGTTCATTTCCGGAAACAGTATGAAGTTCACTGCGGCATCCCGGGCTGTCGCTATCCCCACCGCTCGGACGAAGATCCACCCGTGGGGACGTCAGCCATGATGGTCGCGCCAGCTTTGGTCCAGGACTGGTTGCATAAACCCCGTCAAGGTAGCCGAAAAACATCCCTCGGGGCCAAAGCCTGCGATTCTATTGCTTGTTTTGCGGCACCCTTCGACTTCGCTCAGGGCAGGCTCTAAAGCCGTGCCCTTTCAATGCGCATTTATGCAACCAACTCTAGTTCGGCATCCTATTCAGGAATGTCTACTACTTTTCCGCATCCGACTTGGCCGCGGCCGGCAGGTTCAGCTTGTTAAAGAGCGTCATCATCTCCAAGGGCAGCGGGAAGATGATGGTGGTGTTCTTCTCGACGCCGATCTCGGTGAGGGTTTGCAGGTAGCGCAACTGAAGGGTCATCGGCTCGGAGGCCAGCAGATGAGCGGCGTCCACCAGCTTTTGCGCGGCGTCGAACTCGCCCCCGGCGTGGATGACCTTGGCGCGCTTTTCGCGCTCGGCCTCGGCCTGCTTGGCCATGGCGCGCTGCATCTGATCGGGCAGGTCCACCTGCTTCACTTCGACCGAGATGACCTTGACGCCGAACGGCTCGGTGCGCTGGTCCATGATGGACTGGATGCGCACGTTGAGCTTGTCGCGATGGCTGAGCAGCTCATCCAGCTCGACCTCGCCGAGCACCGTGCGCAGCGTCGTCTGCGCCAACTGCGAGGTCTGGTAAACATAGTTGGCTACCTTGATGGCCGCGTCGTTGGGGTTGACCACATAGAGCGTAACCACAGCGTTCACCTTGATGGTGACGTTGTCGCGGGTAATCACGTCCTGAGCTGGAACCTCGAGCACGTCCTGTCGCAACGAGATGCGAATCATCGTTTGCACCGGCCGGAAGACAAAGATGATGCCTGGCCCGTATGGCGCTGGCGAAACGCGACCCAGGGTGAAGATCACACCGCGCTCGTACTCGCGGAGAATCTTGATGCAGTTGAGCACGTAGAGAACGAGAATGGCCAGAACGATTGCAAGCGGAGTTAGAAAATCAGGCATTGAACTTTCCTCACTAAGTACGGATTCTACTCCAGCAGTGTTACAAGGTGGAGTGTGGCGGATTGGGCGGGAGGGCCGGCTCGACGTGGAGGAGATACTGCTCCAGGCCCACGACGCGCAACGGGGTTCCAGCCGACACCGGCTCGCTGGAGACGGCACTCCAGATCTCGCCCTCGACAAGGATGTGCCCGTTGGGGTTCAGCGGCTCCATGGCGAAGGCGCGGCTGCCCACCAGGGCCGACGGGCCCAGGAGGGATTTCTGGCGGCGAGCGCGCATCGCTACCTGGACGAGAAAGAAGGTGATGCCCGCAAAGGCGGCGCTGACCGCGATGGCCACCGCGGGGCTGACAGCCATCTCCGGCACGGGCGCGGCAACCAGAGTTAGGGTTCCGAAGGTGAGGCAGACAATGCCGGCGATGGCCAGCGCGCCGTGGCCGCCGAACTTGGCCTCGAGCAGCAGCAGAACCACCGCCGCCACAATCAGCATGACCGCTGTGTAGCGAATCGGCAGCAGGTCGAGCGCGAAGATGGCCAGCAGCACCATCAGAGTGCCCAGAGCGCCGGGGACGATGGTGCCGGGCGCGTTGAATTCGAGATAAATCAGCAGCGCGCCGCCGACGAGCAACAACAACGCGATGTTGGGATTGACCAGCCAGCCGAGCAACTCTTCGCGCAGGGTGGGGCGCAGGGTCTGGATGCTTGGGTTGGAGAGATGGAGGGTCAACTTCGTCCCGTCCATGCGGGTGATCTCGCGGCCATCGATCTCGCGAAGCAGCTCCCATTCATTCGGGGCGGTGAGGTCGATGAGGTGCTGGTCGAGCGCCTCCTGGGCAGTGTAGGAGTGGGAGGAGTGAACGGCAGCCTCGGCGGCTTCGGCGTTCCTGTTCCGCTTTGTCACGTAGGAACGCAGAAAAGCCTCGGCGTCATTCTCGATCTTCTGGCTCATGATCGCGTCGGGTTGAGGACCGATCTCGATGACCGGGTGGGCGGCTCCGGCGTTGGTGCCGGGAGTCATGGCGGCGATGTCGGCCGACTCCAGCAGGAAGAAGCCCGCCGAGCCGGCTCGCGCGCCTGCCGGGCTGACATAAACGATGACCGGAACCTTGGACGAGAGAATCGCACCAACCATGGAGCGGGTCGAGTCCAGCAGACCGCCGGGCGTGTCGAGCTCGACTAACAAAACCTGAGCCCCGTCGGAGTTGGCCTTGGCGATGGCCCGGTCGAGTTCACCCTGCGTGACCGGCTGAATGGTGTCGGAGAGGATGAACTTGTCGACCAGGGATTGCTGGGCCGGCAGTTGCTGGGCAGAGACTGGGGCGGCAAGCCCAAAGACTGCAACCAAACCAACCATTGCCGTGAACCCTTGCATGCGCTGAATCATGGCTTGCTCCATTCTCGCAGTAATCCTACCAAGGGAATATCAATGTAAACGCAGCACAAAGAAACATAATGGATCGAAGCGCAAACCGAGGGGAACTCTGAACAAGTCATTGGAGCAATAGAACATTCCCTCAGAGGCTAAAGCCCGGCCTTATTTGCAGCAACTGCGGCACGACTGAAGTCGTGCCCTGACTCTTGTCGCAGCTCCGCAGGCGCATTTCCGAAGCCTGTAAAGCCATGCCCTTTCAAAACATCGACTCAATCAGAGGCTCCTTGGAACCCTCTGTTCACCTATTTCATTTTTCCCTGTTTAGCCGCGATCTGCTGCTGCAACTCGAGGGCCGGCTTGCTCTTCGGATCGATCTTCAGGGCCTCGCTCATCTCGTAATTGACCTGATCCATGTGTCCGGCCGCGAGATCCAGCCGCACCATGACCAGGTACGCATCGACCGATGGCAACAGTTCCAGCGAGGTGACGGCCTCTTTGCGGGCAGCCTGGGCATCGCCGGAGCGTTCGCGGACCTGGGCGAGGCCGGCATGGGCCTCGGCGGCTCTGGGATCGGCGGCAACGGCGGATTGATAGAGCCGTTCCGCCTCAAGCAACAGGCCGTGATCAAGGTAGTCATGAGCCTGAGCGGAGAGCATCCGCGCGCGTTCCTGGGGCGAAAGCGCGGCCAGCCGGGAAGCTGCCACCTGATCGAGCATCAGGGCGGCCTGGTGGAAGGCAGCAGCGTCAAAGCCGCGCTCGATGCGCTCCAGCGGATCGGGCCGCGCATCGGACTCTTCATCGGGCTGGCCCGCGACCGCCTGAGCTGCCTGCGCCACAGCCGGCCCTGGCCTTGAGAGTGCGGCCTTGACCACTCCAGTTTTCTCTGGCTTTGCCCAGGCCCTTTGGACTGCCAGAGCTTCGCTGTCGCTGGGGCGCAACCGCAGGCACTGGGCCAGTTCCGTCAAGGCTTCAGCGTCGTAGCCGCCATGGCGCTTTAGGCTGACGGCCAGATTGAAGTGGTAGTCGGCTCCATCAGGCTCGGCCGCAAGGGCCTGGCGAAAGAGCGGAGTGCCGTCCTTGCCGCTGCGGGCAAGCGCAACTCCCTGATTGCTGAGAACCTCGGCCAAAGGCAGTTGGCGCGCCACTCCGGCAAAGGCCTCTTCCGCACGGGGATAGTTGCCGGAGAACAGGAGCGAGAGGCCGCGAAAGAAGCCGGCCTCAAGGGCGTCGCCGGCATCAGTATTGTTGCCTCCCACCTTGGCAAATGCCTCTGCCGCCTGTTCGTACTGCTGGCCTGCGTAGTCTTCGCGGCCCAGCGCCATCCAGGCCGGGGAGAACTCCGGGCTGAGCAGGACCGATTGGTTGAGGTGGCGCAGACGCTCCGCCTGGTCGGGCTCGGTGATTCCGCGAATGTATTGTTCAAAGGCGTCCAGGCGCAGATTTGAGCCCGCAGCGGCAAACGTCTGCTCGGGCACGTTGAAGCCGGGATCGAGCTGTCGGGTGAGCTTCCATGCCAGCGAACCGAAGACCGATATCATATCGCGCATCTCGCCGCGGGCGGTGACTGCCTGACTCATGCGCAGATGAGGCACGTCGACCAGTTGCGCCTCGGCCACAATGCCGGTGCCGTCGGTCACATAGCTGCCGACGACAATGGAATCGGCGTCGAGGGTCTCGGCCAGCTTGAGCGAACTGGCGCGCGAGGGGTGGAAGCCCTGCGGCAGCCCCAGGTGATCCAACGCGTAGATGCGATCGGCACGGCTCATGGGGGCGAAACCCGCCGAAGCCAGACGGCTGCTTAGAAGCTCCGCCGACGCCTCGCGAATCCACTCCAGGCTGGGCTGTCCGGTGCGGTTGTCAAAGGGCAGAACCAGCAGGATGCGGCCATGGCCGCCTGCGGCGGGGCCCATCCCCGCGGACGCCTGAGCGTGAGCGCAAACCGTGATGGAGTGCACCAGCGCAAAACACAATCCAAGAAGGGCGGCCCATTGCCCGACCCGGCCTAAGCGAGATGAAGAAGATGGTTTCACAACAGGCTGATTATAGGCGTTGAGGCCTGCTGGTGGGGCGGCTGCAGCCATGGCAGGAGTGGCGGGCGAACCGAAATGAGACATGGGCTCGCGAAGTTCTGGCGCACTCCGGAGGTCGTCGCCTCGCTGCCCACGCCGAATGGGACCCCCCGCATTCAAAGGTGAAGTGGGCTCTCAATTGAATCTGAGGCTTTTCTCATCGGCTTTTCACATTTGGAACCCCAGCATCGGGCTCCACAAAGGATTTAGACCAAAGTAACCTTTTGAACCCTCGATTCTCGACGATTTCTAAACCAGGCGGTCCGAATGGACGTCGTTCTCCAACCTGCCCGGCCCGGCACCGATTTCCACGGGGCTTGTGCCATTTGGCTGGTTGAGGCAAGAGGAAGAAGTCCTCACGCCCCAAGGGGTTTCAAATGCAAAGAGCGTGTTCGTTCCTGCGACTGTTGATTGTGGTCTTTCCTGTAACCCTAGCTCTTGCAGTCGCGCAGGCAGCATTGGCGGCGCCCCCCAAGGTGACCACTCTAAGCCCTAGCTTTGCCACGGCCGGCGGTGCTGCCTTCACGCTGACGATCAACGGGAGCAACTTCACATTCACCTCGACCGCGAGGTGGGGCAGCAGCGCGTTGAAGACAACGTATGTGAGTGCAACGAAGCTGACGGCCGCGGTCTCTGCCAGCCTGATTTCGACCGCCGGCACGGCTAGTATCACGGTCATCACGGCCGGCGGCATCTCGTCCGGCGCTGCGTTCACGATCACGTCCCCTCCGCCGACGATCACCAGCCTGAACCCAACCTCGGCGATTGCGGGCCACGCATTCACCATGACCATCAGTGGAAGGAACTTTGCGCCGCTCGCGAGCGCGAAGTGGGAATCCACACCGCTGATCACAACCTACGTCAACTCTGCTCAACTCAAGGCTGCAGTTCCCGCCGGCCTGGCCGCCACCGCCGGCAAAGCACTTGTCACGGTCAGTACGGGTGCCGGGATCTCGCCCGCGGCGGCGCTTGTGGTCAGCCAGCCGGCGCCGACGATCACCAGCCTGAGTCCCAACTCGGTTTTGGCCGGGTCGCAGGCCTTCAAGTTGACGATCAACGGCGCCAATTATCTTCCCGGGACAGGGGCGACGGTGGTGAGGTGGAACTACACTGCGTTGACGACGACTTATGTGAGTTCCACTCAATTGACGGCGGCCGTTCCCGCCAGCCTGAACGGCGCAGGAACGGTGACCATCACAGTGGTCACCGCGGGTGGGGCCTCAACTGGAGTTTCATTCACCGTCAGCCCGGCGCCACCAGCCATCACCACCATGATTCCGGCTCGGCTCTCCGCCGGCTATAACTCCTTCACGCTGATGGTTGTCGGCACGTTTTTCACTCCGCCTGCGACCATCAATTGGGGAAGTACGCCGCTGAAGACAGCGACCATGGGAGGATCCACGCTCACGGCACAGGTCCCAGCCAGCCTGGTTGCAGCCGTGGGCACAGCTTACGTGACGGTCAGCACCGCCGGGGGAACATCGGCTCCAGTCACCTTCAGCATTATCCAGCCGCCGCCCATCGTCACCGGCCTCAGTCCGGCTTCGGCCGCCGCCGGCGGGGCTGGATTCACAATGACGATCAGCGGAGCAAACTTCAACTCGACCACGTTCTGCTGGTGGCAATCGATCCATCTGGCTACAACGTACGTCAGCCCCACGCAGTTAACGGTCATAGTTCCGGCCAATATGATCGCCACAGCCGGCAAGCCCGGCATCACGGTCGAGACTCTCGGCGGCGTTGGCATATCGACTGCGGCCGCCTTCACGATCAGCCCCACAGCCCCCACCATCACCACCTTGAGTCCCGCCTTAGCCACTGCCGGCGGCGCCGGGTTCATGCTGACCATCAAGGGCACGGCCTTTACCCCGGCCGCGACGTCGATGTGGGGAACAGCCTCACTGGGCACGGTTTACGTCAGTCCAACGCAACTGATCGCTGCTGTCCCGGCCGGTCTGATCGTGGAGTCCGGCACGGGAAGCGTAACGGTCACGACCGATGCCGGCACCTCGGTTCCGGCCACCTTCACCATCAATCCGTCGCGGCCGGCCATCACCAGCCTCATCCCCGGTTTGGCCACTGCGGGCGAAGCGGCGTTGACCCTGACGATCAACGGAGAGTACTTCGCCTCGACCTCGATCGCGAAGTGGGGATCGACCGCGTTGACGACAACCTATGTCAATGAGACACAAGTGACGGCCGCGGTTCCCGCCAAGCTGATTGCCAGCGCCGCAACGGCTAGCGTCACGGTCACCACGACGGCGGGCACATCGGCTCCTGCTGCCTTCACCATCTACCCGGCACCAAAAATCATCACAACCGTGCTCCCGGCCGCCACAGCCGGCAACACCTACTCCGGAGCGATCAAGGTAACAGGCGGCGTACCCGGCTACACCTGGGCGGTTACGGGTCTGCCGAATAGCATGTCGTACCTCAACACAAGCGGAAGCACGCTGACGATCACCGGAACACCCGCCGAGCCAGGCGCGGTGAACTTCCAGGTATCCGTCGAAGACACCACCGGCGCTACGGCAGGCCCGGTCGCGTACACTCTCAACGTCGCGGGCGGTCCGAGCGGCGCCAATAACGGCAGCCTCAACGGGAGCTATGTCTGCCTGCTTCAGGGCTTCATCGACGACGACGGCACACGCTGGGCTTCTCTGGCCAGCTTTAGGGCAGACGGAAATGGCAACTTCAGCTCGGGCGTCTTCGACACCAATAGCCATGACATTGGCTCGGCCTCGGGAACGATCTCCGGCAGTTACAACGTCGGCTCCGACTTGAACGGCCTGGCGAGCCTTCACACAATATTGACCGATGGCGCCGCGGGAATCCAGACCACGAAGTGGGCGCTTGCTCTCACCAGCGCCTCTCAGCCGGCGCAACAGTTCCGGATGGTTGAAGCCGATGACCTTGGCGAAGTGCCATCCGGCCAGCAAGGAACCGCCGATTGCAACCTGGCCACTCCCGGCGCCTTTACAGCCAGCACCATTAGCGGCTCAAGCTTCACCTTCGGTCTCGAAGGCGAGGACCGCGGCGGCAATCTGAACGCGGCCGTGGGGCTCTTCAGCGCCTCTGCCGGAAAGATATCCAGCGGTAGTATCGACATGGCACAAGGCGGCGATGCGACCGTTCAGACCCTCGCCTTCACCGGAAGCTATACCGCGCCGGACTCTGCCACGGGCCGCTTCAAGATCGCTCTCGAGGCCGGCGGCGGACTCAGCGGTCTAACTGTCTATATCATCGACGCCAATCGCATGTTCATTCTTGATAACACCTCGAATGACGGCGAGGAGGCTGGCAACATGCGTAAACAGCAGCAGACCTCCTGCTCCGCCGCAAACATAAGCGGTCCGTTCGTCTTTTCCATGCGGGGGGCCGAATTCAATAACAACGGCGTCACGCCGTCAGGCTATTACGCCGGAATTTTTGAGGGGACGGGCGACGGCGGCGGCAACATGACGATCAACCAGAGCTACGTGGACGACAGCGGCGTCTACTCGGCTGGCCACTCGAACAGCGGCTCCATCGCTCTCGCCTTCGACTCCGCCCATCCCGGCCGCGTCACATTTCAATCGGCCAGCAGTACGACTTATCTCTACCTCTTCAACACCAACAGCGCCATTGAAATGAGCGTGGGCGACAATGGCTCGGTGGATTCTGGCTGGCTGGAGCCGCAGACCCTCCCACAAACGCAGACCGTTTTCACAAGTGGGGCTTTGGCAGGTAACTATCTCTTCGGTGAATTGCCGCTGCTGAACGGGCAGTCGAATGCCAGCGTCGGAGAGTTCGACTTGAACTGGAACGGCACGATCAATGGCGCTCTCACGACCGCGGGCGAAGAATATCTGTCCTGGGATCAGGCGACAAGCATGACCTATACGTGGGACGCGACGGCTCCCGGCACAGGAACCTTCCTCGTCGCTGACGGCGCGCAGGGAGGAGCAAGCTGTGCAGTCATTGACGCAACGAAGTTCGTCTGCACACCGCAGACCGATCCGTCGCCTAGCGTTGAGGTGATGGAGCAATAGACGAAAACTTCGCCGCAAAAGAACGAGGTCTCTACCCCAGGGTAGAGACCTCAAGAGCTCTGTGCGAATTTCGGGGTCTGTCAGTTGACCGTCAACGAGAAGGTTGCGGTGTGCGACAGCGCGCCCGACGTAGCGGTTACGGTAACCGTCGATGTGACGGGTTGCGAGCCTCCACCACTCGAAGAGCCGCCGCAGCCGGTAAACAGACTCAGCCCGCCTACGCTCACAGCAAGCAACAGCAGCAACTGCAAGCGCCGCCGCTTTCTGATGCCAAAGCAGCAGAGCGCAATCGCCAGCGCTGAGCCGGGAATGAACGGGCTGGGGTTGCGGTGAAGAGTCGAGCTCGTCGAGGAGGTGTTCACCGTTAGAGTCGAGTACGAGATGCCTGCTGGGGTCGGTATTGTCAGTAATGTGAAGATACACGTAGCCCCTACGGGCAGGCCGGACGAGCAGGCGAACGACACGTTGGAATTAAAGCCAGCCTCGTCCTGCACCGTGACTGTTGTCGTGCCACTCTGTCCGGCTTGGACCGAGATGGATGCCGGATTGATGGTGAGGGTGAAGTCCGCAGTCTCTACCACTTGGCTCAATGCTGTCGACGTGCTGCCGGTAAAGTTCGAATCGCCGCTGTAGACTGCAGTGATCGAGTTTGAGCCCAATGGGAGGGCGGAGGTTGATAAGCTGGCTGCGCCATTGCTGAAGGAGACGCTCCCCAGACTCGTGCTTCCATTGCTGAAGGTGACCGAGCCGGTAGCTGTGCCCCCAAATTGCCCAGCGACGACCGCCGTCAAGGTTACGGATTGTCCCACGCCAGAGGGATTCGGCGAAGCTGTCAAGGTTGTGGTGGTGCTCGCCTTGCTAACGGCCTGGCTGACCGCCGTGGAAGAGCTGCCCGCGAGGGTCGCGTCGCCGTTGTAGACGGCTGTGACCGAGTCCGATCCCACAGGCAGCGCCGTGGTCGTGAAGCTGGCGGTGCCGCCTGCCAGGGTCTCCGATCCCAGTTGAGTTGACCCATTCATGAATAAGACAGACTCTCCGTCAGGCGGCGTGCCGGTACTGGACGAGACTGTTGCGGTAAAAGTAGCTGGTTGGCCATAGACTCTGGAACTCTGCGAAGGAGTGAGCGTCGTTGTCGTGTCCAGCCCTAAGGTGTGAATGAAGCCGTGCAGCACATTGTTGGTGTCAACGTAGGTTCCTGCGATGGTCCCTGAAGCGTTGACGGCGAAGCCGGCGGTTCCCTGGAAGGCGCCGGTCCCAGCGTTCGGAGCGTCGAAGCTGATAATTGCGCCTATGGCGGCAGAGCGCCAATAGCCGTGGGCCACTCCGTTCACGTCAAAGTACGCACCCACGATATCGCCGGCATCGTTGATGCCCAGAGCGCCAGAGCCGCAGAGCAGCTTGCCTGTTCCGGAGGATGCACACGGGGATGTGTCCGTGCCCGCCGGATCGAATGGGGTGATCGTGCCGTCGGCCGTCCGCACAAAGCTGTGACGCGCTCCGTTTGCATCCGTGTAGGTTCCCGCAATGACTCCAGCCGTGTTGATGGCGGTGGGAAGGGTTCCGCTATTTCCATTTGTGGTCTGGGTCGTGGCCAGATTCGGAGGATCGAAGGTAGTGAAGGAGGCGCCATCGGCGCTGCGAACAAATCCGTGAGAGATGTAATTGTCATCCATATACCTTCCTGCAATTACACCCGCGGTATTGATGGCAATGCCCGTGGACCCATAAATGGAGAACGGGCTATGTCCGCCGGTAGGCACGTCAAAGATGGTGATCGTTCCATCGGAAGTGCGCACGAAGCCGTCCGGTTGGAATGTTACTCCAGTGGCAGTTCCCAAGGAGTTGATCCCGATGGGTGTTGTTCGATCATTGTTCACTTGAAAAGTAGCGATGGTGCCGTCGGTGGCGCGTACAAATCCCTGCGTACTCGAATATGCATAAGATCCGCTTGGAATCTCGTACCCGGTGAGGTTTCCAGCCGGGCTCATGTCGATCACGACTGTTCCCTGGCCTGCGCTCGTTCCAGCGCCCGCAACATCGAAGGTGACGAACGTGCCGTTAGCCTGAAACACAAAACCGTAGTACGCGCCGCTCGAATTAATGTAAGTTCCCGCGACATCCCCGGACGCATCGATGCTTCTGATGTAAGTACCCTGTAGCGCGCCCGTGCCTGCGCCCGAAATATCAACGGTGATGTAGGCGATGGGCACGTTGGGATCGGTGATAATCACGCTCTCAGACCTTGCCAGAGCGCTGCTCTGCGCCCCGGCAGACAGACAAGTGCAAGAAAACGCAAACAAACACGCCAAGAGGGAACCAGACAGCAGACGATGCTCTCTCATTTGAAGACGAATCTCCTCTTTGGTGATGACTGCTTGGCATCGTACCACGAGCGAGCCGCCCGGCGATGTGTCGCACCCACTGGATCGATGGATCCGGTTTAGATTCTCTCTTTTGAGTCTTATAAATACAGGTGTTCTCCGCCAATCGTATGGTTTAGCTTTTCATGGATAACTCGGAATCGATATGCTTCGACGGCTACTTTTTTTTCCCGGCAGCATGTTCTTGAGCCTGTCTATGAGGCTGGACTTGGCTGCCGGAGTTCCTGCTGGAGGCTTGGACGTGGGAGCACTGGCGGCAGATGCCGGCGCAGTAGCCGGCGCAGCCGGTTTGGTGGCTTGGGTTGCAGGTTGCGCGGCTTGCGGCTTGGCTCCGCTCGCTGCCGGAACCAGTGGCTGCGCGGCTCCCGGCAACGGCGTAGATCCGTCCACCACGCTGGCCGCCGAGAGCGTCGGCACGGATTCATTGTCGTTCTTCACCAGGATCGAGACCCTGCGATTGGAGGGATCGGTGGGATTGTTCTTCATGCGCAACATCTGGTCGGCGTAGCCGCGCACCTGAGTCACCTGATTGACGCGGACACCGTCCTGTTGCATCAGGCGGCGCGCGGCGTTGGCGCGGTCGGCTGACAGATCCCAGTTGCTGTAGCCGGCGTCGCTCGAGTAGGGCGTCGAATCGGTGTGGCCCTCGATCAGCAGCGAGTTGGGCAGCGTCTTCAGTTCCTTGGCGAGCAGCGAAAGCAGCTCCTGGCCGCTGGCGCTCAGCTTCGCGCTTCCCATTTCGTAAAAGGTTCCGTCCTTGCCCTCGATCAGCTCGATGCGAAGCCCCTCGGGGGTGATGGTAATTTCAATTTGCTTTGAGAGCTTCTCCAACTCTTTGCGCGCTTTGATTTCCTGCTCGAGCTTGTCTTTGAGTTTTTGCAGTTCGTCGGTGCTGACCTGGGCGACGGTAACGCCGGTGCCCGTGCCGGTCATCAAGGTACCCAACAGCTTGCCGGTTCCCTTGGGATCGTTGAAGTAACCGGAGACGGCCTGTTTGACCTTTTCGCTGGAGCCCATCAGCCACAGCACAATAAAGAGCGACATCATGGCGGTGACGAAGTCGGCATAAGCCACCTTCCACGCGCCGCCGTGATGGCCCGCGTGGCCGCCCTTCCTCTTGATGATGATTGGTTGTGTTTTGGCTGCCATGATGCTCGGGTTCTCCCAGGTGCGGTCCTTATGCTGCCGCAGCCGCGGCTGGCTCAGCGGCGGCTGAGTGGCTCTTGCAGTTCTTTTCCATCTCGTCGAAGCTGGGCCTGACATGCGCGGGAATGGCGCGCCGTCCCATTTCGATGGCGATCATGGGCGCCGAGCCCTTCAGAAAAGAGAGAATCAGCACCCGCAACACATGCAGGTATTCGTTGTGCGAATCGGCCGACTTGGCCATATTCGCGGCCACGGGGCCGACCGCGCCATAGCAAAGCAGTATCCCCAGGAAGGTGCCCACGAGCGCCGCCGCCACCTTTTCGCCGATCTCCTCCGGCGGCCCGCCCAGCGAACCCATGGTGATGACCACGCCCAGAACCGCGGCCACAATGCCCAGACCGGGCAGCGAGTCTGCGACCGTAGACAGAGAACTCACCGGCAGCGTCGACCCGTGGTGATTCACTTCCATGTCCAACTCCATCATCTGGTCCATGTCGAAGGGGTCCACGCCGCCGGTGATGGCCATGCGCAGCGTGTCGCAGACAAAGTCCCGTGCATGATGGTCGGCGAGAAAATCGGGGAAATCTTTGAAGATCGAACTCTCCTTGGGCTTTTCGACGTCCATCTCCACGCTCAGCAAGCCCTCTTTGCGCACCTTATTCAGAAACAGGTACATCATCTTGAGTGTGTTCAAGTAGCGCGCCTTGCCAAACGGGGAGGGTTTCAGCACAGCCGCTAATCCAGCGGCGATCGCCTTGATCACATGGACCGGATTGGCCACCAGCAATGTGCCCGTGGCCGAACCGGCGATGATGAGCAGCTCGGCCGGCTGCACGAGCACCATGATATGGCCCTTTTCCATCAGGAACCCGGCGATGATCGATCCAAAGACAACGACAATGCCTATGATGGCGAACATGCTTTTCCCCCCGGCGCGGATGTGATTTGGTTTCCGCCCGCATGAAAGCTGGAAAACATAGCGGCTTTTGCCCTTTCCAGCAGACCGATCAAACTCCCATCCCGCTCCGCTTGCGCCGCGCCGATGCTTACAGTGAGCGAGACCCGGTCGCCCCACCAGCGAAAGTCCGCCGTGCGGGCCAGACCGGCAAGCACCTGCGCATGGGCCGCCAGCATCTCCGGTGTGCGCTCGTGGGACAGAACCAGATACTCGTCGTCGCCCCAGCGACCCATCTTCTCGGCGGGCCGCAGCCCGTTTGCCAACACGCGTTCAACCTTGTCGAGCATCGCATCGCAGGCGCGGGCTCCGTGGGTTTTACGCAAATCGTGAGCCTGATCGACGGTGAGCCAGAGGACGCCGAAGCTCTCCCCGCCCTGGCGGAAGTCCTCGAAGGCGGCTTCCAGCCGGTCCTCGAACTCCGCCTGGCTTGCCTCGACAATTGAGCCATCGCTACACTCCCCACGCGGCAATGCATCGAGGCTCTCGGCGGGATGAAAGACGGCTGCCCGGCCGATGCGCCCGCCCAGCCCGTCGCGCAGCACCAGGGTCCGCATCATCGTGGGCACATCGTGGCCCAGCTTATGCTTCAGGTGAACCAGGGCGCCGCTTCCCGCCGGCGCTCCCAGGCACGGCTCCTGCTCTTGAGGCCGCTGACTGATAAGCAGCGGCTCGAGCGCCACCGACACTGGATGGGAGACAAGGTCCACGGCGGCGTGCCCGGTGATGGCCTCCGCGGAGCGGTTCCAGAAGACCACCCGCCCTTCCGCATCGATCAGGGCAATGCCCTCCGGAAGGCTATCCAGCGCGGCTTCAAGAAGTTCCGTGCGATCGATCATCCACGCTCCTCTATGTGCTCATCGGCGCGACGCGGACCAACTTGACCGGGTTGGGGTGTGGAGAAAGAGGTTGGATTCTGCTAAGGGAAGACAGCTCTGGCGCGAACGGGACTGGCAATCGAATCGGCACAGGCCATGGATTCAACCCTAAGTTCAAATCCGAGGACCCTCCTCAGTAAACAGAGGCCGTGGAGTCCGGCCAAGAAAATTGGTGACCGGGACGGCCAACTGGCTGTAATCTCGTTGGTAGGAAAAGTGCGAGAGCGTGGATTTTGTATCGGGACCTGCCAAAAACAAATGCGGCCCGAAGCTTAGCGTTGCAGAATGAGACACTTTGAGGCACTTGCAGTAATCTGCCGATAGTATTGCAAAGAACAGAAGCCTCCGCGGGAGGTCGCCGCTGTTTCCGGTTTGACTGGAATTGCGGACAAGACGGGCTTCAAAGGGCTTCTGAGATCAAGCAAAGGATGAAGCGCGCATTATGAACAAGATCATCCTGGCCGATTCGCAGGCGATTTTTCGGGCCGGCACCGCCAAAGTGCTCGCCATGGACGATGACGTACGTATCATTGCCCAATGTACCGACCTCGATCGCATGAATCATGCAGTCACGACTTTTCCCGGCTCCATTGTGCTGTTTGCCGCCTCGCTGCGACCGGAGCTGGAGCAACTGCACACGCTGCTGGAGACCGTGGGCAGCCGCGGCATCGTGATTGCGGAGAACAACGAGATTGCGAGCGTCTACCTGCAGCAGGGCTTCCGGGGCGTGGTCTTCCGCAACGTCACCGGCGCGGCACTGGCGGAGTGCGTGCGCACCGTAGCCGGCGGCGAAACCTGGCTGCCACCGCAGCTGATGGTGGCCGACTCTCCCGAGGAAGACATGGTGGGCACGCGGGTTCGCGACCGGCTCACCCCCAAGGAGATGCGCATCGTCGCGCTGATCGTTCAAGGCTGCAAGAATCGCGAGATCGCCACCCGCCTCAAGACCACCGAGCAGGTGATCAAGAATTACCTGCGCTCGGTCTACGACAAGACCGGGGTCAGCGACCGGCTTGAGCTAGCGCTCTTCACTATCCACCACCGCGTATTGGCAGCGGCAGCGGCCGAGGTGGGCAGCAAGCTGGAAGCTGAAGAGGCTGCCTCACCCCAGGCCATGGCCTAGAGCCTGTTATGAACTTTCCCACGGGCGCGCGAAAGTTCATAACAGGCTCTAGGGCCACTAGGCAGTGTCTGGTGAATCTGCCTAGCGTTCGGCAAGCGGCGAAACATCTCCCTCAGGGGCTAAAGCCCTGTTGATTTTGCTGGACTTTCGGCACGACTGAAGTCGTGCCCTGATACAAAACAGATCGATTTGTTATTGGGCGGACACCACCTAATCGCTGAACGGTGATTGCAAGAAGAATTGATGCTTGCCTTGTTGCTGCAGGGAGCAGAAGTTGGTTGCGCCAGGTCCTCCGCTCCCTGCCTTCCGACTTACTGATCGTTGCCCTTGAGCAAATCGGTGGAGGCTGCGGTCAGGTACCCGATCAATCCTCCGGCGCCGTGATTGGGGCCAGCCGTGAAGTACAGCTCTGCGGCAGGCGCAGAGGCAGCATCGTAGTTGCCGGTACTGGCATTTCCCGGACTGATGGCCCAGATTCCGTTGATGGCAATCGGAGCGCCTGTCGCATCTTCGAGAAGCCCGTCGAAGCGGCCGGTCGCCAGGTCATAGGCGGCGATAAGGCCGCTGGACTCGGTCGTTCCTCCGCCGGCAAACTGCCCAATCAGCAGGTCGTGACTGAATCGCCCGAAGTCGAGAGGCGCAAGAGCCACTCCCCAGGGAGCGTTCAGCCAAGGCCCGTGCTGCAGCCGTTGCAGTAACCTGCCCGACGATGAGTAGATGTCGACGTACCCCATTCCAGGACCATCCGTTTCAAACGGCTGCCCGCTTTCATGCAGCGCATAGGTCACCACAATATCGTTGCCGATGGCCTGCACATTGAAGGGAACATAGTCATGCGGCAGGCGTTCGTCTTCGAACCTCTCCTCGCCGAAATGGACGGGATGAAACGCCGTGTCATAAACATCCACGCGGCCCTTGCCAAAGTTGGCGGCATACAGATAGACCGCCGAGCCGATATAAGCGCTGGTCAGACCCGTATAAGACGAGCCGTCTGCTGTCTTGAACTTAGTAATCGCAGCGGTCGCGTCCACACCGGGGTTCCATCCGGCGATGGTTCCATCAATCGTGGAAAACAGGAATTTTGCAGGAAAGCCCGACGCAAGCAGAAAGTCTGTTGCGCTGCCGTTGTAAATGGTTCCAGTCGGGATTCCCTGGCTGCCAGCCGTCGCGGCTGGAATCGTGACAACAAGGCCCAGCTTGGTTCCAACGCCGTTATAGAGCGTGCTCAGCCCCGTTCCGGCGTCAGAAACCCACCAGGGACTGCCGGAACTGCGGCTCATGCCCCAGGGATTAATCAGGTCTGGATCGGTGACTAGCGCGACTCCCATCTCGTTCGATACCAGATTTGTTTGTGTGTAGTGCTGTCCAAACGCGACAGCTCCTGCCAGAGACAAAGCAATTGCTGTCCCAGCCGCAAGACGCAGAAATACTTTCATGAGAAACCTCCAAGACTCAGTAAGACACACCCGCACATGGGGTTCTCTGGTTATTGGGGTCCCCTAACTGCCCGCTTGATCCCAGAGATGTGGGGACCCAAACGCAGATGCAAATTACATGGGAGTTTTGCACTCCGAGATGGATTCTACCCCCGCTTGTGTGAATCCTGCTTCATTGATTTGTCAGAAGATTGTCTGAGTTTTGTCATCCTGCGAGATGGAAGGAACTCCTGAATAACTCGGAGCGATGAAAGCAGGTTCAAAGGTGGCATGAGTTTGTGGCAAGTGCCGAGGATATTCTCTGGCGGCAAATCAAAGGGGGCAGATTCCCGGATACTCCGCCGAGATCGATCCACCGCTCTCAATCACTCGCAACCAGTCGCAGATTTCTGTGGGTAGGGACGCAACTGCAATCCCTGCATAACATTCAGGACAGGCTTCAAGTCGCCGCATTGCCTTTCGCAATAATGAGACCGCTCCCGCGGAGTTACCTGCCTGCAGGTGGTGGAATGCCGCCGTTACTTGTATCAAAGCCTGTAGAAAGCTCTTCTCCGGCTCGTTCAATGTCAGCCAGACACTCTCCCAATGCTCGTGAGCCAAATAGAATTCTGCTCTCCTGTAGCAAACAAGACCCTCCGCGAGCGCTCCGCAACTCCAGTCAAGAGCCACCGTTTCAGCATATGCGATTTCACATCGGATTTTTACAGGGCGTCGAAGATGCTTACGATCCCCGTTTCGGTAACGGTAACGGTAACGGTCACGGTCTCTTTTGGAGTACCATGATACTCAAGCTTCCGCTTCAAGGTGCTCGCATGCGTAGACATTGTCTGCTGATCTCAGCCGCCGTGGCCGTTCTGTCGTTCGGCGGGTTTTCTTTGGAGTCGCAAGTTTCTCTGGCCCAGCAATCCGCCCCATCCGCCGGCAGCCCCGCCGCAGTCGCCGCCACCATGGACGATATCGTGGCCGCCTACCGCAAAGTGATTGTTCTCATGGATGGCGCTGCCGCTCTCGACGAGGGAAACCGCGAGCGGATTCGCACCGCGGCATGGATTCTCTTCGAGGCGAATAACGACCGTCTCGCAAAGCTCGAAGAGGATCTTCGCGGGGACCTTGGCACGCCGGGCTCCCCACTCGCCACGGCATTTCTAACACGCCTGGAAAGCGATGCCGATTTCCGCGATGCAGACAAGCTTGCGTTCGGCGATGTTCTCGACGCACTCGCCAGTATTCCAGCGCAGGAAGCGCCCAGCGAACCGCTGCGCAAGCGCATCGCGGACGATGCCGCGGCTGTGGAGCAGATCCAGACTCTCTACCAAAAGGAGATATCTCAGATCTTTTCCGGTCTTCAGTCGCGCGGCATGGCCGTTCACCGCGAGGCCTGGGAGCACTACGTTGCCTTTCTAAAGACAAGATACAATCGCGAGAAGATCCTCAGGGAGTTTGAATCGCGGCTTCCTGCTGCCGAATCGCGCGGCGGCGCAGCGGCAAAAAGCAAGCTGGAGATATCCGGGAGCGGGTTTCCACTAAAGACAATCGCACTGACCTTCGATGACGGTCCGCATCCGCGCTACACCGACCAGGTGCTTGCCATTCTGAAGAAGTATGACCTTCATGCAGTCTTCTTTGAGATCGGCAAGAATGTGGGAACGGCCAGCGACAAGAACGTTGTTACGCTGGGCCGCGCTGCTGCCGTCAGTAACAGGATTCTGGAGTCAGGCTCGACCATCGGAAATCATACTTATAGCCACCCCGTTCTGCCCAAGCTCGACCAAGCCGATCTCTCCAGAGAGATCGATTCGACCAACGCAATTCTGACTGAGGTGCTGAAATCGCCGCCGGTTCTCTTTCGCCCTCCGTATGGCGCCGCGAATGCAGACATTCTTTCCGAGATCCAGGCCGACAAGATGAAGACCGTGATCTGGAACGTCGATTCGGAGGACTGGGCGGATCCTGTGCCAAATTCCGTCGCGCAGCGGGTGATTACCGAGGTCGAGAAACAGCAACGCGGCATCATTCTCTTTCATGACATTCACAAGGTCGGCCTCGACGCGCTTCCGGTTGTGATTGAGACCTTGCAGGCCGATGGTTACAAGTTCGTCTCGTGGAATGGCACCGCCTTTGGTCCTGCTGAAACACGCGGCGACCAGCCGGAAACTGCTGCCGCACCGCCCCCAGCTCAGCCTTATCACGACAGTTGGGCGGCGATTATCGGCATCGACGACTACGTTAACTGGCAGAAGCTGGAGTATGCGGCCAACGATGCCACGGGCATAAAGGATCTGCTGATTCAGAAATATAATTTCAAGCCGGATCACGTGTTTACGCTGCTGAATGGCCAGGCGACGCGACAGAACATTCTCTCGTTACTGGGCGACAAGCTGGGCGACCCCACAACAGTGCAGCGGGAGGATCGTGTCTTCGTTTTCTATGCGGGGCATGGTGCTACGCGCAAGCTCGCCTCCGGCCGGGAACTGGGCTACATCATCCCGGTTGACGCGGACCTGACGGATTTCGAAGGCACCGCCATCTCGATGACGAATTTTCAGGACATCTCAGAAGCCATCCCCGCCAAGCACGTGCTCTTCGTGATGGACTCCTGCTACAGCGGGCTGGCACTTACCCGCGGCGGCGTTGAACTTCCCTCGCAGAACTACCTCAACGAAATCTCCCGTCGCGAGGCCCGCCAGATGTTCACCGCCGGCGGAGCCGACCAGCAAGTATCCGACAACGGCCCCAACGGGCACTCTGTTTTTACCTGGACGTTGCTCCAGGGACTGGATGGCCGCGCCGATTTGAATGGCGACGGCGTCATTACAGCGACGGAGCTGGCTACGTATGTTGCCCCCGCGGTCTCTGCTCTGTCGCATCAGACACCAGCCTTCGGCAACCTGCCCGGCACAGAAGGTGGAGATTTTATCTTCAATCTGAAGCATGAGACTGAATTCCTTAATGAAGATTCGGCTCAGTTGGACGATCAGGCGATCAAAGTGAACACCGAACTGGAGAAGCTCCGCAGCCAGATGCACGCGGAAGAACTCAAGAACGAAGAGCTCCGCAAACAATTGGCTACCGCGCAAGCGCAGTTGAAACAAGGCGCCCAGCCCGCTGCTGCGGCTCCATCCCTTGGTTCCGCGGCTGGCCCCACTTTGGCAACGGCCAGCACCGATGCTCCTGCTGCGGCTTTGGCCAAACTTCCCTCCGACACTGCCGCCGCAGCCAACGACGAGGGCATGCGCCTTTACAAGGAAAAGCGCTATGCGGAGGCCGCCGCGAAGTTCACCGGCGCTTCAAATTTGCAACCGGCAAGCGCACTCTACGCCAACAATGCGGGCTTCGCGTTCTTTCGCATGGGAGAATATGATGAGGCGGTAAAGTGGTACCTGCAGACTGTCGCTCTCGATCCAAAACGCGCGGTCGCCTATCTGAATCTCGGAGATGCTTACCTCAATTTACAAAAGAAATCTGAAGCCAAGGACGCCTATGAGAAGTTTCTGGCTTTGTCTCCAAACTCCAAGAGTGCTCCAGACGTCCTCGATAGGATGAAGTTACTTCCTTGATCACGATTGATGACACCGTCTGCACGTACGGAGAATTCGGTGCGGCTGAAGCTCGGCGAGTTCGAGCATGGAGCCATATCAGCAATGTGCAAAAACTACATTTGGACAAAGATTGAACGTTTGCGGAGTTAGGTGCTTTGAGCACTGATTGAGTTATGAGTCTGCTGCTTGGGTGATCGGAGTGCAGATATGTTTTCGAGACCGGTGAGAGAGAGAAGGGCCTTGACCTTTCCGTCGCGGCTGAAGACTGTTTCGCTCTGTCTCGATTACCGGATCAATGCGCGGCGAAGCGGACGCGCAACGCAAAACCATACTTGCAGGCAGCGTCTGGCGGCAGTTTTACATTCAAGGCTTCCGTAGTTTGGCGCCAATCAACGTTTTGTTGCGAACCCAGAAGCTCTACGCTCTGGATGGTGAGATCCTTGGCCGTGCCGGAGAGGCCGAGCGCATGAATGGATGCCGTCTCGTCTTGCGGGCAGGCAAGGCTGATGACATAGAGGTCGTTTCCCTTGCGAGTGAAGCGAAAATCGGATGTGGTATAGGGTGTGGGGTCCTGGTCGGTGGCGAAGCCGGTCTTGATTTGGGTGGGGCCTTCGCCGTAGACCGTCCAGGGTTCCGTCGCATAGATGGCCTCTCCATTGCGATCGAGCCACGCACCCATGTCGAGCAGGATGGCGCGCACTTCGTCGGGAATGGTCCCATCGGCGCGTGGGCCGATGCTGAGAAGAAGATTGCCGTTCTTGCTCACGATGTCGACGAGCTGGTGAATGAGGAACTCGGGTGTCTTGAAACTGTCGTGCTCCATGTAACCCCAGGACAGGTTGCTGATGGCGGTATCGGTCTGCCAGTGGCGGGGATCGATGCCGGTACGCAGGCTGCGTTCAAAGTCGCGGGCTCCGGCAGTCCAATCCATTGCATAGTCCTTGATCGTGATGACCCCGGCAATGCCGTTGCGCTGCGCATAGTTATCATAAAAGGCTGCAAATTCGGTCACCTTCGGACGGAAGACCGGCTGGCCGACGCCGCCATCGAAGTAGACTAGCTCCGGCTTGTATCTCTCGACTAACTCCACGGCGCGCGCGAGCCAATCGCGTGTCCAGGCGTCGCTAACATAGGTCCAATCGTTGGTCTGTACGAAATGTGGATCGGTGAGCCATTGATGGGCCGGACCATAGAAAGACGCGTATTCTGGGTCGTTGACATCGGATCGGATGGAACGGCCTTCGTCGTAATAGTAGTTGTGCTCGGCGCGATGGGAGGAGAAGCCGAAGTGCAAGCCGGCGGCGCGAGTGGCAGCCGACAATTCCGCAAGGACATCGCGATGGGGACCCATTTTGACTACCGTCCAATCGGAGAGTTCGGAGTCGTACATGGAGAAGCCGTCGTGGTGCTCGGCGATGGGAATCACGTATTTTGCGCCGGACCGCTTGAAGAGCTCGACCCAACCCCGTGCATCGAATTTTTCGGCGCGGAACTGGGGTATGAAGTCCTTGTAGCCCATTCCTTTGTCGAAACTCCCGAAGCGCTTGACGAAGTCTTCGTGTGCCGGGTCGACTGACTTATACATGTTGTGCGGATACCACTCGTTGACTGCGCCGGGCACGGCGTAGACTCCCCAGCCAATGAAGATTCCAAACTTGGCGTCCTTGAACCACTGAGGGATCTCATGGTCTTGAAGGGTCTCCCAGTCAGGACGGTACGGGCCATCGTGTGCCTGGCGATCTGCTTCCTTGAGCAAGGCGTCGCGTCGGAGATCGAACTTAGAGACCGAGAGCTGCCACTCACGATCGATCTGTTCGGCGGACTTGATGCCGTGTGTGGGAGCCAGTGGGTCGACGAGCTGAGCAGTCGCGATGGACGCGGAAGCGGCGCGTTCGCTTTGCTGGGCCACGACGAGAGCGGGCGCTGCAATGAGGACGGCCAGGACAAACTGAAGCGAAAGAACCTTGAGCATGTGCAATGAAGACTCCGCTGGATGGTGTGTGGTTCCTGAAATCAGGTCCCATTGTTGACGTTCTCTTTAGGCTGAACGCAGGCTTGAAGTGCGTGCGATGATACGAGGCTGGATCAGTTCGCACTTTAGCCGCAATTTGGTCTTGTTGTGTGCCAGCCGAAGGGCAAGAGCAGCGGCCCGACTGCCAATCGCGTTGCTGTCCTGGTCCACGGAAGAGAGCGGTACGCGAAGAAAATCGGAGTAGGAAAGGTTGCCGCAACCCACGACCGCAATGTCCTCGGGAATGCGAAGCCCGACATCGAGAATGGCGCGCATGGCGCCCAGCGCAACGGGGTCGTTGAAGCAGAAGATTCCGTCGGGACGGGGCCTGGTCCTCAACAGCTTGGTGGCCGCGTCATAACCGCCCTGCTCGCCTCGGTGGTCTCCGGAGCTACCGATCGAGGCGATGTGTCCTCGCGGTGAAACCATCTGATGGGTCGCGAGAGCCTGCTTATAGCCTTCCAATCGGCCAACCGCGGTGCTGACCGCTGGTCCGCAAATGTGCGCGATGTGGCGGCAGCCTTGCTCGATCAGGTGGATAGTGGCGAGCATGCCGACCGCGATATCATCCACGCCCACAAAGTTGGCTTCAAGTCCTGTAAATCGTCGGTCGAGAAGGATGTACGGCGTTCTTTCTTTTTCGATGCCGCGAAAACTTTCCATCGTCGATTGTGTTGAGGCAATCAGCATGACGTCCACGCGGCGAGCCAACAGTTGGCTAATCTCCTGCTGTTCCAACTTCGGGTCCTCATCGGAAGAGGAGATCAAGAGACTGAAATGCTCTTTGCGCACTTCGTTGGAGATGACTTTGGCAATCTGCGCGAAGAACGGGTGCAGCAAGTCGGGCACGACCAGGCCAATTGTCCACGTCTGTCCCGTAATCAGAGAACGGGCCGCGAAGTTGGGCTGGTAGTTCATCTCCTTGATGCGCTTGAGTACGCGCTTCCGGGTTTGTACGCTGATGTCGGGGTGATCGCGGAGCACCTTGGAGATGGTGACGACCGAAAGACCCAGATCTTGAGCAATGTCTTTCAATCGAACAGGCATTCTTCTTGACTTCTCCTTTGACTCGCTTGCCTGCGGGCGGCAGAGATGCGTTGAATTGCGATCAATCCTATCACGTCAGCGTTTACTTCAATTCAGACTGATGCAGGGTTGAGGAGTGGCCTCGTTGCAATCCGCTTGACAATTCTCTGTCTCGAATTGTACTCTCATTTCCGGCATAGTTAACGATAACTTAAGACGAAGGAATGCAAAGTGGCCGTGACAAAGATGCAATGGAAACCTGCCGCAGACGCCGTGCTCCCCGAGCTTGTCCCGCAAAGGACGCTCTGGAGCGGCGCGAAGATGCCGGCCATTGGACTGGGTACATTTGGCTCGGATCATGTCTCTCACCAGGCAGTGGCCGATGCGGTCAAATCAGCCGCCCAAATGGGCTACCGGCACTTTGATTGCGCATCTGTCTACGGGAATGAGGGCCGGATCGGGAGGTCGTTTGAGGAGATGCTGAATAGCGGACTCAGCCGGAAAGATCTCTGGATCACCTCGAAGCTGTGGAACGACAAGCATGGTGAGCAGGATGTGATCGCCTCGTGCAAGAAGTCTCTGGCCGATCTGCACCTCGATTATCTCGACCTGTACCTGGTCCATTGGCCGTTTCCGAACTTCCACGCTCCAGGTTGCGATGTGAGTGCGCGCAGCGCGGATGCCAAGCCCTACATCCACGCCGACTACATGAAGACGTGGCGCAAGATGGAAGAGCTGGTGGAGTTGGGACTGGTGCGCCATATCGGCACCTCCAACATGACCATCCCCAAGCTCGAACTGGTGCTGCGCGACGCCCGCATCAAGCCGGCGGTGAACGAAATGGAGTTGCATCCCCACTTTCAGCAACCGGAGTTGTTCCAGTTTGTGGTTGGGCACGGCATTCAACCCATCGGCTACTGCCCGATCGGTTCGCCGGGCAGGCCAGACCGCGACCGCACTCCGGAAGACACCGCGCCGACGAAGGATCCGGTCATCTTAGAGATTGCCAGGCAGTATGGCGTGCACCCGGCGCTCATCTGCATCAAGTGGGCCGTCCAGCGCGGACAGACGCCGATTCCGTTTTCGATCAACAACTATCGCGCCAATCTGGAATGCGTCACGCGTGACCCGCTCAGCCAGGATGAGATGTGTCGGATTGCTGCAATCGACCGAAAGTGCAGGCTGATCAAAGGACAGGTCTTCCTGTGGAAGGACGGGCAAAGCTGGGAGGATCTCTGGGACATGAACGGCGAGATCACGCCCCCGTAGCTACATTGAGCGTCGAGCATCAAATCAATCATGCACAGGGAGTGGTAAAGATGAACGAGACAATGACGGCGGCATTCCTGCCCGGGGACTCCACCGTTGAAATCCGTACGGTTCCAGTACCAACTCCGGGCCATGGCGAAGTTTTGTTGCGCATGAAAGCCTCCACCATCTGCGGTTCGGATATTCGCTGCATCTATCATGAGCATCTTGGCAAGGGCCCGGAAGGCTACCAGGGCGTGATTGCCGGCCACGAGCCATGCGGCCAGATCGTGGCTACCGGTGAAGGCTGCCGCCGCTTCAAAAACGGAGATCGCGTAATTGTCTACCACATCTCCGGCTGCGGGGTGTGCAACGATTGCCGCCGCGGCTACATGATTTCCTGCACCAGCGAGAAATATCGACGCGCGTATGGATGGCAACGGGACGGCGGCATGGCGGAGTACATGATCGCCGAAGAGAAGGACCTGATCTCCATGCCCGATGAACTTTCCTACGCAGACGGCGCACAGGTGGCATGCGGCTTTGGAACTGTCTACGAGGGGTTGACCAAGATCGGCATCGATGGCAATCACGCCGTGCTGATCACCGGCCTGGGACCGGTGGGATTGGCCGCTGGCGCGCTGTGCCGCAAGCTGGGCGCCAACCAGATTATCGGTATCGACATAGTGGATGAGCGCATGAAGATCGCCCTTGAGCTGGGACTCTGCGACACAGTTCTGGCTTCGGGGCCGGACAATGTGGCCGAGGTAAAGGCGCTTACCGGCGGCCTCGGCGTGGAGCGTTCTATCGATTGCTCGGCCCATGCCGGGGCTCGGGCCACGGCGATTCGCGCCACCCGCAAGTGGGGCCGCATGGCATTGATAGGAGAAGGCGGGAGTTTCCAAATCGATCCTTCGCCGGATATGATCCATGATCAGAAAACGCTCTATGGATCCTGGGTAACCTCAATCTGGCTGATGGAGGAGTTGGTGGAGCGTCTGGTGCGATGGAATCTGCATCCGGACCAGATTATTACCCACCGCTTTGCTCTGAACCAGGCCGAGGATGCCTATGCGCTGATGGCCTCGGGCAAGTGCGGCAAAGTCGCGGTCTGCGCGGATGAAGAGCTGACATCCCCAGTACAAAGCAACTGATCTCTGAAAGAAGCAGGCCGGATATGGAAACTGAAGTTGAGTCTGTGCAGTCGTCATCAGGATGGAAGCGTTTGATCGAAGATCGTCTGCCGCTGCTCGGCCACCGCAATTGGATTGTGGTCGCCGATGCGGCGTACCCTGCGCAATCCAACAGCGGAATCGAAACGGTCGCCTCCGGCCTCAGCCAGCAGGACACCATCGAGGCGGTGCTTGCCCTCCTGCGTCCCTGCCTGCATGTTCATCCTCTCGTTCATCTCGATCGCGAACTTACATTTGTCGAAGAGCAGGATGCGCCAGGAATCGACGACTATCGTTCCTGGCTGAAGACGGCATTGCAGGAATTCACTGTCGATGCAACCCCGCACGAAGAGATCATCGCAAGGCTGGACCGTGCAGCACAGATGTTTTCGGTTCTCATCGTCAAGTCGACCATGCTGCTTCCCTATACCTCGGTTTTTCTTGAGTTGGACTGCGGATACTGGAATGCCGAGGCGGAGGGAAGATTGCGCGCCGCCCTGCAGAGGGAGAGCACCAGGTAGACAAGAGTCAGGGGATTCGTCCGAAGAATTCAGGAAGACTTGATCGCCCCTCTCAAAGGAAGGGATTGACTTAAAGCACTCTTGAAATTGGCTCATCAGAGACAAGGATCTCCTCCCGGCGCTTACGTCAAAGCGCCACCTCAGCGTGACGTCGCGGGACGCGAGCACTCTTTGAGCCAGCCGATAGAAAACACCGCAACCCTGGAGTGGAGAATCGCGAAAAATCGATCGCCTATCCTCGGGTAGCCGGACAGCAACAATGAACGGTCAGGCTGGCATAGCTGCCCGAGCCATAACGGAGGATCGCCATGGCAAAAACGGAACTCATTGGGGAGCAGATGCCTGACTTTGAAGCGATGTCAACCTGCGTTCGTATTGGTGAACTTGGGGCCAACGGCAAACTGGTTGCCGATCAGCTGGGCGATTGCCTCGACGTCAGCCAAATCGCCTGCGCGCAGTTGCCTGTCGAATACAGGCTGCCTGCGATCAATCGGTTTCGCTTGGCAGTTCCGCTTGGTGATGTAATTTGGAGCACAAACGGAATAGAGATTGAAGCCGGCATTTGTGAACTATAGATTCTATTGGAGCGGGAGACCGGGATCGAACCGGCGACATTCAGCTTGGGAAGCTGACGTTCTGCCACTGAACTACTCCCGCCCTTTAGAATCAAATACTTAATCGATTATTCTGTGGTACCGAACATGTTCCGACAACTGAATTGGGAAGCCAAACCCCACTTCTGTCCCCTATTTATCGTACCCGCGGAGCCACGATTGACCTTCTCAGAGAATTATAAGCTAATGAACGCACGGCTCTAAGAGTAGATTCAAGACATTATCAGAGGGCTGAGCCAATGCTTCCGCCGGGCACACACGATTCAGGAAGAGCTCACCAGTCTCAGGCACTGCATCCAGACTGCCAACAAAAGCCCCATCGACCTGCACATAAGTTCACGGTGACAGGATGAAGATTCCTTCGGCGGGTTGAGCAGCACATCGCAGCACAAGATAAGGCACTTCCGCATTTCCGTCATAGTCTAAAAGCCACTTGACTATGACCTATTGATTGCCTATTGGGTGCCTGCCGTTTTCAACTCGAGCACCAGGAAGGGTCAAGACTTTTTATCCTTGATGGGAGGCTCGCTGAGTGATTCGGCGGAGATTTAGAAACTGAAATCTGCTCCAGGTGCCTGCGGCGCTTTCCATGACGTATTCTGACAACCGACAGTCCGTCCGTACAAGTGCCATCTGACTTTGGTCCCAAGATGAGTTTAGTTTGTAAAGCATCTCTTGTATTGTAAGACATAGCAAAAGCGGGCGCCAGTTGAGCAATTCGCCCAGTTTCAATGGAATGCCTTCCGCGATTACTTCATGATTTGCAGGCGTCTCTCGCAAGCTTACTTCTTCACAAACTCAACGACCCTCGGCCCCACGTGACTGGCGCACTGCATCGGGGAGAGATGGCCGCAGCCTGGGAAAACCTCCAATTCAGACTGTGGAACAAGACTGTGCATCTTTTCGCCCTGATGAAGTGGCATAATGCGATCTTCTGTGCCCCATACGATTAGTAGCGGCATCTTGAGTGTCGGCAATAAGTCGTCTGACGCATGGCCGCCAGCGAGCATCGATGCCACGGCGCGACGAATGACCCAACCATTCTGATCGGTCAGCCGCAAAATATCGCGAGCGACAAACCCTGGCACCGGAAAGGGATGGGGGTAGAGGAGACCATTGAGTTTCGCTACCTCGGCGGGCGTCGTGGGAGTAAACAGGCGCGTATCCCAAGCAGGCTGTTCGTGGATGCCTGCACTATCGAAGAGCATCAGTCGTCGCACACGCTCGGGATGCTCGCTGGCGACAAGCTGAACAATCCATCCGCCCATCGATATGCCACCTAGGTCCACTTGCTTCAATCTCACTGCATCCAGGAAGCCCACCACGATGGCGGCCTCATCGGGCACCGAGTAGGAAAAGCTTGTCGGCTTTTCGCTGCGACCGTAGCCGGGCAAATCGGGGAGATAGACGCGATAACCAGCATTGACGAGAAAATGTGCCAAGTCCAGCCACTCTTCGGCACGCCCACCCAGGCCATGCACCAGAACAACCGGCGGACCTGATGCGGGCCCAAGCACGTCGTAATGAATGCGAATGCCCGCAACAATTACGGAACGGCTTTCCGCCCCTGCAAAGCACAAGCGCAAGGGAATAACTCCCTTGAAGTAGAGGCCGCTGATCGGGCGCTCCCAGACTCCCAGAGCAGCTAATAACGCCAACACACCACAAACACACCAAAGGAGTTTCTTGCGCTTCATGCTTCCCCTTTTGCTCTGAAAGATGAACGTGCTGGTCCGACGGCGATGCTCAATTGATCACGCACTTCAAGAGATCCGCGATGACATTATTATTTAGACCAGCATAACGCATTTACTCTCGAATCTTTGTGATGTGAACGTTAAAGCCGGTCTTTGGAAGCAATGCCGTCAACTCGAAGACGCGAAACCCGTCGCCGGTAATATCGGTGCGGCGATAGACCTCCGGCTCGGTCTCCACAATCTCGCGACCGCCCGTCAAGACGTTCATGTAGAGTTGCGCCTCGTGAATATCTGCTGCCGTGCCGTTGCTTGCTGAAGTCATTGCCTCTGCAACATAACTGCGCATCAGCTTTGGCCAATACTTCGAGAGCAACTCCGTGCTGGCGAATACATCGGCCCACAGAACGCGGCCATTCACAGCTACAACCACGCCGACTGCGTCCTTAGCTCTCAGTTCCCTCAGGATTACCTGCTCGCTCTCAGCGCCTCCATATGTAGAGACCATCTTTGCCACTGGGGCACTCGTAAAGACCTTGGCGTAAGAACTTGTTCCCGCGACTGCCATTGCGTCGGAACTGGTGAGATTGCGAGCCATCATCGCATTCGAGGCTCGCACATTGGCCCAAACCTGGCTTTGATTGCGGTCGGCCATTGCCGGTGTGCGGACGCTCGGTTGTGCCATCTGCGCCCCCATTGAGCCAAAGTTGGAACTGGATGCCACCCAGCGTCCCGGCTCCACGCAGAAAACGCCGAGGTCGATCGGCCCCGTATTCGGGGGAACAATACGGTCGGAACCAATCACTCGATCCTGTTTGCCACCGGTCACAATCTCACCCGCAAGCAAAAGCAGCGGGTGACTGGAGTTGTTGTAGAGCACAAGGCGATTGACCTGAGCGCCTTCCTGTCGCGGTGGTATCGACTGGCCTGGCCGGATCAGGCCCCTCGCTTCCCCGGCCTCCGTCACCGTGACCTGTCCCAAGCGAACTCCCTCGTCGAGCGTCATCAGTTGCGAGGTATCGAATGAGTGGTTGGCAATAACAGGGAAGATTGCTAGATTGCCGCGCACCATTGCCGGCAGAACCTTGAATTCGACCTGATCGTTGGGACCGCCCGCAATTGCGGGACTTATTAGAATCAGACCGCAGAAAACGGCCAAAATCATCCTGACACTACCCCGCAGACTTTGATTCCAGAAGCTCGTCACATCTCCCATTCCATCCTCCAACGACAACATTTTGCTGTCCCTGTACAGAAGAAGAACGCTGGTCTTTAGGTTTCTTGCAGGGAATTTGTTACCATCGTTGCGATGCTCCCTGAGGCTTCATTCCCGGTCGGAGATCCCGCGCTGGGGAGGACCCTGACTGATGCCATCGCGCAACGCTACAACGAATCTGGTGCGGAAAGCTACGGCATAACGCATCAGCATTTCCAGCAGATGGTGGGCGCTGTGGTGATTCGCTATGCGGCGAATGCAAACGAAGCCGAGCGATTGGAACTGGTGGCCATGCTGCGTGTTGGGGAACTGGTTCTCGCGCGTGCCTGTTCGGCTGGAAACGAGCACGCGTGGGATGTGTTTCTTGTCCGCTTTCGCGCATCGCTCTATGAAACGGCCTATCGCATTGCCAAGGATGAGGCGGCGGGCCGCGAACTTGCCGACGGACTCTATGCCGAACTCTACGGAATCCCGAACCGCGACGGCCGCCGTGTTTCAAAGCTCGACTATTACACGGGGCGCGGTTATCTCGAAGGCTGGCTCCGCACCGTTCTTGCCCAGCAGCATGTGAACCGTTGCCGTTCGCACGCAAAAGAGGTGAGCCTCGATGAACAGGTTGAGGCAGGTGTGAGTTTTGCGGCGAGTTCTCTCATAGAAACAGCAGAGGTGGATGACCGCGTAACCAGGGCTGTAGCGCAGACACTCTCTGAAGTTAGCAGCGAGGAGCGCTTTTTGCTCGCATCGTATTATCTGGACCAGCGCACCCTGGCCAACATTGGACGCCAGTTGTGCATCCATGAATCCACGGTCAGCAGGAAACTGGACAAATTGACTGCCGGATTGCGAAAACGGCTTCGAAAGCGGTTGCAGGCCGCGGGATTCAATCCCCGGCGCTGCGATGAGCTCTTGCAGGAGCTTGATGTGCGCGACCTGAATGTAAATGTGGCGGAAAAGTTGCGGCAAGAAGGGCCAGTTGAAACGTTCTAAGTCAGGCGACGAAGTAAAGGAAATGGATCATTGAAGTGAATCAATCAGAGTCCAATCCGCTGCGACGGGAGCTGGCGCGAAGTCAGCACGGTGAGCCCCACCCCGATTCCGACGTACTTACGGCTCTTTCTGAAGGTGCGCTGCTGCAAGGCGAACGTCAGCAGGTATTGGCGCATCTCTCAGCTTGCGCCGACTGCCGCGAGCTACTGAGCATTGCTGCAACCGCGGCATTGGATTCGGCGGACGATCTGAAGCCTTTTCTTCTGGCTCGCCCTTCGCTTCCACCGCAACGCACTTGGCTACCGTGGGCAAGCATTGCCGCCGGTCTCCTGGTGGTTTGCACGGCGGTATTGGTTTATCAGCAGAAGGTGGCATTCCAAAAGAACACGGCCGTGGCAACCAGGGAGGCGGTGCAACCTCCTTCGCCGACGATTCAGCAGTCACCACCGTCGCCCCTGCCGGAGAAGCCGCAAGCGCTCGGCAAGACGGCAAATAGCCAAGGGTCAAGCCAGTTGCAAGCACAATTGCCCTCGCAGAACATGACCGTCGCAAAAACGAATCCGGAAGCCCAGATCGAAGCGGCAAGGAACTCCGATTTCAATCAACAAAACTCCTATAAAACCAGCGCAGAAGCCGGAGAAATTGCAACACCCGGTGCAACCGCATTGAAAGCCGCTCCGGCCCGGTCTGTCTCTGCCTTTTCCAGTGCCGCGACAGCTAGGTCACTATCGAACGCTTCGATTGCTCCGGCTGCGCGTCCGCACTGGCGTATCAACGGCCTGGGACAGCCGGAACGCTCCTTCGGCGATGGAGATTGGCAGGCGGTTCTGCCTCATGAACCATCAAGAATGCGGGTTGTATCGGTCTTCGATAGCGAGGTCTGGATTGGCGGCGATCACTCGCGACTCTATCATTCCTCTGATAACGGGTCCACCTGGAACCCGGTTGCTCTGCCGGACAAAGATGGCCGCGAGCATTCCATCGCTCACATTCACTTCCAGACCGCCCAGTCCGGCACAGTTGAATCCGACGATGGGACCGTCTGGACAACCTCGGATGGAGGGAGCTCTTGGAAGTGAAAGTGTAATTGCATCCGATCTTCCACTATCTCTCTCCGCTTATAACCTCATATTCGATATGGAATGGCTTCAGAGGCTGATCCTTCGGCAAATGATCCTGAGCAATCACCACATTCAGTTGTTCAAGGCGCTCAGAGGGCAGTGGATGCGAACGGAAATAGCCTGTCAATCCGTCGATCGCAACCTGACTCAATTCGTCGGTCGGCGTCTCTGCGTGGATCACATATTCGCGTTGCAGTTTTCCCAGTTTTTCGGTCATCTTTACCGCGCCTTGGGGCGAATAGGCCGCCGCCGCCGCGATGCGCAGTCCTTCGCGATCCGCCTCGAATTCCTGATCTTTGCTATAACCGGCTTGCCACAGGGACATTGGAATCTCAGCCACAGCCGCCACGATGTCGAGGTTCAGACTCTTCAGCTTCGCTTCTATCTGCACGCGCTCTACGGCGTGGTAGTGATCAATATGCTCTAGCTCGTGACCCAGGATAAACGCGAGTTCGTCCTCGCTTGTCATCTGGTCCAGAAGTCCCTGGCCAACGAAGACGTGACCGCCCGGCAACGCAAAGGCATTAATCAGATTGGAATCGCCGATGAGATGAAAGCGATAGTTGAGCTTGCGCTTCGCGTGCGCTGCAACGCGACCGCCCACAACATTCAAGTATTGCTCGGTTGCTCGCGCTTCTGAACTTTGCCGGGGCAATGCAGAAACATACTGGCGCGAAAGCTCGTCGCCAATCTGCGTTTCCTGTTCGTCGGAGATGCGCGTCAATTGCATCGGAGCGCGCGTAACGTCACGCTGCCAATCCGCAGCCATGTCCACGACCGCGTTGGCACTGACCGCGTCCTGGCGCTTTCTGTGCTGCGCGAAATAAAGAGCACCGCCGGCAATGATCAACACGGCAATCAGTGCAAGAACATGCTTCATAGCAACCGCCTGACGGTCTCGCGATATTTGCTGTAGAGCCAGGAAACCAATGTCAAAGCCGATCCCAGCACAATGAAAGTGATATAGCGGTCAGTATCGCTCAGATGCCATGCATCGAGACAGACGATTTTTCCGACACAGAGTAAAAGCAAAACAAGCCCGGTGATGCGAAAGGTGCGCTCGCTTACGAGAAGTCCGAGCAGAATTACCGAGACTCCTTCAATACCCCACGAGAGTGTTACCATTCCCGGATTCATCTTGACAGCAATCATGATGGTAATCAACACGACTGGATCAAAGAAGAACCATTGTTCGCTGCGCTTCAGGGCAAGACAGCGACCGAGCAGCGAGTCGATTGGATGTTCGACATAGCGCTTTCGCAATCGGAATGTGATCGGCAATGCAGCCAGTAGCAGAGCGGATGTGATCGACAGGACAGCGACGTTGCCGCGCCATCCATCTGAAGAAAAGTAGCTTCCGCCAAAGATGTTGTGTGCAATTCCCCGCCCAACAATCCCCACCGTAAGAAGAACTGCTTGTTGCAGGAACACCTCTTTGTCGAGAGCCCATGTCGCAATCACCAACACCAGTGCAAGAGCGGCCCAGGCAACGACGATCCACTCGACGGGTGTCTCGAAATACAGAACCGCTGCGATGCACACGGTTCCGAAATAGGCGATTAGATCGCGCGGTGACCAGCGTCCGATCTCTGGCTTTGCCTTGTCCGATTGCAACCGTGACCATACCAAAAAGAAGATCAGCGCAATCGGAATGACAGTGTAGACACGCGGACTGATCGATTCACCAGGTAGAGTTGTCGCTGTTAGGTTCACGAAGAAGATCCGAGCAAACGCCGCGGCAAGTGCCGTGTACGCCTGCAAGCGAATCTGCTTTTGCTTCCACCATGTGCCTAACTCGAAGAGCACGAGCCCAAAGAACGCCAAGCCAAGTGCAACACTGATCGGTTGCAGCTCGCTCCACAACAGCCATGCGGCAAGGGCGGAAGCCACCCAGGTATATACATGGCGCGCATTCAGTGTTTCAGGCATTCGCACCCAACGCGCCAAAGCGTAGAGAGCTGCAACTAGAATCGAAACCGTAATAAGGCGCAGGTCAACGCCGCGCCATTGATCCTGCGTGTACAGATTGAGAGAGACTGCCCGCAGCACGGCCAGCAAGGCAAGCACATGTGCCTGATAGGGGAACTCTTCGACATCAAAGATGCGGTCAACGACGGCAAGAGTCAGCGCAAGGACCGCCCAGATTGCGGTAAGCCAGAGTTGTGGAGACTCGTTCCATGCCAGTGCTGCGATCAAAGCTGTCGCTGCCCATGTATGCACCCAAGCGGCTGTGCGCCGATACGGGGCATTCCGCAAAGTGCAAAAGCGCGAGATGGCGTAGAAGGCCGCTGCGCAGCTCAGGAACGGAAGATAGCGTTCCAGTGGGCTTTGCGCGTAAAGGTTCACAGCAACAAGCTGCGCACCAACAGCAACCGCCAGCACATGTCCTTGATAAGCGAAATCCTTCAGTTTGATCGACCGTGCAACAAGACTGAGTGTGACGGCAAGGGCCATCCAAACGAGCGCGACCCACGCCGGAGCCACCTCACACCACGCAAGTAGCGCAATCAGAGACGCTGCGGCCCATAGTGTAAGAAAGCGAAGATTCAGACGAAGATCGCCGGTTCCAGATAGCGCCCAGGCCGACACGTAGAAAACAAACGCGATAATCGGAAGCGTGATCAAGCGCGCTGCGATGTGATGTGGATAAACGTCGGAGAGATGGCCATTAACTGCCACGGCGGTGAATCCCACCGCAGCAAACAATGCCCACCCTTGCGCCAACAGATGACTGTCATCAAGATACCGCTTGCCTAGGATTGCACCCAGCATAAGCGCAGCCCATCCTATCGCGGTCCAGTCCCCGGTAAAGACGCTCCACACGCCAAGGAAGGCGGTGGCGCAACCGATGTAGCTGTGAATCGTGATGGTCGCACCGTCAAATTGCCCAAAGAGCGGGCTCCATTTGCGGCGAATGAAGAGTGCGTTCACGTAAAACGCCACACTACATGCAAGCAACAGAATTCCGTCTTGAATGCGCGGAAGATCCGAGTGCTGGCGGAAGTCGACGATGCCCCAGGCTTCATAGATCACCAGCAGTCCAGTCGCGAGTCCCGCAAGCAGGCCGAGTCTGCGAAAGAGGACCTCCAACTGATTGATTCCGGCAATCAGCAAAACCTCGGCCGCGATCATCCAGAACAATGCAATGTTGTTGCCACTGAACTTGAAGGGCACCGATGCAAAGATAAGCAGAGTGCCGATTACTGTAAGCAGGACGAATGCCGGCCGGCGGCGGCGCGTTACAGGCAGTTGACCGAAGACAAACTCCGCCGCACCGATTGCGAGAATTCCGTAAAAGGCAAGCTCCGGGCGTGTGGATTGGAATTTCATGACCGCGCCAAGAAGCATTGTGTTCAGCAATGCCGCGATGGTAGAGATTCTCTCGTCGCGTGGCACACTGATGCGGCGTGCAACATAGGAGATGCGGAAGATCGCCCAGTAGAAGATAAGAATGATCGCGCTCGGCCAGAACTGCGGGAATGCATGACCAGCCACGCCGTCGGGAAATAGTTTGTAGAGCCAGTAGAAATGATTGCCAAAGCTGGCCAGGATTCCAAAGACTTCAAGTTCATACCAGCCCATGCGTAGGGCGATGGCAACGATGCCTGCCGCAAGAATGATTCCCGCAGTCAACGCATAGATGCTGTCTTGACTCAGGGCGACGGTAGAGAAAGCCAATAGAAATGCGAGTCCGGTGACCAACTGCGATTTGTAATGCAGTGTGTGCGCTACCATTGCAATCGCCACTACCAGCATGAGTATGCAGTTGAGTGCGTTGGAAGTCATGACCAGCATCGCCGGCACGTGGTACATGGCATAGGTTGTAAAGAAGAGCAGTGCCCAGCCTCCGCCGATTCCAGTGCGGCCAATCAGGCGGTAGCGCTCTCTGCCTTCAAGCCAGATTCCCCCTCCGAGCATCGCGGCGGCAGCAGCGTAGATCATCGCAACTCTTGGCCCCGGTCCCATGGAGATCAAAGCCACTCTCCCGAGCAGAGCGAATCCAAAAACGAGCAAGATGATGCCGATCTTGGCGAAGAGATTCATGCCCAGCAGCTCTTCGAATGGCAACGTGGATCGCAGGCGCTCTGCAAAGCTCTTGCCGGGCGGCGCTGATGGAAGCGTTGCAAAACGAGGCACCGGCGGCACGTAGACGTATTGTGGTTGTTCAGTCTGGCGCGGCATTGGCGCAGGCGCGGCAACGGGCCGCGGAGTCGGGACCGTGTCCGGTCCTGTTTCAACTCTGGCTGAGAAGACTGGCCCCGGTGGAGGTGGGGGTGACGCGGTCATGTTGGCGACGGGTTTGGGGATGCCAACATCAGCCACTGTCTTGATTGGTGGAATTGCCTGAGTCGGGGCCGCCTGCTTCATAGAGAGCTGCGGCGTGGAGACTACCGCAGCCTGCGAACCAGGAACGAACCGGATTTCAGCCTCCGAAGGAGGTTTTGGAGGGGTGGGAGGCGGCATTGGTCTGCTTGCCTCAACGGGCGCCGATGCGGGTCTGGGAGCCGCTGTCGGCTCAGCAACCTGGCTGATAACAGCAGACGTAGCGGCAGCGCTTTGCTGAGCCGCCGGCCGCAAGACCTGCGCGAGTTCGCGGCGCAGGTCGGCTATCTCCCTGTCGAGGTCGGAGATTTTCCAGGATGCCGCGTCAAGGCGCTGGCGAAGAGTTCCGGTTCGACCCAGTGCTACAAAAGCGACAATTCCGCCAATCAGGGCAATAAGGAGTTCCATGCTCGTATCCTCTTCACCGGGAGAAAAGTGAATGACTATTGAAAGAACGGACTCGGCAGTGGCTCTTGCAATAAATTCCGCAAGACTATGCTAAAGCGCCGTTCTGACAGAGAGAGAGGTCAGGTCCGTTTGTCGATGAGACGGCAGTATAAACAATCGGAGTCAAGCCGCGCTATAATCGACAACACTCAACCATACACACCATGACTGAAACCATTTCAAGCGTTAACGCCGAAGTTCTACCCACACTGCCTGAGACCAAGCGCAGCGAGCGCGGCTTTTGGGCATTGATCGTTACCCAATTTCAGGGCGCCTACAGCGACAACATCCTTAGAAACCTGCTGTTGGCGATGATTGTCGGCATGGGGCTGGCGGGTAACGAGCGCTCCAGCTTTGTCTCCCTGGTAACATTTCTCTTCTCCATGCCCTTTGTGCTCTTCAGCATGACGGGCGGCTGGCTTGCGGATCGCTTCAGCAAGCGGCAGGTCACCCTCTGGACCAAAGGGATGGAAATCGGGGCCATGACCGTGGCAACCGTGGGACTGGCGAACCATTCGCAGCCAATCTGCTTGGTAGCGCTCGGACTGGTTGCGACGCAGGCCGCACTTTTTGGGCCCTCGAAGTACGGGTTGCTGCCGGAGTTGTTGCCCGCGAAGCGTCTGTCCTGGGGGAACGGCGTAATTGAATTGGGAACCTTCCTCGCAATTATTGTTGGAACCATCACTGGCGCTTCCATGGCGGAGCACTTCCATGGCCGGGAGGTCTATGCCGGTTACTTTCTGCTGGCTCTGGCTGTTATCGGCTTCTTCACCAGTCTCGGAATTGACAGGGTTCCGGCGGCAGCACCGGAGAAGAGATACCGCATCAACTTCCTTGGCGACCTTTGGCAGCAGATTGGATTGATGCGCCGCGACACGGCGCTCTTTCTCGCGGTCGCCGGCAATACATATTTCTGGTTCCTTGGCTCGCTGCTGTTTTCGACCGTCGTGGTGTATGGGCCGGATGTGTTGCACATCGGGCAGACAAAGACTGGATATTTGAATGCCGCGCTAGCCATTGGCATTGGTATTGGCAGCATGATCGCCGGCCTGGTTAGTGGCAGCAAGATTGAGTATGGGCTGATTCCGCTTGGCTCAATTGGAATGACCTGCACCGGACTTGTGCTGGGCGGGATGCACTTCGGTCTTGTCGGATCAGGGGCATTGCTTGGAGTACTTGGTTTTTGGGCGGGATTCTACGCGGTCCCGGTCAATGCACTGATTCAGCATCGCCCCGCAGAGAAGGATAAAGGCGGCATCATCGCCGCCGCAAATCTGCTGTCCTTTGTTGGAATCGCGCTTTCGTCGGGTGTCTACTACATCTTTACCGCATTTATCCACCTCAATCCGCGCGGAGTGATCGTTGCCGCTTCCTTGATTACCGGCTTGGGCACAGTGTATGTGCTGATGCTGCTACCGGAGTGGTTTGGGCGCCTCATCCTCTTCTTTTTGACGCACACCGTCTATCGCGTCAAGGTATTGGGGCGCGATAACTTCCCCGACAAGACGGGCGCGCTGCTGGTTTGCAACCACATGTCGTTTGTCGATGTCTTGTTATTGATTGCTTCAACCGACAGGCCCATTCGCTTTCTGATGTTCAAGGGAATCTATGACAATAAGTTGATTAAGCCCTTCGCCAAAGCGATGAAGGCGATTCCGATCTCAAGCGAACAGCGGCCTCGGGAGATGATTCGCTCGCTGCGAACGGCCAGCGAAGCACTGCGCGACGACGAGATAGTCTGCATTTTTGCCGAGGGCCAGATCACGCGAACCGGGCAATTGCTGCCTTTCCGTCGTGGAATGGAACGGATCATGAAAGGCGTCGATGCGCCAATTATCCCGGTGAATCTTGACGGCGTCTGGGGCAGTATTTTCAGCTTTGCGCGAGGGCGCTTCTTATGGAAGATCCCGCAGCGCATTCCCTATCCGGTCACTGTGAGTTTTGGTCAACCTATGCCGCCGTCATCAACAGCAATCGCGGTGCGCCGCGCGGTGCAGGAGCTACAGGCAGAAGCCTTCCAACAGCGCAAGAGGCGCATGAAGACGCTCGATCGCGCCTTCGTACATACGGCGCGGCGTTTTCCCATGCGCTTCATGATGGCCGACGGCAAAACGCCCAAGGTGAGTTTTGGCTCGGCACTTGCCAAGACGATTTTTATTGCACGAAGACTGCGCTCTCAAATCGGTGAGCAGCAGATGATCGGTCTTTTGTTACCGCCTTCGGTTGGAGGGGCGCTTACCAACTATGCGCTAATGATGCTCGGCCGGATTCCCGTGAATTTGAACTACACGTCATCGAGCGAAGTCATTGCATCGTGCGCCAGCCAGTGCGACGTGGATGTGGTCATCACCTCAAAGGCATTTGTCGAGCGCTTTCCAAAGTTGGAGATTCCCGGCCGAACTCTTTTTCTTGAGGACGCGTTACAGGTGCCACGCATCAACGAGAAGTTGTTCTCACTTGCACTCGCGTGGCTCACGCCTCAATGGATGCTCTACAAAGCAATCGGTGCAAAGCGCAACAGATCCAAGACTGCCGTCGACGAACTGGCAACCGTGATCTTCTCCAGCGGAAGCACCGGAGATCCCAAGGGTGTTATGTTGACGCACTTTAATATCGCGTCGAACATTCAACAGGTCTCGCAGGTCTTCATGCTCGGCGGCAGAGACAAGATCCTCGGCATTCTGCCTTTCTTCCACTCGTTTGGATTCATGGCGGGCCTTTGGATGCCGGCGGTCAATGGCGTGGGTGTCGTCTATCATCCCAACCCGCTGGATTCGAAGGTGATTGGCGAACTCGTGAGCAGATACAGGGTCACCTTCCTGATAGCGACCCCAACCTTTCTGCAAGCCTATATGAAGCGTTGCTCACCGGAGAGTTTTGGCAGTCTGCAATTTGTTCTTGTTGGCGCGGAAAGACTTCCTGAGCGGGTTGCGCTGGCATTTGAAGACATCTTTGGCATTCGCCCCCTGGAAGGCTACGGCTGCACCGAGTGTTCGCCTGTAGTCACTGTGAATGGCCGCGACTTTCGCGCACCGGGATTCAGGCAGGTGGGTGCAAGACGCGGCAAGATCGGGCATCCTCTGCCCGGCGTCTCCGTTAAAGTGGCTGATCTCGACACCGGCGAACCGGTTGCTCCAGGCACGCCTGGAATGTTGCGTGTCAAGGGACCGAACGTGATGAAGGGCTATCTCGGCAAGCCCGAGATAACTGCGGAAGTTCTGCTTGACGGATGGTACACCACCGGAGATGTTGCGGTGATGGAAGAGGACGGCTTTCTGACCATTACTGACCGGCTCTCGCGCTTCAGCAAGATTGGCGGCGAGATGGTGCCGCACGTCAAGATTGAGGACAAGCTACAGGAATTAGCCGGAGTTACGGAGCAGGTCTTCGCTGTAACCACCTTGCCCGACGAGAAAAAGGGAGAACGCCTAGTGGTCGTCTATACGCTTCCAGAGCAGAAGCTCGCTCCGGTGCTGGAGAAACTGGCGCAATGCGATCTGCCAGCCCTGTGGAAGCCACGGCCGAATCAGTTCTTCCATATCGATGCGCTGCCGGTATTGGGCACCGGTAAGATTGACCTGCGCGGAGTAAAGGCTCTCGCAGCCGGATTGGCATAAAAGGCTATCTCAGGATCGGTCCCGTTAAAGTCGGCAACGCGACGGGAGTCCTATGTCCTGCCCGAGGGTGTGGGTCGGCGAGCATATGACTGGCATTCCGTCCCCAACCCCACGAACAGCTCGTTTCGGCGTCGCGTGCAACCCCGCTGAGGTAAAGCACAGTCTACTTCGTATAATGGGGACAACCGCCGAACGATTGAGAGGACTCCCCGATACCAGCTTACGATTATCTCTGCGAAGCCTGCGGATGCCGTTTTGAGAGGCGTCAGAAGATGTCAGATGCCGCCATCGAATCTTGTCCGCAATGCGCCGGGAGCGTACGAAGGCTGATTAGCGGCGGGGCTGGCACGATTTGCAAAGGAAGCAGCCAGCACTTCCCTGGCAGGCCAGAGGCTCAAGGGGTGTGCGGCGGCGGGTCCTGCTGTGGTCAGGGCGCAACGTGCGGCGACAGGATGTTCTGCGACAATTAGAACCTCATTTGGCCGCTCGCCTCTGCTTCTTTCTGCGGATGGGGTGAGTGACGGCTTGCCGGGTGCCTGTGCGCATTTCGCCTAGGAAGAGTCAACCAAGCGACCGCAACCCCAAAATGAGCTTGGTTCAATCTGGAAACGTGCTTCGGGCTCGTCAATTGACAGCCGTAGGCCTTAGTTAAGCTACGCAGATGGCGGATACCTCGTAATCTTCAATGTGCGGGATCGTGAATTGAAGGTTACCGCCTTCAAAACTGAAAGCTGCACTTCGCCCGGCCTGAAGGAGTTCAACGGATTTCACCCGCACCCCTGACGGCAACTTCATCTGGACGGTTTGTGGACCGAGTGGATAGACGGACTGCATCCAGCCATGATGCGCATTGGGGTTGGTGTAGTTGAGCAGATGCACGGCGTAGCCGGCGGGCGTTTCCCAACAGAGCATCTCGATGAAGCCGTCGCCTTCAACCTCGACGATGCGTTCGTTGCCGGTGATCCAATGGATGGTGTTGTGGAGCAGGCGCAGCAGATCGCCGTGCCCGGTGAGCCAGTAGGTCCGCTCGATGTCTCCAGAGAAGTAGGCCGTGCGGCTGGTGCCGACCTCACGCAACACAACGGCGGGCTCATCGGAGCGGGAGGCCGGCGGATAGGCCAGCTCAGGCGGATACCGGACGAATCCCGGCACAACAGTGAGCGCCGGATCGTGCACAGGTTTCAGCGGGATTCGATTCTGTGCGCCAGGAAGCCAATTGGTGCCGTTGAAGCCCTCAAGGATCGGGTGCGGGCGAGCCGGGTTCGGTTTTTCAATGCGGGCATAGTAGGCATTCCCATTGGTGCCAATCACATCGCCAGCCTTGCTGATCCCGAGCACGTCGCCAAGCCCAAAATCCGCACGCAGACTAAGATCTTCGTCGTAGAGCCCAGTCTCGAAGCTGGCCATGATAGATCCGCCGGAGTGCACGTAGTTCCTTATCTGTTGACACTGACGGTCGCTCAGCATGGCGATATTTGGCAGCAAGAGAGCGCGATACTTGCTCAGTCGTTCCGCGTCGAGACGGTCTTCATGCACGAAGTCGAATGCGAAACGGCCTCTGAGCAGAGCTTCGTAGATGCCCTGAGTGGTCTCGTGCATGTATGCGCGCGAGCGCGCCGTAGCGGGGCCGGAGTAAAGAAGCTGAGTGCTCTGACCCATCACCACTCCGATGTTGGCGATTGAGCGGCGGGGGGTGAAATGGGCATCGTGGCGAGCTGTCCAGCGGAAGTAATCGGCCCCGATCTTTTGCCAACGCCGGTCTTCGCCAAAGCCAGTCTCCGAACCGATGAAGTGAAGATAGGGAACCATGCCACCGGCCAACGTTTCATTCAACCACATCCTGGTCTCGGCCGGATTTTTCGAGCCATAGCGCCACGCCACTGTGCCCGTCGAGTACGCGGCGGTGAGGTTGGTCGCGAACTTCCCGTCCATGACGGCATTACATGCGCGGCCTTGCAGAGTGCATCCCCACACGGCAGGGTCTTCAGAGGTGCGCCCCTGGTTGTCGCCCTGGAACCATGCAGCAACCTTGCCCAGGGCCGCTAGATTCGGGCCGCCGCGTACATTGCCGCCTGAGTTGGCGAAGAAGAAGCTGTCTGGCTTCTTCTCTTTCGCGATGGCGTCGTACCTCTGCCAGAGTTCCAGCACGCGCGCTGTGAAGACTCTCCAATATGCCGGAGTGCCGGCCGCCGGAAGCTTGCTGCATATTGCGCAGTGACACTCCGGCAGGCTACTGAGAGGCGGCCAACCGTTGGTATAGAAGCAGTCCACATCATAGAGGGAGTTGACCTCGCGCATGATGGCGGGAAGGTAGTCGTCCATGTAGCTGGAGAACATGCACGTCTTGAACAACCGCGGCTCCTCGGGGCTGAATTGCACCGAGCCGTCCTGGTTGCGCATGGCCCACTCCGGATGGGCCTCAAGCGCATCGCCCCAATTGAGGTCGGGACTCATACGCGCCACAATGCGCATGCCACGCTTTTTTGCGGCGGCCACGCACTCACCGAAGAAGTCGCGGTTGTTGAGGAATCTTCCGTGGCGATGGAACTTCACCTTGGAGGGATAGAACGCCAGAATTCCGGTGACACTGACAAACACGACTTCTGCTTCTGCGTCATGCCAGTAATCGGCCCACTCTTCGACGTTCATCACGGCAGGGTCATGCTCAGTCATGTTGCTCTGCGCTACGCGATGGACCCGCTTCTGCCAGGGCTCGTTCGCGGGATCGATTGGTGCCAGACGGCTTGGCAGCGGGACGAGATTCTTTGCAGACGACCTGACGGCAACAAGTTCTTCCTCGCGAAACACTAAGGCTGAGTCGAGAGATTGAAGCGCGGCCGAAATCGGAATCACAGCAGCACCGGACTTAAAGCCATTTTTCAGAAAGTTGCGGCGATCCAGCATAGGTCCTCCCGTTGTCTCTTCTGCGAGGGAAGTCTAAATGACAGCACGAACGTTGGGCTACCCAACCAGGCGCCCCCATGCTGGCCGGCGATCGGAATCCGGCCGTGCTTGCACGCTCGATTGATGCCAATCGCCAAGACAGGCATTGACGTTTCAGGCGCAAATATCGAGATTCCGGTTGGATAACAGGCTACACAGCAGCTACCACTCGGTCACTGCCGAGCAGGCGACTACCCGGAACACAATCGGCGTGTATTGTTGTTGGTAAGGGGAGATTCGCCGATGGGACCTGCCGTCGAGCTGCCGTTTGACGCAGTATGCGCCAACATAAAGGTCCGCTTTGATGAGCGTAGCCGCAACGCGCTGGTCTGCCCAAAAAGGTCATACAAAGCCTGTTCCGTATTGAAGTTGCAAAAGCCCTCATGGACTAACGACTCAATGGACTGGGTAGAAGATACATTGGGAATCTTCTTTCCCATATAGACGAATGATCGGTCAATGAAGAAGAACCGTGCAAACTACAGCATCCATGCCTTGAAACTGAGAGAGCTGAAGAGCTACTCAATAGCGAGTCGAGATTTCGCCAGCGATATCAGACACGGCTATGTGTCTATGCGCAGCGCATGGCCACACGTGGGCGTGGTCTATGGACCACTAACTCTGACGGGGGGATGGATCAAGACTGACTCTGTCCATTGTTAAAGGGAGATCTTCGGCTTGATGGACTCCTTTCAAAGCCTGAGTTTTCTGATTGATCGCTTGTTGGAGTCGCAGCGGGGGGGAGCAACGACGTTGATTAGATAGCGCCATCGATGGAACCCGGCGATGGCGATTGAGGGTCTCTTCGTCAAAGTTGAGGTTGATGGAGCAGAGCGAAAGCCAGGATTACTTGCCAAATTCAATAGTTGCCAAGCATAATATTCTCAGGTTAATCAGTGCCATGGATAACGTAGAAGGCGAAGTCACTCAGCTTCTGCAGCGATGGAGAACCGGAGATCCTGAGGCGCTGGAGCATTTGCTCCCCTTGGTCTACAGCCAATTGCATGCCATTGCCAAGGGCTACATGAGGCGCGAGCGCGACGACCACACGTTACAGCCTACCGCGCTTATCAATGAAGTCTACCTGCGGCTATTGAACCAGAAGACCGTAACGTGGAACGACCGAATCCATTTTTTTACCTTTGCTGCGCGAATGATGCGCAATATCCTCAAAGACCACGCGCGAGCTCATCTGGCAGATAAACGAGGCGGAGTGAAAGCGCTTCATCTACCGCTCTCCGAAGAGGTAGCTTGGATTGGCTCGTCTCCTGAGGGACTTCTGGATCTCAATCGTGCCCTGGATCGTCTGGAGCAGGTGGATGCCCGCAAAGCACAACTTATAGAGCTGCGCTTCTTCCTCGCGTGCACCATGGAAGAGGCTGCCGATGTCCTGGCCATCTCGCTGGCAACAGCGGAGCGCGACTTGAAATTCTCCCGCAGTTGGCTGTATAAGGAACTGCATCTTATCGGAAAGGCGGAGCTTGCAGATGGCTCTTCCTCTGCAACCTGAGCCGGAACGGGGCACGGAGCGTGAACCTCGGATGGACACCCCTTCGGCAGCCCGCTGGCGCACTGTAGAAGAGCTCTTTCATCGAGCTTCGGGCCTGTCTGCCGACGAGCGTGTCGCTCAATTGCAAATATGGTGCGGGGTGGATTCAGAGTTGCTTGCTGAAGTACTCGATCTGCTGAACTCCGATTCATCTGTCAATCGCTTGATCGCGTCTCTAAGCCCCAGCGATAAGGGGACTCTGCTCACAAGGGAGACCCATGACGATCCATGGCTTGGAACCATGGTCGGAGCATTCCGGCTCGATCGTCTGCTTGGCCGTGGCGGTATGGGAGTCGTCTACCTGGCCACGCGCACGACAAAGGAGTTTGCCCAGAAGGTTGCGGTCAAGTTGATGTCTCGGCACCTGCAATCCACCCCAGCACAGAGCCATTTCCTGCTTGAGATACGTGCGCTTGCACAGCTGGAACATAAAAATATTGCCCGCTTGCTGGACGGGGGTGTCACATCCAGCGGGCTTCCTTATATCGCGATGGAGTACATCGAAGGAAGACGCCTCGACTCTTTTTGTGACGAGCCTGCGATCTCAATCGAACATGTGTTGCAGCTCATGCTGCAGTTATGCAGGGCTGTGGACTACGTTCATCGAAATCTCATCCTGCATCGGGACCTGAAGCCAGCCAACGTAATGGTGACCAGCGACGGTGAGGTCATCAAGCTTTTGGACTTCGGAACGCTGAAGCTCATGGGAGTGGATGCAGCGGCCAATTCCATGATGACGCAGGCTGGAATGCGTCCGGTCACGGTACGCTACGCCAGTCCGGAGCACATCCGCGGAGATCTGACTTCGACAGCGTCGGACGTTTATTCGCTCGGCATGATTCTCTACCGGCTTATTGCGGGATCGATGCCGCAAGAGATGGAAGATGTCTCTATTGACAGGTATCTTGAATATCTGAAGTCGCAAAGGATCACGCCGCCATGCCAGGTTGCCCAGGCAACTATCAAAACTAGATCTTCCGATGGAAAAGCCACCATTGGCAAATCGATTTCTGCTTCAATGGCGAGGGATTTAGACGCCATTGTTTTGAAGGCAATTCGGTTTGAACCCGAGGAGCGATATGTTCGCGCAGAAGCCCTTGCAGCCGATCTATCGAGAGTGTTTGAAAACCGGCCTGTCCTGGCTCGAACTCAGTCCCGGCTCTACAAGGTGCAGAGATTTTTCCGGCGCAACCGGCTTGCAGCGATAGGTACTGCAGCCGCCTCGATTGTCGTGTTTGCAGGGCTTGCCGCCATGAGGTGGCAAGCGAACATCGCGGCTAAAGAGACGATCAGAGCGGAGGTGGGAATCGAGGAAGAACGCAAACTTGCCCACCTTCTCTTCACGGATTATTTCGATGGCCTGAAAAAAATTCCCGGGTCGATTGATGCGCAACGCAGAGCTGTAACTCAGGCAATTGCGTACCTCGACAACCTCAACAGGATCACCAATAGTCGCAATCTGCGACTCGAGAGTGTCGAAGCCTATCGAAGGATGGCTCTATTGCAGGGCGATCCATATGAGCAGAATATCGGCGATCCCAATGGGGCTTTGGCAAGCCTCGACAAAGCACAGGCTCTTGCCCAGATGTTGAAATCGGCGGCTCCAAACGATACGATCGTCCTGGCTGAGCAGGCGTTGGTGCAGAGGACCCGCAGTGAAGTGCTCTACGGCGTAGGAAGGACTCAGGAAGGCACTACTGCCATGCGAGCATCGGTGAGATTTTACGATACTTTGGTCTCGCGCCCGACTGCCACCGTGGCTCAACTTCAGTTCGCTTCCAATGCTTACAACGGACTAGGCGATGAGCTGGGAGAACCCGGGTCGGCGGCTCTTGGCGATTATGCCGCCGCGCTTGACGCGTATCGCAAAGACATTGAACTCTCGCAGCGCGCCCTTCAATTGAATCCAAACTTCATCTTGGGCAGGCAATCGATTGCAATCGCCCATAACAAGATGGGGCAGATCCTGGTTAGAACAGACCCGATAACGGCGATCAAGGTATATCGCCAATCGATCGCAGAGCGGGAAGCTCTTCCCGCAGCCGATAAGAACAGTCTTCGTTACATGCGTGGGATAGGCGTCAATGATTGGGATCTGGGGACCGCCCTGGCGGCAGCTCGGGATTACACAGCGGCCATAGCAGCGTTCGAACAAGGCCGCGCCATCATCGAGCCATATGCAATGGCCGACAAGATGGACAGTCGCGCACAGCACGATCTGGCCGTGGGTCTGTCCGAAGAGGCCTCCGCATATCTCGATATGCTCAACCCCGATTTAAACGCATCCAACCGGGAAGTCTGGCAGCAGAACGCGCGGCACGCCATCCAGCTCTTACAGAAATCTCTTGCACTTCAGGAGAGGAACCTGATGGTGAATCCAGACAACAAAAGATGGATTGTCTATCAGGCTTATACGCAGATCAATCTTGGGACGTTGGAGTATGAGAGCAAAATCGACACGGCGAATGGAACTCGACTGGCTGCCGCGGGAGTTGCCACGGCCCGTCAAATACTTCAGGTTGGCCATCCGACTCTCGAAGATCTGACCTATTTGGTTCCGGCTCTGTTGATCGTGAAGCCCCCAAGGCTACGTGACAATCAACTGACGGTACAAAGTGCGGAACAACTGGTTGCTCTCGATCACCGTACAACCCCGGAGTCCCTGCTTTGGCTGGCCCAGGCATATCACGCAGCGGCACAGATCGAAAAAGGGAATGCTGCCGCCAAGGAAGGTTTAGCGTTATTAGCGGTGCCTCAGCCCGGGGATCCCATCACTCGCCCAAGGAAGTTATTGGAGATCGAAGAGCATCCGCATTAGTATATTGTTCCGCGTTATTGGTCAGAGACTGCCTGACGCAGCGACAGCATCTGCTGTCTCATAGCGACTACCCGGCCATCTGTTACAGAAAACCTCTTAAGTAGTTCGTCGGCACGATCCAGATCCGACATTGCCTCGCGCCGATTCTCGTCTTTGCCGGGACCCTTGACTCCCAGATGCAGTCTTGCCAGCGTCTCATACTGCCTGGCCAACTCCATCTCGAGGACCGGATCCTGTTCGCTATTCTTTGCAAGCTCATCGAGTGTCTTCTTCGTTCCTTGCAGCAGGACCGCCTTCGATTTCTCTGCCTGAGGCAGGGATTCAACCGAGTCGTACAGTTCTCCATCGAGCAACCCGGTCAGCCGCACCAGATCATGAAGACCAGCCTGTGCGACGCCTCTCTGGTGGGCTGCGCGCGTGGTTTGCACGACCACCCCAATGACACTCAGGCCTGCAACAATCAGAAAGAGCGCGCTCACCGAAGCCGCGACACGGTGACGCTGCATCCACTTTTGAACTTTATAAATGCGGCTGCCATGGCGAGCCATGACAGGACGGTATTCGAGAAAAGCCGTAAGATCGCTCCCAAACTCATCCGCACTGAGGTAGCGCTTATCCGGCTCGGCGCGAAGGCCCTTATCTAGAATGGATTCGAGATCTCCAATCAGGGCACCTTTCAAAGCTTTTGCAGACGTTCCGCGCAGAGCGGCAATCGCCATCTGACGATCGCGATCAAGATTCTGAAACGCCCGCACCGGTGACACTGACCCTGCGATAGCTGCATGAGGAACGCCCGCAAGCACAATGCCGGCGACGATTGCCATCGAATATATGTCAGACGCAGGAGTAATTCGTTCTCCTTTGCGCTGCTCTGGACTCGCAAAAGCTGGAGTGAAATAAGATAAAACAGGTCTCGCGTCGTCTGCCTGCTGCCGTTCTTGGCCGAACATGGCGGCGATGCCGAAATCCAGCAGCTTAGGCTGTCCTTCCCCAGTGACGAGAATATTGGAAGGCTTTAGATCCGCGTGAATTACAAAGCGTCTGTGCGCATAGCTGATTGCGTCTATGACTTGAATGAGAAGCCTGATTCGTGCCTTAAGAGGAAGTTTCCTGTCATCGCAATATTCGTCTAACGGAGTGCCCTCAACGTACTCCATCACGATATATCGAAGTCCGGTCTGAGTCTCGCCCTTGTCCAGCAGACGGACGATGCCAGGATGGTCGAGCGCCGTAAGAATCTGTTCTTCCAATTCAAGAACTGCAGCTTCATCGCCATCTGAAGGGATCAGATTGAGAAACTTGATGGCCACCCGCTGCGAAAAATGCTCAGTCCTTTCGCCGAGATAAACCACCCCTGTCCCACCCCGCCCAAGCATCCTGACAATGCGAAAGGGGCCGACTGTTGAGGGAATATTGAGTTCCTGCGGCTGAGAGTGCATAAGCTCCAGATTACGAGCTAGCATAGCATGGACTTCCTCGGGCCGGAGATCTTTGGGGCGCGTTTCATGAATGGACCTTGGCTTACTTGTCTCAATGAAATGAGTGGGTTGCGAGGTTCAACCAACCGGCTCAGTCGCACCGCCGAGCCCCAGTTTTGCTTGGGGCTTTCTATCGGTCGTCGTGTCCTGAAGTGGGGGCCTGAAAAACGATATTGAGAATATTTCCGGTTCCGTGAGGGCTTTTCCAAGACTTCTACGCAGTATCAGTAGGAGCCAAATCCTGCGCTAGGACCCAAATCCTGCGCTCCCCACCACCGAAATCCTGGACGTTTCCGCTTGGACGCTGAGTATGGTACGTCCTTTTGCAGCAAATCTATGCCGAGGTGCTCATGCGAACAATATGCCGTAGTGTCAACGCTTCCGCGAAGGTTCTCCAGCACGGACATGCCATTGCAGGCTCCCTTTATGCTGCATGTCTCTTCCTGCTCCTCTGCTCCGTCACTGCTGCTCAAACCCCTATCAGCGGTCAGCCTGTGCCGAGCCTAAGCCAACTCGACACCATCATGCAAACCTACATGACCCAATACAGCAGTCCGGGAGCATCACTCGCCGTCACTGTCGACGGTCGTCTCGTCTTCGCCAGGGGCTACGGTTATGCCCAGGTGGCAACGGGTGAATTCGTGCAGCCCGACTCGATTTACCGTATCGCTTCGAACTCCAAGCCGATCACCGCCGCCGGTATCTACAAGCTCATCGAACAGGGCAAGCTCTCGCTGACGACACAGCCTTTCGCCACGATTCTAAACAGTCTGACTCCGCCCCCTGGGACCACGATCGATTCCCGCTACAGCTCCATCACAATCCAGGAGTTGCTGCAGCACACCGCCGGGTTCGACGATACGATTGTTCCAGACCCCGCCCAGACGGACGCTGTGATCGCTGCCACGACCTTTGGCGCGAGCGCTCCGGCAACGCCGCAACTGCTGATTAAGTACATGCTTGGCCAGCCGCTGCAGCATGACCCCGGCACAACCTACGCCTACTCCAATTTCGGTTACATCACACTCGGCTACATCATAGAGCAGGTTTCGGGCATGCCCTATGCAACCTACATACAGAACAATGTCTTCACTCCGGCCGGCATCCTGCGTACTCAGCCGGGCGCCACTCTGCTCAGCGGCCGCCTGCCGGACGAGGTGACCTACTACGACTATCCCGGCGCGCCTCTGGCCTCGTCGGTAGAGCCGCCTGTCGGGAGCCAGGTTCCGTATCCCTATGGCGGTTATTCCTGCACACTCCAGCTCGCCAATGGCTGCTGGGTTTCGAGCACCATGGATCTTCTCCGCTTTGCAGACAACATCAACGGTCAATTAGGGACCAGTATGTTTTCGACTTATCCGTCGAGTAGCCCCTTCCGAACTCCACAGCTTTACTTCGCTATACCGCCAAACGGCACAGGATGGGAATACGTCTTCTATGGCAGCCTGCCAGGTACGAACAGCCTCGTGCATCTCATCACCGACTCAACCACCACAGGTAAGGTTACCTACTCTGCGATCTTCAATACTCGTGACGGAACAAATATCGAAGAACCCGAAAGCGACGCCGACAATGCCATCCTCGCCTATGTCAAGACGGTAACGTCCTGGCCAACCGGCGATCTCTTTCCGGTCTATTCAGGTACTGCGAGCAGTTGCTCCTTTACACTCGCCTCCAGCTCGCAGAGTGTATCGCTGAGCGGCAACGCCTTCACAGTAGGAGTAACGGACGCGAACTTCTGTGCCTGGAGCTCTGTCAGCAACGCAACCTGGATACACATTACCGCAGGAACTCTTAACTCCGATTCTGGAACCACCGGGTATACCGTGGACGCCAATACCGGCGCCCCACGGACCGGTACGATTACCATCGCCGGCAACACCTTCACCGTGACGCAGAGTGGCGTGGCCACCCCGACAACCCTGGTCGTCGCTGCGAATCCAACCGCCATCACCGCCGGCCAGTCGGTCACCCTTACCGCTACTCTCTCGCCCTTCAGCGCCGGAAGTGCAAGCACCAATGGAGAAACCATCACATTCTCTGAGGGCGGCACATCCCTTGGAACAGCGACGTTGACCAGCGGTGTAGCAACACTAACGACCAACGCGTTACCGGGAGGAACCGATAGTGTCACGGCAAGCTACCCTGGAGACTCAACCTTTGGCGCAGCCAATGCAGCCAGCGTACAGGTCGTTGTCACCAAAGCGGCCGCAACGGTTGCACTCGGCGGCCTGACGGCAACATACAACGGCAGTCCTCATTCCGCCACGGCTACGACAACTCCCGCAGGATTAAACGTAACCTTCACTTACGCCGGCGCGGCAACGGCTCCTACAAATGCAGGCAGCTATGCCGTCGTCGCCACGATCTCGGATCCCAACTACACGGGTACGGCGTCGGGGACACTCGTCATCGCGAAGGCATCGGCGACGGTAACGCTTGGAAGTTTGAGCGCGACCGCCGATGGAACAGCGCATGCCGCCACAGCCACGACCGTCCCAGCCGGACTGAGCGTCACCTTCACCTACAACGGGTCAGCCACGGCACCCTCTGCGGCAGGAAGCTACACCGTCGTCGGAACCATCAACGATCCAAACTACACGGGAACGGCGACCGGAACCATGGTCATCGCTGCGCCTCTCACTGCCAGTTCGACCGTTCTAACCAGCTCGGCCGCCTCGGTCCCCGTCGGAACGAACGTCACCTTTACGGCGACGGTCATAGGCAGTGGCGGAACACCAACAGGAACCGTCACATTCCTGAATGGAACGGCAAGTCTTGGCACTGGCACATTAAATGCCTCTGGCGTCGCCACCCTGACCACCAGCTTCAGCACAGCCGGGACCGACAGCATCACCGCCCAATATAGTGGCGATGCTGTCTTCAAGAGCAGTACCTCTGCAGCCGGTGTGCAGGTCGTTGTCACCAAAGCGGCCGCAACGGTTGCACTCGGCGGCCTGACGGCAACATACAACGGCAGTCCTCATTCCGCCACGGCTACGACAACTCCCGCAGGGCTCAACGTAACCTTCACCTACGCCGGCTCGGCAACAGCTCCTACAGCCGCAGGCAGCTATGCCGTCGTCGCCACGATCTCGGATCCCAACTACACGGGTACGGCATCGGGGACGCTCGTCATCGCGAAGGCATCGGCGACGGTAACGCTCGGAAGTTTGAGCGCGACCGCTGATGGAACAGCGCATGCCGCCACAGCCACGACCTTCCCAGCCGGACTGAGCGTCACCTTCACCTACAACGGGTCAGCCACAGCACCCTCTGCGGTAGGAAGCTACGCTGTGGTCGGAACCATCAACGATCCTAACTACACGGGAACGGCGACGGGAACCCTGATCATCGCAGCACCCCTCGTTGTCACTTCGACCGCCCTAACCAGCTCCGCTGCCTCGGTTCCCGTCGGAACGAACGTCACCTTCACGGCGACGGTCACAGGCACTGGTGGAACACCAACAGGAACCATCACCTTCCTGAACGGAACGGCAAGTCTTGGCACTGGCACATTAAATGCCTCCGGCATCGCCATCTTGACCACCAGCTTCAGCGCAGCCGGGACCGACAGCATCACCGCCGAATATGGTGGCGATGCTACCTTCAAGAGCAGTACCTCCACCTCACTGTCTGAAACCATAGTCCCGGTCGGCGTCTCGGCAACCGTCAGTCCTAACCCATTGACGATCAAGAGCGGTTCTTCAGGCACCCTGACAATTACCTTGACTCCTACCGGCGGTTACACCGGCACGGTCAGCTTCAGTTGCGGGACACTTCCTGCCAACGCCAGTTGTACCTTCAATCCCACCTCGGTCGCGATCACGGCTAGCACCACCACCGCAACCGACATATTGACCGTCAATACGACAACGGCACCAGCCAGTGCGATGCTTTCCGCTCCTCATCCCTCCGGACGAGGCAGCGGAGTCTTCTCCGCTCTGGCGCTCGTGCTGCCCGGTTCACTGTTCGCGCTGTTTGGACTAAAGCGGCGCAAACAATACCCAGCTCTCCGTCGCCTATTGATGGTGACTCTGTTCTGCCTGGCGACACTGTGGGTTGGAACGTTGAGCGGCTGCGGCGGCAGTTCTAAGAGCACCAAAACCGCGCCGGGAAGCTACACCGTGCCGATGACCCTTAGCCTGGGTGGCGGGGCATCACAGACGGTCAACGCTACGATTATCATCCAATAACGACGAACCCTCGATTCTCCTCCGTGTTCCAGCTATAGCCGGAACACGGAGGGGAGTCCGATAGAAATCGTGAACCAGCAGGCTCTGGACACTCTCAAATTGCGCCGCAACGGGGACAGTCTGGAAGGTGGTGTCTGCGAGTACCAGAGAGTTTGGAGGAAGCCATGAACTCTCGCCCCCAAAGCACAACAAGTTCGTGATCTCCGATGCCTATCCCGATCCAGGATGATACCGTCTTCGGACGCCGGCAGGATGGATTCCCCGCAGAGTCGCGTTAACAGAAAGTCCATTGGTCGCTCGGCACAAGTAGCACTACGCGTGCGGACCTCGAAGTGGGACGTTCTTAAAAGGGCCAAGATTACTTGCCAAACTCAGCTCCGGCCGGATTACCGGCAACCTGGATAGAGCTCTCAAACGGCGCCGAAACGACAGACTCAGTTCGACCCCGCCCGAGTCTGTGAAGAGTATGAAGCAATTATTTGACCTCGGCCCTTATTTAGAAGACGACATTCCTGGATGATCGCTGACGAATTCACCCAGAGCGATTCAAATCACAGCGTCGAGCTCAAAACGCCTTCAAACTATCGCAAGAATTCACCGGAAGAATGTGATTCATCCGGACCTGTGCCGGCGTTTCAGGTGCTGACGTCTTCCCATCCGGTCCACTGAGATCAGTTACATGGGGATAGCCCAAGGGGGAGCAACGTCATGTCTGCCCAACTGTTCGACACTGTCTCGATCGGCTCGGCTTCGTTGTATGCACATGAGAAACAGGAAAATCTCATTGCAACAAGTACAAGCGAACTGGCCTTATTGCGCTACTCGACCATTCTCACTGCGAGGTGGGAAGCATCGAGAAACGAGGACGTAGAACACCGCGATGAACTGCGCGCCGAACTCAGCACCTGGCCCTTTTGCGCGATGAGTGCGCCAAAGCGGACGAACGTCGTCTGCGAGTGTGCGACGGTAATGCCGGAGACCGCAAGCAGCAAGGTCAGCAGGAGGGCGGGCAAGCGGTTGCAGCGCATGGACGCCATCGTACATAGATAGCCGGCACCGTGCTTTGCGGGTCAGAAGGTCTCGTTCCCGAAGGTCGCAAATGGATTGGACGTCTCGACGCCGGCAACGAATTGCGAATGCACTCCACGGGAGCAATAAGTAAGTACAAGTCGGCTTGGCGAAGCGAAAAGTTCCCTGCGAACGACAAATTGTTTAGGGCCCACTGCAACCTTCGACACCGGCAGGGGGAAAGAAGCGCGCTTTGCCGTATTCTTCTCCATGGGACAACAATAGCTTGAGACAACTACATATTGATGGCGAGCCTACCCCCGTATTTGGCTGTCTCGGGTCCAATTCCAGGCGTTGGAGGAGTCCGGGAGGTATCGGCGACAAACCGCTCGGGCCCTGCAAATCGGAACAGTGTCGCGGTTGGACACCTGCATCGGGCTGTTGCCAGTTGAAAAGTCCACTTCGCGAAAATCGATGTATGCATGTCGGCTTCAAGATTCGAGTCCGAATCCATGGCATTTCTGATCTGTAGACTGGTTCGGAAAAGTATCGTCTTTGAGATTTGCATGTCCATTATTGCAGTGAGTCGATTTTGCGCATGTCGAAAAACAAATTCACAGGAATGGAAATCGCTCTGGTGTAGGCCAGAGGTTCCGGAGTCGTCTGTCGAGTCAAAGATGAATAGATTGTTTATTCCTGGCTTGAGCAGATTCTCGCGGTGCAATCACTCTTCTGCGGCATATACTGGTGGCACCATGAAAGCTTTGATCGGGACGGCTGCTACTTCGTGCATTTTTGCTGCTCTTCTCCTAACTGGTTGCGGTGGAGGCGGGTCAAACTCCGGCGGGTCTACGCCGTCCGCAACGCAGCCGACCGTGAGCTCAATCACACCAGCGACAGTAATGGCTGGATCGGGACCTCTGTCACTGACGGTAAGCGGAACCGGCTTCCTGTCAACGACGACCGTCCAAGTGGGTGGCGTTGCGGATGTGACGAGTTACGTGAGCAGCAGCCAGGTAACTGCGACCGTATCGCCGACCCAACTCGCGAGCGGGGCGCAGCTTTCGGTCATAGCGCTGAACGGAAGTACAAGCAGCGGCTCAGGCGCCGCAGTGAATCTCCAGGTTACCAACCCCTCACCTGTCATCACGCTGTTCACGCCATCCGCGCTAATGGCCGGTGCTGCGTCGCCCACTCTCACTCTCGTGGGGACAGGCTTTGTTCCTGAGACGACAATCGACGTGAACGGCAGCGCGCGAACGACAATCTTTGTCAGTCCCACGCAGGTCAGCGTGACGCTGAGTGCCTCCGACGTGGCGAGCACGGGCAGCCTGTCGTTGACCGCAGTGAATGCCGTCCCGGGCGGAGGGACGTCGACGGCCATGACGGTTCCGGTGAACAACCCCGCACCGATTGGTCCTTTCACACTGTCGCCCCCACTGGTTTTCACCGGGACCACCACACCGACCACGGTGACGGTTACTGGAAGGAACTTCATCCCGGCATCGACAGTTGAATTGAGCGGCGCAGCCGTTGCAACAACCTATGTGAGCGCAACTCAGCTGACCTTCCAGCTTACGGTGGAGGATGAGGCGACGTCGCAGCAGATTCCTGTTGCGGTGATGAACCCAGCACCGGGCGGCGGGACCTTTCTAGCGGCAGAGCTGAATATACTTCCGCAGACGGCTACGCCAGCCATCACGCAGGTTTCGCCGTCGCAGTTTGTGGCCGGATCGGGGACGACACCGATGACGGTTTATGGTTCGAACCTCTTTGCGCAGCTCAATTCGGGGACGTTTGGCGTGCCGCTTATCCTCACTTCAAGCGTGCAGTGGAACGGCGCGACGATCTCAAATAACACCGGGGTTGAATACGGCGGAAACACGGTAGGTCAGGAGTTCATTACGATTCAGGTGCCGGCGAACCTGCTGGCATCCGCGGGCACCGCCACCGTGACGGTAACTAGCACGACGGCCACGCCTGCCTTGTCGAACGCGCTGACAGTGACGATTGGAAATGCTCCGGCGCCAATGTTGACGTCGATCTCTCCGAATACCGGGCCGATTAACACGGCAACGACAGTGTATCTGTATGGAACAGGCTTCGCGAACACCTCGGCTGTGGCGCTCAACGGAACCAATCTCACGACAGCTTACCTGAGCTCGACGCAACTGTCGGTGACGATTCCAGCCTCAAGCATCGCGTCGCCGGGCATCGTGAATCTGACCGTAAAAACGCCCGCGCCGGGTGGCGGGACTTCCGCCGCGGTTCCCTTTACGGCCTATAATCCTCCCGCGCCGACGCTGACGCAGATCTACCCGAACGGGGGGCCGATCAACTCGGCGGCGACTGTGACGCTCTACGGCACAGGATTCGCAGAGAACTCGACGGTGGCAATGAATGGGACGAGCATTGCTGCGACGTATGGGGGCTCTTCACTGCTGACGGTGACCATCCCGGCGTCGAGCGTCGCGTTGCCGGGAAATCTGAACTTCACGGTCACGACTCCTGCGCCAGGAGGTGGAACGACGGCGCCGCTGCCCTACACCGCATATGTTGGGATTCCCAACAACGATCTGGTCTACAACCCAGCAGACGGCCTGCTTTATGTCTCCGTTCCAAGTTCCGCGGGCAGCCCCTTGGGGAACTCCATCGTCGGCATCGACCCTGTCACTGGAAACACGATGCGATCGATCTTCGTGGGCAGCAATCCGAACAAACTCGCGCTCTCCTCGGATGGAACCCAGCTCTTTGTAGGATTGGATGGAACTGGAGCCCTCGCGCAAGTCAACCTGACAACGGGCCACGTCACCAATCAATTCTTGCTAGGAGAGGGTCCAGGCGCATATAATCCGCCGTACACAGCCGCTTACCTTGCAGCCGTACCCGGAGAGCCGAACTCTGTGGCCGTTGCGGCGACCGGTACCTCTACAGGTGGACCTGGCGTCACCATCTATGATTCCGGTGTCGCGCGCGCCAAAACTTCATCTTCGCTCAATTTTGGAGACGGAGCACTTGCCTTTGGCTCCTCCGCGTCAACCCTTTACATGATGAGTTCCCCGAGCGTCTACGAGATGACTGTTGACTCCACCGGCATCACAGGCGGGAGCACTTTTTACTCCTCAAATAATTACTCCGGGGACTACATTCAGTACGACAATGGCAGCCTCTACCTTTCGAGCGGCGTGGTTCTGGACGCTTCAACCGCGGCCCTGCTCGGCACCTTCTATGCAACGCCAAGCGCTGCGGCCATTGGGCCAATGGTCTCCGATTCCACGCTTGGATTGGCGTTCATCGCCTCCTCTTCGGAGCTTTACGGCAGTTATGAGGTGCTTGCCTTCAACGAAGGGACCTTCGATCCAACCGGCAACATCGGCTTCGCCGGGGCAAACAGTAACACCTATCCGTACAGTTTTGACAAAATTGTCCGCTGGGGCGAGAACGGTCTCGCGCTAAACACACCGACGCAAATCTTCATCTTTCAATCGCCTGTCGTAAAGGACCTTTCTGCCTCGCCGGCCGATCTTTCAGTCGCTCTCAGCGCACCTGCTACCGCCAGTACGGGCAGCACAATCTCGTATGCAGCCACAGTCTTGAACAAAGGGCCGAATCAGGCGCAGGGAGTTACGCTGGCTCTTACCCTTGACCCATCGCTGATCGTCAACAGCGTCACAGCCAGCCAAGGCACCTGCGGTTCCGGAAGCGTATTCTCATGCGACCTGGGCACGCTGGCAAATGGGGCCAGCGCGACGGTAACCATCAGCGCGACTCCGTCCGCGGCGGGAACGATCGAAAACACCCTCTTTGCGGACTCGGTAAGTTACGATCCAAACTCATCGAATAATCAAGCTTCCGCAAGTACGACCGTAGCGGGCAACATCTACAGCGCTGTTCCTTCGCTTACGGCGATATCTCCGGCGCTGGTTCAAGCCGGCTCCGGAACCTTCATACTTACCATAACCGGGAACGGCTTCAACTCCGGCTCGACCGTCAACCTCAATGGAATAGCAGTCGCGACCACCTATGTCAGCGCCTCTCAACTCACGGCGAACGTGGATGGCACCGCAATCGTAAACTACGGCTGGGCACCGGTAACGGTCACCAATCCGGCTCCGGGCGGCGGCACATCGCAGATTGCCCCGCTAACGATTTACGCCCTTGTGAATGTTCAGGCGAACGATATTCTCTTCGACCCCTACAGCCAACGGGTTTATGCAACACTACCCAGCGCGTCGACCGGCCCCACGGGCAATTCCGTTTTAGCGATCAATCCTGCCACCGGCGCCGTTGGAACGCCTGTCAATGTTGGCAGCGAGCCGAGCGTGATGGCCGAAACGACTGACGGCAATAACCTTTTTATCGGGTTGAACGGCGCAAACAGTCTGGTGCAGTTCGACCTTTTGAATCAGCAGGTCACAGCGACGATTCCGATTTCTTCCACACAGTACGGAACAACGACAAGCACGAGTGCGACATGGTTGGCTGCGATGCCTGGCAGCGACACTAGCCTCGCGATGGACGTCTTGAACGCTACGGGCGACGTAAGCATCTTCGATGTGAATGGCAATACCGGGAGTCTTTCAGGCATTTACTCCGGTGAGTATCCCGCCTTTGCGGATGCAACGCATCTTTACGCTTATGGCCTTTACTCGGGTGGCGAGTTTTACCGGTACAGCGTCAATGCGAATGGACTTACTTTGATCGATGAAACGACACTCAACGGGCTGGGAGGATCTGGTTTGCCCTTCCAGTTGGTCAACGGCGTTGTGTACGGCAGCGCTGGAGGAATCATCAATCCCTCGACCACCCCTCCATCCCAAACCGCTATGCTGCCTCTGGTGGACTTCTACCAGGCGGGCATATCTCCCGAAGGCGTTGGAGTCGCTGCTGATCCTTCGACGCATAAGGACTTCCTGATGCTGGAAAATAACGCAGGGTCCTCGGCTTACGCTCTGGTGCGTTACGACACCATCCACTACCTGCCCGAGACGTGGGTACCGATGCCAACATCTCCATCCAGTATTGATACGGCGTGGACGATGCTGCGGTGGGGGCAGGATGGGCTGGTATTGCTGTTGGCACCCAACACCGAAATCGACCGTCAAGCGGTCTCGCAAATCCTCCTAATGCGCGGCCCGTTCGTCACTCCGCAGTTGCTTGAGACCAATTCAGCCGCCACCTTGACTTCGAGTTCGATCATTTCGATCACTCATGGCGCAGGCAATGCGCTGCTCACGTTGACCGGAACGAACTTCCTTCCCGGCGTGGCCGTGACTTGGAATGGCAGCTATCGCACCACGACCATCATCGATGCATCGCACGTAATCGTTGCGATTCCTGCCAGCGACTTGGCGAGCGCGGGAAGTGGATCGCTGGTGGCAATCAACCCAGGGGCGCCACCATCAAGTACGCTTGTTTTGCCGATTGACTAGCGCATTTTCGGCAATATTATGAACTTTATTACGGCATTGTGGGCTGTCGCTCCCTGGTGGTTGCGCGAGCTTGAGGTCATGGTTTCGGTCTACAGCATTTCCGAAAGATGAATATCAAGCTAGCTCAGGGGAAGGCTCAACCCAGGCCGAAAGTGGTGGCGCAGAACGAACAGAATCCCTCAGGGGCTCAAGCCCACGTCTTTTTTGTGGCGTTTATGGCCCGACTGAAGTCGTGCCCTGATACAGGACCTGCCACGCCTATCGTTCTTGGAGGGCCGCCGGAACAAGCTTGATATTCATCTTCCGAAAATGCTATAGGGGAATCAAAAGAAGCCGGCGATACAGGTTCCAAGCTGTAGCTCTTGCCCGCGGAAAAAAGCAAAAAAACGCCGGGGCAAGAGCCGCAAGTCGAGGATGCTCAACGATAGAACCCATGTTGCAAGAACGACTCTAGCTTTAAGCAAATCGATCGGGCGCGGATCGAGAGCATGGCAAGCGCTTGACATGGTGCCAGTTGGCTGACCGGCTGCTCGGCAGTTGCGCATTATGTGAGGGCACCCTTGCTTCGGAAGGAAGGTTTGTCGCCGGCGCAGCCTGCGCGGGCCGCGCGGAGAGTACCATGTGACGTTGGAGGAGGGAACTCGGGCGGCTTGGCTGTACGACGTGCTCAAACCCCACGTGGGTGTCATTTATCTTGATGGATTTGATTGATATCTAAGGCTGTAGATTCAGAGGAGGCCAAAATAATCAATGGCGAAGCTGACGTTCTGCACTGGACTATTCCCACCTTGTGTAATCAATCACTTATGAGATTATATTCCCCTTACTAGGCCAACTTACTACAGTTTCGTCAGAAAAATGTCTGTGCCGTTGTCCCGATTTTACTCATGAATCACTCAAACGCGAGCGCGGCGACTAGTAAAACTGGCTAGTAAAATCGGCCGAAAACCCACCCTAAGAGGTATCTCTCCCAGGGCGGCAAATGGCAATTCAGCGGAGAAACGGATTCTCTGTTCCCTGCTCTTAGTTGAACAGGTCCTTCATCTTCTCGATCAGGGTTGGGGAGGTGGGCTTGTTGTCGATGGCGAGCGAATCGGCCAACTGGCCGACCAGTTCGCGCTGCGAACGGGTGAGTTTGCGGGGAACCTCGACGATCACCTTGACGATGAGGTCGCCGTTGCCCTTGCCGTTGAGAATGGGGACGCCCCGGCCGCGGATGCGCAACTCACGGCCGCTCTGCGTGCCTTCAGGAATCTTCACGCTGACCGGGCCGTCAATTGCGTCAATCTCGATCTCGGCGCCGAGGGCGGCCTGGGGAAAGCTGATGGGGATGACGCAACGCAGGTGGTGGCCCTCGCGCTCGAAGAACTCATGGCGGCGGATGGACAGCACTACGTAGAGGTCGCCCTTGGGGCCGCCGGAGCGGCCAACGTCGCCTTCGCCGGCGTAGCGGATGCGGGTGCCGTCTTCGACGCCGGGGGGAACCTTGACGTTGAGTTTGAGTTCTTTCGGCGCGCGGGCTTCGCCGCGACAAGCCGGGCATGGGTCAGCGACAATCTGGCCCGTGCCGCTGCATGCGGGGCAGATGCGGGCCACGGCGAAGAAGCCCTGCTGGTAGCGGACCTGTCCCCGGCCCTGGCATTGACCGCAGAGTGAGGGCCCGCGGCCGGAGGCGCTTCCGCGACCATGGCAGGTGCCGCACACATCCTGGCGGCGGACTTTCACCTCGGTCTCGACGCCGAAGATGGCGGCCTCGAAGTCCAACGCCAAGTCGAAGCGCAGGTCGTCGCCGCGTTGCTGACGGGTGGCACGGTGCGCATTGCCGCCCATTGAAAACATCTCTCCGAAGAGGTCGCCGAAGATATCGCCGATATCGACGCCACCGGCGAAGGGACCGCCAAAGCCCTGCCCGGCTCCGCTCACGCCGGCATGGCCGTAGCGGTCGTAGGCGGCGCGCTTGTCGGCGTCGCTGAGCACCTGATAGGCCTCGCTGGCTTCTTTGAAGCGCTCCTCGGCGGCGTGATCACCGGGGTTGCGGTCAGGGTGATGCTTGAGCGCGAGCTTGCGGTAGGCGCTCTTCAATTCCTGGTCGCTGGCTTCGCGCGTGACGCCCAGAACCTCGTAATAGTCGGCTTTGCTCACGTTTGTATGTGTACTCATTCGCTTTTCTGTTTGGGGTTGGAAACCACGCGCACCAGCGCCGGGCGGATCAGTTTCTGGCGCAGTTTATAGCCGCGGCGAATCTCCTCGGCGACATGCTGGTCGGGCATGTCGTCGCGCTCCATCGTACCGAGCGCCTCATGAACGCGCGGGTCGAATTCTTCCCCCACGGCGGGAATGGCAAGCACATGCAACTGACGCAGCACGTCTTCCATTTTCTTGACGATCAACTCTACGCCGGAACGCAACTGCTCGGCCGAGCCTTCAGACTTGAGAGCCAGCTCGAAGTTGTCCAGCACAGGCAAAAACTGCTCGATCACGTTGGCGGTGGCAAATTCGCGGTCAGAGATGCGCTCGCGCTCGGCCCGCTTGCGGGCGTTTTCAAACTCAGCCTGCAGTCGGGCAAGCCGGTCGACCAACTGGTCTCGCTCGGTCTTCAGCCGGTCGAATTCTTCGCGATTGATGGACTCCTCCGGAGTGACGATCTCGTCCGGGTTTGCGGACTCGTCCGGATTTGCCGGCGGCTCAAGGTTGAGAGGCTCCTCCAGTCGAAGGCTTTGCACTGTGCTTTTGGGTTCCTCGCGACGAATGGGTTCCTCCATGCGGAGAGGCTGTTCCAACTCCCCGGACACTTCATTTACCGGCATTTCAGGGGCAGCGGCTGGCTCGGGCTGGAGCTTTTCCAGCAATTTCAATTCCGTTTCCTGTTCTGGCATTGCTCTATGCATTCTCCGAAAAGATTCTCTCGCTTGTTTCCATGATAATTTCTGTGGCCAACGATGGCTTCACTTTTATCGGGAAGAACGCGAACCCTGTTCCGTTTCTATTCACACTCCCAGGTCCTCGGCGGGGGGAACTTCCAGCAGGCGCTCGGAGAGGCGGGCGATGTAGCGCACCGCCTGAATCATCTCCTGATATTGGATGCGGGTGGGCGCAATGACGGCGACTGTGCCCAGATTGGCGCCGCCCAGCCGCGCAGGCGCACCGATTAGCACCAGGTCTTGCATGGCCTGCGAAGCCTCTGCCTGTCCCGCAAGATCCGGACCCACTACCACGCGCACCTCCTGCTGACGGCCATCGACGTAGGCGGTGAGCAGTTCGACGAGTCTTTGTTTGGCTTCCAGGGCAAGCAGCATCTGGCGCAGCCGTTCGCGATCCTCTTCGGCGGCGATGAGGTTGGCCATTCCCTCCACGAAGATCGCGGGGCCTGCCTCGCCGCCGGCCAGCGCGCCCTTGCGACAGAGCTCCTCGACCGAATTGAGCATCTGACGATAGGCGGCCTTTTCAAGCTCGACACGCCGGGCAACTTCGGCCCGAATGCGCTCGACGGGCCAGCCGCGAAAGTTCTCATTCAGGTAGCGCGCGGCGGTTTCCAGCTCGAGGTGGGTCAGTTCGCGATCCAGGGCCAGCACACGGTCCTGGACCGCGCCGGCCTGGGTAACGAGCACGGCCAGCACACGACCGGTTGAAAGCCGCGAAAAGTGAATATGCTCGAGCACCTGACCGGCAGTGGAGCTGGCCAGCGCGACGCCAAGGCCACTGGACAGCAGCGCCAGCACATGCGAGGTGCGCTCCAGATAATCATTGGTGCTGGTGACGCCCGAGAAGCTCTCCTCAATCTGGCCGCGGCGCGCCTCGCTCATGGGCGATCCCTGCGGCATTGCGTTAAGGCCCGGGGCCTGCGCGCCGGCCATTTGGCTCACTTGCATCTCCGGCCGGGTGATCTGTTCGACGTAATAGCGGAAGGCCGCGGCGGTGGGAACCCGGCCCGCGGAGGTGTGCGGCTGCTCCAGCAGACCCGTCTCGCCGAGCGTGGCCATGACATTGCGGATGGTGGCCGAACTCAGGCCCTCGCGATTGGCGAAAAAATGCGCGACCGACTGCGAGGCCACCGGTTCGCCGGTGGCGATGTACAGCTCGATGATGGCCGTAAGCACCATCCGCTCGCGCGGACTGATGCGCGCATCAGGCATCTTCCCCGCTCTCGGTCCTGGCTGCCGCCCTGACCCGGATAACTCCTGTTAAACACTAGATTTTCCAGCGTTTATGCCAGAAAAAGTGCGGAGTTCCCCTCTTTAATTCTAGGGAGTAGCGAATGAGGTGTCAACACGATGCCAAGGGGATGCAATGCCCTGTTGTACCCAAAAATGAACCGGCAAGCAGACAAGGATCATCAGAGAAACGCGCGGTGAGAGACTGCTGCGATTCATCTCCCTTGCGTTTTCTCCGGTTTCTTTGCGCAAAGTCTCTCAACGACGCCGCAATGCGATCATAATAACTTGAGTGAAATCAAGTCAGGAGCTTCGATCCGTGAAGAGCGGCTTGGCAGATTTTGTAGCATTTGTGTTGGTATTATTCCCTGTGAGCTTGTGGCAGTTTGGATCCGCGCCCGCCATGGCGCAGGACGCAACAGCAGCCTCAACGGCCCAGGCAACTGCAGAGGACGACGCTTGGCGCCAGGAGCTGGAGGCCTGGCGGGCGGAGCGCGCGCGCCAGGTGACTGCCCCCGACGGCTGGCTTACGCTGGTGGGCATGGAGTGGCTGAAGCCGGGCGCCAACTCGTTCGGCGCGGGGATCGACAACCAGATCCTGGTCCGCGCTCAAGCTCCGAATCACATGGGCGTGCTGCTGGTGAGCGGTGGGCCGCCACCCGGCAAGACAGACGCGCCCTCCCTGCTCGCCCCGAACCCTGCAACGATTCAGCCCGTAACGATTCAGTTGGTCGCGCCGGCTGGCGGCTTTCCGCCTGACCTGACCCTGAACGGTGCTCCGGCCCACGAAGGCCAACTGGTCTTGAACGACGTGAAGCCGGCAACCATCGGCTGGCACGGCGTGACCATGACCATTCTGCCCCGCGGGGAACGCTTCGCGTTGCGGATCAGGGACGCCGATTCGCCAATACGGACCGGCTTTCGCGGTCTCAACTGGTATGCCCCCAACCCGCACTTCCGCGTCACGGCCCACTGGACTCCCTATGACCCGCCGCGCATCGAGAAAATTCCTACCGGCATCGAGAGCACCCTGGACCTGCCAGCGCCGGGCATCGCCGAGTTCACTCTTGACGGCCAGACGCTCAAGCTTGAGCCGGTGATCGAGGACCGGGAGGGCAAGACGCTGTTCTTCATCCTGCACGACGCGACCAACGAGATCACCACCTACGGCGATGGGCGGTTTTTCACTACAGGGTTACCAGACCAGGGCCTCGACAAGCCCGGCACTCTGACGCTGGACTTCAATCGCATCGAGAACCCAGCCTGCGCCTATACCCGCTATGCCACCTGTCCCCAGCCGCCCGATCAGAATGAGTTACCGGTGGCGCTGGAAGCCGGTGAGAAGGAGTACATCCGCTGAGGGTGGGCGTCTCCCTATTCCGGACTGGAAGCATGGGCGTGCGCAGTTACGCAGTCAATGCTTTCTAAGCAGAGCCTGCGTGCGTTGGTGGGTGATGCGAATCCGGCAGCGCAACCGGTCGGGGCCGACCGCGCAGGTCTGGTCACGCAGGCCGATCCACATATCCTGTCCAGGAGCCAGCATCCAGGCCGTCGCATTGGCCGCATGGTGGGTTTGCGCCATGAAGGTAGCGGCTTCCAAGTCTATGTCCGCGGCGTCGGCATTCATCTGCTGGCAGGCGTCTTCGACCAAGGCAGGCGCGTCCTCGGCTTGCGAGCAAAAGTCCTCGTCGTGCACCAGCACATACTTCCTGCCGTCGTTGGGGATGAAGTAGCGCACCGTGATGGGCGGTACTTTCGCGATCAACGCCCATTGGCTCAGGTCCTCGGCAAAGGCCAGAGGAAGCTGGCCCATGGCGAGGGAATCCTGCTTGAGTTGCCGGGAGAAGACGGCCAGCGTGGGCGTGGGTTCGCCATTGACGGGATGGAAGTACACTCCGCCCAGCGCAATTCCCTGCTGCATGTCGAACCAGATGAACCCCCGGCCGCTGAGGTACGGGCCTCCCTGGCTGGCCACCATCACGTACCTGCCATCGCGAATATCGACAGGAAGGGATGGGCCATTCAGCAGGGTTTCGCTGGCCTCAGAGAGCGGCATGTCGCTGCCGTAGTGAAACTCGGAGCGGGGAATCACCTGCTTCATCAGCTTGCGGAACCGTTTGTTCCTGGTTACATCCACAGAGGGCCTTCCCGCGTAATCGCTGAGAAAGGCTAGTTGGGCGCTGGGGATCGGGTCCTGGAAGACGGCCGGGGCAAGAGGCGGTTCCGGCTGCGCAGCGAGCGCGCTTTCGGCCCGCTGGGCCGCGAGGTTGGGGAGTGGAATAGCGCCCGCCAGGAGCAATGGCAAGGCAAAGATGAGCAGGGACGCAGAGTTGACTCTACGCAAGGAACTGGGGAAGAACCTCATCGCATGACCTCTCGCAACCAAAATAACTTGAGTGTTCACGTTTTTCAAGAGGGAATTCTCACGCGAGCAAGGCATGAACTCGCGGAGCATGCCTTCAGTTGAGTTCACCCAGGTCGCGGTGAAGCTGTTCACCGCGACTTTTCGCGGCGCGCGGAGTCAAAAACAAGGTCGTCTCCAGC
>Ga0302320_10000567_pt1 | contig 87919 bp, 75 predicted proteins | sample Bog_T0_3_FD_202130 | JGI IMG/M metagenome (GOLD analysis project Ga0302320, IMG submission 202130) | Peat permafrost microbial communities from Stordalen Mire near Abisko, Sweden - Bog_T0_3 | ecosystem: Environmental > Terrestrial > Soil > Wetlands > Peat | place: Sweden: Abisko, Stordalen Mire...
GAAGGGCCATCTGTATATCAAATGGGAGAAGAGGCTGCACTATCGCCTGACATTCGAAGCCGACGATCCGGAAAAGCAGTCGGAGTTTGCGCTCGCGGTCGCCAATTCGCCGCGTCCTCTCTCCATCGACATGGAACTGCAGGACGCCGAGGGCATTGTCCTATGCTCCAGGGAGATCGCCTTGAAATACGATGCCCGGAATGCGGCTGCCATCACCGCAAATCACGCAAACAAGCCGCCGGCGGAGATCGATTTAGCGCGATTGCAGGCTCAGGAGCTTGAGAGAGAAGAAGGCAAGGACATCTTCCAGTATCAGATCGCTCCGAATGGGCAGGTTGCCTCCATCATCGCGCAAGGCGAGATTCCCTGCTCAACGAAAGCCTATGAGAAAACAACTCAATGGAACTTTTCGACCGACTTTCCCTCTCTCGTAGAACAGGATGAATGGCTAGAAAGCCGGCCGGATCTGCGGATCAACGCGGATCAAAGATCTGCCGCTCATAAAAAGTCGAGTGCGAGGGCCGCGGAAAAGCTATTGCCGTTCTCCATCGAAGGCGACGATGCGATTGTCGAGTTTGACGTCAACCGCGGAGTGATCGAAACCAGCGGAAGGAAGACCTTCTTCTTAGACAAGACAATCATGGCAAGCGCGAGCCCTGTATGGCAGGAGTACCCGGTCAACATTCATTTCCGGTGTGACCAGAGTACAAATTGCACACTCATGCACTCCGGCGCGGGCGCTTTGCGTGTCAGGCTGAAGAGATAGATTACGCCAGTTCAATTCCCGCAATCTCGACTTCCAGTCCGCCGTACTCGGGGTGTTCGTTTTCGCGGATGCGGTAGGCCAGGTCGATGAGGTTTCCTTGCTTGAGGTCTAGCTGGGCGGCGCGAGCGGCCAGGTGCCATCCGACGGCGCGCAGCGCGCCGCTAGCGCCGGGCAGGGGCTGCGGCTGCACCGAATCCTGCGCCAATTCCAATCTCAGGTGGCGCTCCTTCATGATGCGCGGCGGGGCGAGCAGGCGCACCCCACGAGCAACGAAGACCGGCTCGGGATTGCCGTGGCCGAAGGGCTCCAGTTTGCGCAACCATCCGGTCAGCACGCTCGTGATGCGGTCCAGCGGCAGCTCGGCGTGAATGTGAAGCAGTTGCTCCGGCTCGCGGGCGGCCAGATGCTCCTCGGCGTAAAGGCTCAGACGGCGCTTCAGTTCCGGCAACTCCGCGGCGGGCAGGGCAAAGCCCACGGCGAAGGCGTGGCCGCCGAAGCGCGTAAAGAGATCGGCGCAGCTCTCGATGGCGTTGAGCAACTGGAAGCCGTCCACAGAGCGGCCGGAGCCGTAAGCCACTCCATCCTCGACGCTGACCACGATGGCGGGCTTCGCGGTGCGCTCCACGACGCGCGAGGCCAGAATCCCGATGACGCCACGGTGCCAGCCCTCGCCGTCGATCACCAGCAAACGAGCGGCGGCCAGTTCTGAGTCCTCAACGATGCGCTTCTCGATGGCCGTGAGAGCGGAGACCTCGGTCTCGCGGCGCTCGCGGTTGAGCCGCTCCAGCTTGGCGGCCAGTTCGGCGGCGCGGGCCGCATCGCGCGTGGTGAATAACTCGATAACGTCGGAGGCCACGTCCATGCGTCCGGCGGCGTTGATGCGCGGAGCCAGGCGGAAGGCCACGTCGTAGCCGGTGATTGCCCTGGCGGCCGGATCGAGAGCCGCCGCGGCGAAGAGGGCGCGCAGGCCGGCCCCGGCCGGGTGGCGCAGTTCGCGCAAACCCAAAGCCGCGATAACACGATTCTCGCCCTTCAACGGCACGGCGTCGGCGATGGTGGCGATGGCCGCCATCTTCAAAAAGCTGGGCAAGGTTTTCTCGCGGGTGCGGGTCTGGTCGCGGCGCTCAAGAATCGCCTGCGCCAGCTTCAGCGCGATGGCCGCGCCGCATAGAAATTTTTCCGGATAAGCGCAGGCGGGCTGGTTGGGATTGAGAATGGCCAGTGCGTGCGGAACAGCGTCTCCGGCCTCCAGCAGATGATGGTCGGTGATGATCAGGTCCAGTCCCAGTTGTCGCGCGGTCTCGGCCTCGGCGAAGGCTCTCATGCCGGTGTCCACGGTGATCACCAGCCGAGCGCCCTCGGCATAAGCCTCCTCCAGCACGCTCGATTGCAGGCCGTAACCCTCGCGCAGCCGGTGAGGCACATGGAAGCGCGCGACTCCGCCGAGCATCTCGATGGCCGTCTTGAGCAAGACGACGGCGGTGGTGCCGTCCACGTCATAGTCGCCGTAGAGCAGCACCGGTTCGCGAGCTGCGATAGCCCGTTCCAGCCGGGTTACGGCTTGAGTCATGCCCAGCATGAGCAGCGGATCGTGAAGATGTGCGACTTCAGGGTTGAGGAATGCGAAGGCTTCGGCCGGCTCGACAATGCCGCGCGCCGTTAGCAACTCGGCCAGCACCAGCGGCAGGCGGGCGGCTTTGGCCAGCTCGGCGGCCTCGGCAGTGTGCGGCTCAACAAAGCTCCAGCGCTGGCGAAGGAGCTTCCGCCCTTCACTCTGCCGCGAAACAGGCGGTCGGACTTGCGCGGCCGAAGCCCCGTTGCCTTCAGCGCCCACCCTGCTTACTCGTCCTCGTCGTCGTGATGGTGCTCGTGCTCGTGGTCGCCGATGACGATCTCCTGGAAGGTCTCAATGTCCTCCAGCAGCGCCTGGAAGCGCTCATACCACTCGGTAGTGGTCTCGTGCAGGAAGGCCACGCCCTGGTAGACGAAGCCGAGTTGGATGTAGCCGAGTTTGCCGGCATACTTGCGCAGCCACTGCGCCTCCACCAGTTCGGTGGATTCTTCGTCGGGGAAGTTCATCTCCCCGGCTTCCTCGATCAGCGCGTCGATCTCCTCGCGCTCCAGCGTCATCTCGCTGAAGGTGACAAAGGGAGCGCCGGCGTGCTTGGCCATCTCCACAAAGTCCTTCCATGCGTCGGGGTTACCAGCACCCTCCCAAACAACGGAGGGGATGTCCTCGGTGACGTAACCGGGAAGTCGTTTTAGGCCGTGGCCCTCAATAAAGGCCACCATGTCGTCTTTCAGCGGGAGGAGGTTGTCGATGTTCATAGTCAATCTCTATTTTCGCAGACGCGGGCGGGTTGGCGGGTTGCTATTGTGGAAACTTCATAGAAGCAGGGAACAGGGAACAGGGAACAGGGAATGGGGAATAGGGAATAGGGAATAGTAGAGCGCCGTTTAGTATGGAATGGTATCGATCAAGGAGGAACTCAGCTTGCCCGCATTCGAGCGCCACGTCTTTGTCTGCTGCAACGCGCGGCCCGAGGGCGCGCCGCGTCCCTCCTGTACCCGCGACGGAACCAGCGCCCTGCACGCCGAGCTGAAACAACGGGCCAATGCAGCGGGCCTCGGCGACCGCGTGCGCATTAACAAATCCGGCTGCCTGGACCAGTGCGAGCATGGGCCAATGGTCGTGGTATATCCTGACGCGGTCTGGTACGGCAATGTGCAGCCCAGGGACGCTGCGGAGATTGTGGCGGAGCACCTGGTCGCAGGGCGTCCCGTCGAGCGGCTGCGCGTTGCCACAGAGTGCCTGAACACCAAAAGTTGCGCGCACCGGCCCGCGGTGTACACCAAGCCGTCTGATGCGGTATCCTGAATCTTAAACCATGATCTTTTCCCGCGATTATATCGGGTATCTGGCCCGCCGAACCGTCAAACACCTCATCGACGCCAAGATGATTACCACCAGTGACTTGAAGGCGACCGAGGCACGCGTCAACGAGGCCATGGTGGAGGAGTTGTCCCTGGAAGACCGCATCAACGAGGAGGTGCGCGTGATTCTGGAGGCCTACTCCGAGGAGATGCGCAAATCCGGCGCGCAATACGCCGAGATGTTCAAGAAGGTGAAGACCGAGCTGACCAAGAAGTACAAGGCGGTGCTATGAGGATCAGCCCCGACAAGCTCAACAAGCTGGCCCACACCGTGGCCGACGCCCTGGCCGAGATCGACGAAGTCGGCTTCATGGAGGACCGCAACACCATCCGCCAGGAGGCCCGCAAGGCGCTCACCACGTTGCTCACCCAGGAGGCCGGAATCGACACCGCCGCCCGGACCAAGATCGCATCACAGCGCAAGGTCATTCTGGAAGGCTCGCAGGAGTGGGAGATTCTCTACCGCAAATACTACAATGACGAGGTCCGTAAGCTGGGCATCTGAGAGCGGGCGACGCGGTTGTCTCATAAAGTGGTATACTTAACCGTTGGTCCATTCAGGCGGAATGAGAGGACGGTTCGATGGCTGCATCCAGAATCCAAAACATTATGACCGATTCCTTCCTCGATGGAATAACCGGAGCAGCCCTCTTTGGCAAGCTGCGGATTCCAGGTGCGCCGACGGTGCTGGTGGATGAGCGCTCTCCTGAGGAGGCATATCCCGAATATGACGCTTTGTTGAATGTGGCGAGTGACGCCGCAGCAAGACCAAAGTGGGAGGCCAATAGACTGGATGGCCAAACAGCAAGTTTCTCTCGTTCCAAGTCCTGAACAACTTCAGCGATACCAGGCGATTAATCCGGCCCTGCCGGTCCTGCTTTTTCAGGCGCGGGATCGTCAGCTTCATCGCGAATTCGTCTATGCGGCATTGGCGCTGGGGATAGCCGCATTGGCGTTGATTTTGGTGCTTGGCGGTTTTGTTTATCTCGTGATGCAGGGCCATCCAACGGAAGCCAAAATCTTGCTGGGAGCGGGAGTTCTTGGGCTGATTGCCGCTTTTATTCGTGCACGCTTGCGGTCGCAGGTTTGAAGAACGCGCTCAATAATGATTTCCTTTGGGAGCAGCCCGAATTCTTTTTAAACTAAACAAGTGGCCAGTGACGGCTGCTCCCCGCAACTCATGTGGCGCTATCGTATAGGGGTTAGGACGTGAGATTCTCAATAAGCGATTCCGTCTATATCTCACCAAACGTTTGAAAATCAACAAAACTATTGATAAATGAGTGCTTTGCTGGCACTTGCACTCGGTTGCATCTGTAAGCATATTTAGCGTGCTTTGCCGGCATGTCCTGATTGATGGGATAAAAACGGATGCAATATAAGATCGCGAGGGAGGGCAACTGGAGTTATATTGATGCATAGCCGAGAGGAAGATGATAATCCCGGATTATTTTTCATGAGATGTAGAATTTCTCTCTGATCAATGAGGTGAAATTATGGCTCTCAAGGTGAAGGTCAACAATGTGGTGGCCACAGTGGACGCGCCGCCGGATACGCCGCTGTTATGGGTACTGCGAGACATATTGAACCTCAAGGGCACCAAGTTCGGGTGCGGAATGGGGATTTGCGGCGCATGCACGGTGATAGTGGGCGACCATGCGGTGCGTTCCTGCATGACGCATGTGGGATCCGTGACGGACGAGCCGATCACCACCATCGAAGGGCTTTCGCCCGACGGCCAGCATGCCCTGCAGGTAGCCTGGGAAACCCACGAGGTGCCGCAGTGCGGATACTGCCAAGCCGGCCAGATCATGTCTGCCGTTGCCTTGCTGGAGCGCACGCCGCATCCCACCGACGCGGAAATTGATGCGGCCATGAGCGGCAACCTCTGCCGCTGCGGAACCTATACGCATATCCGTCAAGCCATTCACGAAGCAGCCGATGCGGGCGTTGCAGCCCGTCCCAAGTGAAAGAGGTCCCTCTCATGCGCTTGAATCGGAGATCGTTTTTACAGTTGACAGCCCTTGCGGGCGGCGGCCTCGCTCTGGATTTATATCGCTCACCCCTTGCCGCAGCACAGGAGCCGGGGACACCGCCCGACCTTACGCCTCAAGCCTTCATCCACATTGCACCTGATGGCATGGTAACCATCATGGCACGCGCCTCGGAGTCCGGCCAGGGCATGCGGAATATGCTGCCCATGCTGATTGCCGAGGAACTGGATGTTGACTGGAAGAGCGTTCGCGTGCAGCAGGCAGAATTGAACGAGAAGATCTACGGCCACCAGTTCTCCGGAGGCTCCGCGAACACGCCCCAGGGTTGGGAGCCAATGCGTCGCGTCGGCGCGGCCGGGCGTCAGTTGCTCATTGCCGCCGCCGCACAAACGTGGGGCGTGCCGGAGGCCGAGTGCACCACGCAATCTGGCCGGGTGCTTCATGCCGCCTCGGGGCGTTCCTTGAGTTACGGCGAACTTGCCGCCAAAGCCGCCGCGCTACAGCCACCCGCATTAAGCAGCGTCAAGCTCAAAGACCCGAAGAATTACCGCATCATCGGCCACTCGCAGGCGGGTGTGGATACACACGCAATCGTTACCGGGAAACCGCTTTTCGGCATCGACGTTCAGCTCCCTGGAATGTTGTACGCGGCGATTGAGAAGGCTCCAGTGTTTGCCGGCAAGGTGAAAAGCGCCAACATCGATCAGATCAAAGCGCTGCCGGGCGTGCGACACGTCCTGGTGATTGACGGCGGCATCACTCCCGCGGCCTACACGCCGTGGGAGCCCGGCATGGAACCGGGCATCGCGATCGTGGCCGACACCTGGTGGCAGGCGCAGCAGGCTCGCAAACAGCTCAAGGTCGATTGGGACCTGGGCCCGGCAGCCACACAAAGCACGGAGGGCTTCAAGAAGCGGGCCGAGGAACTGCTTAAAGCCTCGCCTGGAACCACCGTCCGCAAGTATGGCGACGTAGACGCGGCCCTCAAGTCGTCGGCCAAAGTCGTTGAGGCCACCTACCAATACCCGTTCATCGCACACGTCACGCTTGAGCCGCAGGGCGCCACTGCGCATTGGAAAGACGGCAAGCTGGAGATGTGGTCCACCAGCACCTTGCCGGCCGACGGCCGCGGCCTGGTCGCCAAAACGCTCGGCATCCAGGAGAGCGACATCACCACCCACATGGTGCGCTCGGGAGGCAGCTTTGGACGACGGCTTCAGAACGACTACCTGGTGGAGGCCGCATGGATTGCCAAACGCGTTGACGCTCCGGTCAAGCTGCTATGGTCTCGCGAAGATGACATTGCTCACGACCCCTTCCGCCCAGGCGGGACCTTTGGGTTAAGAGCCGGCCTTGATGCGCAGGGCAGGATGACGGCCTGGCGGCAGCACTTCGCGACCTTTGGCGATGAAAAGCACTCGACCTCCGGCGGCGGCATCGGATCGGCCTCATATCCCGCCGGATTTCCGCCGGCCTACGCTCTTTACACCTCCGCACAGCCGCTCATGCTGCGCACCGGAGCGCTGCGTGCCCCGGGCGACAACGCTTACTGCTGGGTGGCGCAATCCTTCCTTGACGAGGTGGCTTATGCCGCTGGTCGCGATCCTCTTGAGTTCCAGCTTGAACTGCTCAGCAACAAGCAAGCGCCATGGTCCGCGAGCGAACACGATGCCGTGGGTGATCACGAACCGACAGGACAAGCTGTTCTCATCCCGGAGCGGTACCAAGGCGTGCTTAAGTTGGTAGCGGAAAAGTCAGACTGGGCTCATCGCAGCAAGACACCTGGGCGCGGAATGGGCATCGCTGCATGGTTCTGCCATTTGGGCTACTACGCCACGGTTGCCGATGTCAGTGTTGACGCCCAGAACAAGGTCACGGTGCATCGGGTTTTGGCTGCTGGAGATATTGGCAGTCAGGTCATCAACCCTGGGGCGGCCGAGAACCTTGCCTTCGGCGCCATTATCGAGGGGATGAGCCACATGGGGCAGGAGATCACGCTGGTGGACGGCAAGATCCAGCAGTCCAACTTCCATAACCACCCGCTGATGCGCATGAGGCAAGCGCCGAAGATCGAGGTGTACTGGCGCAAGACCGACTACGCACCGACGGGCCTGGGTGAGCCGGCGCTGCCACCGATCTTGCCGGCGGTGAGCAACGCCATCTTTGCCGCCACTGGCAAGAGGATTCAGACCCTGCCGCTCCAGCAGAGCGGGTTCAGTTGGGCTTGAAATAGCCCCTTGGCTGATCTTTTTTTTGCGGGCCTTGCAGCAGCAGGAGCGGCGGCTGGCGGCCAAGGTGGAGCGCGAGCGGGTAGTGTTTGCCGCTGGATAATTTTGGGATATTGGGAGGTTAAGACTTGGTCATTGTAGTCATTCATTCTTCCCGATTCACGCGAGTGTTCAATACAAAGTAACTTCCGGATTCCCGGCAAACCAGAAGCAACCTCAATACCGGAGCCTGGGCGTTTTCGATGATAGATGCGGTCTCTAGCTTCAGTCCGCGCAAGCTCGCCTGTTTGCGTCAGATTTCAGCGCCATCCATTCAAGTGACTGACTCAGGCCTTCGATTGCTCTCACCAAGACCGGGTGTAGACGCAAATCAATGAAGTCGCCTTCGGGATCTAGCTACTTCAGATTCTTGCGCAGCGCCCAAATGGAATCCCGGTTGGTATAATTCTGATGCTGGAGAGGAGCAATTTGCATGAACGTCTTTTTGCGATTTGCGCCCGTTTCCGGTCTTCTTCTCATTTATATCGTGACCTCAGCAGCCTGCGCGCAACAGGAGTTTCAGCCCCCGCAGGGTAAGGGGCGCGTGGTCGTTCTGGCCTCGGGAGCCGCCGGCCCGGCACACTACACCACCATAGCCCGCGAGATCGCCGAACTGGGCTACGATGTGGTTCTGTTCGACGGCAATCTGATGCTGGGAACGCACGGGGACGGCGTGAAGACCGTCATTCTGGAGGCGCAGAAGATGCCGCACGCGCTTCCCGGAAAGGTCGCACTGCTCGGCTTCTCAACCGGAGCCGGCATGTCTCTGTACTACGGCACGCAGTGGGACGATCTGGTGGCAGGCGCGGTGCTTTGGTACCCAACCAACAACTTCATTCACGATGTGCCCGGTTTTGCCAGCCGGATGAAAGTTCCGGTGCTGCTTTTGGCCGCAGGCAAAAACCAATCAGGCAACGACTGCTGCTCGATCGATATGGATCGAAGGCTGGCGGCGGCGGCCACGGCGGCTGGCCGGCAGTTTCAACTGATTGTCTATCCGGATGCCGATCTTGATTTCGTCAACGGCGGGGAACACTACAATCCCAAAGATTATTCCGAGGCATTCAAGCGGACGGCAGAGATGCTCAAGGTATATTTGAGCAAATAGCGCAAGTCATTCCAGGGGGCTGAGAGCGGGAAGGCGAGCATGGCGCAGATTTTTATCAGCCACTCAAGCCGGGACACCGAGCAGGCGGCGGCTCTGCTTGCCTGCCTTCATGCGCATGGCTTTGCCGAAACCTTTTTGGACTTCGACAAGCACGCCGGATTGGCTCCGGGCAGCGACTGGGAGCGCACGCTCTATCGCGAGATAGCCGGGGCCGAAGCGGTCATTCTGATCCTGACCAAAAACTGGTTTGAGAGCAAATGGTGCTTTGCCGAATTCACGCAGGCGCGCGCGCTTGGCAAGGCGATTTTTCCCTTGCTCGATGAGCCTGCGGGGGAAGCCTTCGTCTCGCTCGACATTCAGCACCTTGATCTGGTCAAAGACCGGCAAGGCGGCCTGGCGCAGCTTGTCGTGGAGCTGACCGAGATCGTGGTCAATGCGCGCGGCGGCTTTGCCTGGGATCAAACGCGGCCGCCTTATCCCGGATTGCTGGCCTTCAACGAAGCCGATGCGGCGATTTACTTTGGCCGCGACGATGATATTCGCCGCTTGATTGAACGCTTGAATGCCCGGCGGACGCTGGGAGGAGCCAGGATGATCGCCGTGCTGGGCGCCTCCGGTTCGGGAAAATCCTCGCTGCTCAGGGCCGGCGTGTTGCCGCGGCTCAAGCGCGACAAGCGCAATTGGATTGTGCTGCAACCATTCCGTCCGCAGCTTCATCCCATTGAAGAGCTGGCACAGGCGGTCTCCGATGCGCTGGGCAAGAGCGCGGATTGGCGGCTGTGGCGCGATGCTTTTACAGCCGAGGATGTTGCTCATGCGCTCTCCGATCTGGCTCGCGACCTGCGTGCCGCTCACGGCTCCAACGAAGCGCAAATCCTGATTACGGTCGATCAAGCCGAGGAGTTGTTCGGCGTCACGGAACAATCAGACGCGGCGCAGTTTCTGCGGCTTCTGAATGCGCTGCAAGGCGAGCATCTTCCCTTCATCGTGGCCATGACCATGCGCTCGGATTATCTGGGCGAGTTGCAGGAAGCGCCCGAACTGACCGCGCCCTTTGAAGAATTTTCGCTCAAGCCGATGCCGTTGGCGCGGATACGCGAGATCATCGAAGGCCCGGCGCGTGTGGCCGGAATGGCGGTGGACGACGCGCTGATCGCCGCCGCAATGAAGGATGCGGCCACCGACGACGCCTTGCCGCTGCTGGCCTTTGCGCTGCGCGAACTCTACGACCGCTTCGGCCAAAAAAAACACCTCACGCTGGAAGCCTATCTTGCCATGGGCGATCGCGCGGGGCAGCTGTCGCCGCTGGAAAATGCCGTTCGCCGCAAGGCCGATGAGGTTCTGGCGGCCGCCAAGCCTGCCGCCGAGGACTTGCAGGCGCTGCGAGAAGCCTTTGTGCCCGCGATGGTGCGGATCAACGCCGAGGGCGAATATGTGCGCCGTCCGGCACGCCTTGATCTGCTGCCGGTCAAGGCTTTGCCGCTGATTGAGCGCCTTGCCAAAGCGCGCCTGCTCATCATTCACAAGGAGCAGAATCTGACCATGGTGGAAGTGGCGCATGAGGCGCTGCTGCGCAAATGGCCGCTGCTGCGGGGATGGCTGGACGAGGCGCGCGAGTTTCTCATCGGCAAGGATCAACTGGAAAAAGATCTGATCGACTGGGAAAATGCGCTCTCTGACCAGAAGACGGAGGCTCTGCTTACCGGCCTGAAGCTGACTCGGGCGCGCATCTGGCTGGTGGAAAATCCTCTGCAACTGAGCGATGCCGAACGCCGATTCATTCAAGCCGGCATTGCGCATTACGAGGCAGAGGCTGCTCGGCGAGAACGGATGCGCCGCCGCGTGCAGCAAGCCAGCATGGCGGTCGCCGCGGTGCTCGCCGTCTGTTTGGCGGGCGCCATCTGGCAGTGGTGGGTTGCCAAGACGCGCGCTGCTACAGCGGAGTCGCGCGAGCTGGCCGCGATTGCCGAGCAGTACATCGGATCGGGCGGTGATCTCGGCTTGGCGCTCCAGACAGCCGTGCAGGCCGCAAAGCGCGCGCCCACCGACCAGGCGGAGCACGCGCTCAGAACCGTTCTTGAGGGACCGCTCGAGCACCTCGTTGTGCATCACGGCGGGCCGGTCTATGTGGCCGCATTTTCGCCCGATGGAAAACGCATCATCACCGCCAGCGCCGATCACACGGCGCGCATCTGGGAGGTTGGCAGCGGTCGTCTGCTGGCAACGCTGAGCGGGCATTCGGCTCCGGTCAACGACGCGGCATTTTCGCCGGATGGAAGCCGCATTGTCACCGCCAGCGATGACGGCACGGCGCGTGTGTGGAATGCGCAAGATGGAAATCCGTTGGCAACGCTGAAGGGAATCGGCGTCGAGGTGCGCAAGGCCGCGTTCTCGCCGGATGGCAGGCGCATCGTCACCGCCAGCGCGGACAACGCGGTGCGCGTCTGGGAGAGCGAAACCGGGCAACTGCGGGCGACGCTGAACGGGCACAGCGGCGTGGTTTACAAGGCAGCGTTTTCGCCGGATGGAAGCCGCATTGTCACCGCCAGCGACGACGGCACAGCGCGCGTCTGGAACGCTGATACCGGAGCTGCGCTGGCGACTCTTTCCGGCCACTCTCGCGTGGTTTACGCGGCGGCGTTTTCGCCGGATGGCAAGCGCATCGTCACCGCCAGTTGGGATCAGACCGCGCGGGTGTGGGATGCCGGGACGGGCCATCTGCTGACCACGCTCATCGGACACAGCGGCGCGCTCTACGATGCCGAGTTTTCGCCGGATGGCAGGCGCATCGTCACCGCCAGCGCAGACTACACGGCGCTGGTGTGGGCGGCGGATTCCGGCGAACAGCTAGCAATTCTCAGAGGGCATGCCGCTCCGGTCAATTCGGCCGTCTTTTCGCCCAATGGCAGGCGCATTGTTACCTCCAGCGAGGATGCTACGGCGCGCGTGTGGGATGCGGACTCCGGCCATTTGCAGGCGACTCTGGGCGGAGGGAACGGCGTGGTGATTGACGCTGCCTTCTCGCGGGATGGCAGCCGCATCGTCACCGCCAGCAATGACGGCACGGCGCGCGTGTGGGACGCAGAGATCGGCCATTCGCTGGCTCTGCTATCCGGGCATTCAGGCAGAGTCACCTATGCAGTTTTTTCTCCCGACGGAGAGCGCGTTCTTACCTCCAGCGAGGATGGCGCGCCGCGTCTGTGGAATGCCGTAACCGGCGCTTCGCTGGCAACCCTGGCGGGACACACCCTCTGGGTCTATACAGCGGTCTTCTCGCCCGATGGAAAACATATTGTTACTGCCAGCGCGGATAAAACGGCGCGGGTGTGGGATGCGGAGAGCGGACGCCTTATTGCGGTTTTAGCCGGCCATTCCGGTCGCGTCAATCAAGCGGATTTCTCCGCGGACGGCAAGCGCATCGTCACCGCCAGCGACGACGGCACGGCGCGGGAGTGGGATGCGGAATCCGGGCACTTGCTGGCCGTCTTGACCGGGCACACGGACGTTGTCAACGAGGCCCGGTTTTCGCCGGATGGCAAGCGCATTGTCACTGCCGGCGATGACGGCACGGCACGCATATGGGAGGCGGGCTCCGGCCGCTTGCAGGCAACGTTGTCCCACACCGCCGCGGTCAACGACGCATCGTTTTCGCCGGATGGCAAGCGCGTCGTCAGTGCCAGTTACGACCACACCGCGCGGCTCTGGGATGCAAATTCCGGCGCTCTGCTGACGACTTTGGCCGGTCACACGCTTTGGGTTTACACAGCCGCCTTCTCGCCGGATGGCAAGCGCGTTGTTACGGCCAGCGCGGACCACACGGCGCGGGTGTGGGAGACCAATACCGGCCGCCTGCAGGCAACGCTCTCCGCCCACACTGCGCGCGTCAACTATGCGGCCTTTTCACCCGACGGCGAGCGCATCGTCACCGCCGGCCAGGACAACACCGCGCGCATCTGGAATACTCGCTCAGGCCTGTTGCTGGGCACTCTGACGGGGCATACGGACCAGATTTATACGGCCAGGTTTTCGCCCGACGGCAGGCGCATCGTCACTGCCAGCTCCGACAAAACGGCCCGCATCTTCATCGCCGATCTTCACGATCTTTTGGATTGGGCCAAACAACAGCTTCCGGCTGAAGGCAATACAAATCAACTTTCGAAGTCCAAACCATGAGAGTTAATATTGAATCAACTCTGATTCCGCGTCTGATTTGAGAGCCTGAAAACCTCTTCCTATGCGAAAGACGACAGAAGAGACGAACGGTGTGAAATACTCTCTCCGGCTGCCGGTTACGCTGGCTGTCGGATTTACAGGCCACCGCTCGCTCCACGATGAAGCCAACTGCCGCAAATGGATTTACGATTTTCTGAAGCGGAAGAAAGCCTCTGCCAGGGGAGTCGTCTACGGAGTATCATCGCTTGCGGCAGGAGGCGACCTGCTCTTTGCCGAATGCTGCTTTGAACTCGGGCTGCCGCTCTGTGTTCTGCTGCCGCTGCCGGTCGAAGGTTTTCGCAAGGACTTCGACGACCGCGGTTGGGCGCGCGTCGAGCAAGCTCTGAGCAAGGCAGCCTCGGTTGAAGTGGCAGGTGGCGATCAACCGCGCAACGAGTGCTACTACGAATGCGGCATTGAAACCGTGCTGCAAAGCCAGATGCTTCTCGCGCTGTGGAATGGTGCGCCCGCTGAAGGGCTGGGCGGAACGGAAGATATTGTCACCTTCGCCAAAGAGCTTGGCCGAACGGTGGTCTGGCTGCACAGCGTATCCGGTGAGGTCAGCGCTTTCAATGAGAAAAGCGATGAAGAACTTGCGGATGATGCGGAGCTTGAATTCCTGAATAATCTGCCGGATCTGAATGTAACCGCGGACTCGGATGCCCCCCATGCTCTGGCCCGGGCGTGGTTCCGCAAAGTCGATGAAAGCGCCACCCGATCAGCCCCGCAGTTCCGGCGGCTGGCGGCGATCCCCATCGTCTTCACAGCGGCTGCGGCGCTGTTCAGCGGCGCCGGATCGTGGGCGCGCAGCGTGGGAGCATGGTTGGCAGCGGGCACGGCGATGGGAATTCTGGCGGCCATTTTGCCCGCGGCATTGCGGCTGCAAAAAAAACAGATCTTGTGGGCGCGGACGCGCACCGCGGCCGAGGTTTGCCGTTCGGTTCTGGCCTTCTGGAGCGCGCCTGCTCCCTACGACGCGATTGGGCCGGAGGTGGTTCCGGAACTCTCCGGGATGCTGATGTCGCTCAATCTTCTCAAATCCATCGACCGCGAGAGCGGCAAGGCTTCTCTCGCGGAGTTCAAAGAGCGCTATCGCCGGGAACGCGTGGCCGGCCAGATCGATTATATGTTTAGCCACGCCGCGCAATCGGAGGCCGAGGCTCGCCGCTATCGAATCGCTACCTGGGCCTGCATCGGATTGGCAATCGCATTGAACGCATGGCTGTTCGTGGGCGCGCGCTTTTTCGGAATCGTTTTTGGAGAGTGGAAGCAATGGATGGCGCTGGGCGCTTCGGTTGCATTCCAGATTGCGACCGTCGCCGGAGCATTGCTGGCTGTCAATGACTGCGACCGCCGCAGGCAGCGCTATCGGGAGTTGCATCGGCAACTGGAAAAATGGGATGCGCAGCTAGTCGCTCTCAGAACTTGGCCCAGCGTGCTGCGCGTCGCCGGAAGGATTGAACGAGCTCTACTGACGGAATTGATCGAGTGGCGATCTCTGATTCGGAATCATAAGCATGCGAGGAAATAACACCATGAAACGCATTCTTTCGTTGGATGGTGGAGGAATCCGCGGAGTCTTCAGCATCGAAATTCTGCTACACATTGAAACTCTGCTGCGCGAGCACTTCAACAATCCAAAACTTGTTTTGGCGGACCATTTTGAGTTCTTCGCCGGAACCAGCACCGGCGCCATCATAGCCACGGGCCTCAGTTGGGGATTGCCGGTCGAGGAGATTCTTGATTTTTATGTGCGGCATGGCGGAACCATGTTTCAGCACGTGCCATGGTACAAGCCCATCAGGCGATTCCTGGTCTCGCGTTACGAAGCCAAGCCCCTGTCGGATATGCTGCGCCGCACATTCTCCGAGGATGGAAATGGTGAACAACCAGCCCTGCTTGGTTCCAAGCGCCTGAAGACGCTTCTCCTGGTGGTTTTGCGAAACCACACCACCGGCTCCGCATGGCCGGTTACAAATAATCCTTTCGCCATGTACAACGACGCCGCGCTTCCCGACTGCAATCTGAAAATTCCCCTCTGGAAGCTGGTTCGCGCCAGCACGGCCGCCCCCACTTTCTTCGATCCGGAAGAGATCACCCTCGGCGGCAAACGCCACGTCTTTGTCGATGGAGCCATTACGCCGTACAATAATCCTGCGCTCATCGCCGCGCTGACGGCGATTCTGCCTTGCTACCGGCTAGCCTGGCAGACTGGGCCGGATAAGATTCGCCTTATCTCCCTGGGCACCCTTCGCTTTTCCCTGGCAGAGGAGGACGTTAAGATCAACCGCATGTGGCTTGGTTATAACGCACCGCGAATTCCTGCCGCACTGATGCAGGGAATGGCTTTGGAGCAGGACTATCTGTGCCGCTGCCTTGGCCAATGCATTCATGGTGAGGATCTGGATTCGGAGATCGGCAATCTGCAGGGCGCCGCGCTGCCGGGAAAGAATTGGTTCAGCTACGTCCGCTACAACAGGTCTTACATGGGACGCGAGGCGGAGGAGTTGCTCCAGCAACACCCGGAGCTTGCCCAACTTGACGCCATCCATGCCATACCCTTGCTGCGGGAGATCGGCCGCGCCTATGCGCTGGAGCACGTTCGCATCGAGCATTTGATTTAGGATCGATCTTTACGCGTTTCTTCAGGAAATTCTCTATTGCATCATGCTGGAGTAGAAATGAAACCTGGATTGTTCTTCTGCATTTCGCGACTGCTGCTGATCTCACTTCTGCCTCTGACTTTGTCCGGCTGTGCGCCGAAGCGCCTCAGGTCAGATTTCACGGGCTTTGAAAAAGCCTTTGCGGAGACCTCGAATCGAGAGATGCTTTTGAATCTCGCGCGCCTCGAGAATCGCGATCCCACCTACTTCTTCAAGATTGGACAGATTACAAGCGCGTATAAGATGGCCGCGTCTGTGTCCGGCAGCGGAACCTACGCAACCGCAACTTCCAATCCGACTATTGGCGGACCTGCCGGAGGAGGCACTCCTGTTGCCACCTACGAAAACGATCCTATCTTCACCTTTATCCCGGTCAACGACGAAACCAACGCACAACTGCTGTTGAAGCCGGTTCCCGCGGAGACGTTCTACATACTGTACCAACAGGGATGGCGCGCGGATCAACTGCTTCGCGTGATGGTGGATCGAATCGAACTGACCCGGAGTTCCGTGCACGGCTGCACCGTCGAAACAATCCGCAATGCGCCACCGGAGGTTTATCGCAAGCCGGATGGCATGCCCGACGCCGATTACCTTCGCGATCCAGATACGCTCACCAGCTATGTTACTTTTCTCAGAATCGACGCGGTCATCTACTGGCTGCAGAAACACGGCTATCTGCTCTTGCGCGGCTCGGACATATTCGTGCCTTATGGCAGTAACTCAGGATTGGACGATAACGCTGCCAACTCACCCAAAGCCCAGGACATCGTCAGCGCATCACAGAAGAAAGCCGTATGGGAGCATAAGGACGGCAAGTGGCTTCTAGGCGAAACAGTTTTTAATCCCATCTTCTCTCTCTATCCTATCAGCACAGAAGGTTCCAGGCCGCATCCGAATATCGTGCAACTGAAACGGGAGATTCTCGAAGACCCGGAGATGAAGGAGCTGAAGCAAGGTCCAGTGCTTGACGTCATTCTCAACGGTCTCTCCGATGGCTTCTCCATCGAGGGAAGCACGAATCATCAGGACTCATGCAGTGCCGCTGGCACAGCGCCGAAGATCTCAGCGCATCTGGTCATGCGTTCTTTGATGGGGCTGATGGCGGCTGCCGCGCAGGAGCAGCTTCCGTATGACGCACTTGCACAGGCCAACCCCGCAATTCCCAACAGCCGTTATCTTCCGTCGGAGCTTCAATTGAAAGAGTTGCCCAGATTCTCCGATGCAGTTCCAGCCATAGAGAGGATTCCGTTGTTGCGATTGACGGGAAATAACCCGGATCAGGAAACGCAGCCAATTGTCCAGATCAGCTACCGGGGAACTGTGTATCGAATTGCGGATACGAAGAGCCCGGATGTTATCGAAAACCAGTATTGGAATCGCGATGTCTTTCGTCTCATCAACCAGCTCACATCCCAGGTTACAGTTGACATTTCCAAGTTTCCGCTTACCGAGATACTGCAATAACTTGCTTGCCGGCGCGAATAACTATTGCGGTAACTTGAAAGAGGTGCGTCATGAATTCCTTGAAATACATTGCAGTGATTGCAGCCTTTCTTTGTTCTGTTTCCGGCCTCCCTGCGCGTGCGGATTCAACCGCAAGCAGAATCAATTTTGCGTCGCTCGATGCAAGCCATCCCCACCAGGTGTACGGCATGCTCTATCTGCCGGAAAAAACTTCAGTCCCATGTCCCGCGGTAGTGCTCATCCACGGAACCATCGGAATCGACTCCCGCGGCGCTCTTTATCGGCAACCGCTGTTGAATGCGGGAATTGCTGTCTTTGAGGTTAATTTCAAGGATGGAATTTACAACTCCACATTCGACCGGCCGCCTCTGGCCACCTTTCTTCCCCTGGCCTTTGCAGCTTTGAAAGAACTGCGGAAGGTTCCGGCCATCGATCCCAACCGCATAGCAATCATGGGTTTTTCACTGGGGGGAGCCATCACTCTGAGTGCCGCCCTGGATGAAAATCGCAAAACGTGGATGGGCGCCGAAAAGGGATTTGCGGCTCATGCCGGGTTTTATCCGGTCGCAAAGTATTTTGTTCCGAAAATTGAGAATGGGAGCGTGCTGACCGGGGCGCCGATCATCGTTTTTTACGGAACAGAGGACGTTTATGGCGATGGCGACGCTATTCCCGCATTGAAGACCTTGCTGAAACAGAAGCTCAACTTCGATTTGATCACCAATGAATATCCCGGCGCAGCTCACGGCTTCAATCTAAATGCGCCTGCCATCTCTTACTTCGATCCCGCCGCCAAGAACAGTAAAGGTTATATGGGCTATGACGCCAAGGCCACGGAAGATTCACTGCCCAAGCTGGTTGATTTTATGCGCAAGAGCCTGGCCAAGTGAATCGGCGCTGTCATTGAATCCAAGACCTCTTCAGGAACGGACTGCATCAGGCAGTCCGTTCCTCAAAAAACCTCTGCACATACGCCTGGTCTCGTAGCGACCGGGAAACGTAGAGATATTTTCCCGTTTTCGATCAGCATCAAGTTGTACGCCGGTCGGAATTCAGCATCCTTGATGGTTGATCTGATCTATAGAGGACGTATTCCGGCCTCCAGACACACTACGCCCCTTGGGGGACCAAGCGGTTGCGGTGCGGGTTGTGAAACAGCGGAGAAGACGACGGTTGCATCGGATAGAGAGTAGTATCCATGATGGATTTGTAAAGAAAAGCCGACATGCACTAAGACTTCTGAGGACCAATCTACCTTCAATGAGATCTTAGGCGATTATGCGTAAAGCGAGAATCTTTTCTGGCGATAGGGTGCTTCCGAAGTTCCATTTAGAGACAAAAAGCAAAGTCCTCCTACTTCTTTCTGTCAGCGCCGATACAAAAATCTACATAGTACCCGATTGCTCAATTTAGCGGCAACATTGCGGGGTATACTTCAGCGAATTGACGTCTGGCACCCCTGGCTGGGCGAAGCTTTCTACGGTGGCGTTCTTGCTTACGTGGCCTTTGAACTGAAAACCAGGGCAAAGCGGTAGAGTTCGTAGAACCACACGGAGTCCCTCAATGCTCCCCATTCCCACCGAAGTTATTCTCTCCGAGAATCAAGAATGCCGTCTGCCCCTGCCAGCCTCGGTGATCCAGAGCGCGTCTGAAAGGCAGGTCCGCCGCGACCATAACTGCCGTTTCCTCAAAGCGTTCACGGTCAGGCGCAAGCGAGGCGGGAGACCGGCAGTACTGGCAGCTTTTCTGCTGGCCACTTCGGGTGCATGGGCGCAGAGCGGCGTCTTCAACACGCCGCAACCGGTTGGTGTAATCTCCAGCGCGCAGAGCGTCACCGTGACGGCGCAGACTGCCGGCACAGTAGCCACCGTGGAAGTGCTGACGCTGGGGGCGTCTGGCCTTGATTTCGCCGGCGTCTCCAGTTCGTCCACCTGCCCGTCGGCAATTCTGGCTTCTACCCAGGCCTGCACAGAATCGGTGACGTTTACGCCAGCCTATCCCGGCCTGCGCAGGGGCGCGGTGGTTCTTTTAGACAGCAACAATCATGTTTTGGGCACGGCCTATCTTTCGGGCACGGGGGTGGGCGGACTGGGCGTACTGGTTCCGGGCAACGTGATCACGGTCGCCGGCGTCTATCGCAGCTGGACTTCAACGCAGGATGGATTGCCGGCAACGCAGGCGAACCTGGACCAGCCCTCCAGCCTGGCCTTCGATGGCGCCGGCAATCTGTACATAGCCGACAGCGCCCACAATCGCATTCGCATGGTCGCCGCGCCGGTCCCGCCCGCAACTGCCGGCATCATTACGACCATCGCGGGCACCGGCGTCGTCGGCTATACGGGCGATGGACAGCCTGCCTCGGCCGCGACCTTGAGCAATCCCTCCGGCGTGACTCTGGATGGCGCCGGCAACCTGTACATCGCCGACACAGGCAACAATGTAATCTGCAAGATCAGTGCGGACACAGGCAACATCAGCACAGTTGCCGGCAACATCAACGGCACTGCGGGGTACGCCGGGGATGGGGGCCTGGCGACATCGGCCGAACTCAATTTACCTCTGGGCATCACCGTCGACGGCAGCGGAAACCTCTACATCGCCGACACTGCCAACCAGCGCATTCGCAAGGTGACAGCGCCCGCTCCCCCCGCGATTGCCGGCATCATCTCCACGGTGGCGGGAGACGGAGTCTTGAGTGGAATCGGGGACGGCAAGGGAACTTATTCGGGAGACGGAGGGATGGCGATTGACGCCGGCCTGAGCCTTCCCTATGCGGTGGCCTTCGATGACGCCGGCAATATGTATATTCCCGACTCGGCCAACAATGTCATCCGGATGGTTACAGCCGTGAGCGGAGCGATTAGCCTAACCAGCACCATCAGCACGGTGGTTGGATCCTACCCCGGGATTGCGGGCTATTCAGGCGACGGCGGGCCGGCGACGGCGGCACACATGAACGAGCCCTCCGGCGTAACCTTGGATGCGGCCGGGAATCTCTACATCGCGGACACGCAGAACACCCGCATTCGGAAGGTAAACGGCGGAAACATCGCGACCCTGGTCGTGAATGGCGTCGGCACGAACCTCAGCCCCGGCGGAGCAACACCGGCAGCGGTACAAATCTACGCGCCGATGGGCCTCTTCCTGGATGGCAACGGCAATCTTTATTTTGCCGACTATTTCTACATGTTGGTTGAGGAGATTCAGAGCAACGAGGCAGTACTGAATTACACCCAGACAACAGTCCAGGTGGGGAATCACTCCGCGCCGCAGACGCAGAAAGTGGAGAACGACGGAAACGCCGCGCTTGATCTGACCGCTTTAACCCCCGACAGCAACGCCGCGCTCGCCCAGGGGACATCGGCTTGCAGCCTTATCACTCCTTTAGCGGTGGATGCCGATTGCCTGATCTATGCGGTATATGCGCCTTCACTTACCACGGTGTTTCCACAGGGCGTGGCTTCCGAACAGCTGGATGGCAACATTGATGTCTTCGGCAATACCATAAGCTACCCGCTGAACACGGTGAATTTTCCGCTGGATATCATATTGATCGGGGATGCAACCCCGGTTAACGCGACCATTCTCGCACTGATCTCCAACAGTCCAAAGGATGCGTCCGGCGACTACGACTCCAGCTATGGCCAGCTCGTCACCTTCACGGCAACCGTTACCTCGGGCGCCGGCACTCCAACGGGGACCGTCACATTCAAGGATGGCGCTACGGTGCTCGGATCTCCCGTTACCCTGAACTCGTCGGGTGTGGCAATCGATTCAACCGCAACACTGGCCGTGGGATTGCACACGATTACGGCGTCGTATACCCCTTCAGCAAGCTCGACATACCTGCCCAGCCCTCCCGCCACCCTGATTCAGAACGTAGGCGAAGTGACGGCAACCATTCTCACCTCCAGCGGGAGCCCATCCGTTTTGGGCGCGAGCGTGACGTTCACCGCGACGGTGAGCATCAGTGGCGGAGGCAGCGTGACCCCGGACGGCACGGTCACTTTCACGGACACGACAACTGGAACGATCCTGGGCAGCCAGACACTCGTCCCGAGCGGCATCGTGACCCTATCCACCGCGGCGCTCACATACGGGCTGCATACGATCACCGCAACCTTCAGCGGCGACGCGGCCAACAACATACAGGGCAGCTTTGGCACTTTGAGCCAGGACGTGCAGGCCTCCTCGACCACTACGCTGGCCCTTAACCCCAACCCGTCGTTCTATGGAAACACCGTCACCTTTACGGTTACGGTTCCGACCATCGGAAGCGTTGCCGCCACCGGGAGGGTCAACTTTTATATGGCCGGGCAGGCGAATCCCCTCAATCCGGCGCCTTTGTCTTTGGCCACAGTCGCGGGCACAGGAACAGTCGCCTTTACAATCTCATCGCTGCCCGTGAGCACGATCGCGGCCCCGGATAACATCACGGCGTCCTACCTGGGCGATTTGAACTACGCTCCGTCCACCTCCAACACGGTCAGCCAGGTGGTGAATCAGGCGGTGACATCAACAAGTGTGAGCGCGCTTCCCTCTCCGGCTGTTGCCGGCAAGGCGATCACCATCACGGCGAGCGTGACGGTGACGCAGGGCGCATCCACACCAACCGGCAATATCACATTTACAGACTCGTTGAACGGGGGCGCGCTCTTCACCCTGGCCTGCACGCCTCAGCCCACAGTGGCATCACCCACCTGCACGACGACGGCGCTGGCGGTCGGTCTCAACGCCATTGGCGCAACCTATGCGGGCGATACCAACGACGCGGGCAGCCAGGCCACCGTGTTTGGGTTGAGCGTGGATCAGGAGACTATCACGCTGGTTTCGAACCCTAACCCGTCAATCTATGGAATGCCCGTTTCCTACACTGTGGCGGTTTCGTCGATAGGAAACGTTGCCGCGACCGGGACGGTCAACATTCTTGATGATGGGCAAACGATTGGAACCATCACGCTGCAGGGTACGACCATTTTCACAACCTCCTCATTGCCCGCGAGCACAGTTGCTGCACCGGATCTCATCACAGCCTCTTATGCGGGCGATTCGAATTACGTCCCCATCGTCTCCGCGCCGGTTGACCAGGTGGTGAATAAGGCGACAACCTCGACGGCCGTGAGTTCGCTTCCCAATCCGGGGATTGCCGGCGGTGCGGAGGCCATCACCGCAACCGTAACGGTTACACAGGGCGTTTCCACGCCGACCGGCAGCGTCACATTTACGGATGGAGGCGCCAGCCTGTCAAGCGTAGCCCTCAACAGCGGCACGGGCAAGGCCACCATCAACCCTGTGCTTGCACTGGGCTCACACTCCATCGTTGTAACGTATTCGGGAGACACGAATGACAGCGGCAGCACGTCCGCTTCTCTGCCGCTGACGGTGAATCAGGCGAACACAACGACAGTTCTCGCTTCATCCGGCAGCCCCTCGCTGGTGCTGGCCCCGGTGACCTTTACCGCGACGGTAACGAGCATCGGCGGTGGAGTGCCGAGCGGCAACGTCACCTTCACGGATACGTTCAACAGCGCAACCGTTACCCTGGCTTGCGCTGGTACGCTCACGGCAGGATCAGCCACCTGCACCACCTCGGCGCTGGTGTCGGGCACGCACACCATCACAGCGGCCTATGGGGGAGACACGAACGACGCACCTAGCAGCAGCACATTCAGCCAGGTGGTGGGCACAATCCCCACCCTCACCGGCCTGGGCTCATCGACGACTACTGGCGCGATTCCGCAGGTGATCCTGGTGGCCACGGTCATCAACTACTCCACGACCACGCAAAACGCCTCCGCGCTGCCCATACCCACGGGCACGGTCACTTTCAACACTGTTAAAGGTTCGACGCTGACACAGATTGGCTCGTCCCCCGTGGATGCGAGCGGTGTGGCGACGTTCATTCCGGCGGTTCTGCCGCCCGGCACGTCCAACATCGTCGCGGTATACAGCGGAGATTTGTACCATGGTCCCTCCACTTCAGTTGCAATGACCATCAGCAATCCGGCTTCGGGCTTTACGCTCACCGTGACTCCGGCCAGCGTATCTGTGGCGAAGAGCCAGAACGTTACGGTGACTGTGGCGCTGGCCCCGATCAGCGGCTTTACCGACACCATCGGACTGGGTTGCGCATCGCTTCCGGCGGGCGTGAACTGCCACTTCTCAACGCCAACCATCACTCTGCCGGCAACGGGCGCTCAGAACGTGCAGTTGACCATCGACACCAACAACCCGCTGGGCGGAGGCACGACGGCCATGAACGCGCGCCCAGCAAACAGGGGCGTTTCTCTGGCTGGGCTGTTCCTGCCCTTGAGCGTGTTGTTCGGCATCTTCTTCTGGCGCTTCAGAAGGCGGCACGCGGCAGCGATGACCGCGGCCCTGGTTCTGCTTATGGGTGTCGCAGCCATGCTCGTGACCGGCTGCTCCGGCTTCTCGCAGTTGAGCGCCGCGCCGGGCACGTATGTGATCCAGGTGACCGGAGTGGGCGCCAACAGCAACATCACACGTTATCAAAACGTGACTCTGACCATAACTCAGTAGCGAGCACCCGCAACGCAGGCATCAGGAGAGAGATGAAGAGCTACCAACATATTGTTCCAGCGGGGCGAGGTATTCACTGGTTGCCGGCCTTTCGCGCTGCGGTTTTGCCGGTAGTTCTTCTGGCGGCTTGCCTGGGGCTTACGCATGCGGCGCATGCCCAGGCGGTGCCGTCAGCCGACCGCGGTGGACTAGCTCTGTCGGCGGGAGGCACGGCTTCGGGATATTCCCTGGGCTATGGCGAGCAGAAGCTTCTGGGAGTGTCGGCCTTTGTAGACGTTGACGGCAAGCGGCACATGGGCGTCGAAGGCGAAGCACGCTGGCTGACCTATCACCAAACCAACGAGGAACACGCCACAACCTATATGATCGGGCCCCGCTACTCGATGTATTACGGGAGATTTCAGCCCTATGTCAAAGGGCTTATCGGGGTCGGCCAATTCAACTACCCGCATAACCTGGGCAAGGACAACGACCTGGTGCTTGCGCCGGGGGGCGGGGTCGATTTCCGGCTCACGCATAGAATCCGTCTCCGGGTCGTGGACTTCGAGTACCAGCTCTGGCCGCAGTTCCACTATGGCATGATGTCCTCCTACGGCTTGAGTGCAGGCCTCCGGATAAAAATCTTCTGATTGCGCCAGACCAGTTCGTTCAACCGGTTTTTCGTCCTGCTTCACCACCGGGCCGAATTGCCATTTTACATTCAATCGGCGATACTATTGAAGGTTCGCTCTGCTGCTTTTACTATCCATCTGTCGTCCATGCTCTTAGACAGCGCGATTATCGAAAGACTGGATAGTAAAGTGGATAGTAAGCCTCAAGCAATCCGCTAAATGCTTGATTCAGTGTGGCGCTATCGTCTAGGGGTTAGGACGTGAGATTCTCAATCTTAAAACCCGGGTTCGATTCCCGGTAGCGCTACCAAGTTCTTTTCTTTCCTCTCAAATTCCTTTTTGATTCCACATGCGTCCCAGGTGTACTCTTGCTGCCATGATGAACTGGCGGCGCGGATTGTTGTTGGCAGGAATCCATATGGCGGTAGCTGTGTCGCTGATTCTCACGCTTTCAGGTTTCTCAAAATTACCATCTGACATGACAAATCGGATAACAAATATATTCTTGTTCGGTAATCCTTTACATACGCACCAAGGGCGCAGCCGATTGGCTGCGCCCTTGCTGTTTGAGCCGGTGAGTGCCTGACTAGGCGTTGGTGTGGATGGGGCCGGTCTGCTTCTCCTCGAGAGCCGCTTGCGCGGCGGCCAGCCTGGCCGTCAACAGACGGAAGGGCGAGCAGGAGACGTAGTTGAGGCCGATCCTGTGGCAGAACTTGACGGACTCAGGATCGCCGCCATGCTCGCCGCAGATGCCCACCTTGAGAGTGGGCCGCGTCTTGCGTCCCTTGGCCGTGGCCATCTGCACCAGTTGCCCAACGCCCGCCTGATCGAGGGTGGCGAAGGGGTCCTGCTTGAAGATGCCCGCCTTCATGTAGGCCGGGAGGAACTGGTTGATGTCGTCGCGGCTGATGCCGAAGGTGGTCTGCGTCAGGTCGTTGGTTCCGAAGCTGAAGAACTCGGCCTCTTCGGCGATCTGGTCGGCGGTGAGGGCGGCGCGGGGCAGCTCGATCATGGTGCCCACCATGTAATCGACCTTGACGCCCTTCTCCTTGAAGACTTCCTCCGCAACGCGGCGCACGATGGTGGCCTGGTTGCGCATCTCCTCGATGGACCCGACGAGCGGGATCATGATCTCGGGATGCGGATCGCCGCCCTTACTCTTGGCGATGCACGCGGCCTCGATGATGGCGCGGACCTGCATCTCGGTGATCTCGGGGAAGGCGATGCCCAGACGGCAGCCGCGCAATCCGAGCATGGGATTCTGCTCGTGCAGCTCTTCGACGCGCGCCAGCAGCGTGCGCAGTTCCTTGAGCTTGGGCGAGCGGGGCTTGGTGTCTGTCAGGTGCTGAATCTCCACCATCAGATCCTCGCGCTTGGGCAGGAACTCGTGCAGCGGCGGATCGATGGTGCGGATGGTGACGGGCAGCGACTCCATGGCCTTGAAGAGGCCGACAAAGTCGGCGCGCTGCATGGGCAGAAGCTTCTTGAGCGCCGCGCGGCGGTCCTTCTCGTTGTCGGCGAGAATCATGGTGCGCATGTGTTCGATGCGGTCTTCGGCAAAGAACATATGCTCGGTGCGGCAGAGGCCGATGCCTTCGGCGCCAAACAAGCGAGCATTCTTGGCGTCGCGGGGCACGTCGGCATTGGCGCGGATGCGCAGGCGGCGAACGGGATCGACCCAGCTCATGAAGGTAACCAGATCGGGATCGTCGGGCTGCGCGTCGAGCGTCTTGAGCTTGCCGGCGATGACGCGGCCGGTGGTGCCGTCGAGCGAAATCCAGTCGCCCTGCTTGAAGGTCTTGCCCTTGACGCGCAACTCCTTCTTGGCTTCGTCCACGATGCAATCGCCCGCGCCGGCCACGCAGCACTTGCCCATGCCGCGGGTGACGACGGCGGCGTGCGAGGTCATACCGCCGCGCGAGGTGAGGATTCCGGCGGCCACTTCCATGCCCGCGATGTCCTCAGGAGTGGTTTCGCCGCGCACCAGGATGATGACCGGATAGGCGCCGCTGGCGTGCTGCTTGACGGCTTCCTCGGCGGTGAAGACGACCTGTCCCACAGCCGCGCCCGGCGAGGCCGGAAGGCCGGTGGCCAGCACTTCGATCTTCTCGCCCTTTTCGATCAGGCGGGGAACCAGGAAGTCGTACAACTGATTGGGCTCGACGCGATGAATGGCTTCTTCCTGCGTGATGAGCTTTTCCTTGACCATGTCGATAGCCACGCGAACGGCGGCCAGGCCGGTGCGCTTGCCGTTGCGGGTTTGCAGCATGTAGAGCTTGCCATCCTGGATGGTGAACTCGAAGTCCTGCATGTCGCGGTAGTGCTTTTCCATCTTGCCGGTGATTTCCTTGAGCTGCTGATAGCAGTGCGGCATGGCGCGTTCCAGCTCTGAAATCGGCAGCGGGGTGCGGACGCCGCTGACCACATCCTCGCCCTGCGCGTTCATCAGGTACTCGCCGAAGAAGGCGTGCTCGCCGGTGGCGGGGTTGCGCGTGAAGCCAACGCCGGTGCCGGAGTTTTCGCCCAGGTTGCCGAAGACCATGGCCTGCACGTTGACGGCGGTGCCCAGCCAGTCATCGATGCGATTGATGCGGCGATAGGTCTTGGCGCGCTCGTTCATCCAGCTCCTGAAGACGGCGTCGCGGGCCTGCACCAGTTGATCCAGCGGGGCCTGCGGAAAGTCCTTGCCGGTCTCTTTTTTAACCAGCTTTTTATACTCGGCGATGATCTCTTGCAGCGCCTTGGGCTGGAGCTCGTAGTCGAACTTGACCTTGGCGCGCTTCTTTACGCCGTCGAAAATGTGCTCGAAGAGCTTCTTGGGAACATCCAGCACCACGTCGCCGAACATCTGAATCAGGCGGCGATAGGAATCGTACGCAAAACGGGGATTGTTGCTGAGCTTGGCCAGCGCTTCCACGGCCTGGTCGTTGAGGCCCAGGTTAAGAATGGTGTCCATCATGCCGGGCATGGAGAACTTGGCGCCGGAGCGAACGCTGACCAGCAGGGGATTTTCGCCCGAGCCCAGCTTCTGGCCTTGCAGTTTTTCCAGCCGCTCCAGGGCGGCGTACATCTCGGTGTTGACCGCGGGCGAGAGCGCGCCGCGCATGTACTCTCGACAAGCCTCGGTCTGGATGGTGAATCCGGGGGGAACCGGCAAACCGGCGTTGGTCATCTCGGCCAGGCCGGCGCCTTTGCCGCCCAGCACATCCTTCATTGTTCCGTTGCCTTCGGCCTTGCCGCCGCCGAAGAAAAACACGTGTTGAGTTGTAGTCTTGCCTGCCGGTCCGGCAGACGCCTGATCCAGAACGCCCTGCGTCATGGGGTGAAGCCTCCTATTTCGAATTCGCGTAAGCGGTCAACTGTGCAGGTTGGACGGACGGAGGCTCAGGCTCAAAAGAAGTGAGATTTTCAGGCTGAGCGCGTACGGGTCATCCGGGCTTCGGAGAGCGCTGCGCGGCATTGATTCGTCGTACTAACAAATATCGTTTCCAGTATACAGTTGCCTGTGCTGAAGGTCACATCCGTGCGCGCGTTCCAGTAACCATGCGCCATTCCAGGACGGGAAACAAAGCTATTTGAGGCAAAAAACCGGCCCGAAGAGGGATTCCAGGCACTTGGATGGATTGTGTAAAAAAATGGTCGCCGCGCCCTCGCCGCGTACTTGCTTTTGCGGTGAGGGCGGGAATCCGGCGCTTTCATGCGCTGGTCTGCTCCAGGCGCGGGCCGGAGTCGTTCTTCCAGGCCGCGCGATGGAAGATAAGAATCCGCTCCAGCCCCACCAGCGTCAGCACTTCAGCCACGCGCGGAGAGAGATTGGCCACGCTGAAACGGTGGCCGGCCTGCTGGGCGCTCGCGTAAAGCGAAACTAAAGCGGAGATGCCGGCTGCGTCGATGCGCTGAATTGAGCGCATATCGAGCGTCACGCTTTGCCGGCGCACCAGCGGCGCAAGCCAGGCCAGCAATTCCTTCTCGCGGCCTCGAGTCAGCTCAATTACCTCGGCAGGTTGGCTGTCAGAGGCCGCCGGCTTGCTCGTCGGGTTCAAAATCGTCGTAGTCATCAAAAACCTCCTCGGGAAGCCGGCTTATGCACCTTGACAGCCGGTTTGCGGCTAGGGTTGCATATTCTAGGCGCTTTCCTCATGCTCTCTTTGGTCAGCACGCGGGCGGCCACAGCCGCAAGGGAAGGAACATGCTGAAATTACAGGGGATAGAAGCATTATTTGGTTCCGTGCCGCTGTTCCGGGTGTTCCTTTGCGCTCGTTGCTATCCGCAAATGAACACGCTGAAAATCAATACGTAAACAGGGGTGCTGTTGGTTCCGTGCGGCTGCGCATTGCCGTGCGCCCCGGACTAATATCGGCTCTGAAGCCGCCTATTGTCCTGGGTGATGCAGGAAAAGCCATGCATGATGCAGGTAGGGCGAAACATTCTGCAGGTAATTGTGGACAAGCCCGTTGCGCAGAATCAGTTGGGCTGGGCCAAACTCCGAGAAGTTGTAGAGGACCAAGGCTGCAAACGCCGAGAAGATGCTGACAATGGTTGCGGCCAGCATCCAGCGCTTGCAGCGGTTGAACCGGGCGAGCAGAGCGGGATTGCTGACGGTTGCGTAGAGACCCAGAAAAGCCAGAAAATCAATCTCGGGATAGAATTCCATGCGGTAGCGGTAGTTCATGCTGACAGCCGTTAGCATAAGGACGCAAGGCACCGCCAGACCAGCGGCCAAGGCAATTCCCTGGGCAAGAGAGAAAAGCCGTAGCGGCGGCTGAGTCTCCTCGTCCTGCGCCAATTCCCACTCCATTCGCAAAGCGCGCGCCAGGCTGCGGCGCCCGGTCCATAGAGCCACTCCCAGAAAAACGATGAACGCGATGGGCAGCAGATCGGTAAGGAAGAAGCTGCTGGGCGGAAGTTCAAGAGCATCCATCAGCCGGGTTTGTGTGCTCTCAAAAAGAAGCTTGCCATCGCCGCCCTGCAATGCCCAGATCGGCAGGAAATAGTAGCTGAGACCCAGGGGAATCCGTGCCAGATTGAAGAGGCCATAGAGATGCTCTCGCGGTATTCGGTCCGGATAGTCGCGGTTCATCACGCACAGCGTTAAGTCGGCGAATGTCGTGGGTTTTCCCCACCGATAGTAGTTGACCGTTCCGACGGCGATGAGAAAGACGGTAAGGATGGCCACAGGGATAAGAAACCGGCGCGTGAAAAAGGCGCGCCTGGCGCGGAGTTCTTTCACCAACAGCACCAGCAGCAGCAACCCAAAGGCTGCGCACAGCCCTATTCCGGTGGAAACGCGGGTGAGCGTGGCAAGGCCGGCGGCAAAGGCCATCCACGAAAGTGTGACCGCAGTGAACTGGCCGTTCACCAAGCCCTTCACCGCGAAGTAAACAAAGCCGGCAGCGAACGCGACAGCCCAGAAGACCACCTCCTGATAGATGGAGGACCTAAGATAGCCGACCTCGGCGCCTCCCAGAACGATGTAAGCCAGCATGAGGCCGAAGGCCCATTCGGAAGCGGGTGCTGAGCCGCAATGCCGCCGAAGAAAGAGCACGGTCTTGATCTTCATCATGCCGGCAAGGCATACAGCGATGAGGCAGGACCACCGGGTGACGTCCAGATCCAGCCGATGGAATAGAAGAAGTGGCAGCCGGAGAAGGGCGCAGGTGATGCCCCAATAAGCATAGACATGTCCATTGCGCAAGTACCCTTCTGTGCCAACTGTATTCGGATCGACATCGAACTGCCCATGCACAAGATGATCGATCATGCTGTTGAATGTTCTATTCATCGGCCAGACTGGATGGTGCAGCCTGGCATTGCACAGGATGACGCCGTAACAGAGGACCATGAAGACAAGCAAGATGCACTGCAACCATCGGTCATCGTAATATAGTTTGCGAACTGTGTACTTCTGATTCATGGGGAAAGGTCCTTCGCTACAGCGTCTCTTGGGGTAATATGAATTCTTCCGATTATACAAAATCGAACCAGCGCGCATCCGATTTCTCTGCAACCAGAAATAGTATGGTGAGGTAGTTCATGAAAATGAACAGAATCTGAGATAGAAATAAGTAGAACACAATAATCCCGGTCAAACGGAACCATGATCTTTGGAAGTACGCACATGCCGATAGAACTAAAGCCGGACATACGTTCAAAATCTAACTATTCAACCAGTCCATTATCTTGCTTGTTTGGCCGAAAGCAGCAAATTCGACGGCCATCCGGCCAGGGAAACCGATGTGACTTTGTAGTTCTCTAACCCCGCCTCGGCGGCGAGCCGCTTCAACTGCGAGGCGGAGAGCAGGTTCAAGTTATCTTCAGATGCAAAAAAACTTTGTCCCCTCAACATACACAACTTCCGGAATGCGGCTGCCGGAAGCCAATGCACGATGGGCATCACGGTGTGTGTCTCGACCGGGAACCACCTATTTGGCGTGGTGATAAATATCCCCTTGCGCGCTACTCGCAACGCTTCTCGAACAAAAGCTGACTGCTTTACGCGACTGCCAACATGCTCCAGAACCGCGCTCGAGTGGACGTAGTCAAACGCCTTATCGGCAAACGGGAGATTTCGTCCGTCGGCAAGCACAAACCTCATGCCGGGATACATCTCTTCAAGAAACCTTGCATCATCCACGCCGCTCGCAGTAATCCGATTTTTGTGGGGATACCAATGTTCGAGATAATTGGAATGTCCGTAGCTCTGGTCACTCGTGACTCCGATGTCGAGCACCGTATCATCCGGTTGGATTCCGGTCGCAGAGAGGAAAACATCAAACATTCTGCGCCGCTGGTAGGCGGCAATCCTTATAGGAATCGAATCAGGCGCGGCGAGATTGTATTGAGCGTTTACTTTCACCCTACCTCCTTCGTGAACCGCCTTATTTTCGCCGCAACCCGAGAATGCTCAGGAAGAGGCTGCTGCGGACAGTTTGCGAACCAAAGCGCTTTCTCAAATTATTCAGATTCTAACCCGGATATATCTTGCCGTGCAACAGCAATAAACGGAATCGAGAGGTAGGCCATTCTTTTTGCTTCCCTGCGTCCTAGCGCGACAGAATCCAGAATCAGTCCGCAGGTCATCAGCAGAAACGAAAGCAGAACCATCCCCATCGCAAGAATGGCGGTGGGAAAACGCGGCACGAGGCCGGTCCGGTAGTACTCCACAAAAACGGGAATGCTGAGTGCGATACCCAACACAAATAATACAAGGGCAACGAGGGAAAAGAACTGAAGCGGGCGCTCCTGCTTGATTAGCCACACAATTGTTCGCAAAATACGCAGTCCGTCGGAGTACGTACGCAGCTTGGAAGAGCTACCCTCAGCACGTTCACGATATGGAATTTCCATCTCGCCCAAAGGCACCCTCAACTCCAGTGCATGAACAGTCAATTCCGTCTCGACTTCAAATCCGGAAGACAGAGCCGGAAACGACTTCACAAAGCGCCTGCTGAAAATTCGATAGCCGGAAAGCATATCGGCAATGCGATTGCCAAATATCCACGCGACAATTCCGCTCAACAGAATATTGCCTGTGCGGTGACCGCGCCGATATGCGGCCAGATGGCTGCTTACCCGCGTCCCATTCACCATGTCGAGATGGTTCTCCAACAGCATGCGGATCATCCTGGGCGCCGAGGCGGCATCATAGGTGCCGTCGCCATCCACAAGAACGTAGAGGTCCGCCTCAATATCCGAAAACATACGCCTGACTACATTACCTTTTCCCCGCTGCATTTCACGGCGAACATGCGCTCCTGCTTGCGATGCCAGGGAGTAGGTCTCGTCGTTGGAGTCATTGTCGTAAACATAAATTTCAGCATCGGGCAGAGCGCGGTGGAAATCCGCCACAACGCCGGCGATGGCGGCGGCTTCGTTGTGGCAGGGGATGAGTATGGCTATGCTCGCAGCGTCCGGGCGCATCCGGTTTACCTGTGGGCAACTTGTACCGTCAATGCGATCTTCCATGATGTTTTCCTGGGTGCAGAGCGATACTAACTTATGTTATATCCGGCGAATCCTATCGTATCCGATCAAATGGTCTTTCGTCACTATGGCGCCAGTGGCAAAAGAGATTCTCTCCATGGATTCATTCGTGAGAATGGCAAGGTCTCGAAAGACGCCGCAGCCCGAGTATGCTCAGGAAGAAGCTGCTGCAGACAATCTGCACGCCCAGGGTCAGAGAGAAGACGGACGGCATAACGATGCGCAGCATATGCTCGGAGTCCAAAGCTCCGAAACTCTTCTCGGCCCAGCCGGAGAGGGCAAAGACCGATCCGAATATCCCCAGCGCCACCAGCACCGCCCCGACGACAAGGCCGGTCTCCAGCGTGATGTAGCGGAAGGCGCGGTTCAGTCGCGGATCTTCGGGCAGCAGACCCTCGGAGGTGGCGAAGACCTTGGTAAAGACGGCAAAGGCGCAAAGCTGAAAGCCCATCAGGACGGAAACGAACGCATACAAAAGCGTATGCACGTCAAACCCGATGCCATGGACGATCCGCGGCCCCGGCAGAAGCCAGACAGATCCGGCCAGCCCCAGCAGGATTAAAAACATTCCGGGATACAGAAAAAGCCAGCGCGGACTGAACATCAGCATGAAGCGAAGATGCCGCCAACCGTCGCGCCAAGTCCGCAGATGCGGCGGACGGCTGCGTCCATCGGGGGAAAGCGTGGTGGGAATCTCAGTCACCTTCATCCGCAGCAGGCTCGCCTTCACCACCATCTCGCTGGCAAACTCCATTCCCGTGGAACGCAGGTCCATGCGCTGAAAGCTGTCTTTCCGGAAGCCTCTAATGCCGCAATGAAAGTCGCTGCAAGGTGAAGCGAAAAACAGCTTTCCGATTCCGGTGAGTACGGGATTTCCCAGATAGCGATGTAAAAAGGGCATCGCATTGTTTGCAATGCCACCGCGGAAACGGTTGCCCATTACCAGGTCCGATCCGGCGCGCAGTTGTTCCATAAAACGGGGTATGTGGGTGAAATCATAACTATCGTCCGCGTCCGCCATCAGCACATACACTCCGAGCGAAGCCTCGATTCCGCCCATCAGAGCGTTGCCGTATCCTTTCGCTTTGACATGGACCACCCGCGCGCCTTCCGCTTGCGCGGCCTCCACTGAGCCGTCGGTTGATCCATTATCCGCGACAATTACTTCACCCTGGATGTCCGCCTTGCGAAGAGTATCAACAGCCTTGCGCACGCATACGCCGACAGTCTCTTCCTCGTTCAAGCAAGGCATGACAACAGACAATTCGACTGGAATTTCCATATTGCTCTCCTGGCTGCGTGGCTATACCGCCTGTTATCATCCTCGGCGAACTTTAATGCATTCATTGAAAAGGTTATTGGTTGCCGCGCCCATCGGGTCGCCGGCATTTTCTTCATCATACGGTATCTGGAACCGGGGCGCTTATTCTGGTGATAGAAGATTGAGGCTTGGGTTACCTATACTCTGTGTCTAACTCTGCGTCCAAACCCGAAGCTAACTCCACGGCCGTCGGCCTGAACAGGGAACTTGTACGCACACTGGCTTTGCAGGCTGGGTTCACCGAGGCCGGACTAACAGTGCTTCCCTATGCACACCAGGAACGGGATGCGGATCGCTTTGAAGAGTGGGTGAAGGCGGGCCGCGCGGGCACGATGCGCTACCTGGTGCGGACCGGCGAGGATGGGCGGCTTCTGCGAGCGCGGATTCCGTTTCCCTGGGCGCGGTCCGTGGTAGTTTGCTTTGCGAACTACAACGGCCCGCAGCCGCGCTCGACTGAGCCTGCCGCCGAGGGAGCGGGATGGATTGCCCGCTATGCCTGGTCGAGCAAAGTGGAGAAAGAAGGCAATCGGCGGCCCAGCGACTATCACAAGGTGCTGCTCAAGCGCATAAAAACGCTGGAACTGCTGCTGCACGAGCGCTTCGGCGAGTTTGCGGCGTGCGCCTTTGTGGACACCGGGCCAGTGGTGGAGCGAGCGTTGGCTACGGCTGCTGGCCTCGGCTGGACCGGCAAGAACACCTGCCTGATTCATCCAAAGTTGGGATCGTTCGGATTCCTGGCGGTGCTGCTAACTTCTCTTGAGATCGAAGAGGCAAAAGCGCCCATGGCGCTGGTCCCTGACCATTGCGGAAGCTGCCGCCGCTGCCTGGATGCTTGCCCGACCGGAGCGTTGATTGCTCCTTATCAGATGGACGCAGCCAAATGTATTTCTTATCTGACCATTGAGCATCGCGGAGCTATTGCGCCGGAGTTGATGGAGGGCATGGGACGGCAGGTCTTCGGCTGCGACATTTGCCAGGATGTTTGCCCCTGGAACCGCAAAGCGCCGATCAGAGACGACCCGGAGCTTGAGCCGCGCCCGGAGCTGGTGAACCCGGCGTTGGACTGGCTGGCGGCGATGGACGAATCGGAGTACGAGAAAAATTTCAACGGCTCGCCGGTACGCAGGGCTGGCTTCCTTGGGCTCAGGCGCAATGTGGCCGTCGCCATGGGCAACAGCGGGCTGGGCCGTTTTGTGCCGCTCCTCGTAACGTGGACCGAGGCCGCGGACGAGGGTTTGCGGACGGCGGCGCACTGGGCGATTGAAAAATTGCACCGCGCTTAGCCTCCAGCGGCTATCCTGAATACAACCACCTTCCCATAGTTTTGCTTCGCGCAATTTGACCGCGAAGAGTTTTTTCCCTGAAAGGAAGCAACCCGTGGCTGAATTCATAAATTCCGATGAACGGAACGATGCGGCGATTGAGGCTCCCCGAGCCACCGATGTAGAGCAACCGGCTAAGCAGTCCAAGTGGTACCACTGGCGCAAGGACGGCACGGCGCTGATCCACTACCTGCTGGACAGCGAGGTGCACACCTTCGCTTTCAGTGTGGCGGCCAACGCAATTCTCTCCTTCATTCCCTTCATCGTGCTGCTCTATACGCTGGCGGAGTCGGTCTTCCACCACTCGGAGATGATGAAGAAAGTAATCGACGCCATGGTCGTTTACTTCCTGCCCTCTAACCAGGATTTTGTGGCCAGGAACCTGGATCACGTGGCTTTAGTGGCCTCGCGGCATGGCGTGCAGGCTTTTTCGCTGATTATGATTTTGATTGCCTGCACGGGCATCTTTCTCCCTCTGGAGGTGGCACTGAACCAAGCATGGGGCGTGACCAAAAGCCGCAACTACCTGCACAACCAGGTCATCGCCTTTGGCCTCGCCATCCTCATGGTGGTGCTGGGCATGGCGAGCATCCTGCTGAACGCTGGCGTTCGCAGCGTGTTGGAGTTTATATTCGATCACCAGACAGATATAAAAATCATTGATTGGATTCTTCAATTTACTCTTCAAGGAACCGAGCTTGTTGTACTGACCGCAACCACCGGCGCGGCCTCAATCGCGTTTTTCTTTTCAATCTACTGGCTGCTGCCCAACCGCAAGGTCCCATGGAGGCATGTGCTGAGTACCTCGATCTATACGGGAGTCATATGGCTGGTGTCCAAGTACATATTTGTACTCCTGCTTCCGCACATGCATCTGGAAGATCTTTATGGCCAGTTCTATGTATCGGTGGGTCTTTTGTTCTGGGCCTATGTTTCGGGATTGATTTTGTTTGCCGGGGCGCAGTTCAGTGTGGCGCGATTGGGGGACAAGAATAAGGACCTGTTAGTTTGATGCGGAATACGAGGTTTCAAAAATCGAGACGCTTTAGACGAAGGTAATCCGCAACTGGTCTAAGCCGCGGTGGCCGTAGCGTCCTGCTCCTCGCGTTCCAGTGAGTGACCGGCTCGATTGCTGTGATCGGCGGAGACCATCCGCGGAATCTCAGCTGCGGCCGCGGGCTTGCCGAAGTACCAGCCCTGAGCCATGTCGCAGTGCATATCGCTCAAGATGCCGGCTTCCTCTTCGGTCTCCACTCCCTCCGCCACGGTTTCAAGACCGAGATCCCTGCCCAGTCTGAAGATCGCGGCGACAATCGTCCGGTTCGCGCGGCTATGGGTCATGGCGTGGATCAAGCTTCTGTCGATCTTCACTTCATCGAAGGGCAAGGCGTGCAGATGAATAAGGCTCGAGAGGCCCGCGCCGAAATTGTCCAGCGACAGCCTGCAATGCAGTTCTTTCAATGTGCCGGCCACTGCCTCAGCGCAGGAAAGATGATTCAGCAGTGCGCCCTCGGTCATCTCCACGGTCAGCTGATTGAGCGGAAATCCGCCTCGCTCCGCCACTGCGGCAATCTGGCCGGGCAGCGTCACATCCATCACTTGCAGAGGAGAAAGATTGATGGACAAGCGCAGCCCGGCCGGCAGCAGGGGCGTGGCCGCAAAGGTCTTTTCCAGTAACTTTCGTGTCAGTGTGTTGATGTATCCGCTCTTCTGAACGATGGGGATAAAGGCGTCCGGCGAGATGGCGCCCAGCTGCGCATGGTTCCATCGCGCCAGGGCTTCAAAGCCGGTCAACTGCCCGCTACTCAGTTTCACCAGCGGCTGGAAGAACGGGAAGAACTCATCTTCTTCGAAGGCCCTGCGAACATCAAGGTGGTCGAGGGACATGCCTAACTCTACGGCAGAAAAGCGGGAAACGCTATTGACCGAAGTAATGTAATCGGCGTGACTGTGCGGCTTTAGGGCAATTGAGCCGTTGTAGTTTCCTGGTCTGGTTCTAGATGTCCAGATTCTTGACATCCAGCGCATTGTCTTCGATGAACTTGCGCCGCTTTTCGACATCCTCGCCCATCAAAGTGGCGAAAATTTCCTCGGCTTCCACAAAGTCTTCCAGCTTGACCTGAAGCAGCGTGCGCCGCTCGGGGTCCATGGTGGTCTCCCAGAGCTGCGTGCTGGTCATCTCGCCCAGGCCCTTGTAGCGCTGGACCTGATAGTCCTTTTTGCCCTGCTCGACAATGTAGGCGAAAAGCTCGCGGGCAGTTTGCTTTTCCACCGGCTCACGCGGCAAGCGGGCGGTGCGGCGAGCCTGCTTGGCTTCCGCCTGCGCCTCCGCGCTGTCTTCGCCCTCGGCCTCAGCCTCGGATTCTGATTCGGGGCTGGCCTCGACGGCCGCAGCCTTGGCGGCGTACTCGATGAGGAACGGCGGTTCCAGAAATTCTTTGATGAGCGTGTATTTGGCCATCATCTGGCGGAACTCGGGGCTGGAGGCCAGGGTCCAGTCGATGCGACGCTCGGCGCCCTGCGCATCCACAAACGCGAAGGACCAGGTGTGGTGCTCCTCATCCTCGACCAGCTTGCCCAGCGATTTGAAATCGAATTCTCTAGTCCGCTCTTCCAGTTCGGCTCTCAGCAGGGCCAGCTTGGGCGGAATATCGCTCTCGGATTTGGAGGTGAAGTCGGCGCGGTGAGTCAGCTCGGCGCGGGCCAGCAGTTCCGTCAGCTTTTCGTTGCGGATGCGCTTGTCTACCTTCTCGACGAAGTCCAGGTACTCGCTCAAGGTTCCCATGAAGCGGGTCAGGGCAGCGCCCTCGATGTGGCTGGCCGCCTCGCCGTGGCGCACAATCATGCCTTCCGACGCGCGCTTGACCATCACCTTCACAAACTCCCGCTCGTCCTTGATGTACTGCTCGAAGCGTCCCTTCTTGATCTTGAACAGCGGCGGCTGCGCAATGTAGATGTTGTTGCGCTTGATCAGCTCGCTCATATGGCGGAAGAAAAACGTAAGCAGCAGCGTGCGAATGTGCGAGCCGTCGACGTCGGCATCGGTCATCAGAATGATCTTGCCGTAGCGCAGCTTGGAGACGTCGAAGTCATCCTTGCCGATGCCGCAGCCAAAGGCGGTAATCATGGCGCGGATTTCTTCGTGGCCCAGCATTTTGTCATACCGGGCCTTCTCCACGTTGAGAATTTTTCCTCTCAGCGGCAGAATGGCCTGGAAGCGGCGATCGCGGCCCTGCTTGGCGGTGCCGCCGGCGCTCTCGCCCTCCACCAGATACACTTCGCAGCGCTCGGGATTGCGCTCGCTGCAATCGGCCAGCTTGCCGGGCAGGCCGGCGCCGTCCATGGCGCCTTTGCGGCGGGTCAGGTCGCGAGCCTTGCGGGCGGCTTCTCGGGCGCGCGCGGCCTCGACGGCTTTGTTGATGATGCGCTTGGCGATGGGCGGATTCTGTTCGAGGTATGCGCCCAGCCGCTCGTTGACAAATGCCTGCACGGTGCCGGCGATGTCGGAGTTGAGCTTGCCCTTGGTCTGGCCCTCGAACTGCGGCTGCGAGAGCTTGACGCTGACCACCGCCACCAGCCCCTCGCGCACGTCGTCGCCGCTCAGATTTTCCTTCATGTCCTTGAAGAGCCCGAGCGACTGGCCGATGGCGTTGATGGTTCGAGTGAGAGAAGTTCGGAAACCGGAGAGATGCGAGCCGCCATCCACCGTGTTGATGTTGTTGGCGAAGCTGAAAACCGTCTCCGAGTAGCTGTCGTTGTATTGCAGCGCAATCTCGATTTCGACTTTGTCCCGCGTCGCCTCCATCATGATGGGCTTGTCATGCAGCACGGTCTTGCCGCGGTTCAGGTGCTTGACGAATTCGGCGATGCCTCCGGCGTATTTGAATTCTGTGTGGCGCGCGTTGCCTGTCTTGGGGTCGGCGGTGCGCTCATCGGTGAGCGTGATCTCCAGGCCCTTGTTGAGGAAGGCCATCTCGCGCAGCCGTTGCGCCAGCGTATCGTAGTTGAACTCGGTCGCGGTGAAGATGCTCTTGTCGGGTAAAAAATGAATCTTTGTTCCGCGCCGCTTGCTGGTGCCCGCCTGGCGCAGTTCGCTGGTGGGCTCGCCGCAACTGAAATCCATCTCCCAGGTGTGGCCGTCGCGCCAGATCTCCACGTTAAGCTCCTGCGAGAGCGCGTTGACGCAACTGACGCCCACGCCGTGCAGTCCACCGGAAACCTTGTAGGTGGAGGCGTCGAATTTGCCCCCGGCATGGAGCACGGTCAGCACCACCTGCACGGCCGACATCTGCTCGCCGCTCGACAGCGTCATCATGTCCACCGGAATGCCGCGCCCGTCGTCCACTACGGTGATGGAGTTGTCCACGTGGATGATGACGTCGATCTTTTTGCAATATCCGGCCAGCGCCTCGTCCACTGAGTTGTCCACCACCTCGTAGACCAGGTGGTGCAAACCCATCTCGCCGGTTGAGCCGATATACATGGCCGGCCTCAGGCGCACCGCCTCCAGGCCTTCAAGTATTTTGATGTTCTCGCCGGTATAGTTGCCGTTGTCGACGGGGAGGGGGGGAGTGTTCAGAGGATCAGTCGCCATAAGTGTCCATTCGCCAAACTTTCGCTTCAAGCTCCGCAAGGGGCGTCTCGTCCGGGGGAGCTTCCGGGCCGGGATTCAGGGGCCTAACCGATTGAAAGACAGGGGTTTTCAATCAAACTTACCTAGGCTTATTTTACCATGCGGAGAGGGTCCGGACGCAGGGGAAAGAGGGGTGGAAAAGGCGTGCGGATGGAGGAAATATCCGGCGCAAGAGGGAACTTTAGTAACCGCACCATTGCTGCTTATTTATATTTCTGAATTCGCTGGACTTAATCTGCGAAATCTCCTACGATTTTGGTGTACAGGAGATCTTCATCCTGCCCAACAAAATCCAACAGAGGTTACCAATTATGAAACTCACCATTCGCATCTTCGCTCTGACCCTTATCGCCGCCGGAGCCGCCGCCGCTGCCACCACGCCCAGGACCGCGCAGCCTATCGCAAGCCATCAGTCGGCCACCGCAAGCCTGCCGGCACCATGGTTGCCGTCGCCCCCTACAAGCCAAGCCAGGTAAAGCGAAGAAACGGCATGACTGTTTCTGGAGGCAATTCTATTTTGTAGTTGAACGATTTGGCCTTCGGCGCTATTCTAAGAAAGTTCTTAGAGTGGCGAGGGTTCTTTATGTCTTCACAGACCGCAATGTCTTTGATGAGCGTGGCCGAGTTTGCTCTTTGGGCAGTACTGGGTTACCTTTTCTGGAATAAGAAACTATATCACCGGTTTCCCGCCATGGGAGCCTACTTGGCGTTGCGCATAGCATCGATGCCCGTGCTACTTTTCTTTTTGTATGGCCAATCGCAACATTGGTTTAACGGTCTCTGCGTCTCGGTCTACTTTTATCTCTATTTTGCGGTGTACATCGCCAGCGCGGTGATGCTCCTTTTTGTCTGTATTGAGATCTTCCGCTCCGCGCTTTCGGCTTTTTCCGGGATCCAGCGGCTGGGAACAGTAGTATTTCGCTGGGCGGTTCTGGTCTCAGCCATCGTGAGCCTGTCGACACTCTCCTTCGAGCACCGTGATGTCCTCGTCATTCCCGCAATCGCCTATAGGTTGATGCGTTCGGTGAGCATTCTTGAACTTTGCCTGCTAGCCTTTCTTTGCCTGAGTATGAACGCATTGCGACTCTCAATCCACGACATGGTCTTCGGGATAGCATTAGGGTTTGGCATGATGTCCTCCAGCGACTTCATTGTGGCTTCATTTATATCCAGCCACACATCGCTGACGGGTTCCTTGCAATTCGTCTACGAGTCGCTGATCCTGGTTTCGATTGGGATATGGGTAACCTACTGCGCTATGCCCGAGTCGGCCCGCCAGCCCCTCATGGTGCCGGCCAATTCCCTCATCTTTCGCTGGAACGAGATTGCCACCGCACTGGGACACACCGGAACCCAGGTTGCCGTGCAGCCGGCCGGCGGCTTCTTCCTGACCGAAGCGGAGAATGCCGTGGAAGAGGCGTTAACCCAGGACATGAAGAGCCGCGCATCGGCGACCTAACAGAGATCAGGCGCAGAAAAGGCCACGGCATCGCCGTGGCCTTTTCGCTTGCTGATCAGCCAGATTTGTTTGGCGCCGAATTACTCGGCGGCTACAGGTTCAATCGAGGCAAACCGTCCGAGTCTGCCGTGGTCAGAAAACTTCACCCGGCCAGTCACCTTGGCAAAGAGCGTATCGTCGGAGCCGATGCCCACGTTCAAGCCCGGCTTGATGCGCGTGCCCCGCTGGCGCATGATGATCGAGCCGCCGGTAATCAGTTCGCCGCCAAACGCCTTCACGCCCAGCCGCTGCGCATTGGACTCCCGTCCGTTTGTGGAGCTGCCTCCACCCTTCTTATGTGCCATTGCTGATTCCCCTTCCTTCTCTTGTGCGCTGCCTTCTTAGGCGGCGGTATAGGTCACGCCGTCGGCCTCGATGGCCTTGATGCGCACCTCGGTAAAGTTCTGCCGGTGCCCCTGCAGCTTCTTGTATTGCTTCTTGCGCTTCAGGTGGAAGACCAGAATCTTGTCGCCCCGGCCCTCGCCCAGCACTTCGGCGATCACCTTGGCGGTGGACGGCTTGTCCACGCTTCCCGGCTCACCGCTGACGGCCAGCACGTCGCTGAACTCCACGGTCTGGTCTTTCGATTCAACGCTCTCAATCTTCAACACGTCGCCTGGTGCGACGCGATACTGCTTGCCACCGGTGCGAATAACCGCGTACATAAAACCTCCAGCGCAAGTCGGCTCGGCCGGTGCGCGCCTAAAGAAAATAGCTCGGGCGGAAACTTCCGTGCCGCGGTACGCTCAAGCCCATAATTTCCGGGCGAGCGTCTGGCTCCGTGGCCACAGGCAGGAATCGCCAAACTAGTGTAGTGTACCGGTTTTACGGGGCCAAGGTCAATTTGCACCGGAAATGGTGCAGATTCTGCGCTGAATGATGCAGATTTTGCGCTGATCTTATGATGCTACCGGCCTCGACTCCGGCTGCGGCGTCCAAGGCTCGGTCAAGACCCGCTCAAGGCCGCGCGGAAACGACGTAGAACAGTATGGCGAAGTAGTGGGCCACGCTGCCGGCCAGAACAAACAAATGCCAGAGAGCATGAAAGTAGCGCAGCCGGTCCAAGGCAAAAAAGACGATGCCCAGCGTGTAAGCCACGCCGCCGGCGCCCATCCACATCAGGCCGTGCCAGCCCAGGGAGTGAATCAGCGGCTTCACGGCGACCACCGCGACCCAGCCTTGCGCGAGATACACCAGCGCTGACGCCACCTCGTACCGGTCCACCGTGAAGCTCTTGAAGATTACCCCGAAGACGGCCAGTCCCCACTCCACGCCGAAGATCGTCCAGCCCAGCGTACTGCGCAACGAAACCAGGCAGAACGGCGTGTAGGTGCCGGCGATCAGCAGGTAGATGGCCGAGTGGTCCAGGATATGAAAGACGTGGCGCGCCCGCGTCCGCACCAGCGAGTGGTAGAGCGTGGAGCAGATGTAAACCAGGATCAGCGTCGCGGCAAAGACGGAACAACTGACGATCTGCGTGACCGTCCCGCGTGTTGATACGACGATCAGGTAAGCCGAGCCGGCAATGGCCAGCGCCGCGCCAATGCCGTGGGTGATGGCGTTGGCTAGGATGTCGCCTAAATGGTATGTTGCTTGCTCGGGCTGCATTGTCTTGATGATAGCGCGCGGACGGGAAGCCACACCATTACACTGAAAGCAGCGCATAACAGCAGCACAGGAGGCCTCCATGGCATCGATCATTCTACCGGCAGCTCCATCCGAGTCGCGGCCAGGGCGGTTTGGCGTCTATGGCGGGCGGTATGTGCCGGAGACGCTGGTGGCCGCGCTCGACGAACTGGAGCGCGAGTACGATCTGGCCAGGGCGGACGCGGCTTTTCAGGCGGAGCTGGCTGATCTGTTGAAGAACTACGCCGGCCGTCCGACACCGCTCTACTTCTGCAAGCGGCTGACGGAGCAGTTGGGCGGGGCAAAGATTTATCTCAAGCGCGAAGACCTGCTGCACACCGGCGCGCATAAGATCAACAACGCGCTGGGTCAGGGATTGCTGGCCAAGCGCATGGGCAAGAAGCGCATCATCGCCGAAACCGGCGCAGGGCAGCATGGCGTGGCTACCGCGACGGTCTGCGCGCTGCTGGGCCTGGAGTGCGTGGTCTACATGGGCGATGTGGACATGGCGCGGCAGGAGTTGAACGTGCTGCGCATGAGGCTGCTTGGCGCGGAGGTACGCGGGGTCTCGTCGGGGTCGAAGACGCTGAAAGACGCCATCAGCGAGGCAATGCGCGACTGGGTCACCAACGTACGGACGACTTATTATCTGCTCGGCAGCGCCTTGGGCGCGCATCCCTACCCGACCATGGTGCGCGACTTCCAGCGCATCATCAGCATCGAGATGAAGCGGCAGATTCTGGAAAAAGAGGGCCGTCTGCCCACCGCCATCATCGCCTGCGTGGGCGGCGGCTCGAATGCCATCGGCGCGTTCTACGAATTTCTTGGCGACTCTCAAGTCCGGCTCATCGGCGTGGAGGCGGGCGGCCGCGGCCCCGCGCTGGGTGATCACGCGGTGCGCTTCGGCGGAGGAGCGCCGGGCGTCTTGCAGGGGACGTATTCCTACGTCTTGCAGGATGAGAACGGCCAGATCGCGCTGACGCATTCGGTTTCGGCGGGACTCGACTACGCCTCTATCGGCCCGGAGCACGCCATGCTGCACGACACGGGGCGTGCAGAGTACGTTTCGCAGGATGATGCGGCCTCTCTGGATGCGGTGGTGCGGCTGGCGCGGACCGAGGGAATTCTGCCGGCCCTGGAAAGCGCGCATGCCGTCGCAGAGGCCTTGCGCATTGCTCCCACGATGGATTCCCATGACATACTGGTGGTGAACCTCTCTGGACGCGGCGACAAGGATATGGGAATTTTGGCCCGCGAGTTGAATATTCAGGGAGCCTGAACGGCGAACTTCGATGGCGATACGTTTCGATCACAAACCCGGATTGATTATTTACCTGACGGCAGGAGACCCAAGCCTTGATGCCACGCGCGAAATTGCGCTTGCGGCCATCGATGCGGGTGCCGATGTGATCGAGCTGGGCGTGCCGTTCAGCGATCCGCTGGCCGATGGGCCGGTGATTCAGCGCGCCAGCGAGCGCGCGGTGGCGCGTGGCACGCGGCTCAAGGACGTGCTCGGACTCGCCGGCGAGATTCGCGCGGCGCGCTCCGCTGCTGGCCTGGTGATCTTCAGTTATCTGAATCCGATTTTGCGCTTCGGCCTGCCGCAATTCGCTGATGCAGCGGCAACAGCCGGCGTGGACGGCGTGCTGGTGACCGACCTGATTGTCGAAGAGGCGGGCGAGTATCTCCGCGAGATGGTCCGCGTGGGACTTGCGCCGATTTTTCTCGCCGCGCCCACCAGTCCCGACGAACGGCTGGAAGCCATCGCCACGCACTCCAAGGGTTTCGTGTACGCCATCTCCCGCGTGGGCATTACCGGCACGCAACAGAGCCTGACCTCCGACGCGGCCTCTCTGGTCGCGCGCATCCGGCGATACACCAGTCTGCCGGTGGCCGTCGGTTTCGGCATCAGCAACGCGGAACACGTTGCCCAGGTGGTCGAGTTCGCCGATGCAGCGGTGGTCGGCAGCGCGATTGTGGAGCTGATCGAAAAGTCTGTTCCCAACGAAGCTCCCGTCGCGGTCTCCCGATTTATCAAGGGCCTTCGCCTGCCTCAAGCGGCGCTGGCCCGGTAAGTGCAGAAAGCAGCTTTCAGCTATTAGCTCTCAGCCTTCAGCCTATGCTGTGGCGGGGATGAAGTTGCTGCTGTTTACAGCAGCGATATGAAGCTAAAAGCTGTTTTTTCAACACGAGGATGAAATGACGCTGGAAGAATTGCGAGACCAAATTGATGTTCTGGACCGCCAGCTGGTGGAACTGCTCAGTGAGCGGGCCCGCGCCGCGCAGATGGTGGGCCACCTGAAGGCTGCCACCTCGCTGCCGGTCTACGAGCCGGCGCGCGAAAAGGTGGTCTACGCCAACGTGCGCGCGGTTAACAAGGGTCCTCTGCCGGACATCGAATTGACGCACATCTACGAGCGCATCATCGACGTGATGCGGGCTTTGCAGAGGAATGAGTTGGCATCGGAGAGAAATGCCCAGGCGCTTGCATCGGGGTCCCCAGCGACAGGTCTTGGTCGCGGGGGTGATGTTGCCTCGGGCCACGACACAGGCGCTGCAACAACTGACGCGCCCGAGACAGGGAACAAACCATGATCGTATCCATGCAGGAAAGAGCAACTGAAGAACAGATCGATTCCGTCATCGAAGCTATGGAGGAAGCCGGAGTCAGCGTGCATCGCACCACCGGCGCAATTCAATCCATTCTGGCCGGCGTCGGGCCTACCGCCAATGTGGACCTGACCAAATTTGAAGTGCTGCCCGGCGTGCTCAACGTGCTGCGCATCAGTTCGCCTTACAAACTGGCCGGCCGCGCCTTTCGTCCGGAGGGTTCGGTGATCGAGTTCGCCAACGGTGTAAAAGTAGGCGGCGAGCGGGTAGCCGTGATGGCCGGTCCATGCGCGATAGAAAGCCGCGAGCAGATCTTCTCCACCGCCAAGCGCGTGAAAGCCATCGGCGCCAGCTTCCTCAGAGGCGGAGCATTCAAGCCGCGCAGCTCGCCCTACGCCTTTCAGGGCCTGGGCATTCCGGGACTGAAGCTGATGAATGAGGCCGCGCAGGAACACGGTCTGCTCACGGTCAGCGAGGTGATGGAGATCTCGCAAATCGAGGAGATGCTGCCTTACGTGGACCTCTTCCAGGTGGGCGCGCGCAACATGCAGAACTTCAACCTGCTGCGCGAGCTGGGCCAGGCGCGCAAGCCGGTGCTGCTCAAGCGCGGCATCGCCGCCACCCTCGAAGAACTGCTGCTCTCCAGCGAGTACATCATGGCCGGCGGCAACTACGACGTGATCCTCTGCGAGCGCGGCATCCGCACCTACGAAACCGCCACGCGCAACACCATGGACATCTCCGCGATTCCGGTGATTCACAAGCTTTCGCATTTGCCCATCGCCGCCGACCCCTCGCACGGCACGGGCCGCCGCGACATGGTGGCTCCCATGGCGCGCGCCGCGGTGGCTGCGGGAGCGGACGCGATTCTGGTCGAGGTGCACCCCAACGCAGACAAGGCCGCATCGGACGCCGCGCAGACTTTGTACCTGGAGCAGTTCGACGAGCTGATGGGGCAGTTGCGCGTCATCGCCACGGCGGTGGGGCGGACGATGTAGCGTTGAATGGAACAAGGATAGAAACCATGATTGAGCGCATTTCCATTCTGGGCACGGGGTTGCTGGGCACGTCGGTGGGCCTTGCGTTGCGTGCGGCGGGCTTTCACGGCGCCATCACCGGATGGAACCGAAGCCCCGAAGGCGCGCAGCTTGCACTCTCCATGGGCGCGTTCGATTCCATCGCCGCCGACCCCTTGCAGGCGGCGCGGGCGAGCCAGGTAGTGCTGCTGGCCGTTCCCATCTACGCGACACTCGACTACATGGAAAAGCTCTCCGACGTTCTAGGCTCCGAGCACCTGGTCACTGACGTGGGCTCGACCAAGGCGCAGATCACCACCGCCGCCGGACGCCTCTTCAACACGCCGGAGCGCGCGGCGTTTTTGCCGGGGCATCCGATGGCGGGCAAGGAGCGAGGTGGCGCGGCGCTGGGCGATGCCAACCTCTTTCGCGACCGCGTCTGGCTCTTTACCGACGACCCAACCTGGCAGCGCTCTCCGCATTCGTCTGAGTTAGTCAAGGGCTGGCGGGAGTGGGTCATTGCTATGGGCTCGAAGACTCTCGATCTCGACTCCGCGCGCCACGATGAGTTGGTCGCATGGGTCAGCCACCTGCCGCAGTTTGTGGCCACGGCCCTCAGCGCGCTGCTGGAAGAAAAAGTGGGCGACGCGCCGGAGTTGAAAGACGTAGGCGGGCGCGCCCTCGGCGAAATGACGCGCCTCGGCGCCAGCCCCTACTCCATGTGGCGCGACATCGCGTATACCAACACAGAAGCTGTTCAGGCCGCGCTGCTCGCATTGGAGCAGCGCCTTGCCCACCTGCGCGAGAACCTGCGCACGCCGGCGTTGCGCGAGGAGTTCGAGCAGGCCAATAAATTTCGGCGGGAGTAAAGTATGACGATCAGGTTCGCGCGCAGAATGGACAGTGTGCACACCTCGACGATTCGCGAGATTCTCAAGGTCACCGAACAGCCGGAGATCATCTCGTTTGCCGGAGGTCTTCCCGCGCCGGAACTTTTTCCCGTGGACAACATTCTCCGCGCTGCGGAGCGTGTTCTTCACGAGACCGGCGCGTCCGCGCTGCAATACAGCCCCAGCGAGGGCTTTGCCCCGCTTCGGGAGAGCCTGGCCGCCGAATCCCGCAGGCGGGGCATCGATTGCTCCGCCGAGGATATTCTCATCACCACCGGCTCACAGCAGCCGCTTGATTTGGCCGGAAAGATTTTTCTGGATGCGGGAGACTGCGTCCTGACCGAAAGCCCGACCTACATGGCCGCCATCCAGGCGTTTCAGACATTCGAGGTCCGCTTTGCCACGGTCCCTACCGATGACCAGGGTCTGATCCCGGAGGAGTTGCCTGCATTGATCGAGCGCGAAAGGCCTAAGTTTCTGTACACGATTCCGAATTTTCAAAATCCCACGGGCAGGACGCTCGCCGCCGAGCGCCGCAAGACTCTTTATTCGATCGCGGCTCGCTATGGATTGATTATTATCGAGGACGATCCCTATGGATGCCTGCGTTACGCGGGGAAGGCGATTCCTCCGATAAAGTCGCTGGACACCGAAGGAATTGTTATCTACCTCAGCACGGTTTCAAAGATCATTGCGCCCGGACTCAGGATCGGTTGGGTAATTGCTCGCGAGGAAATTCGCCGCAAGCTGACGATTGTCAAGCAGGCTGCCGATCTGCATACCTCAAGCCTGGACCAGCGCATCGTTCATCGCTACCTGACGGACTTCGACAGCAGCGCCCACATCGAGCGCATCCGGCAAGCCTATGGGGAACGCTACTCGATCATGGATGCCGCGCTGGGCCAATCCATGCCGCCGGGATTCAGGTGGACGCATCCTGAGGGAGGAATGTTTCTCTGGGTAACCTGTTCTGAAGGCGTAGATACGAACGATCTGCTGCGCGAAGCGCTTTTGCGCAAAGTGATCTTTGTGCCGGGGCAGGATTTTTTCCCCGATTCAAGCGGCCAGCGATTCATGCGCCTGAACTTCTCCAACGCCTCGCCGCAACAGATTCAGGAAGGCATCGGCCGGCTGGCGGAAGTTTGCAAGGATGCCGTCCACGCGTTCGCATAGCGATTTACACGTTGAACGAAAATCTGATCCCGACAGAATTGTGTGATGAGCTTGAGCAGGCGAAGCGGTTTCGTCGGGAGTAAAACATTATCCGGCTATTGCGCGCTCTCTGCGCGGTCGGGCAAAAACATATACCGCACAGCCTGCCAAGGTAACAAGACATCCGAAGCTGCATACGCCGTACCAGGCGAAGCGGTGCCAGAGGACGCTGCCGGCGAAGGAGCCGAAGGCGCCGGCGGTGAAGTAGCAGATCATGTAGACCATGTTGAGGCGGCTGCGGGCTTCGGGGAGCAGGCCGTAAATACGGGTCTGGTTGGAGACGTGGCCGGCTTGGACGCCGATGTCGAGCAGGACGACTCCAGCGATCAGGCCGCTCATGTGCTTGCCGAAGAAGTAGAGGACGACGAACGACGCGACGGTGATAAGGAGCGCGAAGAGGACGTTCCGCCGGGCTCCGTAGCGGTCTGCGAGTCGGCCGACGAGGGGGGCGCAGATGGCTCCGGCTGCGCCTACAAGGCCGAAGAGGCCGGCGACGGCGCTTCCATAGTGATACGGCGGGGTTTCAAGGAAAAAGACAAGGGTGGTCCAGAAGGCGCTGAAGGCGCAGAAGAGCATGGCGCTGAGGAGCGCGGCTTCGCGGAGCACGGGCTGGGTGCGGATGAGCACAGCGGAGGAGTGGATGAGGCTGGGCCAGGAGAGTTGTAGAGTGGGCTTGCTGCGGGGCAGTCCGGCATGGATCAGCGCGGTGAGCAAGAGCATGGTCACCGATGCCAGCCAATAGATGGAGCGCCAGCCGAACCATGCACCGAGAAGGCCGCTGAAGGTGCGGGCCAGAAGAATTCCAAACAACAGGCCAGAGAGAACGGCGCCCACGGCAGCGCCGCGGCGCGCGGGTGAAGCAAGATGAGCGGCGAAGGGCACGATGAGGTGAACCGCAGACGCCGAGATGCCAATGCCAAAACTTGCCATCGCCAGCCAGAGATAAGTTTGCGCACCGGCCATGAGGGCCAGGCAGGCGGATTCAAACGCAAGAAGTATGACGATGAGGCGGCGGCGCTCCTTGGTGTCGCCCAGGGGAACGAAGAGCAACATACCCACCGCTGCGCCTAACTGCGTGAGCATCGCGACCGTGCCTACCTGCGGCACGGAGATGCGGAAGGTGGAAGCGATGGCGGAGAGCAGCGGCTGAATGTAGTAGATGTTGGCGACGATGGCGCCCACGCTGAACGACATCAGAATGATGTGCGCGAGGCTGATGTCTTCGGGCGCGGGGACTGGTCCGTCACGGGTCGGACGAGGAGTGGTCCTAGGAGAATTTGCGGCTTCGCTCAGTACCTGACCGCCGGTGATTCCGCGAAGAAAGCGCATAGACCTATTAGAGTCAAGGGGCGTGGAATTCGTTGCAGAGGCCGCTTATTCCGTCTCCTGGACGGATTCTTCCTTGACTGGATCAGCCGCTTCCTTGGCCGGATCTATGGTATGGAAGCCTTCGCTTTTGGCGGCTTCCAGCAACAGCGGCGAGGCGGAGACGAAGATGATCTCCGTGGCCTGGAACATATCGCGGGCGACGATGGCGGCGGCCAGTTGCAGGGTGTCGGGCCAGCGCAGGGTGGTGCGGTCGAGGACCTGGCGCGCGGCTTCGAGCACAGCCGGGTTCAGCGGCTCCTGGACCATGCGCGCGGCCTCCATGCGCAGGCTGTCGAGCGCGGCCGTGGCGTCCTCCGGGGTGATGGCGCCTGCTCGCTCGCGCCGGCGAATGGCCGCGTAGACCTCCAGCGGCGTGGAGGCCGAGATCAGTTTGCGGTTATCCTCGACGGCCTCCATCAGGCCGATCAGGGCGTCGGTGCCTTGCTCCTGCACAAACAGCTTGGCGAAGGCGGTGGACTCCAGAAAGTAGCAGCTCACAGGTTCCCCCGTTCTTCCTCGATGGCCTCGGCGATGGAGTCGCCATGCGCCGTAACCGGATGGAAGCGCTGTGCCTCTTCTGGCATTCCCGCCTCGGCGCGGTTAAGGCGGATGGTGGTGGTGGGATAGGCCGGGGTCTTGGGGTTGGCAATCTTGCTGGTGACCACGACGCCGCGCTGGATGGCCTCGGCCAAAACGGCCTGGCGCGACTCCGGATGCTGATTCCAGCGGTAGGCCTTGCGCGGCAGAAACGAGTCGCGGAACCACTTCAGGGCGATGAAGGCGTGGCCGCCCCGTTCCGCCTCGGCCAGCGCGGCGCACAGCTCTTTCACGCGTGCGTCAATGTCGGCTGGAATCACCGCCTCCTGCCCGTCTTCGTCCTCGTCGAGGCCATACTCGGCAGGGGCGTGCGAGACGCGTGCCGGACGCGGCGCGGCATCCTCGCCGTCGATGCGCTCAAAGTAAATGCGAACTTCGTCTTCTTCCGGCGTCCACGTGTTTGCCATGGCGTTGCGGCGCTTGCTGCGGCCGTTTTCCCCGCACAGCTCCACAATCGCCTCATAGCCTGCCGGCGCAAGAAAATGCAGAACTCGCGTCAGGCCCGGGTCCGTGCTGAATGCCATCTCGTTAAGGGCTTCTTCGATCATTTCTTCCGCGTCGGGAATGCTCAGGCTGTTTACATCTATGCTACCTGGTTCAGCTTTTGTCGATTTCATTTTTTCTTCTCCGTATGCCGCTTCCCGCATCAGCCAGCACGCCACACCTCCGCCAGGCTGAATGGCCTGGTTCCGGAGTTGGTCGCGCTGGGGAAAAGGGAGCAGTGTTAGTTCTAAACTTCATGTTTGTTTACAGAGGAATTGCACGCCTTTATTTCTTCTGTGGCGCTTGGATTCGAGAAATACTCTAGCTAATCCTCTGTTAGATGTTTGAAGCTATTCAGTCCACAGTGTACCCCATAAAGCTGCCCCTGTGGAACGGGCTGGGAAAAACTGTGCGACATTTCGCATCAGTAAACCCGCTGCCAGGAAAAACAATGCGGCCGCCGCCAAAGTTTATATCAGGGAGGCCTGCTCCGTACAATAGAAGATATGCGCCGTAGTTTGCAACTGCTTTTATTCTGGTGCCTGGTTCCTGTAGGGATGTATGCCGCTGACTCTGCCCAGCCCTTTGACCTTTCCGGGCCGAAGGTGGATGTGCGCGTCAAGCGCGGCGCGGTCACGCTGCCCATTGGAGAGACTCCCAATCTGCTGGCCGGAGACCGGCTGTGGATTCACCCCGACTTTCCCGAAAGCCAGGCCACGCACTATGTGTTGATCGTCGCTTTCCTGCGCGGGTCCACCAACCCGCCGCCCGCGGAGTGGTTTACCCGCGTGGAGACCTGGTCGCGCGAGGTGCGCGATGAGGGTGTGTTTGTTACCGTCCCCCAGGAAGCGCAGCAGGCGCTGATCTTTCTTGCGCCGGAGACAGGCGGCGACTTCAGCACCCTGCGCAAGGCCGTCACCAACCGGCCCGGCTCCTTTGTACGCGCCGTTCAGGACTTGCAGGCCGCCAGTTGGGACCGCATGCGCCTGAATGCTTTCCTGGCCGAGGTCAAAGAAACCTCGCAAACCGATCCCAAATCACTCAAGGCGCGCTCCGAGATGGCCGCCCGCAGCCTGGGAATCAAGCTCGATCAGCAATGCTTTGACAAACCCAGTGATCAGCAGGCCCCTTGCCTGGTGCAGCACAGCGATGGATTGGTGCTGGACGACACCAACGCGCAATCGCGGGTGGCGCAGCTGACCAGCGGTTCGTCGGCTGACCTGATGAACCAGATCAGTTCCTCGAGTCTTGCCAGAGGCGGCGCATATAGCCCCTACATCGGCGCCATGGTGGATACCGCCAGGATTCTCGGCCAATTGCACACGGCGCATTTTCAGTACATTCCCGCGCTCGCTCTGCCCACAAGAGATTCGCTCGATCTGCGCTTGAATGTGCCGCCCTCGTTTCGCGATCCCAAGTCGGTGGTGGTGGTGGCGTTGCCGCCGGTGGGCCCGGCCAGGATGCCGCCGCTGCATCCGGTGAACCCGGCGGAGAGTTTTTGCGCCCAGAAACCCGGCCTGGTGCTGCCCGCCGAAGGAGCGCCGCTGATCTTTGCCACACAACTCGGTTACGGTCTCACCCTGCATATTGTGGGCAAACCCAGCAAGAAGAATAACGGTACTCCGGTGAATCTGCCTTTGAAGGCCGATCCGTCGCAGGGTGGGTTGGTGCTGGAGCATCCGGCTCCGCCCTTGCTGGATGGCGATCTGACCCCGGAGGGCGAACTGACCGGCGTTGTACTCGGCAAGTGGGGTTTTGACGACTGGGAGGGTCCGCGCTTCCACCTGCGCGCGGCGCTGTCCGGCAAGTGGACCGTGACGCCAGCCGACCAGTCGGCGCTGGTGGTGGGTCACGAGGACACTCTGCGCATCGGAGGGGATAACGCGCTGTGTGTGGACCGGGTCGGCCTCCGGCTTGCGGACCAGGCGGTCGCGGGCGGTTTGCTCAAACTGGCCTGGAAGGCTCCCGCGCCGGAGCAGTTGGACGTGACTGTACCCATGAAAGACGCGTCTCCGGGGCCGGTTACATTGGAAATCTACCAGTTTGGGCTGGAAAAGCCTGACCGGCTGCCGCTGACGGCCTATGCCGAGGCGGCGGTTCTGGACCACCTCACCCTGAGTGCGGGAGACACTCAAGCCCAGTTGAAAGGCAACCGCCTCGACCAGGTGGCCAAGGCCAGCCTGGGCAACATCACCTGGACTCCGGCAGGGACTCCGGCTGGGACCCCGGCTGCGTTGGCGCGCGCGCTGGAGCATGAATTGGAACTGAGCACTGGCAATTCAACGGCTGCCCTGGAGCCTGGAAAAAGCTATACGGCCAGTGTGCAATTGCAGGATGGCCGGCTGTTGCGTGTGCCGGTCAGCGTCAAGCCTGCCCGTCCGCGGGTCACGCTGCTCAGCAAGGGCGCCCAGGACGAGGTTTCCGCAACGCCCTCGCCCGTGCATCTAAGCACTCCAGACGACCTGCCAGTCGACCGGCGGCTGGTCTTTTTTCTCCGCTCCACGGAACCGGCAACCTTTCCCCGCGATGAGCGGGTCGAGGTGGCCGCCACGGACGGCAGTTTCCGCGCCGTGCTGGCGCTGGCCGATGGCAGCCTGATGCTCGAAGACGCAAGCACCGCCCTGGGAGTGGTGGATCCGCTGGTTCGCTTCGGCTCCTCGGCATACGGGCCGTTACGTGCGCGCGTCCTCACCGCCGACGGGGTAGCCGGAGACTGGCTGGCCCTGGGAACGCTGGTGCGCCTGCCCGGATTCAAGGAACTGCGCTGCCCGCACTCCGAGTCCAGGCCCTGCGCTCTCTCCGGAACCAATCTCTTCCTGGCCTCATCCATCGCCGCTTCCACGCGATTCAACAACCCCATCGAGGTGCCGCCGGAATTTACCGGAACCCAGTTGAGCGTCCCCCATCCGGTGAACGGCGTGCTCTACCTGAAGCTGCGCGATGACCCGGAAACGGTGCAGACGCTGACTCTGCCGGTGATGCCCATGACCGCTCCGGCGGCGGCAGCCATTGCAGAGCAGCCCCAGCCCACGGCTTCTCAGGCAACGTCGCCGGCGTCCGAAAAAACAGTGCCGTAAGAGCGAGTTAGCGGGATTTCAATGTCTGTTTTATCCCGCCGGCGCTGCGCAAATCGTGCCGCCGTTCCGGATTTCCCAAAATGAAAGCAATTCACTTTTGCACTGTCGTAAATATTTCCTCGACGACCTTCCCGAATTGGCAGTCCGGCCGATGTGTTGCAAACAAGGAATCCGCCCCGCCTCTATCGTCTTTCACCCCAGTTTTGCACTGCTGAACTCTCTAGACTGACCTTATATCCTCCGTTGAAAAGCAGGTGACTATGGTCGTCAAGACACAAAGCAAGGGACTCGGTGTCACCGGACTGCATGTGGGCGCAAGCAATGCCCGGCGTTATTTCCCCAAAGACATTTTGAACATCGAGTTGCAGTTGGATCATCTCCAGATTCAGTGCGGCCTGAAGCCCAATTTCTGGCACGGAGAGCCGGAGATCTTCGACCCCCGGCTGTGCGCCTGGCTGGAAGCTCGGCATATGCATACAAATCTGGATCGAGCGCCCATCCCATTGGCGATGATTCCGGCGGGAAAGAATTCCTACCGGCTGCAGCCGGTTCACTAGAACGGACACGCGCGCTCCAAACTGTCCCCCGCGGCCTGATCTCGAAGCGCGCCGCACATGTTTGTGATGCAGGTCCGGTAGAGCCATACCCACTATTCGTTGTTCCCTGACCCCTGACCCCTGATCTCTGTTCCTTGATAGACTCGAAATAGAATGAACCTGTCCCAACTGCAGAAAGCGATTGAGCGCCACTTCGCAGCGGGTCCCGCCGCCATCGGGGATGACTCCGCCATGAGGGTATTTATGGTGCTGCGGGAGGCTCTGGAAAGCGGTGAGGTGCGCGCCGCCTCGCCAGACAAGGACGCGTCCGCGGGCTGGCGTGTGAACGCCTGGGTCAAGCAGGGAATCCTGCTGGGTTTCCGTTTGGCCGTCCTGAAGGAGTTTCCCGCCGCGGGCTTCTCGTTCGTGGACAAGAGCACCTTTCCGGTGCGCCATTTTGGCTCGGCAGACGGCGTGCGCGTGGTTCCCGGCGGTTCCTCGGTGCGCGCCGGAGCTTACGTGGCCCGCAGCGTGGTCTGCATGCCGCCCATGTACATCAACGCCGGGGCATGGGTGGACGAGGGCACAATGGTGGATTCGCACGCCCTGGTAGGCTCCTGCGCGCAGATCGGCAAACACGTTCATCTCAGCGCCGCGGCGCAAATCGGCGGGGTGCTGGAGCCGGTCAACGCCAACCCGGTCATCATCGAGGACGATGTGCTGGTAGGAGGCAACTCCGGCGTTTACGAGGGGACCATCGTGCGCCATGGAGCGGTGCTGGCCGCCGGCGTCATCCTCACCCGCGGGACCCCGGTCTTCGATTTGGTCAAAGGTGAAATCCTGCGCGCCAACGAAGAGCTGCCGCTCATCATCCCCCAGAACGCGGTGGTCGTTCCCGGCTCCCGCGCCGTCAGCAAAGGCAAGGGCCATGAACTGAGCCAGGGATGGGGCCTGAGTCTCTACGCCCCGGTGATCGTAAAGTATCGCGACGACAAGACCGATCTGAGCACCACGCTTGAAGAACTGCTGCGATAATTGATTATTGGCAACTCTGCTTTCCCCCCATCTGCCGCGCTTGCCAATCACTGCATGGAGTACAAGGTATCGGCTTGCGTGTGTCAGGCAGTGTGAAAGGCTGCTCTGGGGGCGACCCTGAGGGCGGCAGACCATTTCAAGAAGGGGGTTCATCGAGCATGCCGTTTATAGTCTGGACTAGTGAAATGAGCGTGGACGTTAAGATGCTGGATAACGACCATAAAAGGCTGGCGATTCTGATCAACGAACTGCACGACGGCCTGATGGCTGGCCGTGACAGCAAGGACCTCGAACGCATCTTTGATGAACTGATTGCCTACTCCCGCGTCCACTTTGCCCATGAGGAGCGAATCCTTGCCGAAGCCGGTTATAGCGGCGCAGCGGCGCACAAGCAGGAGCACGAGCAAAAGATCAAACTGCTTCTGACTCTGCAAGCGCTCTTCCAGATCGCGAAAGAATCGGCCGATTATCTCGATATCATGGATCAGCTCAAGGAATGGCTCTTCATGCACATGGAACGCTCCGATAAGCAATTTGTGGCGCACCTCAAAGCCACCGGAGTTGATGCGATCCTGGCCGGGTGGGACGAGCCGGAATAGCCGGCCGGCAATCTGGTCTGCGGGTGTCCAGGTCCGGGGTCCCCACGGACTCGGGGTCCCCGGCGCATGAACTTTGTGCGCTGGGGTGAAGGGACAGGTCTTAGTCCGTGGTGGAGGACTAGCTTCTGAGTCCCGGGATGGAGCCAACTGAGCAGTATGAGCCAACTCCCGCAGCCTATGGGTGTTAGCATCGAATATGACAGATGCATACTAAAAAGCTGAAAATTATTCCTCTGGGCGGTCTCGGCGAGTTCGGCATGAACTGCCTCGCGCTCCGCTGGGAAGACGACATTATCGTGATCGACGCCGGGCTGATGTTCCCGGAGTCGGAGTTGCTGGGAGTGGATATCGTGGTTCCCGATATCTCTTACCTGGTGGAAAACAAGGCGCATGTCCGCGCCATCATCCTCACCCACGGCCACATGGACCACATCGGCGCCCTGCCTTGGATCTTGAGCGAAATCAAGGTGCCCGTCTACGCCACCGAATTCACCCTGGCCTACGTCGAAGGCAACCTGGAAGAGAACGGCCTGCTCGACGAAACCGAGCTGATCGAGATCGTTCCCAAGGAAAAGTTCACTATCGGCCCCTTCACCATCGAGCCGATCCACGTCACCCACTCCATTGTGGATGCCGTTTCGCTGGCCATCGAGACCCCGGTCGGCGTGGTCATTCACACCGGCGACTTCAAGATCGACCTCTCGCCGCTGGACGGCAAGCTCTTCGACCTGCACACCTTTGCCGAGTACGGCAAGCGCGGCGTCCTCGCCCTCCTGCAGGACTCAACCAACGTCGAGCGTTCCGGCTACACGCCCTCGGAGACGTCTGTCATTCCCCGCCTCGACGAGATTTTCGCCCGCACCAAAAAGAAGCTCTTCTTCTCCTGCTTCTCCTCGTCCATCTACCGCATTCGCATCGCCCTTGATCTGGCCCGCCAGCATGGCCGCAAGGTGGCCGTCATCGGCCGCTCCATGATGGATTCGACCGAGATCGCGCAGGATCTGGGCCACATCGAAGTTCCTCAGGGGCTCATCATCAATCCCAGCCAGATGCGCGACTACCCGCCGGAGCAATTGATGCTGCTCATCAGCGGCACGCAGGGCGAGCCCATGAGCGCCCTCAGCCGCGCCGCCGTAGACAACCACAAGCACGCCCGCATCGAGCCGGGCGACACCGTCGTCCTCAGCTCCCGCATCATTCCCGGCAACGAGAAAAGCATCTTCCGCGTCATCGACCACCTCTATCGCCGCGACGCGCAGGTCATCTACGACAACGGCTCCAACGGCCTGATTCACGTCAGCGGCCACGGCTCGCAGGAAGAGATGCGCCTGCTCATCAACCTCGTCCGCCCCAAGTACTTCATCCCCGTCCACGGCAACTACGGCAACCTGCACAAGCACGCGCAGATCGCCATGGAGACCGGAGCTGTCGAGCACGCCATGGTCATCGAAGACGGCGACGTGCTGGAACTGGACAGCAAGGAAATCCGCAAGCACGACAAAGTCACCACCGGCCGCGTCCTCATCGACTCCGGCTCGTCAACCGATGTGGTCGAAGACCTCGTCCTGCGCGACCGCCGCATTCTCTCCGAGGACGGCATGGTGTTGGTCATCCTGGCCATCAACAAGCGCCTCGGCAAGCTCGATCAGCCGCCGGAGATCATCATGCGCGGCTTCGGCGCCGGAGACATCACCGATCAGGCTCGCGAGGCGGTTCTGCAAACCCTCCACAGCCTCAGCGCCGAGGAAAAAACCGACTACGGCATGGTCAAGGAAAAAGTCCGCGTCGAACTCAAGCGCATGATCCAGAAAACCACCGGCCGCAGGCCCATGATCATGCCGGTGATTTTGGAAATCTGATACGCATCAAAAATCTGGGTGCCAATAATCCGGGTGCCCCAGGTCCGGGGTCCCCAGTGAGTGATTTTTGCTCACTGGGGTGAAGGGATAGGTCTTCATCCGTGGGGTGGAGATCCCTCGCATTTGGGGGCCTGGGTTCACATAATTTCACGCCAACGTGGGTGCCACACCATCGCCGCTCTCTAAGCGGATAAGGTGGGATAGCTCCATCTATCTATCGCCTGTTATCGTTGCGCAATCGGTTCGCTGCTTCGTCTCTTGCTCTCCTCGGCAAGGGCGCCGACCACCTTCTCCGTCACTTTCTCGACAAAGCTGGCGGATTCGCTGATAGCAAAACTTCCGCTTGAAACGTCCCCTGCCCACAGCGCCACGCCATTCTTGTTGACCAACCGCATACTGCCCAGTACGTGGATATGAGGACGGCCGCGAAAGTTCGTAGCGGCTTGCATTAACCCTGAACCAGTCAGAATCACATCGGCATCCTCCTTAGATCCCGCTACGATTATGCCGTGCTTTTCTATATCGCCGATCAGCTTCGCTCGAATCGACTTCACCAATTCCGCATCCGGCCCTTTCAGCAGACCGACAAACAGTCTCAAATTCACTGGCTCGCGTGTCACGGTTTGTGCTGGAAGCAGCGCCGCCGCAAAAATTCCGCAGTTCAGCAGCAGTAAGACGTGAAAGAACTTTCTCATTCATCCTCCAATGATTTTGAGTTCCAGAAAGTCTGGTATTTCAGACCCAGGAGCTGGAAAAATGTTAGCTGGTTGCCCCGGTTTCGCTACTGTTCACCGATAAATTTCGCGCCGATTACCAACCCGCAAAACCAGAACCGTCAGCACCTTGTCCTGAATATCGCAGAGGACTCGGTAATCGCCCACGCGGTAGCGCCACAGATCGCCCAACGGCCCTTTCAGCGCTTTGCCTATCCCACGCGGATCATCGCTCACTGCCACGCGCTCATCCATGAAGTCAACAATCCGCCGCGCCGCGACTCTGTCGAGTTTTCGCAGTTGTTTTTTCGCGGTTTCGGCGTACTCAATCGCCCAGGCCAAGGTCTTTCCTCACAGCAGCCGCGGAGTGCACCTTCTCCTGCCCCTTGCGTACCCGTTTGAGCGTATCGGCGGCCAGATAATACTCCTCCATCTCCGCGATGCCACCTGCAATCAACTCGCGCAGATAGAAAGCCTTCGTCCGTCCCGTCTTCAAAGCCAACCGATGCAGCCGGTGTGAGAGTTCCGGCGCAAGCCTGATCGAAGTAGCCATAATCGCCTCCCGAATGAATACTTGTATTCATTGTATCGCATCGCCCATCCGCTTACTCAAAGCTGGGTGCCCACCCTCGCCGCGTCTTTGTTCTTGCAGCCAGGGTGGGATACCAAGTATTTGACCGATAATCATTCCATGGCCGACCAGCTCGTCACTCTCGTCGCAATTCGCGCCGCCGCTGCCCGCATCTCTCACATTGCCGTTAAAACCCCTTTGGTCGAAGCCGCGTTTCCCGGTCTCTCCGGTTACGGAACAGCGAAGAAAATCTGGCTCAAGGCCGAGAGCCTTCAGCCCATCGGCGCATTCAAGATGCGCGGCGCCGCCAACAAAATTCTCCAACTCACTCCCGAGGAGATTCACCGCGGCGTCATCACTTACTCCAGCGGCAACCACGCGCAGGCCGTGGCCTACGTGGCCCGCGAGGTCGGAGCGAAGGCCGTCATCGTTATGCCCTCGAACGCGCCGGCCATCAAGCGCGCGGGTACTCTGGCGCTGGGCGCGGAGATTGTCGATGTGGGCGTCGCCTCCAGCGAGCGCCTGGCAATGGCGGAGAAACTGGTGCGCGAACACGGCTATGTCGTCGTGCCGCCTTATGACGACCAGCAGATCATCACCGGCCAGGCCACCTGCGGCCTGGAAATCGCCGAAGCCCTCCCCGATGTGGACCTTGTGCTCTCGCCCGTCTCCGGCGGCGGCTTGCTGAGCGGCGTAGCCGCGGCGGTCAAGCAGTTGCGGCCTCAAGCCAAGGTCTTCGGCGTGGAGCCGAAGCTGGCCGGCGACACCGCTGAAAGTTTCCGCACCGGCGCAATCGTCACTTGGGGAGCCGAGCTTGTCAGCCGGACGATTGCCGATGGCCTGCGCACCCAGAGTGTCGGCGTGCGCAACTTCGCCCACATCCAAGCCTTTGTGGATGGCATCATCACCGTCACCGAGGCGGAGATTCGCGCCGCCATGCGCGCAATCGTCGCCGCCACGCGCCTCGTTCCCGAACCCAGCGGAGCCGTGGCTACCGCAGCCCTGCTCTTCCACGCCGCCGAGTTGCCGAATTACACCAAAGCCGTAGCCATCGTCAGCGGCGGCAACGTCGCCCCGGAGATGCTGGCCCAGATCCTCACCGAAGTTTGAATTTGCCGCCCAATCTGAGAAACTACAGAAAAGGCCACTTTTTCGTCAATCCAATTTCGATTTTGTTTTTCTTGAGTTACCGACTCGCTTTGCATCACTCCACTCACCGCACGCCGGAGGCTTCGTGAACGCATACATTCAGTCCATCATCCTGGGCATTGTGGAAGGCTTGACCGAATTTCTCCCGGTCAGCTCGACGGCGCACCTGCGCATCACCGAAGCGCTGATGAAGATTCCGCTCGACGACGCCTACTGGAAGATGTACACCATCGTCATTCAGTTGGGCGCGATACTGGCGCTCGTTCTGCTCTTCGCGGGCCGCATCGCAGGCTTCATTCACACCTTTCCCAAGGGCGAAAAAGGCAACCGCAACTGGCTCACTCATCCCATCTCGTTCACGCTGATCGCTTTTGCCTGCACCTCCGTTCCCGCTCTGTTATTGCACAAGTGGAGCGAGAAAAACCTGGGCAGCCTCAATGTGATTGCATGGGCGTTGCTCATCGGCGGCATTGTCATGTGGATCGTCGATGCCTGGGCAGCCCGTCGCGTCGCCATCACCACTCATGTTGAAGAGATGTCGCTCCCGCAGGCCATCTGGATCGGCCTCTGCCAGACGCTCTCGGCCATCTTCCCCGGAACTTCGCGCTCCATGTCCACCATCGCCGCCGGCCAGATAGCCGGACTCGACCGCCCCACAGCCCTCGAGTTCAGCTTCCTGCTCTCCATTCCCACCATGATCGCCGCCACCATTTGGGACCTGAAAAAAGAAGTTTTCCCCAGCCACGGCGTCGTCGCTCATGTGGTGATGACCACCGACAACTGGATCGTGCTGCTCATCGGCTTCGTGGTTTCCTTCATCGTTGCGTGGTTCGTCGTCGAGTGGTTCCTCCACTGGGTGCGCAAGCACGGCTTCACCGTCTTCGCCATCTACAGGATTATTCTCGGCACGGCGCTGCTGCTGTGGGGAACAAAGTACATCGGGAGCTAAGCTCTGCAAACACGATAAACAAACACAGTAATGAGGCGTTTATGAAAACGATCACAGAAGACCAGCGTAAACGGGCAATTGAGGCATTGCATGAGTATCTTTCCGCGCCAAGTGGAACGGATGGACAAACGCCCGTGGAATCCAGTGCTAAACTCGACGCCGACCGAATCGCGCTCATTGATTACAAACTAAAACCACTTCTCACAGATTACCTTTCAGACAAAGTTCCGCTCGCGGATTTCAAATCCAGAGTTGACGGAATAAACAAGCGTAACGGGCTTTGGGGATTCAAGGGAATCAAGGGTCAAATGTTCTTCAATATGGTAGTAAATGTTGCCGATAATGTTGAAGAATGTGATCAAGAACTAAAATCTGCACTGGCAATTCCCATTAATGAACAAATCGCCACAAGCAGGATCAAGACATTTCTGAGTTACGTTAAACGTTTAGGTGAGCAGTGGGTGAGTAGTGGTAATACACGCTATGGAACGCCAAAAGTAGGAAGTATCCCGTTCTTTCTTTCGTACTTTTGGCAGATTCAGAATCGAGATATTTGGCCTGTCTACTACACTAATACAGTGCAAACGATGACCGATTTAAATATCTGGCAACCATCGGAAGATATTGCAGAAGATTATATTGCATTCAAACAGATTCACGAGGAGTTAGAGAAGCTATATAGCGATGAGAGTAAGCGGCCTTTTGATTTGTATGATGTGGAACATATCTTCTGGTTTAAAGGAGGTAATCCAAACGATACGACAAGAACAGAGGAAAAGGCAAATGAGGTCTCATTGGTCAAACCGATTACGGTGTATTGCCCAACAGTTCACACTGATCGTCTACCTGAAAGCTATGTTCCACCAATCGTGGCTATCCTACCATCAGTGGCACTCAACGATCAAAGTTTGGTTGAGGCGGCCAGACGATCCGGCACGAGTCTTGCGAGAGCGTTTGAAAAATACATTGATGCCGCTCTAACAATGTTAGGTTACGAAACCAAACTTCTAGGACAGGGACAGGGACGAGTACCCGACGGACGTGCGCTGGCGATTGATGATAATTATTCCATTTTGTGGGACGCCAAGGTCAGATCAGATCAATATAGCTTAGGCACTGAGGATCGGGCGATCCGGGAATATATTACAACTCAGAGCCGTGAGCTGAGGCGACGCTACAGGAATATTTATTACATAATTGTTTCTAGTTCGTTCGCTGACGATTTTGACGACGCAATTGCCTCAATAAAGATGGAAACGGAGGTAAGCGAAGTCATCCTTCTCGAAGCGGAAGCATTGGTTGCGATTGTGGAAGCGAAATTGCGAGCTCCACTCCAGCTAACCTTGGGACCAGACGGTATTCAGCGATTATTCACAAAGAGTGGCCGCTTAACCGCAAGAATGGTTCGTGAATACCTCGTGTAATTAGCAAGGGAGGCAAATTCGGCGCTTCCAAAGAGCCTTGATCTACAGTACGATAGAATCATCATGATGGCTCGTACTCAGATCGCACTTGAAAATGAGCTTCAACGGCGTGCCCATCAGGGTGCCGATGAACTCGTGCATTCTGAAGCACCTGTGGACATCACCCGCATTTTCGATCTCGGTTCTTCCGGCGGCTCCAACATTGCGCGCGACAAAGACTCGATGATCGCCGAAGCCTTCCAATACGCGCGCCGGAATTCAAGGCGGGGTTAGGACTCTCCACCGCATGAGTCTATTCGTCTTTAGAAAGCCGTAACTGCGTGCGCAGGTCGATAATCTCCGCATGGGTAATGTCGGCGGCAACGCGGCGATCGGCGTAAACCCGCGCCTGGCCAAAGCGCACACTGGCAGAGAATCCGGCCACGCCCAGCACCTTCAGCAGATGAGGCGTAAACGACGCGCCACCGTACCAGCACAGCTCCTCCTCCGGCGTGCCGTCCTCGATCACGTAGCGGACTGCGGCGGCGGTAATCTGCGTTCCGGTTGAGGTGGCCGGGGCAATGAGCCGGGAGTGGAAACGCAGCACCTGGCTTCCGTCGCTGCTGGTGCCCTCGGGAAACAGCAGCACCGGAATCGGCAGCTTGAACCTCTCGGTCATCTGTTCTGCCACGCTCGTTGCGCTGCTCATGCTGGAGCGGTCAAGAAAGATGGTTCCGGCGTTGCGCGCCGCCTTGCCGAAAATGGGCCAGCCGCCAATCTCCAACTTGGCGACAAAGAAGCAGGGCATGGCCGCGCTGAGGATGAGGATGTCGAGATAGCTGAGATGATTGCAGACGACCAGCCCCTGAGTGGGTGGAATACCCATCACGCTATAGTGGATGCCCATGCCAGCCAGCACCCTCCGGGAGGATGCCTGGACCCACTGGGCGCGACGCTCCATCGTGATGGGGCCGCGCAGCCGCATCAGCCAGAAACGCAGAAATGCCAGGGCCAGAACCAAACCCAGCGCCACAGCGCGCCGGAGTGTGCGCAATCTCACGTCGTCAGCGGAGCCAGGAAGCGATTGCGCGCCACAGGCGAGAGCATCTTCAGATCGAGCAGAGTAAGAAAATCGATGGTGCCGAACTCCCGGTCCCATGCCGGCGGTCCGCAGACGCGCGCGCCAAGGGCCATATAGGTCTTCAGCAGCTTGGGCACCTTTGCCGGTTGTGGAGGCGGAGTTTGGTCCTCTGACTGGGGCGATGGCTGTGCGCATCCGTCCCCTTGCTCGCGGGGACAGGCGTAATCGGCGGTCGGTTCGGTCTCGAACTCCGGCGAAACCCGGTAGCGATCAAGCTGGCGATACACCAGCCAGCCCTCCGCCGGGTCTTTCGAAGTTAACGATGAGCATCCGACCATGTAACGTAGCCCCGTCAGGGAAGCATACTGTGCAATCCCTCGCCAAAGCAAGGTCAGCACCTCGGGCGTGCGATGTTCGCGATCGATGCAGGCGCGGCCCAGCTCCAGTATGTCTGTCCGGAGCGGTTCGTAGGGGGCAAAACTGAACTCCTGCTCGGAGTAGTAGCCCCGGTTGCGCGCGGCCGTTGCCCCGGACTGCATCCGGTAGGTGCCCACCACGCGCCGTGCCGGATTCGTTTCCTGCTTGTCCTCTACCAGCAGGTGCTCGCAGAACAAATCGAACTGGTCGGTATCCAACCCGGTGTGGTAGGAGTCCGCCAACCCCTCGCCCAGCTCGATGTTGAAGACTTTGAAGCGCAGGCGGCAGGCCGCATCGCGGTCCGCGGCGTTCTCGGCCAGGCGCAGCCGGTAACGGCCCAGCTCGTGCCTTCCCAACGTCTGCTGAGGCGGCGGTTGAATGTGTGTGGGATAGGCTAACTCCACCAGCGGAGAGGAAGCAACGGCTAACTTCAACGGAACGTACTCTCGAGTTTGCTGCATCCCGAGCAGTATCCGCCGGGAGCTGTAAACGGACGGTCAAAGGGGTGCAAATTGCGTGCAAACATTTTGACCAATCCGTAACTCAACTGCAATGGAATCCGGCTTGCGATCTCCAGCGCTATTTCCAGAGGTAACAGGGGATTTCCTTCATGATGATGCCCATGGTTCCCCCCGCCCTCTTTTGCTATAAATTCACTCCTTCAGCGCGGATAATATAAGTTGCACTGGGAATCTGCGCCCGCTTCATCATCGCGCGCGGCAGCTTTCCAGAGGTTCCACGGAGACGGAGCGCCTTTGCCATGTCACCACTTCGCATAGTTTTAGCGCCGACGCGTAACCGCCCTCTGAACATATTTCTGGGCCTGGTGCTGGTGCTGGCCGCGCTGCTTGTCCTGCTCGCGCTGGCCTCTTATCATGCGACCGACCCCTCGTGGAATACCTCCTCCGGTGCTGTTGGACCAGGCGCCGTGCGCAACTGGATCGGCCTCTTCGGCGCATCGCTCAGCGACCTGCTGCTGCAATCTCTCGGCATCACCGTCTTCTTCCTGCCTCTGTGGCTCTGCGGCCTCGGCTGGACCTGGATGCGTTCGCGTCCCGGCGGCTCGGCCTGGCTGCGCTGGATGGGCGCTTTGCTGGCGCTGGCCTTTACGCCCGCCGTCCTGGCGCTTCTGCCCTGGCGCTTGCTCTGGCAGGGAAGGCCCGTCGAGGGCGTGGACGGCCTGCTCCTCTCCGAGAGGCTGGTGCACTACTTGAATTTCCAGGGCGCCGCGCTGGTGGCTGGCGTGCTGGCCGCTGCGGGAATCTATTTTGCTTCGGCCGTCTTCGTCTCCGCCCTCGCCGAGACCATCCAGGCTCGCTGGCGCAATCTTGTCTCCCTGCGCGACCGCTGGCGCAACTGGCGCGAGGAGCGCGCCGAGCTGAAGGAAGCGCGCATCGCCGAGCGTGAGTTCCAGCGTGAGCGGGAGAGCAGCATGCAAACAGGTCCGCATCTCGTCCCGCAAAAAATCGTTCCCGATCCCGCGCCGGCCCCTTATTCCGAGGTCGCCTCGCTCGACGCGCGTCCCGGCTTCTTTGCCCGCCTCTTCCGTCGCCGCCCCGCTGAGATTGATCCCGAGGACATTCCCGCCTATCAGCGCATTGCCAACCAGCCAGAGGGAGACGACGCCGGTCCGCGTCTGTTGCGCAAGCCCAGCATTTGGGAGCGAGCCGGCGAGCAGTCTGTGCCTGTCGCGCCCATCCCCGTCGATGAGCCATCAGCAACCACGCAGCCCGTCGCCGTTCAGCCTCTGCCGATAACTCCGCGCCCCGAGGCTGTCCGCTTTGAGCCTCCCGCCGTCCGCCCCGCTTTTGTGCCCGCCCCGCCTCCCGCCGATGAAATCGCCATCAACGAACGCGCCGACGCCGAGATCCACGCGGCTGCCGTCGCGCCCAAAAATGTCAGCGGCTTCAAGTTGCCGCCCAGCACACTGCTCAACCCCGGCGAAGGCCCCCAGGCCGTCCGCGAGGACGAGCTGCGCGATGAAGCCCGCGTCCTCGTTGAAAAATGCGACGAGTTCGACGTCCGCGGCCAGGTCGTCCAAATCAATCCCGGCCCCATGGTCACCACCTACGAATTCCGCCCCGAGGCCGGCGTCAAGTACTCCCGCGTCACCGGGCTCGACGACGATCTGTGCCTCGCCATGCGCGCCGAATCCATCCTCATCGAGCGCATGGCCGGCAAAAACACCGTCGGCATCCAGGTCCCCAACCATCGCCGCGAGACCATCCACCTGCGCGACTGCATCGAGTCGGAAGAATTTCGCAACGCTAAATCGCGCCTCACCATCGCCATGGGCAAAGACATCAACGGCCTCATCCGCACCGCCGATCTGGCCGAAATGCCTCACGTGCTCATCGCCGGCTCCACGGGCAGCGGAAAATCAGTGGCCATCAACGCCATGATCATGAGCCTGCTCTATCGCACCACGCCCTCTCAAGTCCGCCTCATCCTCGTCGATCCCAAGCGCGTCGAGCTGGGCATCTACGAGGGCATTCCCCATCTCTTCACGCCCATCATCACCGAGGCCAAGCTGGCCGCCAACGCCCTTCGCAATGCCGTCCGCGAAATGGATCGCCGCCTCAAGCTGCTCGCCTCGCGCCGCGTGCGCCACATCGACCAGTACAACAAGCTCTTCGAAGGAGCCACGCCCTCGCTCTTCGCCGACGCTGAAGACGAGGGGCCGCTCCCCTACATCGTCATCATCATCGACGAGCTCGCCGACCTGATGATGCTCGACCGCGCCAACGTCGAAGACTCCGTCAAGCGCCTCGCGCAGATGGCCCGCGCCGCCGGCATTCATCTTATCCTGGCCACGCAGCGCCCGAGCGTCGACGTCATCACCGGCCTCATCAAGGCCAACATCTCCACCCGCATCAGCTTCCGCCTGGCCTCCAAGACTGATTCGCGCACCATCCTCGACGCTAACGGAGCAGAGGCTCTGCTGGGCCGCGGCGACATGCTCTTCCTGCCTCCCAGAACCAGCCGCCTCCTGCGCCTCCACGCGCCCTTTGTCACTGAAAAGGAAGTTGCCGCGGTCGTCGATTTCTGGAAGGAGCAGGGAGAAGCAGAATATGTCCAGGGCTTCCTCGAATCTCCCAAGGACGATCACGCTGCCGACGGCTCCAACCCCGACTCCAGCGAAGATGATGCTCTCTACGACGATGCCGTCCGCCTGGTCTTCGAATTTCGCAAGGCCTCCACGTCGTTATTGCAACGCCGTCTGAGAATCGGCTACGGCCGCGCCGCCCACCTCATCGACATGATGGAAAATGACGGCCTGGTCGGTGCCGCCGACGGCCCCCGCCCCCGCGAACTACTCAAATCCCCCGACTGGCAGCGCGAAGTCACCTCCACCGCCAACGAATAAGTGGACCGCGCAAGCTCTCGATTCGGAGGGAGGCGGGAGTTTCAACCCCCACATAAAGCCAGCAAATTAAGCGAGGGCTATAGCCCCTGAGGTATACTTCTTTGGATAATCAAGATCGACGGATCGTTGTAGGAAGAAGAGGTTTCACGGAATCACAAGTCTCAAAGTTGAGACTTGGGGCATCCGGCGGGAGTGGCGAACAGTAAAGCTAGCTCAAGCCAGGGGCAATACGGGGGGTGTATGCAATAAATTGCTTTCTTGATTTTGGAGATTGATTGCCCATCTTCATCGCGAATCCTGTTTAGGTTTCTCCGAGCAGGGAGGAGGAGGGATTGTTTATGAAGTCTATTGCCACTGAACGCACAGAGCGACCGCTCATCCAGCTTCGGCTAGAGAATTTCCGCCTCTTTCAAGATTCAGGATGGTTTGATCTTGCCCCGCTAACCTGCCTGGTGGGCAGAAATAGCAGCGGCAAGTCTTCAGTAATTTCGGGGCTATTGCTCTTAAAACAGAGCATTGAGAACGAAGTATTCGGCTCTGCAATTACGCCCCTGGCTCTGTCTGGGCAGTATTGCGATCTCGGGCAGTTTAGAGACCTCGTTCACAACCATGATGAGTCCTTCGAAGTCTCTTTCTCGTTCAGAGTGCCAGTATCCGAGCTTTCCAATCTCAGATCTCCGCGTGGCGGCGCTCTGGTCGAACTTGCCACCCCGAGGTCCGCACGGTCAGTTTCCGGATATTATCGATACTATTCGCCCCATGATGATAAACCGTTAGAGAAGGGCACAATAGAAGTGCGTCTTACGTTCTCGGCGGACCAGCCCTTTGGCCCGAGTCTTTCGCGTTGCGAAATGAACATTTCAGACTTAGGAGGCGTCAAGTTCCTTAGGACCATAAGCGGTGCAAGGAAGCAACATTGGAGGACATACACAGATTCAGACGTCTTCCACCCTATGGTGTTTGAGCCGAGTCCTCGGTCTTTCTTCCCGGCAATCCATATCCGCGAAAAGAACTACGATGCACTCGCAACATCCCGAAAAAGACGTTCACGTCAAGTCACCCATGCCTGTAGAAGCTTTTTCCTTTACCTCGAAGACCTTCTCCGTCGAAGCGAAATGATCGGCCCCTTCCGTCAACCGCCAGAACGGCGGTACACCTTTGCGGGGTTTGGGGCAAATAGGAGTGGACCAAGCGGCGAGCAAGCCATTGATCTGCTCATAACAGAGGCACTCCTTAGAAAGGGCAAGAATCAGCCACTTATCGCTGCCGTTAGCTATTGGCTCAAGGCCCTCAAACTGGCAGACTCATTGAGAATCAGAGATATAGCTAAGCATCTGAATCTTTTCGAGGTCGACATAAAACTCACTGGAAAAACGATTCGGACGAATCTAGCAGACGTAGGTTTTGGCGTTTCCCAGGTACTTCCAGTCCTCGTACAAGGCTTACTGATGGAGCCCGGCGGAATCTATTTCGTCCAGGAGCCCGAAATCCACCTGCACCCTGACGCGCAAGCCGGGCTGGCCGACTTTTTTATCTATTTGGCATGCCAGGGTGTAATGAGTATCGTCGAAACGCACAGTGAATACTTGCTTCTTCGTCTTCGCAGAAGGCTCGCAGAGAATGCGAAGCCGTCGCTATCGGTGCTGCCAAAGCTCAGAGGCCAGAGGACCAGCATCTCAATGGAAAGTGTATCTGTTCTCTTCTCCCAAACTGTGGGCAACGAGGCAGGTATTATGCGGCTTCAAGTTGGGGAAGGTTTCCAATTCGAGAATCTACCCGCTGGCTTTATGAGCCAGATCACTGATGATCGAATGCATTTACTGAAGGCGGCGAGCAAGGGAAATGCCTGAATGCGTATTCGACACTTCGTTCATAGCGTACGCGAATAGCCCACTCGTCGGTGAAAGGGAGGGGAATCTTCTAAATCGAAGGCTAGTAGCAATACGGAGTGTGACAACAGGTCAGAGTCGTGTTCGATATAATCAGAAGCTCCTAACAGAGTATATAGCTCATGCAAGGGAGCACCGTAACGATGTTGTGGATCAGTTTTTTGAGTTGCTCGATAGCGCGCAGGCTATAAGAGTGCCCCGTAATAGACTATGCAGAACTGATAACGCAAAGGCCGAGAATTGCGGATGGCCAAGTCATGATCAGCACGTCCTTGCGGCTGCAATTGGGGGGATAGATGTCATGATCCATGTCACCGAAGGAGCGCTGGGGAAATGCTCCAAAAAAATTAAACGGGTCTTTGGGTTTGCAATTAATCATGTTGCTTGAACTGTTCGTGTGACCCATTTCCCGCTTCTGAGCTTTGTGGAACAACAATCCCCACAACCCGCTCGATTTCCACCGACCGCGCCTCGTATTGACCCGCAACCATCTTCGTCCTATCCTAGAACTACCTCCGGCGATTCGAAACGCGCCTGGAAGGCATGGATTCGTATGAGCAGCAGTACACAAATCCCGCGCTCCATCACTGCGGCAGAGGCTCGCTCCAACCTCGGGCAAATCATCCGCCGCGCTTCGGGCAAGAATCCCGAGCGCTTCGTGATCGGTTTGCGAGGCGGACAAAAAGCGATTCTGATGGGCTTGGAAGACTACCTTGACACCATCGCTCCCGAACATCCCGTGATGGCCAAGATTCGCGCCATTTCGAAAGCGAACGGTACCGACAAGATGACCATGGACGAGATCGATGCCGAGATTGCCGCTTACAGGGCAGAGCAGCGAGCGTTAGATGCCGATTCCGTCCGTGTTGCTTGATACCAACATCGTAGTGTCAGCACACTACAGCCCGTTTGGGTTGGAACGCCGCGTCTTCGATCTTGCTCTCCATCGTAATTTCCTTCTTTTTGTCTCAGTGCCTATCCTCGCGGAATATGAAAACGTGTTGTGCCGGCCCAAGTTTGGATTCTCGCCTGAAACAATTGCGGAATCCCTGGCGCTCATCCGGCAGAACAGCACCCTGATAGTGCCCACATCGACTCTCTCCATCTCGCCTGACGAACGGGACAATCGCTTTCTGGAATGTGCCGAATCTGCGGGTGCGGACTATCTGGTGACAGGAAACCGGCGGCATTTTCCAGCTGTCTGGAAGAAGACACAAATTTTGAGCGCACGAGAATTGGTCGAGTCTGTCTTCAACGTTTGAGATAGGGTGATCGCTCTTGATGCAAAGTCAGGAAACCACGATCTCTTCTGCCATTTCTACCGCAGGTGGCCGAAGGCGTCCGCCTGGACGGCCAGTCCCCGCAGGTGGCTTGCAGATAATTACCTACCGTTGGCGCACAATCAAAGCATGAACAAGGTCCAGAGGACGGGCACTTTCTATTCCTTGTTCCCGGTTTTTGCTCCTTGTTTCCCGTTCTATCTATTCTATTTGCTAGGCTTATCTATGATTTACACCCCGAAAACATACCCTACCCCCGGGGTCCGATTCTCCGTTTGTTCGCTTTACGCGTGCGAAGCTGCGTCTAACAAACTCATTCTTAATTACTTACAAGCCTTCCGCGCAGAAACCCACTCATTGTGAACCTGCAAACTTTAGCTAAAATAGAACCATGACACTCAAAGGAAAGATCGTTTTCGTAACCGGAGCTTCATCGGGCATTGGCGCAGCCACCGCGTTGGCCTTTGCCGCCGAGGGAGCGCGCCTGCTTCTGGCTGCTCGCCGCATGGACAAGCTGGCCGCCGTGGCCGAAGCCGCTCTCCAGAGGGGCGCCGAAGCCGTGCACACCTTCAGCCTCGATGTGCGCAACCGCAACGCCGTCGCGAAGGCCATCGCCGCGCTGCCTGCCGAGTGGGCCGCCATCGACGTGCTGGTCAATAACGCCGGCCTAAGCCGTGGAAGGGAAAAACTCTATCAAGGCAACATCGATGACTGGGAAGAGATGCTCGACACCAACGTAAAGGGGCTGCTTTATGTAACCCGCGCCGTAGTGCCTGGCATGGTGGAGCGAGGCCGCGGCCACGTGATCACCCTGGGCTCGGTGGCGGGCGAGATGACCTATCCCGACGGTGCGGTCTACTGCGCCAGCAAGGCTGCCGCGCATGCCATCAACGACGGCCTGCGCATGGATCTGCTGGGCACGCCGATTCGCGTCACCAGTGTGAACCCCGGCATGGTCGAGACAGAATTTAGCTTAGTGCGCTTCCACGGCAACCAGGAGCAGGCCGCTAAGGTCTACAAGAACATCACGCCGCTAACCTCGGAGGATGTTGCCGACGCTATCGTCTGGGCCGCGACCCGGCCTGAGCATGTGAACATTGCGCGCATAGGGTTGACCTCGGTGGATCAGGCCAACTCCCTGCTCTTTCATCGCACGGCATAGCCGCGGGCGGGGAAAAGCCCGCAAAACTTCGGGAAATTTTAGCCCAACGCCTTGATCTCTTGCTCAATCTGGGTCAAGGCTGCCTCCAGGGCGACATGACGCCCTGGCTGTGACTTCGTTTGCGATAGAACGCGTTTTCGTTGCAAATTGAGTACTTGTATCTGGCGCTCTCGATCCGTGCGCACATATTCGGCTTGGCGCCGGACTTCCTCGTTTACGAAACCGTTGTCGTGTTCGACCATCGGTTGCTGCAAAGCACTTGCCATCTGATCCTCCACGGATTTACTTTCCCATCCACGAGCCATATCTTCTATTGTACGGGGCTTTGACCGCGTCGTGTCCCGCTTCATGACGTGGCTCACCCTGAATGCGCTGGAGGATTGCCCATGAACGCCTGGCAGATTTCGTCGTTTGGCATTGATTCCTTGGAGTTTGCGGAGCGCCCCACGCCCCAGCCGGGCCCCGGAGAAGTGCTGGTCCGCGTCCATGCGATTTCCCTCAACTATCGCGATCTACTGATGGTGAAGGGGCTCTACAACCCCAAATTGAAGCTGCCGCGCATCCCCTGCTCAGACGGCGCGGGCGAAGTTGCCGCCATCGGCGACGGCGTGACAAGTTGGAAAACAGGCGACCGTGTGGCCGGAATCTTCATGCAGAACTGGCTAGACGGCCCGCTCACCCCGGCCAAGGCCAAAGGCGCACTAGGCGGCGACATCGACGGCATGTTGGCCGAGTACGTCGTCCTCAGGGACACCGGCCTGGTGAAGTTGCCTGAGCATCTCAGCTACGCGGAGGCCGCCACGCTGCCCTGCGCCGCCGTCACCGCATGGAATGCGCTGGCCACGGGCAGCCTGAAGCCGGGGGCAACGGTTTTGATCCTGGGAACCGGCGGCGTCTCCATCTTTGCTCTGCAACTGGCGCGCATGATGGGCGTGCGCGTGTTGGGCATCTCGGGCTCGGATGCCAAGCTGGAGCGCGCACGCTCGCTCGGTCTGGACGCCGGTCTCAACTATCGCGAAACTCTTGCATGGGATCGCTGGGCGCTGGAGCAGACCGGAGGCGAGGGTGTGGACCTGGTAGTCGAGGTAGGCGGCATGGGCACGCTGCTCCGCTCGCTCGGCGCCATTCGCATGGGCGGCGTCATCGCCCAGATAGGCGTTCTTGCTGGCGCGGCCGAACCGCTGCCGCTCGCCCTCATCCTCCACAAACAGGCTCGCATCCAGGGCATTTACGTAGGCTCGCGCAAGGATTTCGAGGAGATGAACAAGGCCATCACCCTGACCGGGCTACACCCCGTTGCAGAGATATTTCCCTGGTCCCAGGCTCGCGAAGTCATGACTCGCATGGAGGCTGCATCGCACTTCGGCAAGCTGGTGCTGACGGTAGAGTGAAGCGTCATTGATTGCGATTATTTGACGCAAAGGGTTGGAGAACGTTCTAACCCTGATGTGCAGCCTCGATGCTGTCGTCACTTACGTGGGTCGGATCCCTTTAAGACCGTCTCTGTCTGCGCGCTGCGAAACTTGTCCAACTTTTGCGCGACCGCCGTGTCCTCCAGAGCCAGAATCGCCGCCGCAAAAAGGCCTGCATTTTTCGCGCCTGCCTCCCCAATTGCAAACGTCGCCACCGGTATTCCTGCGGGCATCTGAACGATCGACAACAGTGAGTCAAGGCCATTCAGCGCGCTGCTCTTCATCGGCACGCCCAGCACTGGCAGAGTCGTCTTAGCCGCTACAAATCCCGCCAGATGCGCCGCGCCGCCCGCTCCCGCAATAATCACGCGCAGCCCGCGTGCCTTTGCGCTCTCGGCATACTGCAACGCCCTGTCTGGAGTGCGGTGCGCGGAAATAACCTCCGCGTCATACGCAATGCCAAGCTCGTCGAGCACCTTGGCAGCCGCTTCCATCGCCGGCCAATCGGACTTCGACCCCATAATAATTCCAACGTCGGTTCTTTTCGTCGCTTCCGCCATCATCTCCTCCACCCATGCAACACCTCAATAAAAGCGGCCTGCTCCAGCGCTTGTACGCGGCTCTGCAAAATTTCCGCGGTATCGCCCGGCAGCACCGGGCAATGCTTCTGCAAGACAATCGGTCCGCCATCGACTTCTTCTGTCACCTGATGAATCGTACACCCGGTCTCGCTGACTCCCGCAGCCAGCACCGCCTCATGCACCTTCAAATTCATCAGCCCGCCAAACGCCGGCAGCAGAGACGGATGAACATTCAACAGCCTTCCCCGCCACGTATTTACAAACTCTCCAGACACGATGCGCATGTAGCCAATCAGCAGAACCAACTCCGCTCCAGCCACGCGCAGTGCCTCGCTCACCTGCCGGTCATAGTCCTCGCGTTTCAATCCTGCCGGATCAAGAAACAGCGCGCGAACTCCATGCCGCGCAGCCCGCTCAAGAATCGGAGCAGTTTGCTTATCCGACGCCACCAGCACGATCTCGACATCTAGCGAGCCCGCAGCGATGGCATCGAGAATCCCTTGCAGCGCCGTTCCGCGAGTTGAGCCAAGAACGCCGATCTTCAAGCTCATGCCGATCGTACCGCCTTCATGTGCTCCACGCGCCGGGCAATGGACGGCGCGGTCCCAATATCCGCGCGATGAAAAAACGGCCCCGGAATCTGACGTACAACTCGCTCGCACACAGCCTCCGCCTCGGCAATCGTCGCGGCGGTTCCAACAACCGCAACGGTGCGCGAACCCGTCGCAATCAACTGACCATCCTTCACATCAACAGCACTCAGATACGTCGTGACTCCCTGGGGCAACTCCGCCGGCAGCAGTAGTTCATCGCCTTTCCGCGGATTATCCGGATAGCCTTCCGGCACAACGTACTTGCAGACGCTGGCCTGCGGCGAGAAGTTCACAATACAGCCAGCCAGCTTCGTGTCCACGATTGCGCGGCATATTTCCACGAAATCCGTCTCCAGAAGCGGCAACAGATTGAGCGATTCAGGATCGCCGAAGCGGGCGTTGTATTCGATCAGCTTTACGCCATCGCGCGTGGCCATGAACCCGCCATAGAGAATTCCCTGGTAGGGAGCGCCACACTCCTCGGCCAGCGCCGCGGCGACCCGTTGATTGATCTCCTGTGCTGCCGCAATGTCCGCATCGTCCAGAAATGGCAGCTTGTGGTCCGCGTCCGTGTAGGTTCCCATACCGCCCGTATTCGGTCCTTTATCGCCCTCGTACGCGCGCTTGTGGTCTTGCACAGCGGGCATGTGCCGCAAAGTTTTGCCATCGCAGAAACTCATCAGCGAAAACTCTTCGCCCTCGACCTTCTCTTCGACGACAAACGGATGCCCGTGAGCAACAAGCTCCCGGCAGAACGCAAAGCTGTCCTCTAGCGAGAGCAGATGATCGCCGCACACCTTTACGCCTTTTCCTCCGGCCAGCCCATCGTCCTTGATGACATGCCGATTCGCATAGCGCGCCAGTACTTCTTCGAGCCCATCGAGCGACGCGAAACGCTGAAAGAATGGATTGCCGGGAATCTTGTACTTGGCCAGCAACTCACGCGCAAAGCCTTTGCTCGACTCGATGCGCGCCAGGCTCTGCGTCGGACCAATGACAGGAACCTTCGCCGCCCACAGCGCGTCCGCAACTCCCGCAGCCAGAGGAGCCTCCGGGCCGATCACGGCCATCGTAGCATGATGCTCGCGTGCGAATGCGGCGACTTCCTCCGGGTTCGTAATGCTCCCAATTCCATAGGCGGAACAGAGGCTCGCGATGCCCGGATTGCGTGCTCCGCTGAAGCACACCAGATTCGGCTGAGTCGACGAGCACTCGAGCGCAGCCGCAATCGCATGTTCGCGTGCTCCCGAACCGACGATGAGAATCGTCTCGCTCATTTCGCCAAACTCGCCAACACAGTTGCTTCCAGCGGCCGCAGGTCCGGCTCAAATGCCGTTCCAGTGATTTTCTCGAACAGTTGAATGTATCGCGCCGCAAGTTCTGCGATCAGATCGGCCGGAGGCTCCGGCAGCACGGCGTCCTTGTAAGGATCGCAGCGCTCGCGAAACCACAGCCGGAAGAACTCCTTGTCGATCATGTTGGGTTCCTGTCCCGCAGCCAGCCGTTCCGCATAGCTGTCGGCCAGCCAGTAGCGGCTCGAATCCGGAGTATGGATCTCATCGATCAATAGAATCTCACCGTCGCTCGCCACGCCAAACTCATACTTCGTATCCACCAAAATCAGCCCACGGCTCGCGGCAATCTTCTGGCCGAATGCAAACAGCTCGAGTGTCTTCGCCGATGTAAATTCCCACTGCTCCGCCGTCAGCCAGCCCTCGGCGACAATCTCCTTTGGCGTAATCGGCCGGTCGTGGGTAGTCTCCTTGGTCGTTGGCGTGACGATATTCTTCGCAAGACGCTCGTTCTTCTTCATGCCCTCGGGCAGCGCATGGCCGCAATAGTTCCGCACGCCGTTCTGGTACTGCGTCCAGATCGACGTATCTGTCGAGCCCGTCATGTAGCCGCGCACCACAAATTCGATGGGCAGCACCTTGCATTTGCGCGCGATCAGCGCATTGGCATGTGGGCTCGAAATTACATGGTTGCCGACAATGCCGCGCGTCTGCTCAAACCAATACAGTGACGTGCGATTCAGAACTTGCCCCTTGAAGGGAATCGCGCCCAGCAGGCGATCGAAGCCGCTCTGCCGGTCTGTCGTCACCAGCAGCAGGCGTCCATCGCTCATCTCATAAGTGTCGCGGACTTTGCCCGCATACTTCGCCTTCAGCGGCAGATCAGTCGCCGTCAGGCAGTTTGGAATCGCATCGAGCAGCACTTGTCGTTTCATCTCAATTCACCTCGCTAAAATGCACTCCGAATGCACCCGCCTCCACGCGCCCCAGCTCCCAGACACGCAGCGCGGGAAATCCCGCAATCGCAGCCGCCAATTTGCCCTGCAACCCCGGCGGCGCAATCAGCACCAATCCCACGCCCATGTTGAAGGTGCGATGCATCTCGAGATCGTCGATATTTCCCAGCCGCTGCATCAGCGCAAAGATTGGTTGCGGCGTCCACGTCGCGCGCTCGATCACCACACCCAAGCCTTCCGGCAAAATGCGCGGCACATTTTCCACCAACCCGCCGCCAGTAATATGCGCCATGCCCTTCACCGGAATCCCGGCGTCGAGAATGTTCTTCACCGGCGCAACATAATTTGTATGGGGCGCAAGCAGCGCATCCGCGATCGATTGTCCGGCAAGCTCCTCAGGTCGCGCATCAATCGTATAGCCGCCGATCTCGAAAATAAGCTTGCGCGCCAGCGAAAATCCATTGGTATGCAAACCGCTTGAGTTGATCGCGTACAGCACATCGCCCGCCACGATGTTCGCTCCCGTCAGCAAGCGCTCGCGATCCACCACTCCAGTCACAAAGCCAACCACATCCAGGTCGCCCTCTGCATAGACCGAGGGCATCTCCGCCGTCTCTCCGCCCACCAGCGCAATGCCGGCCTCAATGCACGCCGCGCTCATCCCGCGCACCAGCGCCTCCACAATCTCCGGCTCGGTTTTGTGAAAACCCAGGTAGTCCAGAAACGTAAGCGGTGTCGCGCCCATTACCACGATGTCGCCTGCAACAGCAGAAACCAGGTCATGGCCCAGCTCTTCATAACGACCGGCCATCACCGTCACCTTGCTCTTGGTGCCCACGCCGTCGGTGCTCTGCACCATCACCGGATCTTTCAAGCCCTTCAGCGCATCGCCCAGAGCGAAGAGCGCACCAAATGAGCCCAGGCCGGTGAGCACTGCCGATGGATGCTGCTTGTGGGTTTCTGCCACATGCGACTTGATGCGTCGCACCGCCTCGTTGCCGGCCTCGATGTCCACTCCCGCGGACTTGTAATCCACCTTCGAACTCACGCTCTCTCCTACCCAACCCATTTGCGCGCGTTGTCAAACATTCGCTGCCACGGGCTGTTCTGCGGTTCGCGCATCTTGTCTCGTACCCAGGTGTGTTGCACGCCCAGAAAAACGCGCTCCGGATGCGGCATCACAATCAGCGCGCGACCATCCACGCTGCTCAATCCCGCAACTCCCAGCACGGAGCCGCTCGGGTTCAGCGGATAATGTTCGGTGACCTTGCCATACGTATCAATGTAACGCAGCGCGACCCGAGAGTTCGCCGCGATGCTGCTCACATGGCCCTCGCCATGCGCAGTCACAATAGGAACGCGCGCGCCCGCCATTCCATCGAAAAATAGCGACGAGGACTCCTGAATCTCCACCATGCAAAGCCGCGCCTCAAACCGCGCCGACACATTGCGCCCAAAGTGCGGCCAGTTCGCGGCTCCGGGAATGATCTCGCGCAGTTGCGCCATCATCTGGCAGCCATTGCAGACGCCAAGCGCAAAACTGTCCGCGCGCGCAAAGAACTCCGTGAACATTTCCTTCAGCCGGTCATTAAAGAGGATCGTCTTTGCCCAACCGCTGCCCGCGCCCAGTACATCGCCATAGGAAAATCCGCCGCACGCAGCCAGCCCTCGGAACTCCGCAAGGTCCACGCGCCGGGTGAGCAGATCGCTCATATGCACATCGACGGCAGCGAAGCCCGCGCGATCAAATGCCGCGGCCATCTCCACCTGCCCATTCACGCCCTGCTCGCGAAGAACAGCAACCCGCGGCCGTGCCGTGTGCACAAACGGCGCATTCACACGCTCCGAACGATCGAACGGCACGCTCACCGAAAGTCCGGGCCTCTCCGCATCCCCGAGCAGCGAGAACTCCTGCCGCGCGCTCTCCGGGTTATCGCGTAGCGACTGAATATGAAAGCTCGTCTCCGCCCACATCTTGTGCAGCGCGGTGCGCGTTTTGCGATACGCAATCTCGCCGCCGCTGCGCATCACAATCTCGTTGCCTGGCGCGCCACGCCCGATCACGCTAGCCGCTAGGCCAACATCGCTGAGCCGCGCAAGCACTTCGGAGACGTCTTTCGCCGCAACCTGCACCACCGCGCCCAATTCTTCGCTGAACAGCTCCGCCAGGCCAGCAGCCGGCAAATCAATCACCAGCCCCATACGCCCGGCAAAGGCCATCTCCGCCAGCGTCACAAACAATCCGCCATCGCTGCGATCGTGATACGCCAGCAGCTTCCCATCGCAGTTGAGTTGCTGCATCGCATCGAAAAACGCCTTCATCACTGCGGCTGCAGGCGCATCCGGAGTTTCGTCTCCAACCTGTCCGTATACCTGCGCCAAACACGATCCGCCCAGCCGATTTTTTCCCTGGCCGAGATCAATCAGGATCAGCGACGCATCGCCTTCGCACAATTGCGGCGTCAGCGTCCGGCGCACATCGCTGACCGGCGCAAACCCCGACACAACGAGCGATAGCGGCGACACCACGGTTTTTGTCTCGCCGTTTTCACCGGCCCACCTGGTCTTCATGGACATCGAGTCTTTGCCCACAGGAATCGTCATTCCCAGCGCTGGGCAAAACTCCATTCCCACTGCGCGAACTGCGTCGAAAAGCTTCTGATCCTCCTGCCCCTCGCCCGAGGCCGCCATCCAGTTTGCCGAGAGTTTAATGTCGCCGAGCTTACCGATCTGCTCGTAACCGATTGCCGCTCCCGCTAGATTGGTGATCACCTCGCCCACGGCCATGCGCGCCGAAGCCGCAGCATCGATCACCGCCAACGGCGTTCTCTCACCGATGGCCATTGCCTCGCCCCACAAAGAATCGTATGCGCCCAACGTGACCGCGCAGTCAGCCACCGGGACCTGCCACGGTCCCACCATCTGGTCCTGCACCACCATCCCGGTAATGCTGCGGTCGCCAATCGTAATTAAGAACGACTTCGACGCAATCGCCGGCAGTCGCAACAACCGCTCCACAGCATCTGCAATAGTTACGCTCGCAAGATCGAGCGGCTCGGCGGAAATCTTCGTGCGTGCAAACTCGCGCTCCATCTTCGGCGGCTTTCCAAAGAGAACTTGCAACGGCAAGTCGATGGCTTTTCCGGATGCCGCACTATCGCTGAGTGTGAGATGGGGTTCCTGTTCCGCTGTCCCGATCACGGCAAACGGACACCGTTCACGCTCGCAGATAGTCTCGAACAGATGCAGATTCTCCGGCGCAATCGCCAGCACATAGCGCTCCTGCGCCTCATTGCACCACGCTTCCAGCGGGCTCAACCCGGCCTCGCCGCGTGGAATCGCATTCAAATCGAAGCTCCCGCCGCAACCGCCGTCCTTGATCAACTCCGGAAATGCATTCGACAATCCGCCCGCGCCCACATCGTGAATAAATGCAATCGGATTTTCCGCGCCGCGCTGCCAGCAGCGATCGATGACCTCCTGCGCGCGGCGTTCCATCTCAGCGTTATCGCGCTGCACAGAAGCAAAGTCCAGATCCGTATTTCCGCTGCCCGCGCTGCTGGAAGCCGCGCCCCCGCCAAGACCAATCAGCATCGCCGGACCGCCCAGCGCAACCAGCGCGTAGCCGGCCTTCATTGCGCCCTTCTCGACGTGCTCCGCGCGAATATTCCCCAGTCCGCCCGCCAGCATGATCGGCTTGTGATACCCGAAGACCGTGCGTTGTCCTTCAGAACTCGCGATCAACTGTTCATACGTGCGGAAGTATCCGCACAGCGCCGGTCTGCCGAACTCGTTGTTGTATGCAGCCGCGCCCAGCGGCCCATCGAGCATGATGTCCAGCGGCGAAGCAATGTGCGCAGGCCGCCCATACGATCGCTCCCACGGTTGCGGCCCTTGCGGCAGATTCAGATTCGACACCGTAAAGCCGCACAACCCGGCCTTGGGTTTCGCTCCGCGCCCGGTCGCCCCTTCGTCACGAATCTCCCCGCCCGATCCTGTCGCCGCTCCCGGCCATGGCGAGATCGCCGTGGGATGATTGTGCGTCTCCACTTTCAGCAAAATATGAATATCTTCATCGTGAAATGCGTACGCCGCGCCGGTCGGCTCGGGAAAAAATCTTCCGCCGCGCCCGCCGCGAATCACCGCCGCATTGTCGCGATAAGCCGAGAGCACATCCTTGCCCGACACCTCATTGGTATTGCGAATCATCTCGAAGAGCGATCGCGGCTGCTTCACACCGTCGATTGTCCAGCGTGCATTGAAGATCTTGTGGCGGCAGTGTTCGCTGTTGGCCTGCGCGAACATATACAACTCAACGTCGGTAGGATTGCGTTTGAGCCGCGTAAACTCTGCGACCAGGTAATCGATCTCATCGGAGGCAAGCGACAGTCCCAGCTCGCGATCTGCCGCGGCAATCGCCGCCGCTCCCTGCCCCAGCACGTCGATATGTCCAAGCTCCTTTTGCTCACGAGGCGCGAACAGCTTCTGCAACTCATCGGCGCTCTCGAAGAACACGCTCTCGGTCATGCGGTCGTGCAGCGCAGCGGCCAGCGCCCGAAGATCGAGTGCGCTGGAAGAAACGATGCGCACCACGCGCGCGCGCTCGATCCGCTCAATTGCCCCAAAGCCCGTATTACGCAGAATGTCGGTTGCCTTGCTCGACCACGGCGACTGCGTGCCCACGCGCGGCGCAATCCACACGCACTGGCCCGCCGCGCTCTCCTCGCCCGCGCCCAGCAACTCGGCTAGCCTCTGGTGATCGATCTCGCGCTCAGAATCTTTGTGCAACAGCAGCAAGTACAGGTACGACGCTTCGACCGCGCTCACGCCGGCATCGATCGCGCGCAGCCGCGCGGCCAACCGCGCAGCCTCGAACTCCGTCAGCGCAGACGGCCCGGACAGCACCCGCACCGTCATGCCGTTAGAGGTGAGCCCAGAGATTTCTTGTGATATGGCTTGTGACATCTTCTGTGTGTTTGGCAGCGTCGTTCCGTTGTTGTTCCAGTGTGTTGAGATACTCTTCCGTGATGTCTCCGGTGACATACTTCCCATCGAAGATGGCGGTGTCGAAGTGAGTGAGCCCTGGTGCAGCCTCGGTAATTGCCTGTTTCAAATCATCAAGGTCCTGGAAGATCAGTTCGTCGGCTCCAATATCTCTTGCCAGTTCCTGTACGCTCCGTCCGCTGGCAATCAACTCCGATCGCGCCGGCATATCGATCCCATACACATTCGGGAAACGCACCGGAGGCGCCGCCGAGCAGACGTAGACCTTTTTCGCTCCCTGCTCGCGCACCATGGCGATAATCTCTTTAATCGTGGTGCCGCGCACGATTGAGTCATCGACCAGCAGTACATTCTTTCCCTGAAAAAACTTGGGGATCGGGTTCAGCTTGCGGCGCACCGACCGTTTGCGCTGCGCTTGCCCAGGCATGATAAACGTTCTGCCTACGTAACGGTTCCTCACCAGCGCATCGCGATAGGGAAGTTTCAACTGGGCGGCAATCTCCTGCGCCGCCACGCGGCTCGTCGAGGGAATCGGAATCACAACATCGATCGGCAGATCAGGCCACTCCCGCTTGATCTTTTCCGCCAGCTTCGTCCCCATGTTGATGCGGCACTGATAGACCGACGCGCCATCCAACACCGAATCCGGCCGCGCCAGATAGACGAACTCGAAGATGCATGGAGTCTTCTCATACGCCAACGGGCTCACGTAAGAATGGAGGACGCCCTGCATGTCGATGAAAATCACCTCGCCCGGCGCGAGATCGCGGTCCAGACCAAATCCGCCTCCTTGCAACGCCACGCTCTCCGAAGCGAACATGTATTCCGTCTCTTTGCCCTGGCCGCGAGTTCCGAAGATCAGCGGCCGAATTCCATGCAGATCGCGGAAGGCAAGCATGCCAATGCCGGCAACCATGGCGATGACCGCGTAGCCGCCCTTGCATCGCTGGTGGACCTCTTCGACCGCGGAGAAGACGTCGAGTTCCGTGGGCTTGATCGAACCGCGCTGCGCCATGGCGTGCGCAAAGACATTCAACATCACCTCGGAGTCGGAGTTGGTGTTCAGGTGCCGCTTGTCCATCTGGAACAAGCTGCTGACGATCTCCGAAACGTTCGTCAGATTTCCATTGTGCGCGAAAATAATTCCATACGGCGAGTTGACGTAAAACGGCTGTGCCTCAGCCACCGACGAGCATCCCGCAGTCGGGTAGCGCACATGACCGACGCCCATATCGCCCAGCAGCCGCGCCATATTGTCTGCTTTGAAGACATCCGTGAGCAGGCCATTCCCCTTCTCGAGGTAAAACCGGCCCTCAAAGTACGTCGCAATGCCTGCGGCATCCTGGCCGCGATGCTGAAGCATGGACAGGCCTTCGTAGATAACCGAGCTGACCGCGCTATGCCCAAAGACACCGACTATACCGCACATGATGCCTCACTACATGGCTGGCGCCGGAGTACATTCTTGATTGTCACGAGCGTCTCCCGTGGAAAAATAAGCTGAAGTAACCGGATTTCAGTACATACAGGTTCCGGTCAGCGTAAAGGGTTGAGCGGAGGCAAGTCGACCAGGCCACGGAATCCATAGCCGACCGATAAAATTGCTCTCTTCCATCATCTCCTATTCAGATGAGGAAAATCGCGCAAAAACTGAAGTAATGCAGATTTGCAGATCAAAAAAAGACGCACTGATACCACCAGACTACTTCCCCGACGTAAAAAGTCAAGTCTGTGACAAAATAATCGCAAAAGGAGCAACTCTGCCTGTATTCTGCCGCTATCGAGGCCATCAACCACACCGGCGGGCACAGAAATCTATGCGATATACTCAACATATAGGGAGTCTGGCGAATGTCCACGGAGCCCTTTTTTGATTTGGCAAAGTCCTGCCTGGATAATCTAGAGCGCGGCCCGCTTGGCATCTTCGCCGGCACAATTCCTGCTTCCCAAAACAACCAGCCGAAAAATTATCGCCGAATCATAATTAAGGAGCAGGCGCATGAGCTATGAATCCCGAAGCCGCGAGATAGCGGACGCTTTGATCGCGATTGAAGGAGTGGGCTTTCTTCCCGCTGCGCCAATCACCTTCAAGTCAGGCATCAAGTCTCCGGTTTACTGCGACAATCGACGGTTTCCATTTTGGCCTGAAGAGTGGGCGAAAGTGATTCGCGGCTTTGAAGCTCTGATTGCCGAACAAAAGATTCCGGTAGATGTCGTTGCCGGCGTTGAGGCTGCCGGGATTCCGCATAGCGCGGCGCTTGGATTTTCGATGCGCTTGCCGTCGGTCTTCATTCGAAAAGAACTGAAGGAGCATGGCACCAAAAAGCGCGTCGAGGGCGGCGATGTGACGGGCCGGCGGGTTGTCTTGGTTGAGGACCTGGTGACGACCGGTGGCAGCAGCATCGCGGCAATTGAGGCTCTGCGCGCCGAGGGTGCTGTGGTCAGCGATTGCCTGGCCATCATCAGCTACGGCTTTCCGGAGGCTGTGGAGTTGTTCAAGAATGCAGGCATACGGCTCCATGCGGCAACGACATTTCAGGCGGTGCTGGAGAGCGCGCTGCAAAGCAAGATGATCGATGAGGCTGGCGCGGCGGTAGTGCGCGACTGGCTCCAGGAACCACATACCTGGGCTAAACGGCACGGCTTCGAATAGAGGACTTGTGAACGCTGCGATGCAAAAATTCGAACTGAGAATGGAGACGGTGGGGTCGCTGCTCTGCGTTGGGCTGGACCCTGAACTCAGTCGCATCCCCGCGCGCTTCAAGGGCGAAGCGTGGCCGCTGTTTGCATTCAATCGATGGATCATCGAGCAGACTCACTCCTATGTTGCCGCGTACAAGCCCAACATGGCGTTCTATGAAGTTCGGGGAGCGCAGGGAGTCAAAGAGCTCGAGCTGACGATGGAATATCTGTGCGGCGAGCATTCTGAGATTCCAACAATCTGCGATGCAAAACGCGGCGATATTGGAAATTCAAATCGCGGGTATGCGGTTTCCATCTTCGATGCAATGGGTTTTGATGCGGTCACGCTGCACCCCTATCTTGGCAAAGAGGCGCTTGCTCCGTTTCTGGAAAGACGCGACAAGGTGTGTATCATCTTGTGCCGAACGTCGAACCCTGGGGCAGGCGAGTTTCAGGACCTCGAGTCGGACGGCAAGCCGTTGTGGGAGACGGTTGCTCTGCGCGTGAGCGCGGAATGGAATGTCGCAGGCAACTGCATGTTGGTTGTCGGAGCCACATGCCCGGAGGAGATGAAAAGAATACGGGCGATTGCTCCTGCGATTCCTTTTCTTGTGCCGGGAGTCGGCGCGCAAGGCGGCGATGTGGCAGCGGTTGTTTCTGCTGGCCTGGACGCTCAGGCCAAGGGGCTTTTGATCAACAGCTCGCGTGGGATTCTTTTCAGTGATGATCCCGCGGACGCCGCGCGTGATCTTCGCGATGAGATCAACGCCGCGAGAAAGGCCGTCCATGCTGCGCGTTGAGGGGAGGATCGCCAATCATGATCGTGAGTTTGAGGGCGCGATAGAAATCAATACTGAGACCGGGTTGATTGAGCAGGTGGGTCCAGCAACAGGAAAAAGCGATCTCGATCTTCGTGGACAGATTATTTTCCCCGGCTTTGGCGATCTGCATATTCACGCGCGAGAGGATGCGAGCCAGTTGCAGGTCTATCAAGAGGACTTTACGACCATCTCCGCCGCGGCCATCCATGGCGGGGTAACTCATGTTGCGGATATGCCGAACAATCCCGTTGCGCCAGTGGACGATGCAAGGTATGCGGAAAAAGAAAAATTAACGGCGAAGTCAGCCGTACATGTGACGCTGTATGCGGGAATTGGGCCGGAGACCAGCCCGTTGACGCGGCATGTGCCCTACAAGGCGTTTATGGGACCGTCGGTGGGAGATTTATTTTTTACTTCGCGCGAGCAGCTTGAAAAAGTGATTGCGAAGTATCGCGGCAAGAATGTCAGCTTCCACTGCGAAGACCCTGCGATTCTCGAAGAGAGCAAGGGCGCGGCGACCCATGAGCAGCGGCGTCCAGCCAAGGCTGAAATCGCGGCGACGGAGTTTGCGATCTACCTGATTGAGCGATACGGCCTGATCGGCAAGCTCTGTCATTATTCAACCAAGGGCGGCCTGGAGAAGATCGCGGCGGCCAAAGCGCGTGGCGTTCGCGTTACGGCCGAGGCCGCTCCGCACCACCTCTTCTTCGACGACGCCATGCTGACGGACGAGAATCGTTTGTGGTTGCAGATGAACCCGCCTCTGCGTGGCAGAGAAGACAGGCTGGCGTTGATCGCGGCGCTGCGCAATGGACTGGTGGACTATCTCGCCACCGACCACGCCCCCCATACTGCTGAGGATAAGATGAGTGGTAAGAGTGGCGTGCCCCATCTCGACACCTATGGAGCGTTTGCAACGTGGTTGATGGCGGAGCACGGGTTTTTCGCGAAGGATATTGCGCGCGTATGCGCCTACAATCCCGGTTGCTTTGTGAAGGAGTTTCTGCCTCCGCGTTTCGGAAAAGGTTATGGCGTAATCGAGCCGGGATATTTCGGTTCGCTCACAATTCTCAATCCTGACGCGCCAACCGTAGTTCGGCGCGAAGAGTTGAAGACGAAGTGCGGCTGGTCTCCGTTTGAGGGATATACGTTGCCTGGCCGCGTGACATACACCGTGCTGGGTGGAAAAGTTTACCCGGCAAACTGAGGGAGGGTTGCCCTGATGGAAAAGCTCAAGCACGTAATCAGCACGCGGCAGTTCGACGATTCGGAGTTTCTACTGGGACTCTTCGAGTCGGCGAATCGAATGGAGCGCGATGACGTCTTTCGCGCCTTGACTGGCCCATTGCGTGGCCGGATTCTCGCCACGTTGTTTTTCGAGCCGAGCACGCGTACGCGGTTTTCCTTCGAGGCGGCGATGCAGAAGCTGGGCGGCGGCGTGCTGTCCGCCGAAGACGCTCGCGACAATTCCTCGGCGACCAAAGGCGAAAGCATCAGCGATACCATTCGCGTGGTCAGCGGGTATGCCGACGTGATTGCGATTCGCCACTACGAGGAGGGGACTGCCGAGGCAGCGGCGAAAAACTCCCCGGTGCCCATCATCAATGCCGGGGATGGCGCTGGAGAGCATCCGACCCAGGCGCTGGCCGATATGTACACCATCAAGAAAGAGCTTGGCTGGCTGAGTGGATTGCGTGTCGTGCTGGTCGGCGACCTGCTGTACGGAAGGACGATTCACTCTCTGCTGCCGTTGCTTTGCCTGTACACCGGTGTGACCATCGATCTGATCTCGCCGTTGTCGCTCCGCCTGCCCCAGCAATACCGCGAGTATCTGACGAAGAAAGGGATCACGTTCCACGAGAGCGAGAGGCTCGATGGCATCATCGAGCAGGCGGATGTTGCCTATATCACGCGCGTGCAAAGAGAGCGGTTCGCCTCGCAGGCGGACTATGATGCGGTCAAGGATGTGTATGTGATCAATGCCGAGACGGCAAACCGGATGAAGCCGCAGGCCATCATCATGCACGCCTTGCCGCGCGTCAATGAGATCGCCCCGGATGTGGACGCAAATGCCCGGGCCGCTTACTTCCGGCAGGCCAAGAACGGCTTGTATATCCGTATGGCATTGCTGAAATATCTGTTGTCCTGAAACCTGCCGCTTCACTTACTGATGCAGAATGTGGAACGCGCGCTAATCGCCAATATCTATGCGGCTTTCTGGAAACGCTCCCGCTATGGCACACCGATTAGAGTATTTTCTCAAATAGTGTAGACTATTTCTGGCGACTCTCCGCGGCGAACAACGACATGGGAAAACCCCTTGCAGATGATTTGCGCCGTAAATTGCTTTCAGCCTACGATCAAGGCGAA
>Ga0302320_10000570_pt1 | contig 87710 bp, 86 predicted proteins | sample Bog_T0_3_FD_202130 | JGI IMG/M metagenome (GOLD analysis project Ga0302320, IMG submission 202130) | Peat permafrost microbial communities from Stordalen Mire near Abisko, Sweden - Bog_T0_3 | ecosystem: Environmental > Terrestrial > Soil > Wetlands > Peat | place: Sweden: Abisko, Stordalen Mire...
GGCTGAGGTCATTGATGCCGAGGGGCGCTGCGTTACGCCGGGATTTGTGGATGCGCACACGCATTTGATTTTTGCCGGCAATCGCGCGGCGGAGTTTGAGCAGCGGATTGCGGGGGCGAGTTACCAGGAGATTGCGGCTGCGGGCGGAGGAATTCTGCGCACGGTGGAGGCGACGCGCGCGGCGAGCGAGGAGGAGTTGCTGGCGGCGGCGCGGCGGCATCGCGACTGGATGCTGCGGGCGGGAACGACAACGATTGAGGCCAAGTCGGGCTATGGGCTGGAGACGGCGACGGAGTTGAAGATGCTGCGGGTGATGGCGCGGCTGAATGAGGAGGGTCCGGCGGCGCGCGCCTGCGGCCCCAGAATTGTGCCGACGCTATTGGCGGCGCACACAATTCCCGCAGAGTTTGCGGGGCGGCGCGAGGAGTATGTGCGCTGGATTGCCGAGGAGTTGATTCCAAAGGTTGCGGCGGCGGGGCTGGCGCACTTTTGCGACGCCTTTTGCGACGACTGTGCTTTTACCGAGGAGGAGACGCGCGCGGTACTGCTCGCGGCGCGGCGTCACGGGCTGCGGCTGCGCGTTCATGCGGAGCAGTTCCGGCCGGGGACGGGAGCGGCGCTGGCGGCGGAGTTGGGCGCGGCGACGGCTGACCACCTGGAGACGGCGACTGAAGAGACGATGAGGCGGCTGCGGACGGCCGGGGTGCAGCCGGTGCTGCTGCCGGGGTCGGTCTTCGCGCTGGGACGGAGGAATTATCCGGCGGCGCGGAGGATGGTGGAGCTGGGGTTGGCGATTGTGCTGGCAACGGATTTCAACCCCGGCTCGTCGCCGATTGCTTCGATGCCGTTCATTCTCTCGCTGGCTTGCCTGGAGATGGGGCTGACGCCGGCCGAGGCGCTGACGGCGGCGACGATCAATGCGGCCTGGAGCCTGGAGCTGGGCAGCCGGACGGGTTCACTGGAGACCGGCAAGCAGGCCGATTTTCTGATTCATGAGTTTGCGGATTGCCGCGAGATTGCTTACTTTATTGCCGCGCCGGCTCGGCCGCGGGTGTTTATCGCTGGGAGGGAAGTGACGCGGTGAAGGGCGCCTTGGCCGAGAACTAACCCCTAACCCCTGCCGCTACGCCCTTCCCGCGAACTCGCGCGTCTCGGTGTAGACCTTCACCTTTTCGCCCACTTGAATGTAAAGCGGGGCCTTGATCTCGAGGCCGGTCTGGAGGCGGGCGAGCTTGGTGACGTTGCCGCTGGTGTCGCCGCGGGCGCCGGGTTCGGTGTAGGTCACTTCCAGCTCGACCTTTTCGGGCAACTGCAGGCCGATGGGGTTGCCATTGAATTTGTGCAACTGGATGATCGCGCCCTCGACGAGAAGGTCGAGCGCACCGCCGACCATCTCTTCGGAGAGGGTGAGGGTCTCGAAGGTCTCCTGGTCGAGGAAGTGCGAGCCTTCGTTGTCGGAGTAGAGGTAGGAGGCCTCGACCAGCTCCAGGTCAGGCTCCTTGAAGCGCTCGCCGGCCTTGAAGGTCTTGTCGAAGACGGCGCGGGTGATCAGGTTGCGCATCTTGAGCCGGACCAGCGTCTGGCCGCCGCGGGCCGTGGGGGTGGAGACCTCGGCTTCCATGCAGTAGTAGGGGGTGTTCTCGAATTCGAAGTACATCTTGCGCTTGACGGTAATCGCTTCCAGCAGTGCGGCCATGGATTCCTCAAAAGACAGGCTTGTGAGCCAAAAATCCAGAGGGATTTTCATCCGGCTCCCCACCAATTATAGGGTCAAGCACCCATGCGCTACTCGGCGTCATTCGATCGCACTTCGTGCTACGCTGAGGAAGATGCTTTCCCGATGGAGGCGAAGATGGCCGACGCGACGATTACCGTCCGCATTGATCCTGAGTTGAAGGCAGCCTTTTCGCAGGCGGCTGAGGCGCGCAACCGCACGGATGAGGAACTCCTGCGCGAGTTCATGCAGGACTATATCGAGACCCAGCGCACGGACTCGGAATATGAGAATTGGTTTCGCCGCCAGGTACAAATCGGCATCGACGCGGCTGACGCGGGCGAGTTGATTTCCGGTGAGGAGGTTGAGGCGGAGTTTGCGGCTCTTCGCGCCTCCTCCTCCAGAGATCTCGCCAGGTCGGCCTGATGAAACTGGTTTGGGCTCGGCCAGCAAGAGCCGACCGGCGCGGAGTCTTCGAGTTTATCGCGGCGGACAGTGTGCGCGCGGCCCACAAGATGGACTTGATCTTCGCGGAAAAGGCGGAGCTGCTGACAAGGTTTCCCGAACTTGGCCGCACGGGGCGGGTTCCCGGCACGCGGGAGCTGCTGGCGCATCGCCATTACTTTCTCATCTACCGAATCCAAAGGGATACGGTGCAGATTCTCCGGCTTCTGCACACCTCAAGGCAATGGCCTCCAGAACCTCTTATCCGACGCTGACGCCTTGGTCCCCGGTGTCTCGCTGTGTGACACGCCCTCCTCCGGCTTGCCACTTTGCCTATCGGCTGGCGATACTGGCTGTAGCCCGTCCCGCGGGCCAATTCTTCCCTAGCGAGGCCTGCTTTGGCGCGTGAACTGTTCACCGCACGTCTTGAACGCAAAGAGTGCATCTCAGAATTTGCCCAGTGCTACCACTTCGAGTTTGCCATCGAGGGAGTTGAGAGCTTTGCTTTTACCCCTGGGCAATTCGTCTCCGGCGTGGCTTTTGACGCCAACGGCAAGCAGCAGACCCGTGCTTACTCGATTGCCTCGGCGCCCAGGGAGAATCGGATCGAACTGTGCGTGAACCGGGTGGAGGAGGGCTTCTTTTCAAACCATCTGGCCGACCTGCCCGACCTGCCCATCGGCAGCACGATCCAGCTTCATGGGCCGCACGGGCACTTCATCCTGCAATCGCCCATTACCGACTCGATTCTGATCGCAACCGGCACCGGCATTGCGCCGATGCGCGGCTACCTGCAGTGGCTCTTTCCGGAGGGAGGGCCAGACCGCAGCGACGGCAAGGAGGTCTGGCTGGTCTATGGCACGCGGCATGAGACTGACATCTACTACCAGGCGGAATTTGAGGCACTGGCCAAGCGCGTGCCCAATTTCCACTACCTGCCCACGCTGAGCCGCGCGCTCGAGGGCTGGACCGGACTGCGGGGCTACGTCCAGGAACCGGTGACCCACATCCTCTCGGAGCGCGCCGCCCGCCTGGGCCTTCCCCTGGCCGAGCCCCCAGTCGACCCAACTTTGCTGCAATCGGAGCTGAACTTCGACATCTATGCCTACATCTGCGGCCTCAACAACATGGTCTCCGGCATCCGCGAGCTGCTGACCGGCTTCGGCTGGCATAAGAAGCAGATTGTGTTTGAGAGGTACGACTGAGCCAAATTTGAAGACGGCCTCCATAGAATTGCAAGAAGAATGGTTTCTGCCGCCAAGTCTCGTCTTCGATTCCGCTCTCTTCAAGCGACTGCTTTGAAGAGGGCTTTCCCCGCGCTTCTTGCCATCTCGTTTTTGTTCCCTGTGCCTCTCGTCTTTGCCCAGCAGAGCGCGGACGAGACGCCCGAGGCCAATCCCGCCAGGCCCACCGTAGCCACGCCGGCGACGCTCACCCCCATTGGTTATCTCCAATTTGAAAACGGCGGGCTGTACGCCTCGGGCTCAGGGGAGTTCGCCACCCAGTCGAGCGTCAACCAGGTCACCAAGCTCACGGTGAATCCGCGACTCCAGTTTCTTCTTCTCTCCGGACCTTTTGCGCAGAGCACGTACACGGGTGGAACCGGCAGCTCCGATGCAGGCGGTGTCTCCGCGGGTGTTCAAGGCGTTCTCTTTCCGGGCGAAGGAAAGCGCCCGACCATCTCGGCAAGCTACATCCGGCTGCTCTACGACGGCACTGCGCCGGATATCGACATCGGCACCGCAAAGAACAGCGCCATTCTGCTCGTCAGCACGGATCTGGCCGGCTTCCACTTCGACATCAACGGGTTCGCATCCGAGCAGACGGAAGACGCCCTGCGCCGCGCCCAGTTCGGACAGACGGTTTCTATCTCTCATCCCATCGGCGAGCGAGTGACCATCGCATCGGAACTGTGGCACTTCTCCCAGCCGCTGCTTCGCGGCAACGCGGTCGGCAGCCTGTGGGCTCTCTCCTATGAGATCAAGAAGAACCTCGTTGTAGATGCGGGCTTCAATCGCGGCCTGACCGGCACTTCCACACAGTGGGAGGGATTCGCGGGGTTCACTTACCTGCTGCCCCGCCGGCTGTGGCGAGCACACCGAACCGGGTGAAGGATGGCGCGGCGGGGCCGAAGGCCGCTACAGATTGAAGAGCTCCCGCAGGCGGCGGGTCTGGGCGCGGCTGACGGGAATCTCAGTCTGGCGCTTGTCGTCCATGCGCAACTGGTAGCTGGACTTGAACCAGGGGACGACCTCGCGGATGTGGTTGATGTTCACTACGAAGCCGCGATGGGCGCGCCAGAAGAGGGCCGGGTCCAGCAGGTCGAGCAGCTCCTCCAGTGTGCGGCACTTGGAGTGGCCCTCGAAGGTCTGCGTGGCCACGCGAATCACGCCCTCGTCGATGGCGGCAAAGCAGATGTCGGCCTGATCGATGAGCAAAAGGCGGTTCTGCGCCTGGACGATTAGTTTGGCCGGCTGAGCAGAGCGCGCTGCGCCTTGCGGACGGTTCAGCAGCTTGAGCAGCGCGTCGATCTGAGACTCAATTGGGGATTCCGGGAGTGGGCCGGGCGCGCTGCCGTTGGTTGCCACAGCGAGGCGTCCCCGCACGCGCTCGACGGCCTGCTCGACGCGGGCGCGATCAAAGGGCTTCAGCAGATAATCTACCGCGTTCACATCGAAGGCGCGCACCGCGTACTGGTCATAGGCCGTGGCAAAGACGATCTGCGGAAGCGGCCCGGCATCTCCATTCGGGCGCGATGCCTCTTTTGCCCGGCGCTCCATGAGACGCTTGATGACCGCAAAGCCGTCCAGCCCCGGCATCTGCACATCGAGAAAGACCATGTCGGGATGGTGCTCCTCGATCAGTTCGACGGCCTCGATGCCGTTGGCTCCCTGGGCGACAATGTCCACTCCGCCGACCTGGGCCAGCAAATAGGCAAGCTCCTCGCGAGCCAGTTGTTCGTCGTCGATGATGAGCGCGGAGAGGGTCATGCCGGATGGACAAGATTGCAGCTTGATTGTAGGCAGGCCGCGCGAATGCGCGCAACCCTGCCGCTACTGGCCCAGCACGCGCAGCCGCGCCGGCATGTGGTCCGCGGCCAGCTCATGGCCGCAGCAGGTGCAGAACTGATCGGAGGCGCGCACGGTGCGGAAGCAATGGCCGCAACTGGCTGTGAGTTGGTAGTTGCACTGGGGACAGAAATGGAAGTCGCTTTGCACGTGAGTCGAGCAGGAGGGGCAGCGGGAGACCTCTGGCTGGCGGAGCAGGAAGTAAAGGACCGCGCCGATTCCGCCGGGCATCACGAAGCAGAGAGCGATCCAGAAGCGCGAGCTCATTGCGCGGCGCGGAGCGTCCCGGCTGACGTAGCCGACCATGAGGAAGTAAAGCGAGGCCAGCAGGCCCCAGGAGAGGTTCAGGTAGATGCGCAGACCGAGCGGCGGGCCCGGATGGGTTCGCTGTCCCGGCAAGATCATCCAGAAGTAATACTCCACAAGGACAAAGGCCGCGGCGGCGAGAATAATCGACCATAGCGGAATCAAGCGGGCGTCTTCGTTGACGGCAATGGATTGTGGATCACGCATGGGAAGACCGATTCTCAAGGGAGTTCAAGCCAATCAAGCCCAACTCGGGCTCTTGATGAAGGGACGGAACAGGGAATTGGGAAGTTGCGGAAAGTTTGCTGTCGGCCAGGCTTCCTGATGAACGGGGTGGACTGAGGTTCGTGGTTTCCCACCCATTCGCAAAATGCGCGAATGGATGGGGCACGAAGAGTTGTTGGGATTCCGGGCTGTTCAATTCTGGCCGCAACTGGCAGGAGTAAGTCAAGTTGCTCAGGATCTGCGGTGCAGCCAGCCGGCCAGGACCACCGAGGCCAGCAGCGCGGCGCTCAGGAAGAAGATCAAAACGCTTAGCTGAAGGGGCAGTCCGGTCAGGTGCTCTTCCTGGATGAAGGTATCGGCGATCCACCAGACCAGCGGACCGAGCACAAGAACCACCACCAGCGCAGCCGCCAAGGCCACGGCGCGGCTCCGCTTGCGCCCCGCCTCTTGCTCTCGCATCACGCCCTGCGAGGCGCAGATCACGCGGCGGGTACGATCGGCAACGGCGCACTCCCGGTCAGCTCGATTTCCCGCGCAAGCCGAGATCAGGTCGCGGTCACGATCGGGGCCTTCCACTTGCTTCATGCCGTCCTCAGTGTCTTGCCGGTCATCGCTGGCCGCTCGCCAGGCGGCTGACGGCGCAGGCGTTCGCGCCCCAGCTTGGGTTTGATCGCAGCCAAGCCGCGATAAAGTCTTGATTTCACGGTAGAAAGCGGAGATTGTGTCACCTTGGCAATCTCGTCCAGCGAGAGATCCTCCTGGAACCTGAGAACCAGCACTTCGCGATAGAGCGTGTCCAGTTCCAGCAAAGCTCCGGCAATCCGTTCCCGGTCTCGCAGGTTCGCAAAGCGGTCAAAGGGGCTCATCTCATCCCCGGCGGGCTCGAAGCTCAGGGGCCGGTCCTCTTCGCTGCCGGCCTCAAAGAGTTCGTCCAGGCTGGCCATGGTCCGCTTGCGCCGATGGTCGATCACCAGGTTGCGGGCGATGGTAAACAGCCAGGTGCCGAAGCGCGCCTTGCCGTTGAACTGCGCTCCACGCACCAGGACCCGCATCCACACCTCCTGGAAGAGATCTTCGGCCAACTCGCGATTGCCGGTCAAATAAAGCAGATAGCGCATCAGCCGGTGCTGATAGAGGACGATCAGCTGATCCAGCAGCCCGGCGTCCTGGCGCTTCAGGCCCGCGGAGATGGCGAGGTTCTCCTGGCGCACCTGCTCGTCCTGAGCGGTGGCGGAACTCTGGCCAAAAAAGGGGCGAATTGCGGCGGCGGTGCTCATTCTCTTCTGTTAGACACCATTTCCGGCTCGATGGTTGTGCGAAGAAGAGAATTGTCTCAGAATTCATCTTCCGGAGAGGATTGAGCGACAACCGGCCCCGAAGGCGTTCCCTTATGGGCCGCGCCCGAGTCTCTGCTGCCCACCCGCAGCGCCTCGTCGACGGCCTTGGCTGCCCGGCGCTGCCTGGATTCGGTGCTCTGGTAGCCAAAGATGCCTAACAAATGGCCGCGCCTCTGATTCAGCGTCATCGCCTCCCAACCTTTGCGAGCCAGCGGCTGGCGCTGGAAGGCCGCCTGAAGAATCGGGGGCGCTTCGGCTTCGCCCTCCAGGGTCAGGAGCAATCTCTCGGTCATCCTCTCGGCGCGCTTTTCACGGCCCTCGGCGTTCTTCGGCTCCGAGACCCAATCGCCGATCTCTTTGCGCGTCGAGTAGCTTAGCCCGGCAAACCATTTTGGCAGCCTCCGGTCGTCTTTCAACGCGCGAGCCAGCTCCGGGGGCACTGTGGCCGCGCGCTCCTCCATATCCGGCTGGAGCGAGATCCGCACACGTGAGCCGACCGAAGCCTGCGCCGCGGCCAGCATCTTCTTGTTCACCAGCAGGAAGTGGCCTTCCCCGCCGGAGGCGGCAAAGAGCGAGGTGCGAAAAGAGAAAGCGCCGGTCTTGGTGCTCGCGGACAAGATCTCGCCGCGCACCCGCAGGCCGCGCCGGACGGGCCAAGCCTTGGCCACGTCGAAGGGAATCCGCGCAATCACCCAGCCGAGCCCCGACCGGAGGGGTTCGAGGACGGCGGTGAAGGATTTGAGCGTAGAGGAGATCATCACGGCTTCTCCATCTCTCTCAGACAACGCCAGGCATAGTCAATAGATCGCCGCTGATGGCTACGCGGGGACGGGCAGCGCAGCAGCTTCTACCGGTTTCTTCCTTGGCCGCAGCAGGCGGCGCAGGGGTCTCTCGATGAGCCGGTCCACCAGCACGGCAGCCCCAACCGCAATCAGAAACCATGTGGCCAGGCCGAGGAGGGTCTGGTGCCTGACGCCTCCCGTTCTCCAGTCCATGAAGACGCTGCTGATCACCGTCGAGTGCAGCAGATAGAAGGGATAGCTGGCCTCGCCCAAGGCCACCATCACTTTGTGCTCCAGCACCTCCACGCCCGCTGGGCGCAGGGCAATTCCGTAGACAAGCACGACAAAGGCCGGCGCAAGCAAGGCGGTGTGAATGACCAGGTAGGGGATCCAGGGCGACAACACGATCACCAGAGCGATAGCGGCCAGCCCTATCAGAACCAGCGGCCAGGCCATCTTGCGGTTGCGGTCGCCGCGCAGGAAGAGCAGGCCGGCGGCCATGCCCATCAGAAACTCCGGCAGGCGCATCAGGGGATGGAACTTGACCGCGTTGATCCAGGGCCCGACGGTTTTGGTATCGACGGCGCCCGCGCTATCGGGATGAAAGTGCATGTAGGCGAGCGTACACGCAAGGGCGAAGAGCAATCCCAGCGGCGCAATGGCAAGTAACTGCCGGCGCGAGAGGCGCGTCATCCGCGGCAACAGAAAGGGAAAGAGCAGATAGAAGAAGGCCTCGACCGAGAGGCTCCAGTTGGGCATGTTCCAGGCCAGGGCGGTCTGCGGAAGCCAGCTCTCGAGCAGCGTCACGCTCAGTCCGGCCGAAAGCCACATGTGGGGGGCGATCCAGGCCCACTCGGGAACAAAGACGCGCGGATCGTGGGCCCGCATCATCACGCAGCAGAAGAAAAACCCTGGGGCGGTGATCAGCAGACAGAAGGCAAGCGCGGGATAGATGCGGGCAAAACGGGCCTGCCAGAAGGCGCGCAGGCTGGTGGCGCGGCCCGAGTAGGTGTAGACAAGGATGAATCCGGAGAGCACAAAGAAGAAGCTCACGCCGCAGTAGCCGATGGAGGCAAACTGCCGCACGGCCGCCGCGCCGAAATAGAAGGCCTTCATCGACTGCATGTGAAACAGGGCAACCCACAATGCCGCGAAAAAGCGAACCGAGGTCAGGGCGGGCAGGCGGGGCCGTTCGAGTGTAATTCCGCTCATGGGTAAAGATTACGAGAGGACCCGGATGGAGGTTCCCGGAAATCTCTGTCTTCATCGATCTTCTACACTATTCCTCATGGAAGTTTTGTACGGGTTGCACGCGGTGGAAGAGGCAGTGAAGGCCGGCCGGCGGCGCTTCGACCACGTTCTGGTGGCCCGCGAGCGGCACGACGAGCGCCTGGAACGGCTGGTGGCGCTCTGCCGCGAGGCCGGAGTGCGGGTTCGCCAGGAGAGCCGCGAGGAGTTGACGCAACTTGCTCAGACTCCGGCTCATCAGGGTGTGGTGGCGCTGGTCCGCCCGCAGGAATTTCTGACGATTGAAGACATCTATGCGCCGCCAAGCCCCGGCGCCGCCCGCCTGCTGCTGGCTCTGGACGGCGTCGAAGACCCGCAGAACCTGGGCGCTCTGTTGCGCGTGGCCGATGGAGCCGGAGTGGACGGCGTGCTGCTGACCGAGCGGCGTTCGGCTCCGCTGAGCCCGGTCGCCGTGAAAGCCAGCGCCGGCGCCGCCGAACACCTGCGGATGGCGCGGGTGGTGAACCTGGTTCGCGCCCTCGAAGAGCTCAAGCGCCGGAATCTCTGGATCATCGGCCTCGACGAACGCGGCACATCCGACTACGATGAATTCGACTTTACCGGCGACTGCGTTCTGGTGCTGGGCCGGGAGGGAGCGGGACTGCACGAGCTGGTCCGGCGCACCTGCGACCACCTGCTGCGGATTCCCATGGCCGGTGGGGTCAGCTCGCTCAACGTCTCCGCGGCCGGGGCGGTAGTTCTCTATGAGGCCTTCCGCCAGCGCCGCCTGGCTGGCCGCCGCGCCGAAGGAGCAGTTGACCGCTCCGCGACCGGCGCGTCCAAACCAAAGAAACAGAAAGGCCTGGGCTCATGAAGCTGTTTTTTGCCCGCACATCGCAAGCTTTTGCGCAGAGATCGCAAATAGCGGATCAAGTTTCTGTTTTGAAAGGGTGCGGCTTCAACCGCGCAGTGGCTTTAGAGGGTGCGGAAAAATGCGGGATTTTGGGTGAGATTGGCGGAAGGCGTCCCTCCGGGGCTACAGAGGCTGCGGAAAAAGTCGGAGTTTCGGGCGAAATAGGTGAAGAACATCCCTCAGTGGCTAAAGCCCAAGTTGATTTTGCGGCACTTACGGCACGACTGAAGTCGTGCCCTTTCAAAGCAGGGCGTTTTTCCGCAGCCTGTTTATCCGCCGAGAGGATGCAGGTTGCGGTCAATACAATCCCTCAGGGGCTATTGAGTCCTGCAAAAGGAATGTCCCGCACCGTCCCTACAGGACTCCGGATCTCCCGTGTGGAATCCGCTTTCCCCACGCTGAAGCGCGGGGCTAATGAACACTGCGCCTCCGGCGCAGCTACCAGGACATTACTTATGCAGCAATCAATAAAGCCCCAGCTTCGTTTTGTTTCGTTGATGGCACGACTGAAGTCGTGCCTTTTCAAAGCTGGCTTCTCCGCGACCCTGATGTTCCTGGGCCTGGCGGTTTACCCCTGCGCTGCGCAGACCGCGCTTACTCAGCAGGATCAGCCCTCAAAAGGCCAGGTCATCTTCTCCCGCTCGACCGACGAGAACGGCCAGACCGTCACCCACACCACCCAGCCCGCGGCCCAGCCGGCGATTCAGACGGGCGCCGCGCCCACCGCCGAGGATGCCGAACGTCAGGCCGTGACCTTCACCGCCTTCGACCTCGACGTTCATCTGCGCCCGGCGGAGCAGCATATTGCCGTCCGCGCTTTGCTTACCGTGCGCAACGACGGCAAGACCGCGCTGGCCCGCCTTCCGCTGCAGATCTCCTCCGCGCTCAACTGGGAACGCATTCGCATCTACGGCTCGGGAGGGCAGGGCAAAGACGTCGCTTTTCAAGTGGCTTCCCTCAGCTCCGACGTTGATCACACGGGCCAGTTGCATGAGGCGGCCATCCCGCTGACTCCGCCGCTCGCCCCCGGCCACACGCTCCAGCTCGACGTCACTTATTCGGGAAAGATTGCTCTCTCCGCCCGGCGCCTGACGGCCGCCGGCGCGCCTGAAGGCGTGGCCTTGCACTCGGAGTGGGACCAGATCAGTATTCCCTTCACCGGGCTGCGCGGCTTTGGCAACGTGGTCTGGTACCCGGTCTCCAGCGTCCCTGTCGTTCTTGGCGACGGCGCGCGGCTCTTCAGTGAAATGGGAGAACACAAGCTGCGGCTGAGCGGGGCGCGCTTCCGCCTGCGCCTGACGGTCGAGTTTCCCCACGGCAAAGCGCCCACCGTCGCACTTGTCAACGGCCATACGGTTACCCTGGCGGTCACCGAGCCCTCCAGTTCCCTGGACCAGAGTCAGGAGGTCGCCGGGGTGGCGACGGCCGACTCGGGCGAGTCGACTTTGGGGTTCGAGGCTCCGAGCCTTTTTGTGGCCATTCGCACCGCTCACTCCGGGCCCAACCTCACCGCCTGGACCCTTCCCGAGAACAACGTGTCTGTGGAAGCCTGGATCATCGCGGCTACGGCGGTGACGCCCTTTTTGCAAGGCTGGCTTGGCCAGCAGCCCCGCTCCCAGCTCACCCTGCTCGACCTGCCCGACCCGGAAGATGCGCCCTTCGAGACCGGCGCCCTGCTGGCCGCGCCTATCCGTGAACCCGGCCCGAAAGCGAGTTCGGAGGCATTGACCGGCGTGCTGGTCCACGCCCTCACCCACGCCTGGATTCTCTCGTCAAATTCGCATCGACCGCCTCCCGCATGGCTCAACGAGGGAGTGGCCACTTTCATGGGCGCCCTATGGGTTGAAAAACGCCAGGGGCGCGATGCCGCACTGCGCACCCTGGACGCAGACCGCACGGCCCTGGCCCTGGCCGAGCCCGCAAGCCCCGGTGAGAGCGCCGGGCAGCCGCTGGCCCAGGCCGTCTCGCCTGTCTACTACCGCACCAAGGCGGCCTATGTCCTGTGGATGCTTCGCGATCTGGCTGGCGACACCGCGCTCTCAGCCGCCCTGCGCGCTTATTATCCGGTCGCCGGCAGTCCGGCTCCCGGCTCCTTCGAAAAGCTCCTCGAAGATGCCGGAACGCGCGGCGATATCTCCTGGTTCTTCGCCGACTGGGTCAATGCCGACAAAGGGCTACCCGACTTGAGCATCACGGGGGTCTATCCCACCTCAGCCTCAGGCGACAACTGGCTGGTGGCCGTCAATCTGGCCAACGACGGCTACGCCCAGGCGGAGATTCCAGTGACCATCCGCTCCGGCTCTGGCTCCGACGAACGCTCCATCATCCGGCGGGTCCGCGTCCCCGCGCACGACAAGGTAACCGAACGCGTTCTCGTCCAGGGCAGGCCGACCGAGGTGCAGGCCAACGACGGAGCCGTGCCCGAGACCCAGGCCAGCGTGCATGTGACCAAACTCGAATAGCCGGCACTGCCTGTGCCCAGCTCAGGCGGGGTCGACCCCGGATTTGGCACTCACTGCGGCGCTGGGGATGGCGGAGATGCAGAGCCGGGGCCGGGAGATTTCCCCTCCGGCGCTGAATCGGAAGGAGGCACCAGGCGGATTTCCGTGCGAAAGACGTGATAGTCCTTGAAGGCGACGTCGTTCAACTCTGTTCCGTAGGAAAGAAGGGTCCTGGAATCTCCACCCGGTCCCCTAAGAACTGTGGCGGTCCGCACCTTCGAGACGGAAACACTTCGAAGAGGGCAGATATAAGTCTTTTCTCCGATCTCTACGGGGCCGTACTGGACCATGATGTCACCCTCGAGGACCGATTGGGTTGATTCGAGGTCCGCCACGAGCGTCATGCGAAGGATGGTTCCGGATGCGGGATCGATCGCAATCTCCCCGTGATAAGCGGCAAACTGTTGAAGAGATTCGCCTTCGGCCTTGCCGGGAAGGGCCTGAGGGGTCACTTCATAATGCGACCCGGTCTTCGGCACCAAGTAGCGGAATACGGCCTCCGGCGTGGCGGCGCCTTGCTCCCAATGGCTCCAGGTCAATCCGCTGCGAGCGGCATCGCCAACCACGGTGGAAAGGATGGGACCAAAGACGCCCTTGGTGGCGAGGACCAGATCTTTCTCTTTGATCTTCCTGGCATTCGACTCCGCGGCGTCGACTACCTCCTTGCCATTGCGATAGAGCACCGTGGCGCGATCACTGCCCGTCGCGCGCCATGGCGGGATGCCGTCGATGCTCCCGGACGCAGCTATCGCTTCCTTTGGCAGACTCTGATCGTAGCGATCCGTAATTCGCGTAGCAAAGAAGTTCGGCAACTTTGGCACGGTCTTGTCCAGGTAATCGAGTGCGAGTCCTATAATGCGCCGCTGTTCGGTTATGTCGGGCGGCGCGGCGGCAGGAAGCTCCGCCGGCGGGGGATCGAGAAAGGCCGACTCATCGGCGAGCGCGACGAGTGCCATTGAGGATTTTTGGCCGGGCAAGCCGGCCTTCAAAGACGAGAGCTTCGCGTTGCTCAACCGCTCGGTCAACCCCAGGTCGGCGAGCCGCTGCGCCAGTTCCGCATCCGGCTTGCCATGGGCGGCAGCCAGAGCATCCTCCAACTGCTGGACGGTAACCGGCTTGCGGGTGAAGGCCGAAACTATTTGCCCGTCCACAGTGTTGACTGCGGGTGGAGGCGCGATTGCCGGCGCCTGCGAGACGAGCGTGCCGTCCACGTAAAGCCGGAGGCCGGATACCCAGGCCCGTCCGGAGCCGTTAAGATAAGCCCCGATCAGGAGTTGGTTCGCCACGGGACTGATGCGCAAGGTAATCGAGTATTCCTTCCAATCCGTGGTGCCGCCCAGTTGGCGCCCCACCATATTCTCCAACTCGACCTCCTGGCCGTTCCTGTCCTCGCGCATCCACAGCCCAGCCACGCGGGACACCTTCTCGGTGTGGAGGAATCCGCGCAACTCGAACTTCTTGCCGGAAAACACCATTGGAAACGTCTTGCTGAGAACCGAATTGTATCCCTCACTGGCTGCTTTGCGTTCGATGCGCACGCACCGCCGACCGTCATGAAGGACTGTGTCGTCCAAAACGACGGTGCCGGGCGGGCTGCCGGCCCATCCTTTCGGGACCTGCCCGGCCGGACCACCCTCAAAGCTGAAAACCCCATCTGCCGGGGAAGTTCCGGCAGGGGCGCCAGAGCTGGCGGTCTGAGCAAGGCACGGAAGGGTCAGTGCCACGCAGACGAAAGCAAATAGAAAGGGTCGCATGGACTGATGATACATATTTCATTCAACCCGGAACCCGCGAGCAAGTTGCTCGTTCCCGCCAGCGGCAAGGCTGCCGAACATATCCTCATCGAGTCCAAGCCAGTCGGGCCCTTCGCAAAGATGAATTGCGGAGCGCGAACCGGGCCGGGTCAATTCGAGATATTCGTCAGGAGGAGCAGGTAGACGTCGTTGGTCCTCAGGGGAAGATCGTAGCTGATGCGTCCATCGGTAACGTCCACTTCACTCTCTGAGACTGCCGCGCCGCTGTCTTTCTCTTTCAGGTACTTCACCTGCCGCGGAGTGAGCTGCGAGGGGGCGCCCATCGCCAGGTAGTCGGTATACGCATCGTTCATCTTGTACCCGATGCGATAGATCGCCAGCGCGTACCGGCCATTTGTAACGTGGCTCAGCGACAGATGCACCAGACCATTCTCCCGCGCCGGTAAATCCCGCTTGTAATACGACTGGTCGTTCTCTCCCGCGGGCGGAACCTGAGGCGAATAGTCCCACAGCAGAACCTGCACCTGCCCGTCGCTTTTTGTCACCCACGACTGCGCATCCGGGTCCACCACATCTGTCGTTCCCAACCGGCTCAGATATTCATAAGCATAAAACGAAGGCTTGCGGATTCCCTGGTAGTTCATGAGGCCGAATCCGCCGTGGAAGGGCGTGAATCGCGGCCCGCCCTCCTCGAAGATATCGGTGAAGGTCCAGTACGACATTGAATCCACATAGGGCGCGGCCCGCTTTACCTTGTCGAGGATGAAGCTCGCCTGATGATATTGGTCGTGCATGAAGTCGGTGGGTGTGTAGGCCGAGCTCCACTCAGTAAAATGCAACTCCAGCCTGGGCAGGGCCGACTGCTGCAACAACTCCCTCGAGTGCCGCATGCGCCCGCTCACCGCGTCGGGCGAGGGATCCAGAATGGTCCCCGCTGTGCCGTCCTGGTCGAGATACCCCTGCTTCACCCCATAGGCGTGCGTGGAAACAAAGTCCACAGCCACGTGGTTTGCCGCGCAGTACTTCACAAACTCCTGCTCGTACTTGTAGGGGATGGCAGAGGCGGGTCCGCCCACGCGGCATGCAGGACACTCCGCCTTGATGGCCTCCACCGTCGTCTTGTAGAGGCTCAGATAGTCTTCCAGAGTTCCGGTAAAGAACCCGGAAAGATCCGGCTCGTTCCACACCTCGTAGTACCAGGACTCGATCTCCTCCTCGCCGTACCGCTCCCGCCAGTGCGCGATCAGTGCATGGATCAGTCCGCTCCACTTTGCCGGATCCCTGGGGGGCGTGACGTTCCCCTTCCACCAGAAGATCGTCTTGTCGCCGCTGGCCAGCTTGGCCGGCATGAAGCCCAGCTCGACAAAGGGGCGGATCTTCAGGCTAAGCAATGCGTCATATAGCGCGTCAATGTACTGGAAGTTATAAAGCGGATGGCCTGTCGAGTCTTCGCTGTAGACGCCCATGTCATCGTGCAGAAGGCCGTGCATGCGGATATAACGGAAGCCAATATCTTTCTGAACTTCGCCCAATTGCTGCTGCCAGTCGGCGCGCAGTCCCTCGTTGGCCCTTCCCGCGCCCACCACCATCAGTGGAACGCGGCTATGCGGCCCTTCCACGCGGGAGAGATCAATGGTGATCTCACGGGTGTTCGAACCGCTTCCGCTCTGTGCGGCAGCCGCGGCGGCAAAGGCGAATAGACAAGCCAGGCAAGCAAGAATGGGCAGCGATTTGCGAGACATAATGGTTCAACTCCAGAAAAATCGGGGACTCTGAACATGGCCATGCTAAATGACTCGGTTAGCCCGCGCAATGACCGCAGGCACACGCCATCTGGAGGAAGCGCCTCGGCGCAATGTGCGGATTTGATCGTCCTGGGAGCGAAGCCGGGCTGCTGCTTGCCTCAATCCCTACTAGCCCTTCTTCTCATTCCGCGCCTTGACCTTGAACCAGATGGGCGTGCCCTCGAATCCGAAGGCCTCGTGCAGGTTTCATCGTCTGGCGTGCGGCATTTTGACGCTCAGTTTCTGCATCGCCTCATCGAAGAGACCCGATTCCAGAAGGTTCTGGAATATGACGTATGGGTCGTTCGCATCGCCCTCCTTGCGCAGGGTTTGCGCGATGAAAAGGATGCAGATGCGCCGCATTTGCGAGGAGGCGATCCAGCAGATTCTCAGCCTTCCCTTGCGCAGTCTGAAGATGTTCGAGAGCTTTCCCCGGAGAGCATAGCGTTTGTTCAGAGGGTCGTTCGGGATGATCGTCTTGATCGCCTCCCGCACCATGTTGAATGTTGTCGAGTGAGCGTTCCCAGGGTGGCCGCTGGCTTCGGCCGCCTTCGCCTTGCGATAGAGGTCCGCATACACCGATTCCGCAGAAGCCGTCATCTCAACCGTGTAGGGCAATGGGGAGGGCTGTTGCTCCTTTTGGGCGTCCTTCACTCCCCTGGGCGGCACCGGCTACTCCTTTTCCAGGTCCGCTTCGATCTCAGCCAGCGTACGAACCCGCCCCGCGCGAATATCCTCAAACGCGGCAAGCAGTCCATTGCGCTCAACGTCGTTGGTGAGCATTTCTACCATGCTCAACAGGGAGTTGAACTCTGCCCGCATCTCCTGATAGCGCGCGTAGGAAAAGAGGACGGAAAGAGGGGTATCGTTTTCCTGAATGACCAACGTATCGTCGGTCTGTTCCCTCAGCTTGGTCGCGTTCAGATCGCGCAGCCTGCTCACCCCGACGTACTTAATCTGTGGATCGATCTCTGGAAATGCATACGTCGCCATCGTAATTCTCCCTGCTGCCGTCACAATACTTACCTTTTATAGACATTATATCGTCAGATAATTGCCTGTCAATAGAGGAAGTATTGCCATTATATTAACATTCTATTGCTAATATATTGACAACCGATCGATCAAGTCGCGACGTCCCACTACTCATTCTTCTTCTCATTCCGCGCCTTCACCTTGAACCAGATGGGCGTGCCCTGAAAGCCGAAGGCTTCGCGAATCTGGTTTTCTAAAAAGCGCTCGAAGCTGAAGTGCAGCTTGACCTCGCGGTCGGTGAAAAGCACAAACGTTGGCGGAGCGACGGCGGCTTGCGTCATGTAAAAGATGCGAATGCGCTTGGCCATGGGCACCGGCGCGCGCTGAAAATCGATGCGCTCCAGGAAGCGGTTCATCTGGCCGGTAGAGACGCGCTTGCGGCGCTCGGCGGCCACGGCAACAACCTCATGCAGCACACGTAGCATCTTTCTGCCTTTGGGGCCTGTGCCTTCGGAGACCGTCGCTTCGAGGGCGGAGAGGAAGATGACCGGCGCGTAGCTCAGGTACTTCAGCACGGTGCGCATCTGCTGCTCGAAGATCTCGCGGTCGGCGGGAGGCTTGCCGTCGGTGCGACCGGTGGTGACCACGTCCCACTTGTTCACCACGATGATGACGCTGCGCCCGCTCTCGTGGGCATAGCCGCCGATGGTGGCGTCGGCCGCGGTCACGCCCTCGGCCGCGTCGATCACCAGCAGGGCCACGTCCGCGGCCTCCAGGTGACGGCGCGCCATCACGACGCTCATCTTTTCGGCCATCAGGTGGGTCTTGCCCTTGCGGCGGATGCCGGCCGTATCCACAAAGCGAAGCTGGCTGCCCTCGAACTCGATCACCTCGTCGACGGCGTCGCGGGTGGTGCCGGGGATGGGCGAGACGATGGCGCGGCTCGTCCCGGTTAGAGCATTGAGCAAAGTCGATTTTCCTACGTTGGGCCGGCCGATGATGGCGACAGAGGTTTCGTGCTGCTCGAACTCGCCGTGTGTGCGGTGAAGCGGGCGAAGCTCCTCGTCTCCAGGCTCTGGCGGGACAGGACCCCCTTCCGAAATTTCAGCTTCTTCGGCTACAGCGTCCCCGGCTTCTTGAGCTGCCAAAACTTCTTCCTCGGTCAGCACAGCCTCCGGCGGAGCGGGAATCGCCTCGGAAATGGCTTCGAGCAGGTCGCCGATCCCGAGCCCATGCTCGGAGCTGATGGGAAAAACATTGCGGATGCCCAACTGGCGAAAGTTTTCGGCAGCCAGGGAGATGGCCTCGCCCTCGACCTTGTTGACCGCGAGAAAGAGCGGCTTGCCGCCGCGAATCAGCAGGCGCACCAAGTCATAGTCCGGGCTGGCCAGCTCGGTGCGCGCGTCCACCACAAGCACCAGCGCGTCGGCTTCTTCCAGGGCGACCTTGGCCTGGTTGTAGATCTCGGTCGGGATCAACTCCGGATCGTCGGGAACAATGCCGCCGGTGTCCACCAGCCGGAAGTTGCGGCCGGCCCACTCATACTCGCCATAGATGCGGTCGCGGGTGATGCCGGGCTCGTCGCCGACGATCGAGCGGCGGCTTCCGGTGAGCCGGTTGAAAAGCGTGGATTTGCCCACGTTGGGCCGGCCCACAATGGCCACCAGCGGCAGACCACCCCACGGACGAAGACCTGTCCGCGGGGATCCCGGCAGCGCGTCCGTGCGCGGCCTGGCCGGCACAACCGACTTATGATACTTTGACAAGATTAACTCCAATCACCGCACATGCGGCGCAAGCGGTTGAGTTCAATCCCAGATTCGCCGCACGCCATAGAAGTCGAAGACGCGGTCGCGGCTGAGCAAGGGGACACTCAAGTCCAGTGCTTGAGCCGCCAGCAAACGGTCAAACGGATCTTTGTGGTGAAACGGCAGGCGCCCGCTGCGAATCGCTTGCCGCACCGAGGTATCGATAACGGTAAACCTTCCGCGAGTCATTACCGCATCAAAATCATCGAGGATGTCAGCCGCTTCCAGTTTCCCGCTGGCCACCTTGATCGCCATCTCCCACGGAGTTGCGATGGAAATCAGCAGAGCGGCAGAGCGGTCCTGATAGATGCGTTGAATCTTCGCAGGAAGAATCTCCGGAGTATTCAGAATCCAGACAAACGTGTGCGTATCGAGCAGATAGGTCATTTCTCGATAGACTCAGAGGGCGGTGGAACCAGCGGCGCATCCAGCATCCATCCCCAGCCACACTCCGCCAACTCCTCGTCGGTCATCGGATCGAAGGCGTCTTCGTCCCAGCGCATCTTCCCGCGATAGGCGCCAGCCAGGCGGAAGGGCATTTCGGGATCAGTCGCCGGCTCGTTGATCGCCACAACTTTGGCTACGGGCTTGTTTCCGCGCATCACAATGACCTCCTGGCCCGCCTCTGCTTCTTTCAGCAGCCGCGAGAAGTTGGTTTTCGCCTGATGGACGGTGTAAGCCATGGACTAAGTTTAGTTAGTCCACTCAGCGAAGTCAATCGTGCCGGGTTGCCTGCGGGCTCACCTGTATAAGCTTTCGCTTAACTTTGCGGCGGAGTTCTGGCAGTGAGATTGCGCTTTTCGCCATGCAGGAGGGAACGATGCACATTCACGGGAACTCCATGGCCATCAACGCGGCCAGTTTTTACTCCGCCGCGCAGAATGAGAAGGCCGCCGCCGCGCAGCGAGCCGCCGAGGTCCGCAGAAAACTGCTGAAAGGCGCTTCGGCGGTCGAGGGTTTGGCAGGTCCGCAGGAGTCTCTGCTCATCGGGCAATGGATGGATTCGCGGCACAGCCAGGCTCAGAGCGAGGATGCGTACCGCACTGCCGCCTCCGGCAAAGACCTCGACTTCGGATGATCGATGGTCCTTCTCGTGATACGTCAAGGTGCTTCGACCGCTCATGCCCGCAGATTCCGGGCGCGGGCGAAGTGGGCCTGTACCAGCCAAAGCATGCTACCGCCCTGGACGCGTTGACCCGCAGACGACATTTTTGTAGACAATGCACCGCAGCGTGTATAGGCTGATAGGATTCCCCGTCGGTTGGAGGTCTTTCCATGCCAAAATTCGTGATTGAACGTGAGATTCCGGGAGCCGGTTCCTTGTCGGCTCTCGAATTGCAGGGCGTTGCCGAAAAATCCTGCAGTGTGCTGCGCAACCTGGGTCCGCAGATTCAGTGGCTGCACAGCTATGTAACCGAGAACAAGATCTATTGCGTCTACATCGCGCCGAACGAAGAGATGGTGCAAGAACACGCGCGGATGGGCGGGTTTCCCGCCAACAGCGTCTCGAAGGTGCTGAGGATCATCGATCCAACCACGGCGGAGAGCCTGCCGGGCTGATTCCCCATGAGTCGCCGCATCGAAGGGCGGTCTGCCCCCAGCATAGGATCGGCCGCATCACTATGATGGGGATAGCGCCCAGTCCCGATGCCCACCAGCGACAACCCAACCCGCGCCCTGCCTTCACTGCACGAGTTCTTCGCGCCGGGCGGCATTTTGGCGCGCTCGCCGCTGCCCTATGAGTACCGCCCCGGCCAGCTTGAGATGGCCAAAGCCGTCGAGCGGGCACTCGAAGAGCGACGCCACCTGATTGTCGAGGCCGGCACGGGTACGGGCAAGACACTGGCTTATCTGCTGCCCGCCCTGCGCACAGGCCAGCGCATCATCATCTCGACGGGAACCAAGGCCCTCCAGGATCAACTCTACTTCCGCGATGTGCCGTTTCTCGAAACGCTGGTCGGCGAGCTGCGCGTCTGCTATATGAAGGGCCGCGCCAACTACCTCTGCCGCCACAAGCTGGTCGCGCTGCGCAATCAGCCGATTCTCTCGGGACTTGAGGAGATCGACCAATACAGGCAGATTGCAGAGTGGGAGCAGACCACCGAAACAGGCGACCGGTCGGAGATTGCCGGGCTGCCGGAGTCGAGCGCCCTCTGGCAGAAGCTCGATGCGCGCAGCGAGGCCTGCCTGGGGTCGAGCTGTCCGGACTATCGCCGCTGTTTTATTACCGAGATGCGCCGCAAGGCCCTTGAGTCCGACATCATCATCGTGAACCACCACCTGTTTTTCGCTGATCTCAGCGTCAAGCGCGAAGCTGGCGGAGCGCCTGACGCCGGCATACTGCCGGAGGCCGCGGCGGTGGTCTTCGACGAGGCCCACGAGTTAGAGGAAGTGGCTTCAAATTACTTCGGACTCTCGGTCAGCAATGTGCGTTTTGAAGAGCTGGCGCGCGATACTGATGTGCTGCTGCGCGGCAAGCAGGGCGCGGAGAGTTTGCCTGCCGTGACGCAGCAGTTGCGCGAGCGGGCGCGGATGTTCTTTGCCGGGCTGCCCATGGCCGGCGATGGACGCCAGCCCTTCACCGAGCGTGAGGAGTTTCTGGAGACCTCGGGCGACCTCTACATGGCCGTGAGGGCCACGCTTCAGCGGCTTGAATTGGAGATGGAGGCCCTCACCGAGATCGACGAAGCGCCGGGGCTCAGGAAACGCGTCGCGCGGCTGCGCTCGGAGCTTGAGTACCTGCTCGAATCAAGCGCCAGTAACATGGTCTATTGGATGGAGCGGCGGATTTCGGGGGCTGTTGAGAGGAATCAGGGCAGGCCGAGCGGATTCAGGGCGCAGTCGCGGACAACCTTCTTGCAGGCCACGCCCATCGATGTATCAGAGTTATTGCACGAGTTAGTCTTCGACCAGATTCCCACGGTGGTGCTGACTTCGGCCACGCTTACTGTGCAGGGCGGCTTTGAGCACATCCGCAAGCGGTTGGGATTGAGCGAGGCGCGCGAGTTAGTGGTGCCGTCGCACTTCAAATACGGCGAACAGGCGCTGCTCTATCTGCCGCCGGAGATGCCCGACCCGCGCGATCCGGAGTTTCCCGAGGCCGCGGCGCGCTGCATCCAGAGGGTGCTCGAAATCACGCGCGGCCGCGCCTTTTGCCTCTTCACAAGTTATGCGCAGATGCGCGACTTATATGAGCGGTTGATGCCGGTGCTGGATTTTCCCGTCCTGCTGCACGGCAGCGCGCCGCGCAAGGCGCTGCTGGAGGAGTTTCGCTCAACGCCGAACGCGGTGCTCTTCGGCACTTCGAGTTTCTGGCAAGGAGTGGACGTGCAGGGCGAAGCGCTGAGCTGCGTCATCATCGACCGTCTTCCCTTCGCCGTGCCCAGCGACCCGGTGGTTGCCGCGCGCATGAAGGCCATCGAAGAGGCTGGCGGCAAACCCTTCTTCGACTACCAGGTTCCCTCGGCGGTGCTTACGCTCAAGCAGGGCTTCGGGCGGCTGATTCGCTCGCTCGAAGACCGCGGCGTGTTAGTGCTCCTCGACCCGCGCGTTTGCACGAAACGGTACGGCCAAACCTTCCTGGCCAGCTTGCCGCCGTACCGGATGACGACGACGATTACGGATGTGGAAGCGTTCTTTGAAACTGAGACAGGCCGCGCGCGGCAAGAGTAGAATTCAGAACCAGAAGCCAACCTCAGATTAAGGCGACCAGCAATGCCGATACCCGACTTTCAAACCTTGATGCTGCCGGTCCTCCAGCTTTCCGCCGAGAAAGAATGGCGTATCTCGGACGCTTCGGAGCGCTTGGCTGACGATTACAACCTTTCGCAGGAAGATCGAACCGCTCTTCTTCCGTCAGGTCGTCAAACAACGTTCGCAAATCGTGTGGGGTGGGCAAAATCGTACCTCGTAAAGGCTGGTCTGATCAAACCAACCAAGAGAGCACATTTTTGCATTTCAGAGCAAGGTAGAGTCGTCATTGCTAATCCTCCAGAGCGCATCACGATTAAGTACCTCAGCCAATTTCCGGAGTTCAAATTGTTCCGGAAAGCACATGAGACAGGAAATGAAGCGAGCGATGCGCAAGTCGAAGATTTAGGCCAAGAATCGTCTTTGACCCCCGATGAAATTATGCGCAACGCCCACATACTTCTTGAGCAAGAACTCGCGGATGAATTGCTTGTCAAGATTCATAGCGGCACTCCGGCCTTTTTTGAAAACCTCGTGGTGCGACTCTTGTTTGCAATGGGGTATGGTGGATCAGTAACGGAAATCAATAAGGCATTGGTGGGCGGGACTGGGGACGGCGGCGTTGACGGCGTTATCGATCAGGATCTTTTGGGCTTGGACCGCATTTATGTGCAGGCCAAAAGATATGCCGACGGAAACAATGTCGGAGCGAGCTCAATTCGGGAGTTTTTCGGGAGTCTCGACCGCTTCAAAGCAAGTAAAGGATTGTTCGTCACTGCATCAACTTATACTGACGCAGCTCGTAAAGAAGCCTCTCAATTGAGCAAGCGGCTTGTCCTTATTGATGGGGGGCAGCTGACGCGCCTCATGATTCGGCATAACATCGGGTGCCGTGTTGAAGAAACACTTGAAATTAAGAAGATCGACGAAGAATTCTTTGAATAAAGAATGATTGACTCTGGACCAACGAGAAGGGGCTGAAATGAACATTCGACGATTTCCGGCACTTGACCACAGCGGCTCCGGCTTCGATGGCTTTCTTAAAGAAGACGGCATTCAGGATCAGGATGACGCCATGGCCATCAAACGAGAGAGCGACAAGCAACTGGATGACGCCGCGCAGGCGGATGCACAAGAAGGCATCCGGCAGGGCCTGGAAGACGCGGAGAATGGAAGGATTCGCCCGATTCGTGAGTTCTCCGCCGAGTTTGAAGCTGCTCACCCCGAGCTGGGTCAGCGAACGCGGAACCGCCCCCGCACCGCGTAGAATCGCGGTAGGCATGGCGGCTGTGGCCGCTCCCGAATTTATGTCTCGCAACTTTTACATTCTGGCTGGCACGCTGGTCTTCTTCGCGCTGCTCTCGGCGGGGATGTCGCTGGCGCCTTCGAGTTTTCAGCCCGGTCTGCCGGCCAATGGATCGCTGTGGCGGACGGTGGCGCTGTTTCTGCTGGTGGCGGGGCTTGCATCGGCGCTCGTTGGCGTGATGACCCACCTCTTTGAACAGGTTGACCGGCGCAGCGAAGAGGCCCGGCTGGCGGCTCGGCGCAAGCGGCGCGGGTAAGAGCTTGTCGGTGAATTGCAAATTCTGTAGCGCCGCTCTCCAGAGCGGGTGTCGTGTAGGTCTGAAGACCAGTACACACCACATCTGGCGGCTTGGAAGCCGCCAGTACAGCCGGTCTGGAGACCGGCGCTACGAGTTGCGGATTGGCTCAAAGCTGTCTGTGCTGCTGGTCCCTATGACCAAGTCCAAGCGAGTTCGGAATCTTCCCCATCTTTTCGCCAGAACAACGACAAGAGTTGGCAAGTTAGCCCCGCTTCGCGGGATGGCGAGTTGGCGGTTTTCCAGTGTTCACTAAATTGTTCATCCCAGTAGAAACTCGACGCTGGGAGGGTGGGACACCCAGCTACTGAAGAGGCGGCAGACTAAAATGGACGAAGGGGCGCTTCCCCGCAGAGAATCGAGCAGACAACGATGTATGAAGTCACCGTGGAGGCAGGTTTCTCCTCCGGACACTACCTCCGCAATTACAAGGGCAAGTGCGAGAACCCGCACGGGCACAACTACAAGATCCGCGTGACGCTGGCCGGGGCCGAACTGGACGCAGCCGGCTTGCTGCTGGACTTCAAGCTGCTCAAGCAGGTGCTGCGCCCGGTGATCGAGCGCATCGACCACCGGATGCTCAACGATCTGGAGCCGTTCATCGAGCTGAACCCCTCCGCCGAGAACCTGGCCAAATACTTCTATGAACAGACCAACGAGCAGCTCGCCGCGATGACTCAGGGGCGCGTGCGCGTGAAGGACGCGACCATCTGGGAGACGGATACGACGACGGCTACTTACTACGAGTAGGCAACAGGGACGGCTCAGTTCATCTGGCCGGACTTCGACTTGAGGTACTTGTCGAAGGGGATCTCGAAGTAGAAGAGTTCGTTGCCATCGGCGTCGCGCAATTGGCGCAGGTGCAGACTGGCGCCCTCCAGCGGGTGGTCGAGACCGGAGACATCATAGAAAAGGAAGCCGGCGCGAGTGGAGTGCGGCTCGACGACTATGGCACTGTACTCGAAGGTGTTGAAGTCCTGCTCAATCTCCTGGTTGCTGGCCTTGGGCTTGAGCTTGATGGGGGGCAGCGGGACGGGCATGGGGATTTTCCTGCTCTCGCGCTCACTGCGGGTCATCAGGCGCTCTACATCCTCCGGCTCGGCTGCCTGGATTTTTTCGCCTTCGGCGGTATAGAAGAGAATCCGCGCCTCGCGCAGGTTGATGGGCCGGTCGCCGTTGTTGGTGACGATGAGGCGAATGGGCATGACGCCGTGGCCGAGATAATCGACGCGGAAGATGGCTTCTTTTTCGCGCGTATCGTAGGGTTCGGCGGCGATGGCCACCTTTTCATCCGCATGCACCTCGACGGCGGCAAAGGCACTGGCAGGCTGAACGGGCGGGGGCTTGTGGTCGGCGGCCACGGCCGGCAGCGCCAGCCAAAGAAGCAACGGCGAGATTGTCCGCAGAGTTCTCATCGTGCTCGACTGTATCATTTGAGATTGGACTGCGGAAAGGCGCGTTCCGTCACGCATGATTCTCTTTTTCTACAATCTGGCGTTGCTGGCGGCGCTGGTGGCGGGGGCGCCGTGGTGGCTTTGGCGGATGGCTACCACGCAAAAGTATCGCGAGGGGCTGCTAGAACGGCTCGGCCGGGTTCGCGCACATCTGGCTCCATTGGGCCAGGAGCGCCCGATCATCTGGGTCCATGCCGTCTCGGTGGGCGAGGTGCTGGCCGTCAGCCGCCTCGTCAAGACCCTGGATGCCGCGCTGCCGGATTATTTCGTCGCTGTCTCGACCACCACCCGCACCGGCCAGGCGCTGGCCGGGGAGCGCTTCGGGGCGAAGCGGGTCTTCTATTGCCCGCTGGACCTGCCCTGGGCAGTGCGGGCTTATCTGAAGGCCCTGAAGCCGCGGCTCCTGGTGCTGGCCGAGACCGAGTTCTGGCCGAACCTGCTGAGCGGCTGTTTCCGCCGGGGCATCCCCGTAGCCGTGGTGAATGCGCGCATCTCGGACCGCTCCTGGCCGCGCTACCGGCGGCTGCGCTGGCTTTGGCGGCCGTTCCTCAGCCGACTCAGCCGGGTGCTGGCGCAGAGCGAGACTGACGCCGACCGGCTGAAGGCAATCGGCTGCCAGCCAGAACGGGTGACTGTGGCCGGGAATCTGAAATTCGATGTGCGGGCCGCATCGGAGGCCGAGGCGACGCGGCTGCTGAAAGTGCTCGCCGCTGGATTGCGGATGGTGGTGGCGGGCAGCACGCTGGAAGGCGAAGAGACCGCACTGCTGGAAGCCTGGCCGCGGCTGCTCGAAGCCGATCCGCGGCTGGTGATGGTGCTGGCGCCTCGCCATCCGGAGCGGTTTGGGGCCGTGGCTGCGCTGCTTCAGAACTCCGGCATGCCCTGGGTCAAGCGCTCGGATTGGCTGGAAGCAGAATCGCGCTCGGAGCCGGAGAGCGCCGTCAAATCGCTGAATCCAGGCCAGATCGTCCTGCTCGACACCATTGGTGAGCTGGCTTCGGTCTACTCGCTGGCATCGGCGGCATTCGTCGGCGGGAGCCTGATTCCGGCCGGCGGGCACAATCCGCTGGAACCGGCGCAGTTCGGTGTTCCTATCGTGATGGGCCCGCACTATGCCAACTTTCGCGCCATTACCGAGGATTTGTTGGCCCATGAGGCGGTGCGAGTTGCCGCCAGGGAAGGACTGGCTGTGGCGCTGATCGGCTTGTTTCAGGACTCCGCCGCAGCCAAAGCCATGGGTGAGCGTGCCAGAGAAGTCTTTGTCAGCCAGGCCGGAGCGACGGGCCGTTGCGTGGAGGCGATCAAAGAGTTGCTTTCGGCGCGGGACGGAGGGGAGCGGCCCGTATGAAAAAGCCCTTCTCCGCACGCCGATTGCTGCTTCCGCTGGTTCCGCTCTACCGGCTGGGCCTCGCTCTTCGCGAGTTTAAGCTGCGGGCGGGGTTGGAGCCGGTGCGGCGGCTGCGCTTCCCCGTCGTCAGCATCGGCAATCTCTCTACCGGCGGCTCGGGCAAGACGCCGCTGACCATCGCCCTGGCTCAGCTCCTCAAAGGGAAAGGCTTTCATGTGGATGTACTCAGCAGAGGCTATGGCCGCAAGAGCAAAGCCGCCATACGCGTCGATCCCAAGGGAAGCGCCGAGGAGTTCGGCGACGAGCCGCTGCTGATTGCGCGCGAGGCAGGGGTTCCGGTCTATGTGGCTCCCCGGCGCTACGACGCCGGTCTGCTCGCCGAGGCTGATGCGGTGGAGGGCGGCGAACAAGGTCATCCGCCTGTCGTTCATCTGCTCGATGATGGCTTTCAGCACCGCCAACTGGCGCGAGATCTGGACATCCTGTTGTTGGATCGCCAGGATTGGCAGGATGGGCTACTTCCGGCGGGGAATCTGCGCGAGCCGCTCCGGGCCGTTCGTCGTGCCACTGTTGTTGCCATTCCAGCGGACGATCCGGAATTGGAAGCGGAATTGAAGAGTTGGGGCTGGCAGGGGCCGATCTGGCGGCTGCAGCGGAGGATGGAAAATCCCAAGGTTGACGGCCCGGTCGCCGCCTTCTGCGGCATTGCCCGCCCGGAGCAGTTCTTCGCCGGCCTCGAAGCCGCCGGTCTGCGCCTCGCCGCCCGCACTGCTTTCCCAGACCACTACCGCTATGCCGCCCGCGACATGGACCGCCTGGTGGCTGCCGCCCGCACCGCCGGGGCCACCACGCTCGTCACCACCGAAAAAGACCTGGTCCGGCTGGGAAAGCTCGCTTCCAACTTCCGGGTATGCCTACCGCTGGCAGCAGCCCGTCTGCAAATCAAGATCGAAGACGGGGGCATCGCCATCGATTGGCTGACGGATCGGCTAGGGCCGAGTTAGCAGCGAGTGAAGGTGGCAAAGGCTGCGGGGATTTCATTCTCCGCATTTCGTTATGACCGGCTGCTTGAGAAAATGCACCTCTCCAACCCACGACAGCCAATTCGCGTCGTAACAGCCACTTTCTCTGTAAAGACCATTTCTGTAGCGATACACCAGCAATGTCTTTTCGCTCGCCGAATCGTGCGCCGCCAGAACAATATCGCGGAATCCCTTCGTCCGGGCCTCCTCAACGGTGAGCAATTCAACCCCGCCGTATCCCTCCTTATTCCGCGTATCGAGAAGCAGTTGGTAGCCATCCGTAGCCTTAATGAATACCCACATCGGGCAGTTGCCTGTGGCTCCGCATCCAGCATTCATTCCCACCGGCTGGGCAATCACTTCTGGTATGCCGTCACCGTTCAGATCAATGAATTCAATGCGAGTATCCCCCGCAATCTTGCGGAGTTCACGTTCGGAGTCAATCTCCAAATCGGCCATGAATGGCCGAATCAGCGCGGCAACTGTCTTCAGGAGCGCGGCTCTGTCGGTTGGATTCAGGTCAGGCGAGTTTCGAATCGTTCTGTTGTAGTCCAGCTCATGCGCCTTGCGGGCGCTCCAATAGAAATGGTCACTCTTCTGTGCTTGAGAAGCGGGGCTCTGCCCCGCCGCACAAACTGCCATCAAGAGCGATACACCGACTGCGATCACCGAGCATTTCACAGACAAGACTTTACACCAAAACGGCATTCGACTCCAGAATTGGAGCCGCTCATGGCTTTCTCATCTCAATGAGTGCGCTCTGACTGCAACAGTACCCCTGTGAGAAAATCAGAGCTTGCAGACGCAGTTCGAGTTTCGCTTGCTTGTGGTCCGGCTGGGCGCCATGGGAGACATCCTGCACGCTCTGCCGGCGGTGACGGCGCTGCGGCAGGCCCATCCCGACTGGGTTATTGACTGGGTGGTCGAGCCGCGCTGGCGTGCTCTGCTGGGGACTGGAGACACCCCCGGCCGCAGTTCAGCGCAGCCAGTCGTGGACCACCTGCATTTTGCGGCGACCAAAGATTGGCGCAAAGCCCCCTTCAGCCGCCAGACCCTTCATGAAATCAAGGCTTTGCGCACGGCGCTCCGGGCTGGCGGGTATGACGCGGTCGTCGACCTGCAAGGGGCGATCCGGTCGGCGGTGGTGGCGCGGCTGGCCGGTTGCCGACGGGTAATCGGCGAGGCGGAGCCGCGCGAGCGGGCGGCGCGGTGGCTGTTTACCGAGCGCGTGGCTACGCAGGGCGTACACGTCGTCGAGCAGGATGTAGAGCTGGCTTCGGCCATCGCCGGCGATGAGCTTGCCCCTGTCTTGCCCTGGCTGCCCGTGGACCCGGCTGCCGAGGCCTGGGCGGACGAGACCCTGCCTCCAGAGATGGGCCTGCCTTCCGCGCTCATCAACCCCGGCGCCGGCTGGGGCGCAAAGCGCTGGCCTGTGGAGCGCTACGCCGCCGTGGCGCGGGGACTCATCGAACGCGGTTTTCGCGTGCTGGTCAACACCGGCCCCGGCGAAGAGCCGCTGGCCGAGGCTGTCGTTCGCGCAACCGGCGGCGCGGCCATCCCGCTCGCCTGCACGCTGGCCCAGCTCATTGCCGTTACCCGCCGCGTTGCCCTGGCGGTGGCTGGCGACACTGGCCCGCTCCACCTGGCCTGCGCGCTCGGCCGGCCGGTGGTGGGCATCTATGGCCCCACCGACCCTGCCCGCAACGGGCCCTTCGGGACAAGATTCAAAGTGCTCCGCAGTCCTCAGAGCCGCCGCGATCATACGCGCCGCGAAGAGCCGGAGGCGGGCCTGCTGACCATCCAGCCGGAAGACGCGCTGCGCGCCGCCGAGGACTTGCTTTATCCTGAGACGGCCTTATGATGCAGCCTGCCAACCCGCCGAACCCGATTTCTCCGCAGCCGAACCCGCCGCTACGAGACTGGATCACCCGCTGGCAGAGCATCGCCCGGCGCATCCGCGTGCCGCTGGGCTTTCTGGCCGCCGCGCTCTATCTCTTTGAACTCTGGCGGCGCGCGCCTCACCCGGCAGCCGTTGCCTGGAGCCTGGCGCTGGTCGGGCCGGGCCTCTGGCTGCGCGCCTGGGCCGCCGGAACAGTGAAGAAGAATCGCGAGCTGACGGTGACCGGCCCCTATGCATATACCCGCAATCCGCTTTACCTGGGCTCGATGCTGATCGCCGGCGGGTTTGCCGCGGCGCTGCTAAGTTGGCTGGTGGCTCTGGTGCTGGCCGTGGGCTTTGCGGTGATTTACGTGCCAGTGATCGCCTCAGAGGAGCGGTACCTGCGCGCGACATTCTCCGGCTTCGACGAGTACTGCCGGCGGGTGCCCCGGCTGATTCCGCGGCTGACTCCAGCCCGGACTCAGGAAGGTGAAAGCGGCTCCGGCGGCTTTTCGCTTTCGCTTTACATCCGGCATCGCGAGTACAATGCAGGTATAGGGGCCATCCTGCTTTACCTCAGTTTGCTTCTTTTGCGGCCCGTGCTCGCCGCATTTGTGAATCTGCCGCGATGAGCGGTTTTGGACCACCCAGCAGTTCATTCAGCAGCCCACTTTTTAGGAGCCATGCCCGCAGTGAAGATGAGCACAAAGATAGCGGCAATTTTCAGCGCCCTTGCCCTGACCGCCGCGGCTACCCTGATCTCGGCCCAGCAGACCGCTCCGCTGACGCCGCCGCGCGCGGGTTTCAGTTTTCCGCAGAAACAGACTCTCACCTACTCGGTGGACTGGCGGGTTTTTCCCGCCGGAACCGCAGTGCTGCGCTTTGAGGCGGACGGCGAGCGGGAGAACCTGACGGCCAGCGCGGACACCAGCGGCGCTATCAACCTGATCTTCCATGTCGCCGACCGATTCCAGTCGAGCTTTGACCGGGCCACCGGCTGCACCGACGACTTCAACAAGCAGACCGTCGAGGGGCGCCGCCAGATCAACTCGACGCTGCATGTGGACTATGCCCGGAAGCTCTCCATTCTCAACGAAAAGAATCTGATCACCGGGCAGCCCAAGCACATCGAATCGCCCGTCTCCGGCTGCCTGACCGACCTGCTGACGGGCATCTTCTACGCCGAGTCGCAGTCCATTGTGCTGGGGCACAACTTCGTGATTCCCGTGCTGGACGGAATACACATCGTGCCCGTGACCATGAAGGTGGAGGGCCGCGAGGAGATCAAGACCCCGCTCGGCGTCTTCAAGACGTTGCGCGTGCAGCCCATCGCCGACGCCGGCGTGGTGAAGAATCGCGGCAACATCTGGATCTGGTATACAGACGACGAGCGCCATTTGCCCGTGCAGATGCGCGCGCGGCTCTTCTGGGGAACGATCACCTTCCGGCTGATTGGCAACGAGAATAAGTAAGGGGTCAGGGATCAGGGGTCAGCTTTCGCGGGTGCGCCACCAAAGCCCCGTACCCCATCCTTTTCGCGCACTTTGCTAAAAAGGTGGGAAGCCACGGACCCCAACCATCCGCCTTACCCCAACAACTCCCCGGCAATCTCCGCAGCGGCCTGAAGCGCGGCTTCGATCTGCGACTGGTCCTTGCCGCCGGCTTCGGCGATCTCGGGCTTGCCGCCGCCGGAGCCGCCCACCAGTTTAGCCACCGCGCCCACCAGCTTGCCGGCCTGAATGCGCTTGACGAGTCCCGGCGTCACTCCGGCGATGAGGGCGACCTTGCCCTCGGGCTGCGCAGAGGCCAGAACCACGACGCCCTCGCCGAGCTTCTGCTTGAGATTATCGACAAGGGTGCGAAGCTGGCCGCGCTCCAGCGAGTCGGCGCGGAGGGTTACGAGGCGAATGCCCTTGACCTCGACGGCGCGGCTGAGGGCTTCGTCGAGAGCGCCGGCGGCGGATTTCATTCGGGCCTCTTCCAGCTCGCGGCGGAGGCGCTTGAGTTCGTCTTCCTGGCTGGCCAACTTGGCGCGGAAGGACTCGGAAAGGCTGCTCCCTGCCGCGGGCGGAGCCAGTTGCGTCACGATCTGCGAAACAGCAAAGTCTTGGCGGAAGGCGTCGAGAGCGCCCATGCCGCTGATGGCCTCTAGCCGCCGAACGCCCGATGAAACCGATCCCTCGCTGACAATTTTGATCAGGCCGATCTCGCCCGTGGCGCGCGTGTGCGTGCCGCCGCAAAGCTCGGTCGAGAAGCCGTCAGACAACTTCACGACGCGGACCTTGTCGCCGTACTTCTCGCCAAAGAGCGCCATCGCGTGGTACTCGTTCACGGCCACGTCGATAGGCACGTCCTCGATGGTCTCGACCCGCGCATCGGCCAGCACCTCGCGGTTGACGATCGACTCAATCTCTTCAAGCTCCTCATCGGCCACCTGAGCGAAGTGCGAAAAGTCGAAGCGCAGCCGATCCGGATGGACCGCCGAGCCGGCCTGCTTCACATGCGTCCCCAGAACCTGGCGGAGCGCGGCGTGGAGGAGGTGGGTGCCGGTGTGGTTACGGCGGATGGCGTCGCGGCGTTCGCCATCCACCACCGTGCGCACGTGATCGCCGACGGCTAGATTTTCTTTGAGCAGAGCCTTGTGCGCGCGGACGCCCTGCACGGGAAGGACACAGCCCTGGATTTCGGCGACGGTCGTGTTGCCGTCGGCGGAGGTGAACCAGCCGGTATCGCCGGTTTGGCCGCCGGAGTCGCCGTAGAAGCTGGTCTGATCGAGGACGACATCAACTTGATCGCCTGCGCTGGCGGCGGGAACGCCTACGCCGTCTTTGACGATGGCCAGGACTTCGGCGTTTGCGGCGGTGAGCTGCTTGTAGCCGAGAAAATCAGTCTTAGGCAGTTCGCGATAAGCCGGGCTGGCGGATTTTTGGCTGCCGCCCTTCCAACTGGCGCGGGCGCGGGCTTGTTCTTCGGCGCGGGCGGCTTCGAAGCCTTCGTCATCGAACTTCACTCTCGCATCGCGGGCCGCATCCACCATGAAGTCCAGCGGGAGACCGAATGTTTCGTAGAGATGAAAAGCCATCTCTCCAGGGATTAGTCCGCCACCGTATCCTGAACCATCACCAAAACCGGCGCCACTGCCTGATCCGCCGCCAAATCCGGATCCATCTCCGGAACCTGCGCCGTCTCCCGAGCCTCGGCCAGAGCCGGAACCATCACCGAATCCTGCACCTGAATGGGCTGCTCGAATCAACTCATCGAGTTTCGTGAGCCCAATCTTCAGCACGCGGTCAAACTGCTTTTCTTCTGCCTCCACGACCTTGGCCACGCGAACAGCAGAGTCAACCAGCTCTGGATAAGCCCCCTGCATCAAATCCCGCACAGCATAGACCATCTGGAAGAGAAACGGCTGCTCCTGCCCCAACAATCGCCCATGCCGAACCCCGCGCCGCAAAATCTTCCGCAGCACGTAGCCCCTACCTTCGTTCGAAGGAAGAACTCCGTCACTTATCAAGAATGTTGCGGCACGTGCGTGATCGGCGATTATGCGCAACGAAGCATTCTGTACCGGATCCTCTGGAATACTGACACCTATGTTTGTGGTTGATGCAAGGGTCAACTCCCAAGCTCTCTTAATCAGCGGCACAAACAAATCCGTCTCAAAGTTGGAAACCTTCCCTTGCAGCACTGCGGCCAGACGCTCAAGGCCCGCACCGGTGTCGATGGAGGGTTTGGGGAGCGGAGTGAGCGTGTAGGAGGTTGTCTTGGTGGCGGGGTCGACGAGGGCGGCGCGGTCGAACTGCATGAAGACTAGGTTCCAGATTTCTACGTAGCGCGCTTCGTCCTGGCCAAAGGGCTTATCGACGCCGGGGGTCTCGGCTGCTTCGATCCCCATGTCGTAGAAGATCTCGGAGCAGGGGCCGCAGGGGCCGGTTTCGCCCATCTGCCAGAAATTGTCCTTGAGGCCGTACTGGTGGATGCGCTCTTTGGGAACGCCCGCCTCGATCCAATAGCCCTCGGCCTCGTCGTCCCGTGGAACCCCATTGGCCGGGTCGCCTTCGAAGATGGTGACGTAGAGGCGGTCCTTGGGGATGCCAAACCACTCCGGGCCGGTGACCAGCTCCCAGGCATAGGCGATGGCCTCGCGCTTGAAGTAATCGCCAAAGCTGAAGTTGCCCAGCATCTCGAAGAAGGTGTGGTGGCGGCGGGTGAAGCCGACGTTTTCAAGGTCGTTGTGCTTGCCGCCCGCGCGGACGCACTTCTGCGAGGTCGTGGCCCGCGAGTACTCGCGCTTCTCCGCCCCCAGGAAAACGTCCTTGAACTGGTTCATCCCGGCGTTGGAGAAGAGCAGGGTCGGGTCGTTGGCGGGCACCAGCGAGGAAGAGTGCACAATGGTGTGCCCCTTCGACTTAAAGAAGCGGAGAAAAGTATCGCGAATATTCTTCCCTGTAGGGTTTTCCATGGCGTATTCAGTTTAACCGGCGGCGGGATAGGCGCGCGCGGAATGGACGGCAGGATTGCAGGGGTGGGGTTCGTGGTTTCCCACCCATTCGCAAAGTGCCCGAATGGATGGGGCACCCAGATGAGGAAGGTTAATCTGCCTCCCGGGGCATTTTGACCGCTGCCGGTAGTGGATTTGGTGAAAAGAGGCAGCGAGTTAGCCCCGCTTCGCGGGGTTAGCGGGTTAGCAAGTTGGCACTGGTGGGGTTCGTGGTTTCCCACCCTAGCCGCAAAGACAAGGACGCGGCGAGGATGGGGCACCCAGGGTTTGTTGGAAGACTCTGCTTACACGTCCAGCTTTTTCATGTACTCGGCATCCAGCCGGAGGGCCTCGATGGGGTCCATGTCGAACTCCTCCTGCTCGATGTAGTAGCGCTTGAGGCCGGTGGCGGCGCGGAAGATAGGCCGGTAATCTATTACGCCCCGGCCCATGACCGTGGAGTGGAACTGGCCATTCGGGCCCTTCACCATGTCCTTCACATGGAAGAGCGGGAAGCGTTCAGGGGTCTTGGCAAGATAGTCCACCGGATTGCGCCCGGCCGCGACCACCCAGCCGCAGTCCATCTCGAAGCAGACGAGCTTGGGATCGGTGCGGCGCAGCAACTCATCGTAGAAGACCACGCCGCCCTCGGAGCCGAACTCCGGGCCGTGGTTGTGGTAGCCGAAGCTCATGCCGGCGGCCTTCACCTTTTCGCCGATGCGGTTGAGTTGCTCGGCCACCCAGCGCCAGTCGTCCAACGTCAGCTCCCCGGTCAGAGCGGGGTCGCGGCGCCTGGGCCAGGGGCAGATGATGTAATCCAGTCCCAGAGTGTGGCCGTACTCGATCAGCTCATCCTGGTGCGCCAGCAGCAAAGCCAGCGTGTGATGCGTGCTGGTGCATCGCAGCCCGGCCTTGTCCATGGCCTTGCGAAAATCCACAGCCGTGCGGTCGTAGTAGCCGGCCGCCTCGACTTCGGTGTAGCCGTCGGCGCGCACTTTGGCCAGTGTGCCGTCAAAGTCCTTGGGCAGCAACTCGCGCACACTGTAGAGTTGCAGGCCGATGGGCAGGCTCAACGGCTTGGCGGCCAGCCGTTCGGCTCCCGCGGCGGCCACGGCCGCGACCGCTGCCGAGGCCTTCAGAAAGGTTCTGCGCGAAGTGTTGCTCATTTGATTCGTCTCCCTGGGTTGGGCGAAGCTCAGCCCTTGATTGTCTTGGCCGCCGCATCCCAAGTGGCCACGGTGCGGTGGAAGTAAGAGTGATTCGCCATGTGGCAGCCGATGGCGGCGTTATTGCCGAAGACCTCGTCCTCGGCGACGTGCTCCCGCGTCTCGACGGCGTGGAAGAAGTTGGCAAGGTGGTCGGCGGTGTCGTCGTAGCCCTGGGGCGCGGTGTAGCTCTCGACCTCGCCCAGCTTTACGGGGGGCTCGGGATGGGCCGCATGCCACTCGTCGAGGTACCGCTTCTTGGCTGCCGCGGTCCAGCCGTTCAGCGAGTAGCCCTCGGGGCGGGGATTGGTGTCCTGCGGGGTCACGGTGAGGGTGTTGCCGTTGATCACCATGGTGGCCTGCTTGCCGTAGAAGATGATCGGCTCGCCGGCTTCGTTGTTCTGGTTGCAGTGCAGGCTCACGGTCACGCCGGGATAGTCGTAGAGCGTGGCCAGCAGGTCGGGGAAATCGCGGCCATCGTTGAAGTGGGTCAGGCTGCCAGTCGAGTAGGCGCGGCTGGGAATGGCGTTGATGCCGGTGACGCACTGCATGCCCGAAAGCAAGTGGACGAAGAGATCTCCGGCCACGCCCTCGCCGTAGTCCTTGAAGCAGCGCCAGCGGAAGAAGCGCGCAGCATCGAACGGGATCTCCGGCGCGTCGCGCAGCCAGGCCTGCCAGTCGATGGTCTGCGGGCTGGCGTCGGGCGCAATGGGATAGACCCATGCGCCGGAGGGCGAATTGCGATCCGAGTGGCCCTCGATCAGCGTTACCTCGCCCAGGCGGCCCGAGGCGTAGATCTGCGCGGCCTTTTTGTAGACAATGTTGCTGACGCGCTGGCTGCCGGCCTCGAAGATGCGCTTGCCGGCCTGGATTGCTTCCACCATGGCCAGCCCGTCGGCTACGTTGTGCGACATGGGCTTCTCGCAGTAGACATCCTTGCCGGCGGCAATGGCATCGAGCACCACGCGGCGGTGCTGGAAATCGGCGACGGCCACGATCACGGCGTCCACATCCTTGCGATCCAGCAGCGAGCGGTAATCCTTGGTGGTCGGAATCTCGCGGCCCCAGGCCTCGATGCCGGCCTTCTGGTGCATGTCATAGAGGTCCGCTGTGGCCACGCATTCGCCCGTGGGCACGTTTCTGGCGGAGCGCAGCAGATCGCAGCCGCGAATTCCCGTTCCAATCGAGGCGAAGCGAATCCTGCGCCCACCGGCCGGCGCCTGGGCAGCCAGTGCCGTTGGTTCCAGAACTGTTGCATTCACCGCCGCCCCCGCTGCTACCACGCCAGCGCTCAATCGCACAAAATCCCTCCGCGTCATCGATGATGCTTTCATAGTGTCTCTCCCTGTGCGTCCACCATTCTCGCTCTACGGCCCTATCCGTGTCCATGCGCTGATTGGGATGAGCCGGCGGCCTTCCTGAGGCGGATTTTCAACGCAAATGCGAAGAAAAGCCTGAACCTCAGAGCGCTGTCCGCTCCACACCCCGCTGAATCATGGGAAAATGAATGGGTAAACATCATGACTAACGACAACCTTGAAGAAGCCTTGCCCACCCCGGAAAACACGCCTGAACCAAGCCTCGAGACCGCCGTCGAGCCAACTTCCGCACCGATCGACGCTGTTGTCGCCGCGCCCGCGCCCGAAGAACCGGTTGCTGAAACGGCTCTTGAGCCAGCCGCCGCGGCGGTTGCCGAAGAGCCCGTCGCCCCAGAACCGATCGAGGAGCCGTCCGAGCCATCCGAACCGTCCGAACCTCAGGAGTCCTTCGCCGACTTGCTCAGCGCCTTCGAGCGGAGCCACTCGCACAAGGGCGAGCCCGGCCAGAGGCAGCTCCAGGGCGTCGTTGTCTCGCTCTCCGCCGACCAGGTTTTTCTCGACATCGGCTACAAGACGGAGGGCGTGTTGCCCCGCTCGGCCTTCGAGAGCAATGCCGAAGCGGTCAAGCCCGGCGACAGCTTCCCCGTCTCCGTCACCGGCCGCAACGAGGAGCACTACTACGAGCTATCGCGCTTCAAAGTCGCCCAGGTGCGCGACTGGTCGGCCCTGGAAGCCGCATTCGCCGAAAAGCTGGCCGTCGTCGGCACATTGACAGAGGTTCGCAAGGGCGGCGCAACGGTAGACATTGGCGTCCGCGCCTTTATGCCCGCCAGCCGCAGCGGCACCAAGGACGCCGTCGAGCTCGAAAAACTGGTCGGCACGGAGATCACCTGCCGCATTACGAAACTGAACGTGCTGGAAGAAGATGTGGTCGTGGACCGCCGAGTCGTTCTGGAAGAGCAGGCGCGGGGTCTGACCGCGGCCCGCCGCGACGCCATGCAGGAAGGCTCGACGGTCTCCGGCACGGTCCGCACCATCATGCCTTACGGCGCGTTTGTCGACCTGGGCGGCATCGACGGCCTCCTTCACGTCTCCGATATTTCCCACACCCGGGTCACCAAGACTGAAGACGTGCTCACGGTTGGCCAGGAACTTCAGCTCAAGATCCTCAAGATCGATCCGGAGACCAAAAAGATCTCCCTCGGCCTCAAGCAGCTTCAGGCGGAACCCTGGCAGACCGTTCCGGAGCGCTTCGAAGTGAACCAGCGCATCACGGGCACGGTAACGCGGCTGACGGACTTCGGGGCGTTTGTCGAGATCGAACCCGGCGTTGAAGGACTTATCCATATCTCCGAGATGTCCTATGGCAAAAAGCTGCGCCACCCCAGCGACATGGTCAAGCAGGGCGATCGCGTGGATGCGGTCATCCTGAGCATCAAGCCCGAGGAGCGCCGCATTGCTCTGGGCCTCAAGCAGACTCTCACCGACCCATGGACAGAGGTCTCGCGCAACTTCCCCGTCGGCTCGCAGATTCAGGGTCCGGTGACCAAGATCATGAACTTCGGGGCGTTTGTGCAGTTGGCCGACGGCATCGAGGGCCTGGTGCACATCAGCGAGATCACCGCCGAGCGCCGGCTGAACCACCCCTCGGATGTGCTGCGCGCGGGGCAGGTGGTCAAGGCGCAGGTTCTGGCCATCGACCCGGAGAAGCGCCAGATCAAGCTCAGCATGAAGCAGCTCATTCCCACCGACATCGACGAGTACATTGCCGAGCATAAGGTCGGGGATCAGGTCTCCGGCCGCGTCGTCGAAGCGTCGCCGGCGTTTGTCCAGATCGAGCTGGGTGACGGCATCCGCGCTGTCTGCCGCATCAAGGCAGAGAGCGCCGCGCTCCCGGTTGCCCCAGTGGCCGAACCACCCGCCGCGGAGACTGCCGCACAGAAGCCGAAGGCGAAGTCCAAAGCGAAAGTCAAAGAAGAGGCAGCGGCCAAGCCCGATCTGTCGAGCCTCTCGTCGATGCTCAAAGCCCGCTGGCAAGGCAACGCCCCCGCCGCCGAATCCAAGCCCGAGCCAATCAGCGAAGGCCAGATTCGCAGCTTCAAAATCACAAAACTGGACCCCGAAGCCAAGAAGATCGAGGTGGAGCTGGCGTAGATTTCGCAGATTTGCGGAATGATCGCAGAATCGAGTAGGATTAAATCCTACCCGAAGGGAGGTCGCCCCATGCGCTCCACGCAACAGTTCAGCATCACCCTGCCCCATGAGATGGCGGTAATGGTCCGCACCAAGGTGGAGTCCGGCGAATATGCCTCGGAGAGCGAGGTCATCCGCGACGGATTGCGCGCCCTGGAGATGCACGACCGCGCACTAGAAGCCTGGCTGCGCGAGGATGTAGCCGCGGCCTACGACGCCATGAAAGCCGATCCCTCGCGCGCTGTTTCGGGAGCCCACGTGCGCGCGTCGCTGGCTGCGGCCCGCAAGTCGGCTCTCCGGGCTGGATAATGCACAGCATCGTCTACGCCCCGGAAGCAGAGGCTCAACTGGTAGCTCTCTTTTTCCATATTGCCGCGGCAGCCTCTCCAGAGATTGCCGCGCGCTACACCGGCGCCATAGTGGAGCAATGCGAGGGCCTGAAGACTTTTCCCATGCGAGGCGCGCGGCGGGACGACATCCGCCCCGGCCTGCGCGTCTTCGGCTTCCGTCGCCGCGTCAGCATCGCCTTCGAGGTCACGGCCGAAGTGGTCACCATCCTCGGCATCTTCTATGGCGGACAAAACTTCGAAGCGGCTTTCAAGGAGTAGGCAAGGCAACAACCCAGCCGCCTGAAGCGAAACCCGATGCCTTCGGCGAAGGCCAGATTCGCACCCTCAGAATTACCAGGCCGGACCTTGAAGCCAAGAAGATTGAGGTGGAGTTGGCCTGATTTACCCGCTCCAGCCTTTCGCCCGCTCGACGGCTCGCTGCCACAACCCGCGCCGCTCTGCTCGTTCAGTCACATCCATCTTCGGTTCAAATCGCACATCGCCCTGCCGCCGGGCGCGGAGGGCTTCAGGATTGGCCCAGAAACCCGTCGCGAGGCCAGCCAGGTAAGACGCGCCCATGGCGGTTGTCTCGGTCACCTGCGGACGCACCACCGGCACGCCCAGCAAGTCGGCCTGGAACTGCATCAATAAGTTATTCACCGCCGCGCCGCCATCGACGCGGAGGGCGGCCAGCGGAGTTGTCTCGTTCTCCACGGCTTCCAGCACATCGGCCACCTGAAAGGCGATGCTCTCCAGAGCCGCCCGGGCAATCTGCCCCGGCGTGGTGCCGCGGCGCAGGCCGATCAGCAGCCCGCTGGCGTGCGGATCCCAGTGCGGCGCGCCCAGACCCACGAAAGCCGGCACAAAGACCACCCCGCCCGAGTCGGGCACGCTCAAGGCCAGCTCCTCAACCTCGGCCGAGGAGCCGATGAGCTTGAGGTTGTCGCGCAGCCACTGCACCACGGCGCCGCCGATGAAAATGCTGCCTTCGAGGGCATACTCCAGGCGATGCTCGGCGCTGGCGGCGAGCGTGGTAATCAGCCGATGCTTCGAGCGCACGAATCCCGTGCCGTTGCCGTCGATGCCGGTACCGATGTTCTGCAAGAGGAAGCAGCCCGTGCCGTAGGTGTTCTTGGCCTCGCCCGCGCGCCAGCACAACTGCCCGAAGAGCGCCGCCTGCTGGTCGCCTGCGATGCCCGCAATGGTCACGCCGCCGAGACCCAGCGTAGTGGTCACTTCTCCGACCCGCTCGCTTGACCAGATCACCTCGGGCAAGATGCTGGCCGGGATGTTGAAGATGCGCAGCAGTTCGTCGTCCCACTCGCCCTTGACGATATTGAAGAGCAGTGTGCGCGAGGCGTTGGTCACATCGGTCACGTGGCGCTGGCCGCTGGTGAGATGCCAGACGAGCCAACTGTCCACGGTGCCGAAGGCCAGTTCGCCGCGCTTGGCCCGCGCCCGCGCGCCCGGCACATTGTCCAGAATCCAGCCGACCTTGGTTGCGGAGAAATACGGGTCGAGGACCAGGCCTGTCTTTGCCGAGACGGTGTCCTCAACTCCGCTCTCAACCAGGGTGCCGCACTGCGCGGCAGTCCGCCGGTCCTGCCAGACGATGGCTGGATAGATCGCCTTGCCTGTTGCCCGATCCCAGACAATGACCGTCTCGCGCTGGTTGGCGATGCCGATGGCTGCCACGTCTTTGGGCAGCGCCCCGGCCCGTCCCAGCGCCTCGACCGCGCAGGCCAGTTGGCTGGTCAGGATTTCAGTCGGATCGTGCTCCACCCATCCGGCGCGCGGGTAGAACTGCTCGAACTCCTGCTGCGCGACGGCGGCAATCGCTCCCGACTGGTCAAAGAGAATTGCTCGGGAGCTGGTCGTGCCTTGGTCGAGTGCAAGGATGTAGGCCATTTTTGGGGTCCGCCTTCGGAACCCAGTCAATCACGCGAGGCTGGGCGCGGGCAAGGATGCCGGGGGTGGGGCGCGCATCAATTTCCGAATCGCCGGCCACCCGGCAGCAGAGCCCGCTTCGAGAAGATAAGGGCAATTCCCGATACAGATTCGTCAGCCGAGTTTGCAGTCGCCAAACACTCCTGTGGAATCCGGCTCACACCGCATCGAATGCCATCTTCGCTTTGTGTCTTTTTGAACAGAAGGCCCAAATCTCGACCTGTTAGGGTTTCCTTCGTTCTTGATTCTCCGCGTGCGCGCACATGCAACTGCCTTGGATTCGAAGATGGATGATCCGGGCTTGTCGATTCGCGCAGCGTGAGAATCAAAGTTCGTACTCTCTTTGCAAGGGGGAATTGATGATGGCCGTTCATCTTCGCAATATTCTTTTTGGGTCGTTGGCGCTGGTTTGCCTTGTTCCGCCGCCGGTCTCGACTGCACAAGGGCAGGAAGCCATCATCTCGGCGGCTCCGGGCACGTTGGTCCGCTGGGTGGCGCCGGGCGCGACTCACTGCAGCATGAAAGCACGCATCTGGGCTGCGTTGGAGGGAACCTGCTACTACCCGATCGATTTGCTGGAGAAGCCAGGGCCAATCAGGATCGCGATCTGGGGCTCCGGGCCAAAGGAGTTCGCACGCATCTCTGTGGAGCCCAATGATTACGGCACCGAGGAGATCACGCTTCCCGACATTCCGCAGGCCAACCCCACGCGAGAGGACCTGAAGCGCGACGCGCGCGACCAACTTCTGCTGGGCAAGATCTGGAGGACCAAAGAGGGACCGGCGCAGTTTACGCTGCCTCTTGGGGAGCCGGTCAGGCCGATGTCGGTGGGCAAGTCCTTCGGCGTGAAGCGGGTTTACAACGGCAAGCTGGCCGAGCAGGCTCATATGGGCTCCGACTATGATTCGCCGGTGGGCTCACCGATTCTGGCAGTGGGGAGTGGGACAGTCGTCCTGGCCAAGGAACTGTTCTTCGAGGGCAACGCAGTGTTTATCGATCACGGCGACGGCCTCATCAGCATGTACTTCCACCTCGCGGATATCAAGGTTCAAGTAGGGCAGGAGGTCAAGAAGGGCGAGACGCTCGGCCGGGAAGGATCCACGGGCCGCGCCACGGGGCCACACCTGTGGTTCGGCGTCCGCTGGCACGACGCCCGCATCAACCCCAAGTTCGTGCTTGAGGACCCGGCCAGAATTCCGGCAGTGAAGCGAGTGTCGCCATAAGGCTGGCCCGGCTCCCGCGGTGAACTCTTTGGCCGAACTGGCGGCGGCCCATCGGTTCGCTCTCAGGGCCGGATGCGGCTGGAGGTCGGCGAGAAGCCCCGCGCTATGGATTCCCGGAGCACCTTGCGCAGCGAAGCGATGGCCGCTGAAATCTCGTCGCCGCGGGAGACTGGTCCGTGGCCGCCAACCACGAAGCCGGGCTTGAGTTCTTCAATCCGTTCCAGCGATTCGAGCCACTGTTGCCAGTCTGCCGCAGTCCCCGCGTCCAGATTCGGAAGATATTCGCGAACCACGCAGTCGCCCGCAAACAGAACGCCCTCCTCCGGAACCCAGACCGAGAGATTCGCCGGCGTATGTCCGGGGGTTAGCAGGATCTCGACCTTCAAACCACCCAGATCGAAGGTGGTCTCACTGTAAATAGGGCAGTTCGGATTGGTCAGATTGGTCCGGTAGAAAAAGGCCTGCGCCTCATTCCGCCCGCGACGCACCGGGTCGGGAATCGCATCGTTGAACTCGGCGATCTCCGCTTGAAACTCATCGGGTGTTCGCGCAATCCCGGAATGGCCCCATACGTCAATCCCCAGCTCGCGAAAGAAGCCGTTGCCGCCGATGTGATCGAAATGCTTCTCGGTGTTGATGACGCGCAGCTTGTTTCCCGGCTTCGCGGCGCAAGCATAGCCGTGAATGGACTGGGCAGCCAATCTGTTTCCGCCCGTATCTACCACCAGAGTCATTTCATCGCCGGCGATGAACCCCGCATTGACGCACCAGGGCGATGAATATCCCAGTCCGGTAACCGCATAACAATGATTGGAAAGCCGCATACGTTCCATTATCGCCCGGTCCCCGGTACCGCATATTGATTGAAAAGGCGCGCCAAACCTGATCGAGATTGGCGCGAATTGCGGTTTCTCTAGTAAACTGAAGAGGATGCCCCGCAGGTTGGCGGCGAATCCAACGGAGGATAATTTCAATGGCAGATACAACGAAAAAGACAAAGACGACCACCAAGGCCCGCAAGCCCGCAGCGAAGAAAGAGAAAACTGCGCAAGCTTTGAGGCCGGCGATGCCCTCACGCGAGGAGATCGAGCGGCTTGCGCGAACCTACTGGGAGCAACGCGGCTTCCAGGATGGATATGCGGAGCAGGATTGGCTGCGCGCAGAGCAGGAACTGCTCAAAATGGCCTCTTAGGCCAGGATCTTCCGATAAGAACAATTTTCACGCGCACTCCGCGCTCAAAGGCGGAGCCGACGATTGCTGCTCTGAGGCGGCCGCGCCTTCATCCCGTGTCGTTTGCGGGACGAGGGCGGGCGTTCGGACTCAGATGCCTGAACCAGCCTGGGAGAGTTTGCTGCCGGCGGCTTCCATCATGATGCAGAAGGCCTGAGCCTCGGTCGAGGTTCCGGGGCGGTCGAAGTTGGGCGCGCCGCAAGCGCCCTGAACGTAGCCGTCGGCGTCCATCTTGAGGCGGGCGGCGGAGCGCATCCGGTCGGCCTGCGGCTGATAGCTGGCGGGAAGCCAGCCCGCGGCGATTCCTTCATAGATCGCGAAGGCCAGCATCTGGGCGAGATTGGTTTCGACAAAGGTCGCGGGCTGGTCCACAACGTCGTGGAAGAGCCCGTCGGGGCGTTGGTGCATGAGGCATCCGTCCACGATCTCTCGCGCAAACGTGGCCAGGCGCTGGCGATCCTGAGAACGCTCGCGCGGCAGGCTGCGCAGGGTGCGGGCCAGTCCGGCTGCGGCCCAGCCGTTGCCGCCGCCCCAGAAGTTGCCGTCCTTGAACTGATGCTTGCCGTCGTCCCAGATGTGGGCGAGAAGCTTCTTTTCCGGGTTCCAGAGCCGTTGCCGGTAGCCCTCGATCTGGGCCAGCGCTTCGTCCTGGAAGCCCATCGCCGCCAGGAAGGGCGGAGCGCCATTGAAGCCATCGGACCACATCTCGGGCGCGTCGAAGACGTGATAGAGGATGCCCTCGGCGTTGCGCGGAGCCCCTTTCCGTATCCAGGTCAGCAGTCCGTCGACCGCTTGCTGGATTTGCGGGTCGCCGGTCCACTCGGCCGCCTTGGCGTAGGCGCAGCCGCCCATCGCGGGGTCGGTCGGGCCGCCGGAGACGACCACGCCCAGCCGGCCGTCCGGCGTCCGCTGCACGATAGCGGCTTTGGTGAGCAGAATTACGTTCTCGCGGTCGCCGGCCTCAAGCATTGCCTGCGCCAGGATGCCCTGCTCCCAGTCGCGGCGCTGCATCGCCATCGCCGCCGCCGTGGCCCTCTCAATCCGGCGGGCGCTCTCAGAGTCTAGCGCCTTCGCTGGACCGACGGCAGCCTCGGCCCACGCTCTCGGAAGAGCCACCAGTGGAGCCGTGAGCGCGGCGGAGTGCAAGAAGGATCGGCGATTCACGGGATTACCTCGGAATCTTTTCCTTTTTCTTGGTGCTGCGTTTCAGTCCGAGTATCTTCTTCGACGCACGCTCAAAATCGCTCTCGAAGCTACGATCCCGCGCAATATCGAAGGCCTGGTATTGCTTTTCCGCCAGTTCTTTCGCCACCTCGTGCGAGACCCGGCCCGCATTCGCGAGCACATCGTACTCATTGAACTTCAGGAAGGCATCGAGCTTCTCAACCCATTCCGCCATGCGCATCGGAATTTGCCGCGAGGCCTGGTTTTCGGCATAGTCCAGATACATGCTGACAATCCGTTCCAGCGCCTTGATCTCCCCCTCTTCAAGATAGTTCTTCGCAACGGCGACATCTGCTTTTTGAATGCGGCCCCGAGGGGCGTTTTTCCACGTTTTGAGCCCCATATTCGGCTGGCTGGCCTGGGCGCGCTCAGCAATCAACTCGGCCGCGGTCTTGCCGGTGATCGCCCAATGCAGCTTGTTCTGCACCGTCTTGAAGAAAACCTGCGTAATCTCCGCGCTCTGGTTGTAGTCGATGCTGCACTGCTCGTAGATGTCGGTGATCTTGAGATAGAAGCGCCGTTCGCTGGCGCGGATGGAGCGAATCCGCTCCAGCAGCTCATCAAAGTAATCCTTGCCAAAACGCTTGCCCTGTTTGAGGCGTTCGTCGTCCAGAACAAAACCTTTGATGAGGTACTCGCGCAGAACCTGAGTGGCCCAAATGCGGAATTGCGTCGCCTCGCGGCTGTTGACCCGGTAGCCGACGGCGATGATGGCGTCCAGATTGTAAAACTCCAGCTCGCGGACAACCGTCCGAACGCCCTCGGTTTGAACTATCCGGTTTTTCCGGATAGTTGCCGATTCCTCTAACTCGCTGGTGGCATAGATGTTCTTGAGGTGCTCATTGACGGTTCGCACGTCTACGCCAAACAGTTCCGCCATCTTTTTCTGCGTCAGCCAGAAGCTCTCGCTCTCGAACAGCACTTCCACGCGGACGTTGCCATCCGGCGTGGCATACAGAATGATTTCGTTGTGCATCGGAGCCTGTTCGTTCGCCGTCATCCCGCCTCCCGCTCTTCATCTTTACACCTGCGGCGGGTGCTCCAGGTCTCGATTCCGGGACCTGGAACACCCCGAACCCCATGCGAGCGATTAGCGACCGTCTGTCCCACCGCAGGCGGTTAGCCGTTGGACCGCTGCGCCACCAGCATGGAGTCCATAATCTGCTCCGAAACATCCTTGACAGATCCCGGCGAATGGGACAGGAAGAGCGTGTTGGTCTTGTCGCTTTCGCCGATCGACTTCAGCGTGTCGAAGTACTGCGTCACCATCACCAACTGCATCACGTCCTTCGACGACGCTCCATCCACCACCTTCTGGAACTGTTCGATGGAGACCTGCAACCCCTCGATAATGGCCTTGCGCTGATTCGCGATGCCCTGGCCTTGCAGAGCCTTGCTTTCGGCCTCGGCTTCGGCCTTCTTGACCACCAGAATCTTCTCCGCCTCGCCGCGGGCGTTGGCGGCTACCTGCTCGCGCTGGGCGGCGTTGATGTCGTTCATCGCCGACTTGACCTTCTGGTCGGGAACGATGTCGGTTACCAGCACATTGACAATCTCGAAGCCGAAGGTGGCCATGTCGGCGTCGAGCTCCTGCTTGACCGCGGCGGCGATCGAGGACTGCGAGGCGAAGACCTCATCCAGCGTCATGCCGGGAACGTGGCCCAGAATCACCTGCTCGACGTAGCTCTTGATCTGCGCCGTCGGGTCCGACAACTTGTAGAAGGCGTCATAGACCTTCTCCGGGCGCACGCGATTCTGCACCGAGATCGGAATGGTGACGAAGACGTTGTCCTTGGTCTTGGTCTCCATGGTCAGCGAGATCTGGCTGACGCGCAGGCTGACCCTGCCGGCGATGGTGTCAAAGATTGGGACCTTGAAGTTGATGCCGGGATCGGCAACGCGCAGAAACTTGCCGAAGCGCGTGACCACGACTACTTCAGCCGTGTTCACGGTAAAGAAGCTGCTCAGAATCACAATAAGAACGATGAGAGCCAATGCCCCCAGCGGAATCAGGATAATCGGGTCCATTCAGTTCCTCCGCTGCCTCATTTTGAAGCAACCAAGAATTATACGCGAGAGCCAAAACGGCAAGGTTACCCACCCGGACTTGTGCCCTCCATTTGACACAGGGCTGGCAGTCCGCGAATCCCGGCCCTACCGTCCTTCAGACACCTTCATGTGGTCGAAATCGATGGTGAACTTGGGCTTCTCGCGGGTTCCCTCGATGCGGATGGAGACCTCGGTCCCCGCTCCGTCTTTTTTGAGGAAGCGGTCGGCGGGCTTGAGCAGCACGCCTTTCCAGCCGCCCACCATCTTCGAGACCGGCGCGTCCATCTTTGCGGAGCCGGTAAAGTCCATCGCGCCGCCTTCCAGGGTGTATGTACCCTTGAGTTGAATTGTCGCCCCCGGCACGGTGTAGTCAAAGGCCGGCAGCGTGACCACCCCGGCCGCCAACTGGAAGTCGCTTTGCATTCGCGAGAGAATCGTGGCCGGATCGATGGTCCTCAGCTCATTTGGCTTTCCCTGGCCGCGCAAGCTCAGATCCGCGATGCGCCCCTGAATCTTCTCGCTGGCAAAGCGCGCGTTGTCGAGCGCAAACCAGCCGTTCAGCTTCAGCCGCTCATGCACCGGCATATGTCCCGGAGGAATGTGGAGCGCGGTCTTCACCCTCACGTCACCAGTGAGGAGGAGTTTGTCTGAGTGGCTGGCCAGGCGCAGAAAGTCCTCAATCCGCCCCTTGTCGACGTTCACCGTCAAAGCTATGTCGTGACCGCCAGGCTGCTGAACTCCCGCAACCACCGTTCCCGGTTCGCGCACGATCGATCCCTGCGCGGAAAAATGTGAGCGGCCCAGCGTCGCATCCACCGGCTCCAGCCAGGTATCTCCATTTGTCCCGTCGACTTTTGCATGGAAGCGCGTGGCGAGCGGCAGCGCATTCCCGAAGTGCGTAAGGCGGAAATCCGGCACATCCGCCTGGCCATCCACCGTCAGGTCGCGCAGCGTTCCCTGATAATGCCCGGTCGAGTCGAGAATCCCCGCAATTTCCTTGAAAGTGGCCAGATCCGCGTGCTCCAGGTGGTAGTCGCCGGAGAGTGGCGACTCGCCGGGGTCAGCCGTCCGCCACGGACCGAAGCTGCCCGTCGTCTTGATCGTGCCCCTGGGCTTCGGGTTGGTCAGCTCGGCCTCAAATCCCATTGCCCCGCCTGCGGCGATATCGGTCAGCTTGATGCGCGCAATCTGAAAATCCAGCGGCAGCTTGCCGGGCTTGTCGGTTTCCATCACCAGTTCGGCTCCGGTAACCTCCATCGTGTCCACATCAAAGCTCACGAGCGCCGCCATCGCGCTCCTGGGCTTGCCGGAAGCAGCGGCGCCGGAGCCGTGCGCTTCTCCAAGTCCGAAATGCGATTTCGGCGGCATGTGGATACTCAGGCCCTTCAGCTCCACCACGGAAATGTGAATCGGCTTGCCCGGCGCGTAGCGCAGCGGCGCATGGAAGCGGAAGACATCCAGCCGGATCAGCGGCTCTGGCGGTTTGCCTGCCGGAACCGTAACGCCCTCCACCTGTGCCGGCGGCCAGATGCGCAGCCCGTGGCCCTCGGCCCACAGGCCATTCACCAGCGAGACATGAAAGCTGTCCAGTTCGACGCGCGCGTGGAAGCGATTCTTGAGCGACTCGACAATGCGGGCTCTCAAGTACGGCTCCGCCCGGCGCAAGCCGAGGTCAACCAGCACGGCCGCCACAGCCAGCGCCGCCAGCAGCCCGCCCGCGACCCACTTGATCCATCCGTGCCTGCGCAAGAACGATTTCCGATCTTCTTCCACGATCCCCCCACGATTGGCTTCTATTGTCACAGGAATCAACTCTTCCATGTTCTATCAAGCGGAACCAGAAAAACTGAGTCCTTTTGAGCTTCGTGAGGTTTGGGAAAAATCCGGAAACGCGGGTTCTTCGGCTTCGCTCAGGAGACAGGCAGGAGCATTTTCCCTATGGTGTTGAGTGCGGCGCGGACCGGAAGGTCCACGCGACAGCCGGCCAGTAGGCTACCTATACTTGCTGCGACTCCGGTCAGCGCTCAGCCGCGATTTTCACTGCCTCGGCAGCAGTGGCGGCGACGCGCAGCAACTCCCGATTCTTCTGCTTCACAAATCCCGCGGCGACAGCGGAATCGAGAAAGGCCAGCAGTCCATCCCAATAGCCGGCGGTGTTGATGAGGATGACGGGTTTGTCGTGCAGGCCGAGTTGCAGCCAGGTCACTGCTTCCATCAGCTCGTCCAACGTGCCGTAGCCGCCCGGCAAGACCAGAAACGCGTGGGCGAGCTCGGCCATGAGCGCCTTGCGCTCGTGCATGGTGGGAACCAGTTCGAGCCGGGTCAGGCCGGTATGCGCGATCTCCTTGCCGGCCAGCACCTCAGGCAGTACGCCAATGACTTCAGCTCCGCCGGCGAGGGCCGCGTCGGCCACCACGCCCATCAGTCCAATATTGGCTCCGCCATAGACCATCGCCAGCCCGGAGGCGGCAATCGCCGCGCCCAGCGCGCGAGCTTCGGCAAGATAGGCGGGACGAGTTCCGTCAGCCGAGCCGCAGTAAACGGCCACGCGGCGGCGGGAGTGTTTGGGAGGCGTCATGGTCTCTTCAGGATAACGTGGCGACGCCGCAAGCTATTTCATTTCGAGGTAATCGGCCGGTGTGAGAATGGCAATTCCCCTGAAGGGATGAAGCGCCAGAAGGTCCGCGTCTCCAGTCACGATAGCATCCGCGCGGCCGTGAACTGCAACCTCAAGAAACTTGTCGTCCTTGGGGTCGCGGCAGGCGCGAATAGGGGTGAGAATCTGTATGAAAGTGGCAAGCGCCTGGAATTCTTCGAGCAACTCCCGGCGGCGGGCAAGGCTGAAATATGCGTCGAACTTCCGTCGCTGCAAGACCGCTTCGAGTTCCGCAAATGTGGCAGCAGAGACCAACACGGCTGAGGAGCGCGCGGCTTTTGCGACTGCCTGCGCGGGTACTGAATTTCGTTTCAGAAAGCGGCTAATGAGAACATTTGTATCGATGACAATCCGGGATCGCGGCGCTGGCGGCATTCCCCGTTACTCTTCAGCAAGGATTTCGGCAAGAATCTCGTCGGTCAAACCGTTCGCCTCGGCCTCTTTGCTTAATTCCTCGCAGAGCTGCAGGAACTTCTCGACTTTCCGTTGGCGACCCTGTTCAAACGCATCGGTAGAAAGAGTCGGCTGCAAAGGGTCCTTCTCGTTCGCCTCTGCACCGAACTTCGATGAAGCCGCCCGGCTCAGTTTGGATTGGACCGTCGCTCTCATAGCAAAAGTATACTCCCGATTCGATTCTCAGCCGCGAGCTTTGCCCGCTGCTCACCGCGTATCTCTTACGACTCGGTGTTATGCCCCGCCGACTCATTTGGGTGAATTGATTCAGGCTCCCGCAACTTCTTTGTTCGGTCATATTCCACAGCCGACAGCAGCACCGCTATGTTCCGCCCGTGGCGCTGAATGCACAGTGGCTCATGCTGTGCAGCATCGAGCATGGCGGCGAAGTTTTGTTTGGCGTAGGTTGCGGAAACGGTTTGCATACGAACAGTATACCGCTATTGTACAATATGTACAAAATAGATAAAATATACCTTTTATCTTTGCGCCGAGTCTTGGTCACGGCTCGTAACTCCCCGAACTAGTTTCTTCGCCCCGCCCCCTCGTCCGCCCAAGCCCCTTGAACAGTACACTAGAAGCAGGATCCTTCCCGCCTGGACTCGCCACGTGCAGCCGCTCGTCGACAACCTGAATCCCGAACAGCGCGCCGCCGTCGAGGCCGCGGAAGGCCCCCTGCTTATCCTTGCCGGCGCCGGGTCGGGCAAGACCCGCGTGATTACCAGCCGCATCGCCTGGCTGATTCGCGAGAAAGGGATTGCGCCGGACTCGATCCTGGCCGTCACCTTCACCAACAAGGCCGCCAGCGAGATGGCCGAGCGCGTTGAGCGGCTGCTCGATCACTCGTCACTGGCCAAACCTCTCATCGCCACCTTCCACTCGTTTTGCGTTCGCATCTTGCGGCGCGACATTGAGGCGCTCAAGGTGGGCAAGGAGGGCCTGACCCGCTCCTTTGCCATCTACGACGAGAACGACCAGCAGGCCATCGTCAAGCAGGTGATGAAGCGGATGGGGCTCGACACCAAGCAGCTCACCCCGCGCGCGGTTCTGGGCCGCATCTCCTGGGCCAAGAACCACATGGTCGATCCGCAGGAGTATTACCTTGCCTCGAAAGATCCCAACAGCGAGCGCATCGCCCACATCTACGAGAGCTACCGGAAGGAACTTCTCAAGAACAACGCCCTCGACTTCGACGATCTGCTGCTTGAGGCCGTCCGCCTGCTCAAGGTCTCGGGCGACGTAAGAGAGCGCTATCAGCGCCGCTACCGCTATCTGCTGGTGGACGAGTACCAGGACACCAACCGCCCACAGTACGAGTTGATGAAGCTGCTGGCCGGCGAACGGAAGAACGTCTGCGCTGTCGGCGACGAGGACCAGAGCATCTACTCCTGGCGCGGTGCTGACATTCGCAACATTCTGGAGTTTGAACAGGATTTTCCCAACGCCCGGATCGTGCGGCTGGAGCAGAATTACCGCTCCACGCAGGTGATTCTGGAGGCAGCCGGCGCGGTCGTCGCAAACAACCTCCGCCGCAAGGGAAAGAAGCTCTGGACCGACCGCCAGGGCGGCTCGCTGATCGGCTACTATGAGGCTCCTGACGGCGAAAACGAGGCTCTCTTCATCGCCGACCGCATCCAGAAATTCCTCCGCGAGGCTGAATCCAGCCCCAATGCGAGCGAAGCGCATTGCGCGGTGCTCTACCGCACCAACTCGCAGTCGCGGCTGGTGGAGGAGGCGTTGCGCCGCTATAACATCTCCTACACCATGGTCGGCGGCTTCAGTTTTTATGAGCGCGCTGAGATCAAGGATATGCTCGGCTACCTGCGCCTCATCCGCAACCCCAACGATTCGATGGCCTTGCAGCGGGTGATTAACACCCCGGCGCGCGGCATCGGCAAGACGACCCTGGAAACCTTGGAACGGCTGGCGCTGGAGACTGGCTCCCCGACCTGGGATGCCCTTGGCGCCGCCATCGCCAACCGGCTGATTCCCAGCCGCGCACTGATGGCGGTCGAGTCTTTCCGCCAGCTTATTCTCGACGCCCAGGCTCTGATGGATCCGGACTTCGCCGGCAAGCTCGCGGCCGACGTGGCCGCCGGCGCGGAATCCGAAGAAGATGCCGATACCGGCTTCGGGTTCGGGGCTTCTTCGGCGGATTCAGCCAGCGCGGAATCCGCAGCCAGCTTTGATTTTGGCATCGGAGGCCATAGCGAAAACCAGCTTCCGCTCCTCGATGCTTCGCATTTCTCACCCTTCGCGGCCCAATCCAAACGCCCCTTCCTCGTCAAGGCGAAGCAAGTCGAAGAGACGCCGGAACCCGGCCCCGATCTTGAGCCGGACGCCGAAGAGGTCGCGGCGGACGGCAAAGCCTTTCGCACCCCCGGCGACTCCGCCACCCTCCCAGAGCTGATTCGCTTCCTTCTCGACCGCACTGGCTATATCAAAGCTCTGGAGACCGAAGGATCGCCGGAGGCCTTCAGCCGCATTGAAAACCTGAAGGAACTGGCGAACGCCGCGCATGACGCCGAGGCTCGCGGCGAGACTCTGGCCGAGTTCCTCGACCACGCCGCTCTGGCTTCCGATACCGACCAGTTCGATCCCGACTCCCGCGTCACCTTGATGACCCTGCACGCCGCCAAAGGCCTGGAGTTCCCGCTGGTCTTTTTGGCCGGCCTTGAGGAGGGTCTTTTTCCTCACTCGCGCACACTCAACAATCCCGACGAGCTCGAAGAAGAACGCCGCCTCTGCTACGTCGGCATGACGCGCGCCATGAATGCGCTGATTCTCACCCGCGCCCACTATCGCCGCCGGTACGGCAACGACGCACCGGAGGTGAGCATGCCCTCCCGCTTCCTCGAAGAGGTTCCCGGCCAGTTGATGGAAGACCTCGGCGGACGGAGCTCGGCCCAATCCTCATCATGGGCCACGCCCGGATACCCGAAAAGTTATGGAGGAAGCGCAGGCTTCGGCGCGGCCAGGCGCCAGGCGCACGCCGGCGAGTTCGCCGACCGGCATTACAACTACGAAGACGAGAACCAGGAAGCCCCGCGCACACCCGCCGACTCGAGCCGCGGCAATGGCTTCGGCGCGGGCGCCAGAACCGCGGCATCCAAGCCCTTTGTTGCTCCCTGGATGACCCCAAAAGCCAAGGCGCCTTTGTCCGGGGAGAGACCTGAACCAGGCGACCAGGGCAATCTAGAGCCGCAGGCACCTTCCATCGACAACATCGCCCGATTCTTTGGAGGAAAGTCCGGTCACGGCAAGCCCGGATCACTGCCCCGTCCGGCCTCCTCTCACCCTGCCATGGAGTTGCCCCACTCCGGTGGCGCCACAGGCCTGAAAAAAGGTCAGCGCGTTCGCCACTCGAAGTACGGCGAAGGAACCATTCTCATGCGCGAGGGCGAGGGCGAAGACGCCAAGCTCACTGTTCTCTTCTCAGGGCACTACGGCATGAAAAAACTGATGGAAAGATTCGCCAATCTGCAAAGGATCTGAGGCCTTCGCCCATCCCCGAGAGCGAGGTTTCAGCTCCGGATTCTCCGGGGCCAGGCAGGCAGAGAATCTGATGTAACTGAAGAGATGGATGGCATGTTGGCCTGGTTGGGCCGCTGAAGGCGAACCTGGCCGGTGTTTGCACCGCCAAGCCCTTCAAAGCTCAAAAAGGGAGGGCACAATTCAGTGCCCTCCCTTTTTGCTGAACGTCTTGAAAAATCAGGCCGCTTTAATTCATGCTCACTTTGAGCAGGTTTGGCTGCGTCTTCCGGAGTAGAAAGCCTGCAAGGAGGAATAGCCCCGTGCCGAACAGCAGCATCGAAGACGGCTCCGGGGTGACGATGCCCCCGCTCATGGAAATGTTATAGCCGTCTATCGCGGGCGGATTCCAAAACCCTGTGACCGGATTATAGGTGGTGAAAAGATCGCCGGTCCCCGGGGGGCCGACGGTGAACCAGAGGCTTACTACCTCGTTATCGGGGAACTGGAGGGCAAGTCCGTTGTTGGTCACATAATAAGGGCTCGCTGTAGGGGAAAAGAGGTCATCGACAAACATAACCGCATTAATATTGCTGCCCACGCCCGGAATAGGAGTTGGAATCACCACTCCGAGTTCGCCGTTGATTATCATGGCTCCGCTGGTGATGGCATAGACGCCTGGGCTGACTAAGGTACCCCACACCTGGCCGCCGCCGGTAATGCCGGAGCCGGAGCCGAAGCCCGTGCTGGTGGTGCCGTCTATACCGTATCCATTGCCGTTATTGACGCCGGTGATATTGATCCAGAACTCTATGCTGTCAGCCTTTGCAACAGGAGCAGTCGAGAGAACAGTCGCCAGTGCGAGTCCAACTAACCAGAATTTCTTCATAATTCCTCCCAGGCTCGCCCTTGCGGGCGCTTGCCCTGCTCAAGAACCTTTCCTGTCGGCCGCCAAATAAACTGCAATGCGCTTCCCATGGGAAAGCGCCACATACACACTTTACACCATTCCCGCAGACCTTTCCATCATCGTGGAGCGATGGGAGAAACAGGAGCATGATCAGGAGACAATATTCTCTCCCGCCAGCCATGGCGCTCCGCTTCGAGTTGGTAATTGAAATGCACGTCAAGCTCCAAAAGATGGCATTTAGAATCAGTAATTTGACTGTACAATGGCTAGCAAATGTGCAACTTTATGCACATAAAAGCCCAAGAAAGTTCCGTTTCCTGGTCAGGATAAGCCTGCCCAGCACCGTCCTATTCTTCCGCCGAAGCCGGGATTGAAGCCACCTTCAATCCCCCTTTTCAAAGCGAGAGCAGGTGCCACAAGCCTCACTTCGGGGGTGCGGAACTCTCTACTGTCTTCCCCGCTGTGCGTCGCCTTGCGCTACCATATTGAGAAGGTTGAGGTGCATATGTTCGTCGTTATCTGGCAGTTTGAGATTGCCGAGGAGAAGGTTGCCGCCTTTGAGGCCGCGTACTCTTCTGAGGGCGCCTGGGCGCAACTCTTCCGCACCTCGCCCGACTATCAGGGCACGGAGTTGCTGCGCGACGCTTACATCCCGGGAAACTATCTCACTATCGACCGCTGGGCCAGCGAAGAGGCCTTTCGCGCCTTTCGCAAGGATCACGACCATGAGTACGAAGCCCTGGACCGCGATTGCGACTCGCTTACCGCGAACGAAACCCGCATTGGCGCCTATACTTCCTGAGTTCGCCGGAACCCGTTCGGAGACCGACTGAATCACCGGGCAGGTTGAGGCTCGGGCGCGATGGAGAGCGTCGAAGGGCTAGCAGAACCAGAAAACACGCGGCATTTCGCCAGATTCACTTTTTCTTCGCTATTTTTCTCTGGCCTTGTCTATCCAGCCCTGCTACAATCCCTACGAAATCCAATCCAGGCCGCCGCGCCGTTTCCTGTGAGGAAAGCAGGAGCCGCGCGGTCGAGCAACCTTTGAGGAGCCCACCGATGGCAATCGCCGATGACCGCGCCAAGGCCGTAGAACTTGCCCTTGCACAGATCGAAAAACAGTTTGGCAAAGGGTCGATCGTCCGGCTCGGCTCCAAGGAGGCGCTGCTGCCGATTGCCGTGATTTCGACCGGCTCGATCAGCTTCGATGCGGCGCTGGGCGTGGGAGGGATTCCCCGCGGCCGCGTCAGCGAGGTCTTCGGTCCCGAATCCTCGGGCAAGACGACCATCTGCCTGCAGGTCATCGCCGAGGCACAGCGCACCGGCGGGCTGGCGGCCTTTGTGGATGCCGAGCACGCGCTGGACCCCGGCTACGCCAAGAAGCTGGGTGTGGACGTTGACAACCTGCTGGTTTCGCAGCCTGACAGCGGCGAGCAGGCGCTGGAAATCACCGAGGCGCTGGTGCGGAGCGGCGCCATCGACGTGCTGGTGGTGGATTCAGTGGCCGCGCTGGTGCCCAAGGCCGAGCTGGACGGCGAGATGGGCGACTCCCACGTCGGCCTGCAGGCCCGGCTCATGTCCCAGGCTCTGCGCAAACTCACCGGCACAGTCTCGAAGTCGCGAACCGCGCTGATTTTCATCAACCAGATCCGGGAGAAGATCGGAGTCATGTTCGGCAATCCCGAGACCACCACCGGCGGGCGGGCGCTGAAGTTCTACTCCTCGGTTCGCGTGGACATTCGCCGCATCGCAGCCATCAAGGATGGCGACGCGGTAACCGGCAACCGGACCAAGGTAAAGATCGTCAAGAACAAGGTGGCAGCGCCATTCCGCGAGGCCGAGTTCGACATCCTCTACGGCGAGGGAATCAGCAAAGAGGGCGACGTGCTGGATATGGCTGTGGCCAACAACATCGTCGAGAAGTCCGGCGCCTGGTACAGCTATGCCGGCGAGCGCATCGGCCAGGGACGCGAAAACACCCGCGCCTTCCTCAAGGAGAACAAGGACATCTTCGCCAAGATGGACGCCGAGCTGCGCAAGAAACTGAACATCGGCGCCGTCAAGGCCGAGGTCCCCGAAGTCCCCGCCACCGGCCCCGCCGAGGCCAAGGAAGCCGTCCGCGGGCGCAAGGGGTAGTGCAGTTCATGGGCAATCTAGGTCTGAAAATCCGGATCTGGGTCACTCCGCAAAAGGATTGGAGCGTTCTCAACAGGCTAGAACCTATCGAGACGGCAATTTGCAGCAGAACACAACCCGAGGGGACGTCGAGGAAGACGCATTCTGTATCGATAACCCTGAACCTAGTTTGAGTGAATGCTTTTTGCGAGGCGCCTATGGCCATTCGTACTGAAACCGAAACTGTCATCAAAAAAGTCCTCCCGTATCTCCGGAGGCGTGGTTACGACCCTGAAAAAGATCTGGATTTTGAGACGGCAGTAAAAATTCCTGACAGATATCACAAAGGCTATATCGATATCCTCGTGACCTGTGGAGGGGCTACTCCAAAGTTTGTAATCGAGGCGAAGAAGTCCTCAAAAGTATTGACGGATGAGGATCGTGCGCAAGCCATTGGATATGGTGCTGCCCTCAAGGTTCCATTTGTTGTCGTAACTAACGGAACAGCCATTCAGTGCCTAAATACAAACACGAAAACGCCCTTACAGTGGAATGGCCGGCTCGAAGGGTACATTCCCACCAAGGCGCAGCTCCCGTCAGTCTTAAAGGCGTTTCGGGCGGACAAACTTTCGACCAACATTTCGCTCGCGACAGGGAAGGCTCCCGATACCGGATTGCCGTTTCATCCTGGTCTGCCCCTCAAGCAGCTCAATGCTATGTTCGCCCGTTGTCATAATGCAATCCGTAAGATCGAGAAAAACGAAGAATACGCCTTCGCGGATTTTTCTAAGCTGCTGTTTTTGAAGCTCCTGGAAGAGAAGCAGGACGACGGGGATATCGCGCTGCCTTACTCATATCGTTTCGATGAACTCGCCGAAACGCCACAGCATCGAAGCGACCAAATTCGTGATTCGGTACAGAAAATGATCGCGCAGATCAGGAACGACACCGCCTTTGGCGATGTCCTAGATGACGAAATTCATCTACAAAAGCCTGAGACCTTCCGCTACATCATCGAACAACTCGCCGCTATTTCATTCAGAGATTGTACCTCTGACTCAAAAGGTGCTGCGTTCGAGTATTTCGTGCGCGCCACATTGAAGGGAAAACGGCTAGGACAATACTTCACCCCTAGGCCGCTTGTCGAGTTGATGGTTGCAATGATCGGGAGCGAGAAGATTGCCAACGCAGCAATCTCAGCAACCCCGATCCGGATTCTTGACCCGGCCTGCGGCACTGGCGGATTTTTGGTTTATGCCTTGCGCCACAGTCTTGAGATTCTGCGTAAGAAACTCGAAGGGAACGTTATCTCGCACCGTGTTTTCGACGACGGCAAGAGAAATCTCATGCGCTCAGTCTTCTTTGGGTCCGAGGCAAGCGAAGGCGTTGCGTGCGCAGCAAAGATGAACATGATAGTGGCGGGAGACGGGCACACAAACATCATTCCGGAAGACAGTCTCCGTGTCGAATCCACAAACTGGCATATGCATGATGCGAACTGCGACGTCATCTTGACCAATCCGCCATTCGGCACCTCCGAGGCGGACTCGCTCACCGCAGAGGATCAGGCCGCATACCCCATTCGTTCCACTAGGGGTCAACATCTGTTTCTGCAGCGTATGGTGCTGGCAACCGTCCCCGAAGGGGATATCTGCACAGTAATTGACGATGGCGTGTTAAACACGGATTCAGCGGCAGACCTTCGGAATTGGCTTCTCGAACAGTGCCGTTTGGTTGCCGTGCTGAGCCTCCCCGATGAGACCTTTAAGCCAAACAAGATTAACGTTAAATCGAGCGTGCTCTACCTGAAACGTCGCGAAGAAGCGGACATAAACCATGACTCAGATCACAACGTGATTTTTTGTGATGTCGATTCACTGGGCTATGAGGGATCGGGCGAACCTATCAGGGGTTTCGATTTTCCTGCACTGCTTGATTCCATTTGTGCCCGTATTCGCGGTCAGGTTAAAGCGCATTCTGGAACTGGCTGGAACGCCTTTGATGTCAAGATGAGCGCTGTTTGGAAGGACCCTTCACGGCGTTTGGATTTAAAGTTCTGGAGCCCCGAGCAGCTGAAACAAATAGCCGCACTTCGAAAGAGCGGCGCTCCGACAATCAAAGATCTAGCGATCCAAACTGTTAAGCGCGGCAAGAGCCCTAGCTCTGAGTTATATGTTGATGAGAGAGACGGCTACGCGCTGGTCATTAAATCGGGGACCAATATCTCCAAATTAGGCATTCTTGTTGAAGAAGGTGATAATCTCGACTATGTAGAAAAGAACATATACGATGAAATGCTCGGCGCTCAGGTAGAGGATGGCGACGTGCTTCTTTCATCGACAGGAGACGGCACACTTGGTAAATGCTGTGTGTATCGATCAAGGAAGCCGGCTATCGCTGACGGTCATGTTACGATTATTCGGGTAGACTTGACTCGTGTCGTGCCGGAATATTTGTGCGACTACCTGCGAGCAGGGCTTGGCGCCCGGGAGATTGAGCGCCTATTTTCAGGCAGCACCGGCATGATCGAACTGACCCCAGAGCACGTAAACTCGATCTTCGTAGACATACTGGATGTCAACTTAAAGGGTCAAAAGTTCGCTTCGGATACTCTGCGTGCGAGAGAACGCGCGGCAACGCTAAAGCAGGAAGAAGCAGATTCAGACATGAGGGTGGCCAGGTTCGAGTTTATTGATTTTGGAGCAAAGAAAAGGTAACGGTGGCGGGGCGGGGTGTAATCAAAGGACGCGCTCATCGTACTTCCTCTACTTCGGACAGTGCTATACTAATCGAGTGCACCCGGATGAACCCCTGTCGCTCCGTCGATATGTGCTCCGGGTAATCGAATGCCGCCCTCGGGCGGCATTCACTTTTTCTGGCCAGGCGCCGGGTGCCCCGTGTCCAGATTCCCTGACCTGGGAGACCACGCCCCCCTGGGGGAATATACGGCGTCTTTCAAGAGGTAAACGTCGGCGCCATGCCTTGGAGAGCCGAAGAAAATGGTATCATCCTCCTATGGCGACGTACCAAATCACGGAGGCCGAGGCATACCGCGACTTCGCTGGCGTGCTGGCCCGTGCGCGCGCCGGAGTCGAGGTGGTCATCAAGGACGCTGCGACTCCTGCCGTTGTGCTGCGCATGGCGGAGGAACACCCGCTGCGGCGGCTCTCGGAATCCCTCCGTCTGGCCAGAGAGCATGGCTCCACGGTCACGCTCGACGGCGAATTCGGCCGCGACCTTGAAGCGGTGATCAACAGCCATCCCGAACCGCTCAGCAACCCATGGGACTGATTCTGGATTCCAGCGTCCTGATTGCCGCCGAACGCCGAGGCGATACAGTCGAAAAGATGATCGCGCAGGTTGTCTCCGCGGCAGGAGATCAGGATGCCGCGCTCTCCTCGGTCGGCCTGACGGAACTCGTTCACGGAATCTATCGCGCGCAGACTCCGGCAATGCGCCTTCGCCGCCGGTCCTTCATTGATGAACTGCTGCGCGATCTGACGGTCTATCCTTACACCAAGGCGACCGCCTTGTTGGCCGGAAAGATCGATGGCGAGCAACAGGCGCAGGGCGTGACCATCCCATTCGGCGACCTGCTGGTTGGAGCTACGGCGCTGGAACTCGGCTTCCCTGTCTTGACCGCCAATCTCCGCCACTTTCGCCTCATCTCAGGCCTCAAAATCATCCAGCTTTAGTTCGGGGGCGTCCCATCCTTGGGGCTTCTTCCACCGCAAAGGTGGGAATCCACGAACGCCCACCGTCCGTCTCCCTTTTCCCAACCAGCCGGGTTTTGGTCCTGAAGGGGCACACGTTCCAGTCCCTTCGACCGGTTACTGCTTCTTGAGGACCGCCGCGCTCTTTTCGTCGGAGAGAATGGCAGACTCAAGCAGGTGGAAAGAGGGGGCCTTCCCCGGTGGAATCTCGACCTGGCGGACCACAAACTCGCGCTCGTAGTGGAGGAGATTGCCTTTGACCGTGACGGTGGAGTGGTAGCTGGCAAAGTCAACGTCGAGGTTGACGGGGTCTGGAGTTTCATCTACGACGTAGCCGGGTGGGATGGCGATGTCGAAGGTGTCATGCCAGCTGCCGATGGCGTTGAGGTCGATGGGATAGATGCGCTGCTTGTCGTCGAAGGGCAGAACATGTGAGCCGACGACGCGGGGACGCACCAGCAAGAGCGGGCCGGCTTGATGGGAGTACTGATGCGCCGTCACCTTGTAGTGGAACTCGATGGGCTTGTCGAGGGCTTCCGGCTGAATGAATTGAAAGGCATCGAGCGTGACGCCGGGAAGCGTCTCAGCCACAAACTTCTCCCAGTATTCGCGCCGCTCCTTGTCGTCGGTGTACTTGAGGAACTCGCGCAGATTGGCGCCGCCAGGCCCGGAGTGCGAGGTATCGACCGAGCCGGTCAGGGTGCCGTCGGCTGAAAGCGTGAAGGAACCTTTCTCTTCCGTGCCATTGGTATCCGGGGCAAGGACAGGGAGCGCGATGATCTGGCTGGCCGGGCCGGCGGCAAGGGTGCCGTAGCTGCCTTGCTCGTAAGAGGGCAGATTGCCGACCGGGGTGCGCTCATTGGTGGGATCGAAGATCAGGTAGCGCTTGCCGTCGTTGGCTTTGACGATGGCCTTGAGGCGCGGGTCCTGCACGTCAGTTGGAATCTCGATGGCGGTGATCATGTGGTTGCCCACCAGGGAGGGCGCATCAGGATCGACGACGTCGCGGCGGTCATCGACGGGGACGTAAACGGCGTGAATGCCGGCCACCTGGAGCATGGAGATCAGCAGGGTGGTCTTGTCTTTGCAGTCGCCGTAACGATTGCGGAAGATGTCGGCGGCATGGTTTGCCTGTAGCCCGCCAATGCCGCGCTCGACGATGAAATAGCGAACATTTTTCTGAATGTACTCGGTGATGCGGCTGAGTTTGGCGTAGAAATCGGGCGCGCCCGCGATGAGTTCCTGGGTTTTGGCGGTAATCTCAGGCGATGGGTCAGGGCGACCGGCCTCGAGGGTGGTAATCCATTGCCCGATGGCGCGCCACTCGTTGTCCTTTCCTTCCACCGCGGCATCGCCCCACTGGACGGACATGCGCCCGGCGAGAGCTGCCCACTCCGGATGGGATTTTACATCCCTGAGGTCGAGCGCGGGCATGTCCTTGATCTCCCAGCGCCAGTGGTTTGGAGCAATCTCGACCGGCTTTACAGGCGTGAATCTGTGCCAGGCTTCGGAGTGTGGGCGGCCCGCGGGCAGATCGACTTCGAGCGCCTGAAAGACCACGGGAATGCCGCTCTGAATGCCCCAGACCTTCTCCTGGCGATAGGGTTCGAGCAGCTCCTCTGATTCGCAGAGGACGGTGGCGCCAACATCCTCCGCGGGAGGATGCACAATGCGTGTTTTGTAGGTGGAGAGCATGATGGGGATGCCGTTGTCACCCTCGTCGACGAAGTCCGTATCCTGGGCCTGATACTGCTTTCCATCGGCGCCAATTGTCCACTCGCGGAAGTAGTTGATCTTCTCGTCCACGTCGTAGGAAACGGCACAGTTGTCGTGGCGGCCCTGCGGCTTGAGAATGCGAATGGCTTCGCGCTCACGCTCGACGGCGCGCCCCTGACCGTCGATCGTTTCCACGTATTCATCGAAGAGAATTACCGAAGCGGAATCCTTGGCGTAGGCGGGCGTGGGAGTCTTGGCGGCCTCAAGACCCCAGTCGGGAACTGGCTTGTCCCTGCCGAAGAGGCCGGCAGAGCAGAAGCTTGAAGCCAGCAGCAAAACGGCTGCGCAGGCCAGAAGACGGGAGGACTTCGATGAGAACGAAAGAGTCATGGTCAGTTTCCTTTGGCGACGGGTACACGGGTAAGAACCAATTGCTGTTGATCGGCTGTGGCTACCTTCTGATAGAAGTCATGAAGGCTGGGATAGTCCTTGGGATCGAGAAGCGTGTAGTTGTAGACCAGGGTGCGGTCCACGGTGACAGAGCTATCCTTTGAGCTGGACTGAATATTCAGCAAAGCGTGGTCGGGCCAGGAGGTGTTGGCGTCCGGGGGCAGGCTTTCGATCTTGAATCCCGGCGGAAGATGGTAGGTCACTTCATCCTGCTCCAACTCCGGGTAGTGAACATCGATTGGAATGATGCGCTTGTCCTGCGCTACAAAGGGATGGCTGGCGCGGGATTCAAAAAACAGGCCGGGCAGGAAGAAATGCTTGCCGGTTGCCGAGCCGATGCTGCCGCTGACGTTGACGATGCCGACGAGGTTGACGCTGGGGTCGTCAAGGCCGAGGAAGTGATCAAAGTCCGCCTGCACGCCTTCTGGAAGATAAGCGCGCATCGTTTCATTGAATTCTTTCTTCACTTCGTCCTCGTCGTCCTCAAGCGTCAGTTGCCGCCAATAGAGCGCGTTGGGGCCGGTCATCACAAAGCGCGCGGTTCCCTTTATGTTGCCCGCCTCGTCGATTTCGAGACTTGCATTGCGCGTCATTTTCGACTCCTTGTAGGTGATCCCGGGAGTCGTTTCGATCACCGCGCCCTTCTCAGTGAGCCGGAAGCCTGTCGCCCAGGTGTGTTTCCAACTCAAATACCCGAAGGGGCACATCTTCTGGCCGGGATCCAGATAGATGTTCTTGCCGCCCAGTTCGACAATCGCGATGAAATCATTCAGTTGGTAGGTGGAAAGATAGCTGGCATCGAACATGGCGCGGTTGCGATCGACCACCTTCATCGGCCATGCCTTGAGACCCGCCGCGCGGGCCAGGGCGACATAGAGCAGCGCGATCTCATCGTCCATTCCGGCCTGCTGCTTCCAGACATCCTCCGCTTTGTTGATATCCTTGATTTTTTCCTTTTTGCGCTCGGCTTTGGATTTAGTGCGAGTGAAGGCCGTATTCTCAAGCTTCATCACGGCGGAGTATATTTTTTGCGCTTTTATCGCTTCCGAGTCGTCGGGCGCGACGATTCCGGCGACGATACTCTTGATTTGCCCGGTCGGCTTGATAAAATCCTGCACCCAACTGGCCCAGTTCTTGCGCGCATCATCCCAGAATGCCTCGCCGGTCGTGACTCCGAAGCTGGAGAAGAACTCCACGCGCCATCTCAGGGTGTTCAACGGCGGCATCCAATCCTCGTCGGGCTCCGGCGGGATGTCAGTCATGTCCAGGGTCATCGCGTCCCTCTTGTCCTGGATTACCTTGGCATTGGGACCCACGTGGGATGAGTACATCAACTGCTGGTAACTGCCGGGACGGAATGAGTAGTGCGCCTTGTGGACGAAATATCGTCTCTCGACCTGCCATGTAGGCAAGTATGTCCACTCTTCGTCGCGGCGCATCTTTACGCGGTATTCCAGAATGCTGCCAACTTCGACATCGGGCAGGGTAAAGACCACGGAGTTCAACTGGAAACCCTTGGTTTTGACATCCATCAAGTCAGAGGGCTTGACGGTCAAGGGAACCACGGTTCCATCGGCATGGATGGTGCGGCCCTGGATGTCTGAGACCTTGTCGACGCCATGCTCGTAGGGGATGTCGACCGTGGCCATCTCCTTGCCTTTTTCCGTGAGCACCTTGATGCGCTCGTAGACGCTGCTAACATGAGTCGGGCCGTCGGCGACATCTTCATAGTAGAGATAGACCGCGGCGGAGCCGGGAGCCTTGGGGTCGTCAGTCATCTTGAGTTCTTCGGGGGTGGGCTCCCGGAACTGGGCGCGCAGCAGCGAAGGAGTTCCCGTAGCCAGGAGCAGAAGCGCGCCGCACAGCCAGAAGCGGGGCCGCGGGATGCGGTCCTTGACAGATGCGGGAAGAATGCGATTCGCGAGGATCATCAGTTTCCTTTCGCTGCGGGAGACGAAGTGAGAACGAGTTGCTGCTGATCGGCGGCGGCTACTTTCTGATAGAACGAGCGGAGGTCCTGATACTCCTCGGGCTTCGCCACGGTGAAGAAGCGCCCGAAGGTGCGGCCAATCGTCACAACCCCTGATTCGGCGACCGTTTTGGTGACGAGAACCGCATGGTCCTGCCATGCGACCTTCAGGTCCTCAGGTGAGCCCTCGACGGCGATACCGGGAGGTGTGTGATAGGCAACCTGGTCGGTGACGACTTCACCATAATGCATATCGACGGGTTCAACCCGCTTTTCCTGGTCGATGAAGGGCTGGTGGCCGCTGGCCTCAAAGAAGTAACCCGGCAGCATGAGGCGCCGGGAAGTTGCCGTGCCTAAACTACCCTTCAAGTTGACCATGGCCATCAGGTTGGCATCAGGGTTGTCGAGGGCCAGGAAGTGATCGACGTGGGCTTCGATGCCGGCCGGAACTGTGGACTCAAGCATGCGGTCAAATTGCTTCTTGACTTCGTCCGGGTCATTTCTAAGGGCCGCCTGGCGCCAGCGCAGGGCCTCCTGGCCAGTCATGATAAAGCGAAAAGCCCCGGAGACGGCGCCATGCTGGTCGACGGTGAGGTCGCCGATGCGAATAAGGGAGTTTCCTTTGTAGTTCTGAAACTGGGTGGTGATTGCGTCATGGTTGTTGGGGCTCTGGCGGACGCCGCTGGCTCCGGAGTGCCGCCAATCGAGGGTTTGGAAGGGGCACATCTTCTCACCGGGGTCGAGGAGGATCTCCTGGTCGCCTGTGGCCAGGATCACGAGGTCGTCGTCGAGCTGAGCGAAGTTGAGATAGCCGGAGTCGAAGACGCTTCTTTCGCGATTGACGACCCTGGCGGCGTAGGCGGTGAGGCCGGCGGCGCGGAGCATGGCCAGATAGAGCAGGGTGATGTCCTGGCTGGAGCCGCTCTTCTGGGTCCATGTATCTTCAGCGCGTTTGGCGGCTTTCAGTTTGAGCTGCTTGAGCTCGGAGGCGGTCTTCTGACGGGAAAAATCGGTGTTGTCGAGGGCCTGAACGGCTTTGTAAAGCTTTCTGGCTTTGTCGAGATCGCTGTCGCCAGGGGCGATCAGGCCGTTCACGGCGTCGTGGATGGATTTGGTTGGCTCGGCGAAGTGATCCACATCTTTGGACCATTGCCTGGTTTCGGAGACCCAGTAATTCTGGAGGTTCTGTGAAGCTGAGTAGGAGAAGATCACCTTGTAAAGAAAGCTCTCGTTGGGGGGCATCCAATCCTCATCCGGCGCGGGAGGAATGTCGGTAAGGTCGATTTTGAAGCGGCCAATGGCGTCTGCCTTCAGTTCGGTTCCCGGCGGGAGGGTGGTGCACCAGATGAGCGTACCGGCCGTGCTCCCGTGCGAGTCCACGAGTTGGCTTTGGCTGGTGGCGATGACTCCGGCTTTGAGAAAACCCTGGAATGGCGTAAAGGCGTAGTGCGCCTGATGGACAAAATAATGCTTCTGAATCTCCCAGTGAGGGGGAAAGAACTCGTGTTCCGGGTAATTAATCGTAAAGCGATATTCAAGAATGCTGCCGACTTCCACGCTGGGCAGGTTAAAGACCTTCTTGCCTACCTCCAGTTCACCCATCTTGGCGACCAACAGGTCTTCCGGCTTGCCAACGAGGGGAATGACGGTACCGTCGGAGTGAATGGTGCGGGCCTCGATGTTATCGACCGTGTAGGCGACATGCAGGTAGGGAATCTGAACCGTGGCGAGTTCCTTTCCCTTTTCCTGGAGGACCTTGATGCGGGCGTAATAGCTGATGGAATGCTTCGGTTCGTCGGTGGTTTCCTCGACGTTGAGGTAGACGGCGGCGGCTCCCGGAGCCTTGGGGTCGGCAGTCATCTTGAGTTCTTCGGGGGTGGGCTCCTGGAATTGGGCGCGAAGGAGGGCCGGAGATGCGACGGCCAGGAGCAGAATCGCGCCGCGCAACCAGGGGCGGAGCCGCAGGATGCGACCACGCGCAATTGCGGGAAGGATGCCGGCCGGAATCTGAGTCAAGGAGATCATCAGTTGCCTTTCGGTGCGGGAGATGCGGCCAGGACCAGTTGCTGCTCATCGGAGGCGGAAACTTTCTGGTAGAAGGAGCGGAGATCCTGGTACTGGTCCTTCAGGGCGAAGGTGAAGGCGCGGGCCAGCGAGCGGTTGATGGTGATCTGGCTGGGAGTCTGTTCCGTGCTTACGCTGAGGATCGCGTGCGCGGGCCAGGAGATCTTTGCATCCTGCGGCGCGCCTTCGATTGTGAGTCCAGCGGGCAGACGATAGACCACCTGATCGTTCACGATCTCACTGAAGTGCATGTCCACCGGCTCCTGCCGCGTTTCCTCGTCGACAAACGGCTGGCGGGTGCGGGTATCAAAAAAGAAGCCCGGCAGCAGCAGCCGCTTGGCGGAGGCCGTACCCAGCATTCCCTTCGCCTGGATCACCGCCGCCAGAGTCACGGCCGGATTGTCCAGGCCCACAAAGTGGTCGATGTGCGCCTCGACGCCCTCTGGAACCATCGTTTCGAGCGAGCGGTCGAATCGCCTCTTCACTTCGTCCTCATCGTTTCTCAGCGCTACCTGCCGCCAGTAGAGCGCCTGCTGCCCGATCATCGCAAAGCTCAGCGTTCCCTGTACGCCGCCTTGACGGTCCACTGTGATCTCGCCTCTGCGCTTCGTGTTGTTGTCCGGATAAGACTGCGGAGGAGTATTGTTCGGTGTCTTCCCATCGCTGCCTTCCAGGAAGCCGCTGGCATTCGAGTGTCTCCAATGCATCGTCCGGAAGGGGCACATTTTCTCGCCGGGATCAAGCAGTATGTCCGTGCCGCCTATATTCAGAGCGATGATTGTGTCTTCGAGCTGATCGAAATGAAAATAATTGGCGTCAAAGACGCCCGTTTCGCGATCCGTGATCTTCATGGCTTTGGCCGAGAGCCCGGCTGCGCGGAGCATAGCCAGATAGAGCAGGGCAATCTCTTCGCTGGAGCCGCTCTTCTGCGTCCAGATGTCTTCGGCGCGCCTGGTCTCGCCTATGTTGTGTTGCTTCAGTTCCGATTCGCTCTTCCTGCGCGAAAAGTCGGTATTGTCCAGCGCTTGCACAGCCGAGTAGAGTTTTCTTGCCTTGTCCAGATCGCTGTCGCCGGGAGAGATCAAGCTGTTGGCGGCATCATGGATAGGTTTTGTGGGTTCGGCAAAGCGATCCACATCCTTTGACCAGTGTTTGATTTCGCTCGGCCAGTAGTCGATCGTGCTCCCTTCAGCCGTCAGGTAGAACGCGACCTTAAAGCGGAAGTTCTGCAAGGGGGGCATCCAGTCCTCCCGGGGGATGGGTGGGATATCACTCACGTCCAGGGAGAAATGGCCCTTGGCGTCCCTCTTCACGGTTACTCCCGGCGGAAGAACTTGCCACATGATCAGGGTGTTGATCGGATGACCGTTATGGTCGATGAAATAATTGGCGAGGCCGTGCAGGAATTCCTTTGAGGGCGTGAATTCGTAGTGAGCCTTGTGGACGAAGTATGGCTTTTGGATCTCCCAATGGGGCGAGGACATCACGAAGTCGTCGAAGCGAACTTTATAGGAATACTCCAAAATGCTGCCCACGTCGACGCTGGGCAGAGTGAAGACCTTTCGATTGATCTGGAATTCGCCGTTCGCGACGGCCTTTTTGGAGGCCAATAGATCTTCCGGATTCACGGTCAATGGAATCACCGTTCCGTCCGGGTGGATGGTTCGGACTTTGAGGTCGTCAATCCTCGTTGCGTTGGTGCCATAGACGCCAGCGATGTTGAAATCCCTTGTGTCGCTCTTGACGTAGGGCAGTTCCACAGTGGCCAGTTCCTTGCCCTTTTCCTGGAGAACCTTGATGCGAACGTAAACGCTGTGGTAATGGAGGTCATCGTCGAAGGTCTCCGCGACATTGAGGTAGACCGCGGCAGCGCCCGGAGCCTTGGGGTCGTCGGTCATCTTGAGTTCTTCGTTGGTGGGTTTCTGGAACTGAGCCCGGACGAGCGCTGGCGATGCGACGACGAGAAGCGCGAGAAGAATGCGCGCAAGAACTGGAATCCGCATGATTCCTCCATTTGGTTGCGTACGGCTAGATGCCCGTTCAGAGACGGTGGGTTGAATGCAGCGATTCTACATCGGCGGGAGAATGGCGTCGAGGGGGTGTTTGGGCGGCGGGTCAGAGGGTCGGCAAGTCAGCGGCCTGGCGAATCAGCGGCGCGGCAGGCTGCGAGGAGGGTGCAGACCAGGGCTATGGGAAGGCCGACGACGTTGAAGTAGCAGCCTTCAACGCGGGGAATCCAGCGGGCGGCGCGGCCCTGGATGGCATAGGCGCCTGCCTTGTCCATGGGCTCGCCGGTGGCGATGTAGGCGGCGATTTCTTCTTCGGAGAGGGTGAGGAACCTGACGGCGGTGGACTCGGAGGCGACCTCGGTGCGCGCGGTGGTGACCAGGGCGACGCCGGTGATGACGCGATGGGTGCGGCCGGAGAGCAGGCGGAGCATTCTAGCGGCGTCGGCGGAGTCTTCGGGCTTGCCGAGGATGTGGTTGTCCAGGGTTACGGTGGTGTCGGCGCCCAATACCGCGAGAGTTTCCGAAAACCTTCCCTCAGTGGCTAAAGCCCTGGCTTTTCTTGCATCGCATTCGGCACGACTGAAGTCGTGCCCTTTCAAAGCCAGTTTGCGGTAGACGGTCTGGGCTTTTTCGCGGGCGAGCCGGATGACGTAGGCGGTTGGATCTTCGTTGGGGTGAGGGTCTTCGGGGATGTGGGCTGGGTGAACCTCGAACGAGAAGCCGGCCTGGGCGAGGAGTTCGCGGCGGCGGGGCGAGGCTGAGGCGAGAACCAGCATATTGGGATTATTTCAGCATTCGCGCGCAAGTGCCTGGGGATTCAAGCTTAGAAAAACCTCGACGGATGAATTGCCGCATACCCAAGGAAAGCCATTGCCACGATCATAAAAACGAATGTGAGCAAAAACCGAGTTACGATCTGGCGTCGAAGAGGGCTTTCCGGGTATCCGATGCGATGAACCTTCCAAGCCGGTGTCCAATTGAAGCGATCGAATCGCGCGTTCGAATTCAGACCTTTGCTCTCCTCGACGAGTCTCCAGATGGTCCCCACAGTCCTGAAGTAGAAGAACAGAGCGATTCCCATAAAGAGGTAGAACCCGATCATCATTGTTTCAGTGCCTCCGTTCCTTGCATATGATAAAGGCTCTTTACGCTCACAGCGGACAGCGGTGCGGAGGCATAGACAATGCCTAAACGGTAAGCCCGGTGTGGAAGCCGGTGGGTGTAGCCAGCCCCCATGCCATCGCAGGCGTATTGTGCGCAAACCCGAAGCGGCCGTCGGGGCCTAACAGGATGATGCCGCCGTGACCGCCGAGGCGATTGTAGAGATATTCGATGGCCTCCCGCGCTGCCAGCTCAGGGGCTGTGCCCGAGGCGACGCGGTCGGTGGCCCACTTGCCGAGGACCAGCTTCATGATGGGTTCGCCCCAGCCGGTGAGCGACACGGCGGCGGAGAGATTGTCGGCGTAGCAGCCGCAGCCGATAAGAGACGAGTCGCCAACGCGGCCGGGGGTTTTGTTGAGCGTGCCTCCAGTGGAGGTGGCAGCGGCCAGGTTGCCGCGGAAGTCGAGGGCAACTGCGCCTACGGTGTCATGAGATGGGAATGAATCGGGGCCGGGCGGAAGGGCTGTCTCCGGGCTCTTGTCGTCATGAAGAGTGTGGCCGGAGAAGGTGTCGTCGGCGAAGCCGGCAGCCTCGCGGGCCTTGGCCTGGGCAAGGCGCTCGCGCTCGCGGTCGAGAACCAGCTCGGAGTTGTCGATGAGGGTCATGCCGTGGGAGTGGGCAAAGTTCTCGGCGCCGGGACCTACCAGGTAAATGTGCGGGCTCTTTTCGAGGATGAGCCGGGCTGCCTGGATGGGGTTGCGGAGGCGCTCGACGCAGGCCACGCCGCCAGCCTTCATGCGGCCGCCGTCCATGAGGAGGGCGTCGAGCTGGACGCGCCCGTCTGAAGTTAGAAAGCTTCCGCGGCCGGCATCGAAGGTGGAGTCGTCTTCGAGGACAGTAACCGCTGCTTCGACGGCATCTACAGCGGATCCGCCGAGAGAGAGAACAGCATAGCCGGTTTCAAGCGCGTTGCGGACACCGGCCTCGTGGGCCTCTGCCGCGCCGGGCGGAATGGCCCATGCGCCGCCGTGAACGAGTAGGGTGGGTACGTGGCTGGCCGGGATCGTCACCGGAATATGGTAGAGCATTTCTCCGGGGAGCGGCGAATCCTGCTCTCAGTCCATCATCAGGTTCATACCGGTTGCTGGGCGTACTCCTCTTCTTCTTCCAAGCCATAGCGGCGGAGCAGGTTGGGCAGGCTTTGCGAGAAAGCCGACCGTGGCATCACCGTATCGCACCCGGCCTCGATGGCCTTGGCCTTCAGTTCGCCCTGCAAGTGGTTGAGAAAGCCGATAATCGACGTCGCTTTCTTCAGCTTCGTTTTGAACTTGGGGATCAACGACATGGGCTTGGCGTTCAGATTGTTCAGGTCAAAGACCAGCAGCTTGGGCCGTTCGGCCTCCGGCAGGTCGGTCAGCTTGGCCACCGACTCCTTGTCGCCCTTGACAAACTCCACTTTCACGCCGAGTTTGCGCGCCGTTTCCTGGATCTTGGCCAGGAAAAACAGATCCTCGATGAAGCAGAAGATGCGCGTGGGCGCATCCTGGCGGACCACGGCTGCGGGTTGCGGCTCGTAGGCGTCCTGATAGTATCCGTTATGGCCGTTGTTGGGGAGCTGGATGGTCGAAGGCGGGCCGTCGGCTATGTTGCCGTTTACGATGCGGTAGCTGTGGTCCATGGGGCCAACAAATTCCCTGGGCCCCTTCTGCCTGCCCGTCTTGCGCTTGGCCTGCGGCCCGGCAATGCTGTTGCCCGGCTGCCCTGGCGGCGCTGAACCCTTCTGGAAGAACTTCTTCTTCCGCCCCTGATTCTGGCGCCCGCCCGGCTGCGCACTCTGTTTTCCGCCCTGATGCGCCGAAGCGGGCCTTGGCTTCGCGGGTTGCGGCTGTGCCTGAGGCTGCGGCAGCGCCTGAGGCTGCGGCTGCGCCGAGGGAGCCGGCGCCTGAACCTGAGGCTGTTGCGCCTGGGGCGCGCTTGCCTGGCTGCTCTTGTTCTTGCGGCGGCGCCGGCGGCGCCGATGCCCCTGCGACTGCCCCTGGCCGTTGGCCGGGACCGGCCCCAATTCAGTTTGGGGCTGCGTCAGTTCTGTCGTCATTCGTAGACTTCCTGGTGCATTGCGATTTGGTGTTTCGCGGTCTGCTGCATTGCGTCTCTTGCTTCAGCCTTTTCCTGACGGGCGCTGAACTCCCCTTGCCCGCCGCCGCACTTTCTGAACGGGGAAAACAACAATAAGCGGCGAGAATCATCACAGAAGATCGTGCATGTTGCCACGGAAACCCACTCCGCGCGCAATCGGCTGTGATTCCCAGGCGCCCTTTGCATCTTCACCGATTCCGGCCGTCTCCGGCGTTCCCCTAAGAGCCTTCGCTCCACGCTTGCGGCGCCGGTTCAGCCTTTCTTCGGCCCATGACTATCTCTGCGGATCTCGGTGAGAATGCTTTTTGCCGCCACGCGCACAAGAGCCCGACATACAGCTTCATCCTATTGTCAGGAACGTGACGGTGCGGCTGACGCCTTACTCAGGTGATGCCCTTCCTATGGGAACCTTCGCTGCCTGCAACCTGCAATGAAATGAGCTTCCTCTGCGAAGATCCCTTGCTCCGCGGCGAGCTTGCTCTGCCCCTTTCGGGTGGCTCGCGTCAGCCGCTTGATAGGCAAGTTTGATATTACAGCGATCTGGCGCGGCTGGCAAGTGAACTTTGCAGCTCCGGTCTCCCGCCCTGCCCGCCGGCGCATCGAGGCGGCTCTCCAGAACCCTCCTAACGCAAGAGAGCGCCACTCAGTACGGAGTGGCGCCCTCTCTGTCCCGTGCTGGTCACTGGCCTCCCGAGTGATCTGCGGCCGGTGGTATCTTCCACCGCGCCTGCTTTAGACTTGCCCGGTCTGTCTCTCCCCTTTTGAGGGCCGCTTCGTTGGCGTTTTATCTTGCCGGGTGTCTTTTCTTCTATGGGCTGGCCGGATTGACTCCAGCAGCCGGCACATCACTGGCGTTTCTTTAGTTGCAATCGTTGTACCATTCTGGTAACTGTTTTCTTTCAATCTCTTGCGCATCTCATGGCGCGGGAAATTTTTCGATTCTGGAAGTTCTTTTTGGGATATTCTCCAAAATACCATAGGAGTGCATCCTACCGCTGGCACTGCGGACAGTAATGCGTACCCCTCCCACCCAGCACCATCCGCCGGATCGGCGTCTGACAGTGACGGCAGGGGAGGCCCGTGCGCAGGTAAACGCAGTGTTCCAATTGGAAGAAGCCCCGCATCCCATCAGCGTCCACGTAGTCAGAAACCGAAGAGCCGCCCAGCCGGATGGCGTCGCCGAGAACCTCGCGCAAGGCCAGCCGCAGCCTCTCCAGTTCCGCCCCGGTCAGCCGCCCAGCCAGCCGGCGCGGCCGAATGCCGGCGCGAAACAGGCTCTCGTCCGCGTAGATATTGCCCACGCCGGAGAGCAGCTTCTGGTTGAGCAGAGCCGTCTTGATGGCCAGGCGCCGACTGCGGAAGATCCTGACAAACTCTTCGGAGGTCACCGCCAGCGGGTCATCGCCCGCCGCGCGGAAACCTGCGCCCCGGCTCAGATCCCGGAACTCCAGCCGGCCGAAGCGACGCGGGTCCACAAAGCGCAGCTCCAGGCCGCTGGCCAGGCGCAGCCGCGCGTGGGTGTGGGAGGCAGGCGGCGCATCGGGGGTGGTGACCAGCAATCTGCCGGTCATGCCAAGATGGACGATCCATTGGGCGGCAGGCGTTTCCTCAGGCTTACCAATAGTTGGCTTGCCGTGCGCCGCCTGGTTTGTCTCCGGAGACCCGAGTTCGCAGACGATGTGCTTTCCGGTGCGATGAACGGCCAGGATCCTGCGCCCTTCCAGCCCCCGGGCCTGGCGAGCCGGCGGCGTCTTGAAGGGCTCGCGATGTCCGCCGAACCACACTTCGACGATGCGGTCGCCGCGCAGACGCTCATGGACGCCAAGGGCAATCGTCTCGACCTCAGGCAACTCGGGCATGGGTCCATTGTAAGAGAAGGTGTCGAGCGGCCCCGGAGATTGCTTTCCGCCGCCGGCTACTTCGGCTGGCCGGGCTCGCGAATCCGGCTGGCCTCAAAGCTCACAATCTTCCACTTGCCCTGCGCATCCCGCACGTAGACGCGGGTGTAGCGATAGCTCCCGGAGATGTCTTCTCCGGCGATGGTGGCGCTCACCTCGGCCCTGGAGATTACCTGCGCGATTGTCCCGTAGAAGCGCACCTTGCGTTCGGTGATTTCAATGGAAGTAAAGTGAATTGCGCCAGAGCGGAGGCTGGCCAAAGACTGCTCCTTGGATTGCAGTGTGCCGTTGGGAGTGATGGCCATGTAGTCGTCGGCCAGCAGGGCGTCCATGACGGCCGTGTTTCCCTTCAATACCGCATTCCGCCAGACGTCTTCCAACTGGTCGATCTCATGGCGGCTCTCGTGCTTCTGCCCCCTGGGCATCGTGGCATGTTGCTGTGCCGCGAGGGGCGTCAGCGCGAGAACCGCGGCAAATGGAAGAAAGACCAGGGCGTGCATGATCCGGCGGCGGACGAGCTTGGAAAGGGTGATCCTGGCAGCGGGCATAATCGTTACGGATGGTAGCCCCGCAAGGCCGCGAAGGTCAATCAATTTTACGATCATGCCCATGGCCGCTCCATCAATCTTCCGTGAACGGCGCCACTGCTGGCCGTCCCCGGACTCCCGCCGGTTAGACCTGGGCGAGAGATCAAACGAGAGCAATCAGGTTCTCCACGCTCCGCTCCCGCATCTTCTGGTAGAGGCCGCCCACCGCGTGGATCTTGAAGTGCTCCGACTCGCGGTGCTCGGCCTGCGCCTTCGCGTCGCGGTACTGCTCATAGATGAGCACCGTGTCGGGATCGTCCTCCAGGTGGTGGGGAATATAGCTGACGCAACCCGGCTCCTGGCGCGAGGCGAGGGTGAGCAGGCGCAGAGATTCGGCAACTTCGTCGCGATCTTCCGGAGCGAACTTCAGGCGAACTGCAAAGCTGATCATAGGGAAATTGTATCGTGAAGCTCTTGCCGCAGTCTGGAAGAGCGGCTCCGCCGGGAAGAGAGGTTTTCTTGGCGGGATGGAGCTTAGCAATGCGGCAATGGTGGTAGGGCTATGTTTGCGTCATAACCATGAAAATGATCTGCGCAATCATTGTAATGAACGCTGCTTGAGTTTCCCTCAAAATTGTTGGGTTCCGGGTGCCCCAGGTCCAGTTTTTGGGACCTGCGATTGCACAAGCCTCACGCAACCAGCTCTTCTGATACCTGTTCCCTGTACTTACGCCTCCCAGGGATTCACCAGCGACGGCGCGATCTCCTCGAAGTGCTTGACGTTCCGCGTGGCGAGTTTTGCGTGCGAGGCGAGCACGATTCCGGCGATCATGGTGTCTCGCGTGTCAACGGGGTGGCCTATCTTCTTCCGCAGCGCGTTCAGGTCCGCCGCCCGACGGGCAGCTGCCTCATCGAAGCTAGCAATTCGTCCTTGAACCACTTCGGACAGCCAGCGCTCAAACAAGTCTAATAGAGCGGACCGCTTCTTCCCCTCCGGCATCGATTGCAAGCCGTAGCGAATCTCGAAGATATTGACTGAGGAGGTCCAAATTGAGGTGTCCGGATGCCGGTCCAGCCAGCTGAGAACTTGGATATCCGGCCGGGGCAGCATGATCTCCGAAATCACGTTCGTATCGAGGATAATCATGATTCGAAGTCAGGTATTTGCAGGCGTATGTCGTGCAATTCGGCAATCGGCTCATCCAGAAAAATGCCCTGCCCACTAAAGAGAGCAGCGGAAGCCGTGCCAAAACCAACCGGCTGCGCCTTATCTTCCCGCAGCGCATTGCGGAGAATATCGCGCGCTTCGGCTTCCATGCTGTGGCCGTGGCGCTTGGCGCGGCGCTGCAAGCGCGTTTTGAGCGAATCATCAAAGTTGCGAACCAAAAGCTGCGCCATTTTTGCCTCCAAGACACCATTGCTATCATGATAGCAAAACGAACAGGAGTCAAGCCCCATCAATTCCGAGATCACGTTGGTATCCAGGACGATCATGATTCGAAGTCCGGAATCTCCATGTTGAAGTCGTGAATCTCAGCGATTTCTTCTCCCTCTTTGAGTCCGATGCCGCGGAACATATTGGCCATCTCGGTCCCAAGGCCGCCACTCGGCTTCTCGCGCTCCCGCAGTGCGTTGCGGAGAATATCACGAGCCTCCGCTTCCATGCTGTGGCCGTGGCGCTTGGCGCGGCGCTGCAAGCGCGTCTTGAGACTGTCTTCCAGATTGCGAACCAAAAGCTGAGCTATTGTTGCCTCCAGGTCTCTATTTGCTATCATGATAGCAAATAGAGATGCGATCAGCAAACGGCCGGTGGCTCACCCTTAAAGTAACCACAAAAGTTATGCGTGAAGGCTCTCCAGCGCCGCCGCAAACTCCGGCAGCAGCATCGTCTGCTCCCGATCCGGGCCAGTCGAGACCATTCCGATCTTCGCTCCGCTCTCCCGTTCCTGAAAGCGCAGATAATCCCGGGCGGCCTGGGGCAGTTTGTCGAATTCCGTAATTCCCTCGGTCGAGGCGCGCCAGCCCTTCAGCGTGGTATAGACCGGTCTGATCCGCTCCAACCCATGCACATCGGCGGGAATCTCGTCGCCCACCTTCCCATCGATCTCGTATCCGACGCAGACGGGAATCTCCTCCATCTCGTCCAGAACGTCGAGCTTGGTGATCACCAGCCACTCGGCGCCGTTGACTTGATTGGAGTAGCGCAGCAGGGGAATGTCGAGCCAGCCGCAGCGGCGTGGCCGCCCGGTCACAGCGCCATACTCGTTGCCGCGGGCCCGCAGGTGATCGCCCACCGCTTCGTGAATCTCGGTCGGAAAGGGGCCTTCGCCGACGCGCGTCACATAGGCTTTGGTCACCGAGATCACCGTGCCGATGGCCGTCGGACCCACGCCGGTTCCCGTGGAAGCTCCGCCCGCTGTCGCCGACGACGATGTCACAAACGGGTAGGTCCCGTGGTCGATATCCAGCATCGTCCCCTGCGCGCCCTCGAACATCACGCTGCCGCCCTCGGCCAGGATCTTGTTCAGCAGCCGCCCGGTATCGGTAACAAACGGCCGCACCTGCTCGGCTGCGGCGGCGTACTCGTCGTACATCTGCGTGGGGTCCAGAGGATCGGTCCCAAAGAGCGCATGGGCGATGGCATTCTTCTCCGCGCAGGCCTCCTCGATGTGGGTCTTCAGCAGGTCCGGCCTTAAAAGGTCCACAATGCGCAGCCCGCTGCGCGCCATCTTGTCCTCGTAGGCCGGCCCAATGCCGCGGCTGGTGGTGCCGATCTTCTTCCGCCCCGGCGCGCTCTCGGCGGCCAGCTCGATCATCCGGTGGTAGGGCAGAATCACCTGCGCCCGGTTGGAGACAAAAAGCCGCTCGTCCACGGCCACGCCCAGGGCCCGCAGCTTGGCTACTTCCTTCAAAAAGGCAATCGGGTCCAGCACCACGCCGTTGCCGATGATTCCCCGGCAACCCGGCCGCAACACGCCGCAAGGAATCAGTTGCAGCACAAACCGCTGCCCGCCGATGATGACCGTGTGGCCGGCGTTGTGTCCGCCGGCATAGCGCGCCACGGCGGTAAACCGCTCGCTCAGCACGTCCACGATCTTCCCCTTGCCCTCGTCGCCCCATTGGGCGCCCAGCACTACCGCCGTCTTTGCTCGCATGTCGGTCCGTTCCTTGAAGCCAGTCTTTTGGGCCTGTTTCCTGAGAGTCACACCACAGCCCCGGCCGCCTCTTTTGGGGACGCGCAGGAATCCCGGGCTGCAAAGCGAAGGCGCAGACCCCGCCGGCCCGCACCATCTTTGATGATAAACCCTGCGTGCATCATCGCCCTTTTCGGAAGAAAACGGCAGATCTGGGAAATATCGAAGGTTCCCGCCACAACTAACGCCGGCAAACCGGGTCTAAACCAGACAGCCGCTTCTTGGCCGCGCGCCGGAGAACCAGTCTGACCGGAATGCCCGCCGCGGCGGAAGCAGTCCATAAGTTTCGCCTCGGGGCGACCCTATGGGTACCACTGAGAAGGAACATGAGATCCCAATTCTGTCTTTGCGGGTCGCGTCTGGTTGCTCTCGCGACTGTCCTGATGGTCCTGCCTCTGGCGCGCGCTCCGCTCTTCGCGCAAAGCCAATACGGCCAATACCCCCAACCACAACCCTATGCCCAACAGTCTTATGCCGCCCAAAACCAGCGACCCTCAAGCCAGGCATACGCTCAGAGCTATCTGCCGCAGGACGATGGGCAGCCCCAACCTCAAGGGCTGCCGCTCACAGCGGAGCAGCTTGAGCAGTTACTTGCCCCCATCGCCCTCTATCCTGACACGCTCGTAGCGGAGACCCTGGCCGCGGCCACCTATCCCGCCCAGGTGGTGGGCGCCGACCATTGGCTGCGGGCTCAGGGCTATGCTTCTCCCGATCAGATTGCCGCCGGAGCCGACGCCCAGGCCTGGGATCCCAGCGTGAAGGCGCTCACGGCGTTTCCGCAGGTGCTGGCCCAGATGGACCGCAGCCTCCAGTGGACCACCGACCTGGGGAACGCTTACTACAACCAGCCTCAGGACGTGCTCCAGACTGTGCAGGTCCTGCGCCAGCGCGCGCGAGCCGCCGGAACCCTTCAAAACACCCCGCAGGAAGCCCTGAGCTACAACCAGGGCTACATCCAGTTGGCCCCGGTCAACCCGCAGGTAGTCTACGTGCCGGCCTACAACCCCTGGGATGTCTATGGTCAGCCGGTGACACCCGATCGGAATTTTTCGCTGCTTGGCTCCCTGGCGTCGCTTGCAGGCTCATCGCCGGTAAAGTACGGCCTCGGGATCGCCATGTCGGCCTTCAACCACACCCCTTTTGGCTGGGCAACCTGGGCTCTGAACTGGCTCACCCAATCTGTTCTCTTCAATCAGTCGAACTACCAGTCGAACAGCACCTCAGTGGCCCATTGGGCCTACCCGTCGAGCGGCGGGTACCGGCAGGCGGCGATGCCCCGCCAGCCGGGGGCTAACAACTGGCCCTACGCAGCCAACCGTCCCGATGAACGATTCCACCGCGAGTACCCCGCGCAGCCGGGCAACTACTCTCACCCCGCATTCCAGGCCTACAACCGCTTCCAGCCTTCAAGCGCCATGACAGCCAGGCAGCAAGCCGAGGCTCGTTCCGGCTACGGTTCCGGCTTCTACGGCGGGTCTCCACAGGTCTATTCACGCCGCCCGGCTACCGCCTATCCCGGTCCGCAGTCAACCTGGCGTGCGCCGACGCAGCGGCAGAATTTCGCCCAGCGCCCCTATTCCGGCGACAAATTCTACTCGGCCTCGGCCGGCCGCGGCTTCGGGGAGTCCTCAGCCAAACCAGCCCACACCGGCGGCTTCCATCTCTTGGGTGGCGGCCACAATGCTGAGAAATCCTTCCACGGCGGCCACGCTCCCAAGAACTACAGCAGCGGCAAGAGTTTCAGTAAAGGCCATTCAGGCGGTGGCCACTCAGGCGGTCACCACGGCGGCAGACATCGCCACTAAGACGTAGTCCGCCTCCCCAGCCGCCAGCGCGGCCGAGGCCTACCGGCTGGCGCAGATGCGGCTGAAGGCGATGGGCGCGGACGGAGGCGCGGCGGGCAAGTAGCAATACACAAGAGAGGAAGCACCCAAAAGCTTGCCTCTTGATCCGCGCCGGAGATCGGGGGATCCTGCGGTTTATGCCCTGGGGGAACGGGCCGCCGGTGCTTTGAAGGCCGCCGCGGCTTCGGCGTCGAGTGCGTTGCGAACCGATTCGGTCAGCCGCGGCTTCTTCATCTCGCTCTTGAGGCTGGCGACAATCTCGCTTTCCATCCCCATGCCGCTCTTCTTCTTCATGGTCAACCCTCTCTCTAAGCAATAAATCAGTTACTTGCCGAACCTATTCCTGGCATCTGTCCCAGCCTCAGCGCAACCCGCACCTCCAGCCGCGCGCCGGAATTGCGGACGTTGCCCGAGACAATTGAGAGGGCCTCTCCAACGGGAGCGTGTTGCAGGGCCAGCAGATCGAGGCTTTCGCTGATTCTGCCGAGTTTCCGGGCTTCTTGCGGAATTTCTTTGACGGGCATGGTCTACACAGCTTTCCGACAGCTCTCGAGGAAGCTGGATCGGCCTTTGTTGCTGCCGTCTCACACCTTCACAGAAAATCATTCTCGGCGCGCTCAAGGTAAATGTCTGTTCAGATTGGACCACCGCTACCCGGCGCCCGAGTCTTTCTTGACCCTCAATCGGCCGCCGCGTTTGCCCTTTCCCGGCCCACGGCTTCCCCAGCCAGAATCAGCAGAATCCCGGCGATCCAGAGGAAATGGCCCTCCAGCGGAACCAGCGAATGGAGGTGAAAAAAGACCCAGGTCCCGGCCATGAAGGCAAGGATCATCACGGCCAGGATGCGGCGCGGCCAGCGAAGCCTTGGAAAGAGCAGAAGAAGAATATAGAGCAGTAAAAGCGGATTGATCCAGCCGCTGAGGACAGCCAGGAAATCCTTCGAGTGCCAGACATCCGGATTGATCGTGTTCACCAGGGTGATCCATGCGCATCGCGAGCCCTGAAACACGGTCGGCGGGTCGCCTCCGGGGGTAGCAGCCTCCCTGACGGCGGACAGGAAGAACGCCCAGACATAGACGCAAAACCCGATCAGCCGGGCGATCAAAACTGTACGGCGCACCGTTGCGCTTTGTGTGCTTGGCGACATCAGAGCCTCCTGAATCCGGTTCGCGGGGAACCGCTGCGGACCGTGCAAATCCGGAACAAACCATCATAGCCCATGCGAACCGGGTGTTGTGCCGCCGGCCAGCACCGCGTCCGCTATGCGCGCCGCCTCGGCAGCCGGACGCACGGCATGAACGCGCACGATGGATGCGCCATGCAGAATGGCCGCCACCAGCGCCGCCAGGCTGGCCACCTCGCGAGCGTCGACCGGCGCATCGGCTCCGGCCCCGTCGCTCCCTGTGCGGAGCGGAGCCAGCGTCCGGCCCAGAAACGATTTCCGGCTGACTCCGGCCAGCAGTGGCCGGCCCAGCGAGAGCAGCTCCTCTTGCCGCGCCAGCAGGGCATAGTTCTCCTCAAATCTCTTGCCGAATCCGTAGCCGGGATCGAGGACGATTGCTTCGGGCGGAATTCCTGCCGCTGAAGCGGTTTGCAGACTCCTTGCCAATCCCGCCCGCACCATGGCCAGCAGTTCATCCGCCTCCAGCGGCGGTTGCGCGCGCCATTCTTCGGGACGCCCCCGCGTATGCATCAGAATCACGCCGCAGCGAGCCTTCGCGCAGGCGGAGGCCATCTCCGCATCCCAGAGAAATCCGCTCACGTCGTTGACGATCTCCGCGCCTGCCTTGAGAGCCGCCCGCGCCGTCGCCGCCTTGTAAGTGTCTACCGAGACCACTGCGTGGGGCCGCTCCCCGCGGATTCCTTCCAGCACGGGCAACAGCCGCGCCTGCTCTTCATCCGCACTGACAGCGGGAGCCTGCGTGGAGCCAGCAGCGCTGCCCGCCCTCGATCCCGGCCGCGTGCTCTCCGCGCCCAGATCGAGAAGATCGGCCCCCTCGTCCAGCAACGCGAGCGCATGCGCCACGGCGGCTTCCGGAGCAAGAAAAGCGCCGCCATCGCTAAACGAATCCGGGGTGATGTTGACGACGCCCATCACCAGCGTGCGCCGGCCCAACTCCAGCGTGCGGGTGCGGAGACGCCAGGAAGCGATCTTTCGATTGAAATTGGTCACGTCTCTTTGCCTGCCCTCGAAAAGTTGGGTAATGTGCTCACTGGCGGAACGCTCGCTTTTGAAGATGACCTTCCCTCTCGATGGTACCGCGCTGCCTCTTTGCTTCCTGCTAAACTCCGTCCATGACGCTGTTTCGTCAATTCCCATCGCTTCTGCTGGCTCTTGTCTTTGTTTCTTCCACCGGACTAGCTGCCCAGGCTCCGGCGAGACACACCGCCAAGGCCGCAGCGCGTCCTGCGCCCCATGCCGCGGCCAAAGGTCCGCTGGCCGACCGCATCAACGCCATTCTGGCTGAGCCGGCGCTGAGCCATGCCCAGTTCGGGATCAGCGTGACGACCCTCGACGGCCAGCCGCTTTATGGCGTGAATGAGGGCCGGCTCTTTACCCCGGCCTCGAATGCCAAGCTCGTTACCACGGCCGCCGCCTTTGGCCTGTTGCCGGTGGATACCCTGACCTGGACGACCCGCGTGGTGGCCGGCGGCGAGATTGACGGCGCCGGTGTGCTGCACGGCGACCTGATCCTGCTGGGCGCGGGCGATCCCACGCTGAGCGTCCGCCATTACCCCTACCGCGGGCCCGAAGCTGCCGCGAGTCAGGCAACGGCGAGTTCCGCCGCCGCGCCCGCCGAGGCCGAGAAGCCGCCCCGCGCCATGGACCTGCTGAATCTGCTGGCCGAGCAGGTGGAGCAGGCCGGAGTGCGCACGGTGGAGGGAAGCGTGATAGGCGATGACAGCTTCTATCTCGACGAACCCTATGCAACCTCCTGGGCATGGGACGACCTGCAATGGAGCTACGGCGCCGCGGTCTCCGCGCTCAGCTTCAACGAAAACGCGGTGGAGCTGACGGTAACCCCCGACCCGGAGAGTCCATCGGCAACCGTGGCGGAATGGACCCCGGATCTGGATTACTACACGCTGGACAACTCGATGACGCCCGCGCCGAATGGGGAGGGAGCTCATCCCGGCCTTGACCGCCGGCTGGGCAGCTTGCTGGTGCGCGCCTGGGGCACGGCGCCGGTTGAAGGCTTCCATGCCGGCCTGGCTGTCGACGATCCGGCGGAGTTCACCGCCGCGGCCTTCAAGGAGGCGCTCCGCAGCCACGGCATTACAGTGAACGGCAACACTGCCTCCCGCCATAAGTACTCGAACGGAACCGGCGATTTTGCCCTGGAGCGCGCCCAGCCGCTCAAGCTGACCCGCTCCAGCCTGTCCACGGTGGCTGCGCCGCTGGAGGGACACAAGGTACTGGCTGAGCGCGTCTCTGTGCCGGTGGCCCAGGACGTCACAGTCATCAACAAGGTCAGCCAGAATCTGCACGCCGAGCTGCTGCTGCGCCTGCTCGGCAAAGTCTACGGAACAGACGGAAGCCTTGCGCAGGGCACGCGCGTGGTGCGGCAGTTTCTTGTTGACGCCGGAGTGGACGATGGCGACTTCTTCTTCTACGATGGCTCGGGCGAGAGCCGGGATGACCGCATCGCTCCCCGCGCCTGTACGCAACTGCTGGCCTACGCCTCCCGCCAGCCCTGGGGCCCAGCGTGGCGCGAAACCCTGCCCGTGGCTGGAGTGGACGGCACCCTGGCCGGCCGATTCAGAAACTCGCCGCTCAAGGGCCGCCTGTGGGCCAAGACCGGCACTCTCAACGAAGTCAATGCCCTTTCCGGCTACCTGACTGCGGCCAGCGGCAAGACTCTGGCATTCTCCATCCTGGTCAATGGCCACCGGCCTGGCGGCGAAGCCGAAGTCAAGGCCATCGACCGCATCGCCGAGGCCATTGCCGCAGCCGAGTGACGCTGTATCATGGGAGCGAGATGCGTTTACCTTCTCTTGTTGGTTCCTGTCTTTTGCTGACTCCGGTGCTGGGCCTTGCCGGCGTGCTGGCCGTGGCTGTCGCCGGCTGCCGTTCGCTGCCACCCTCAAAACCCGCCGAGCTTTGGACGCCGGAAGAGGCGCGGGGAGCGCAGATCTACCAGGTGAAGTGCGCCCGCTGCCACTATCCCACCACCACCCAGGGACTGCACGGACCGGGGTTGCAGGCGCTGACAAAAATCAAAGCCATGCCCTCGGGCGCGCCGCCTACCGACGAGCGGCTGACGCAGGCCATTGTGGGCGGACGGCTGGAGATGCCCGCTACGCCTCTGACCGATAGCCAGCTCAGCGATCTGCTGGCCTACTTGCACACGCTATGAGCGACGACACCAGAAGCGAGGCACACAGCCCACCGGACGCCGGAGCGGAGACCGGCAACGCTGGTGACGCCCCGGCGCGGCTGGGGCGCTTGCGGACTCTCCTGTCGCTGCCGGGCCTGGTGGCGATAAGCCTCTACATGATGGTGCTGGCGGGAATGAACATTCTGGGTGTCGCGATGGGGCAGACGCCGGCGGTCTTTCTGGCCTTCTCGGCTCTCTTCATCGCGGCGAGCCTGGGGTTGCTGCTGCTGCTGCGCTGGGCCTGGGCTCTCACCCTGGCCGCCGTAGTTCTGCTGGTGGGGCTTTTCCTCTGGAAGTTCGCCGCCAGCCACGAATTCCCCTTTGCGATTCAAGGGCTCCTCAACCTGGTCTTCTTCCTTTACCTGGTGCGGACCGAGGTGCGCGAAAAGCTGCGGTAACGAGAATTACCAGAGCACCTTGCAGATGTTGGCTTGGCGGATTTTGCTATCGCGGGTGATCAATACGCAATCCATGACGATAGCGGTTGCGGTGATGATCCGGTCCATCGGGTCGCCATGGAAAGGGGCTGGTAATTCGGCAGCGCGCGTCGCAATAAGATCGCTGACGGGAATAACTTTGAACCTGCTCCTGATGCGATCCAGAAAGACATGGTCTGGAACTGTTGGCTGAATTCGCCCGCGACGAATCGAGTTGGCCACTTCATAAATTGTCATGGCGGAGATTGCAAAAATCTCCCTTGCTGATTCGGCCTCTCTGATGGCGGCTCTTGCCGACGCTGAAACCTGCTCAGGGGTGAGCGCGAGCCAAATCACTACATGAGTGTCGTACAAGATCACCGTTCGTTCCCTCGCTCAGCCCGTTCCCACCGCTCGTCAGCCATCGTCTCCCACTCTTCGTCGGTGAACTCGGAAGAAACGATGTCCCCATTGATGGTTCCCATCCCCCGCATAAACCCAAAGATCGACTCCGGGCTTTCCTTCTCCGCCGGTTCCTCGAAGGGCAGAATCCGCGCGAACGGCTTGCCCCGTTTTGTGACCAGGACGGGGCTACCCGTGGCATTCATCTCGGCCATCACCCCAAGGCACTTGGCCTTGAACTCGCCGATTGGCATTGTCTTCATTGGAACCCTCCTGACAGATTTAGTATACTCTTGACCATGGTCATCTGACTATGGTCATAAGACTGCTTGACTAAGACTCTCACTCCGGCAACCCGGAAAATCTCCGTTTATTGGCACAGGCTATTCAACTTGTCGAATGGCTCTGGCTTGACGGGTGGGTAGGCAAGGTGGCGTGAATTCATGAACAGGTCGAGGAAGCTGGCGCCGTTCTGGGATGCGAAGTCGGGATTCAGGGAATAGACGGGATCCTGCTCGACCTCCGGAAGCGAGGCAAATCGGAAGCCCTCCCTGCGCAGCATGTCCAACAACTCCGGCAGCATGAGAGTGGTAAAGGACATGGCGTGCAGCAGCATCACATGCGGTATCTCGCTGCTCCTCTCGCCATGAAAGACAATCTCCGACTCCTGGCGGCCGAATGCGGTGTATTCCGCCGCGCTCTCAAGATAACTCTGCCGAAGCCACGCAATGGCCGCGGTGTCGTGCTTTGCCAGGCAGCGCACGTAGGCGTCGTTCCATGCGTAGTCGCCAAAGCTGAGCGTGACCTCGGCCGCGCGGTAGCCATGGTCTTTGAGCCATGCGCGGACGGCGTTTCGCTTCTCCAGCGTCTCGCCCTCCGCCAGGTACGGATAGCGAAACCAGTGCCAGTCGCTCCCGCCGGCGTATTGGGCCAGCGCCGGCTCGCCGAGCGCGATCTCATGCTCGAAGGCCTCCACGGTGTTCTCCTTCAGCGACATGTGCGACCATGTGTGGTTGCCAAGCTTCATGCCCGCATCGACCCAGATGCGCAGGGCCTGCTGCGCATCGGGGTCGTTCTCCAGATGGACGGCGTTCACAAAACCATATGTGCCTTCCAGGTGGTTGGCCTTCAGTTCGGCTGCCAGCTCCGTGGCGATCCTGGCCCGGCTCTCTCCCGCGGGCAACACGCCGGCCGACGGCAGATCGTCAAAGGTAAGAGCCACCACGGGGTGCGGGTCAAGGGGCAAAGGCGCTGGCAAAGGCGCATCGCTGATTGCGCCGGTCCACATCTGCTCCGCGATCAGCCACGCGCCATCCTTTCCGCGGTGGTAAATCGTCATATAACTTCCACTCGAGTACTGCGCCTTTCCCGTCGCGCGAACCGTAAGCAACTCCTTGTAGCTCCCGGAGTCGTAACCCCGATCGCCCGAGACCTCAACCCGCTGAGAATTGAACGTCAGATCGCTGTCATACGTGCCCGTGACCGTCTCAAAGAGTTGGCGAATCGCTGCTGTCCCGTGCATGCGGTTTCCGCCTGGATCGAGAAAGTCGGCATCCGCTGCGTATTCGGCTGCCGACGCGTCAATCCGCTTGTCGTGGAGGTTGCGAGCCCAATCTTGCCGCAAGGGAGCAAAGACATCTCCGGCTTTGGATTGCTGAGCTTCCGTGGAAGAAGGATGCGAAGTCTGGGCTGCTGCTGCAACCGGTCCAAACGCGCCCACTCCAATCAAAACTCCCGCGATCAACAGCCCATGCCTCATAGAGCGCCTCCAGTAGACTTTACGGACAGTGTAGCAAGCGCCATCCTGCTTGCGATCTGAGCCGATCCGCTTGTGTTGCCGTTACAATAAGGCGTGATGGAACTCGTGCAAATCTCCCCCGTGCGCACGGCCCCGGCCCCCAAGCCGGAGTGGCTCAAGGCGCGCGCGCCGATGGGCGAGAACTTCCACTCGCTCAAACGGCTGGCCCGTTCGCTTGGGCTCAACACGGTCTGCGAGAGCGCCCACTGCCCCAATATCGGCGAGTGCTGGCACCACAAGACCGCGACCTTCATGATGCTGGGCAACCTCTGCACACGCCGCTGCGGCTTCTGCGCCGTGCCCAAGGGACGCCCTGAGCCTATCGACTTTGACGAGCCGCGCCGCGTGGCCGAGGCCGTGGGTCAGCTGGGCCTGGAGTACGCCGTCATTACCAGCGTCAACCGCGATGATGATCTCGTGGGTGGCGCGCGCGCCTTTGCCCTGGTCGTCGAAGAGATCCGCCGCCAGGCGCCCGGTTGCCGCGTCGAGGTGCTTATCCCTGATTTTCAAGGGAACAGGGAGGCCATCCGCACGGTCGTCGAGGCCCGGCCCGAGGTGCTCAACCACAACACCGAGTCGGTGCCCCGGCTCTACCGGGTGGTCCGCTCCGGCGCGCGCTATGAGCGCTCGATTGAGCTGTTGCGCTACGCCAAAGAGCTAAATCCCGCGGGGATTACCAAGTCCGGAGTGATGGTTGGCCTGGGCGAGGAAACCGCCGAACTGCTCGAAGTCTTCCGCGACCTGGCTGCTGTTGGTTGCGACATACTCACCATCGGCCAGTATCTGCGCCCCTCGCGCGACCATCTGCCAATGGCCCGGCTCTACACCCCGCGCGAGTTTGCCGAGTTGAAGACAGAGGCGCTGAAGATGGGCTTCCGCCACGTCGAATCCGGGCCGCTGGTGCGCTCCAGCTACCATGCCCACGAACAGGCGGCCTCCACCGGGCTGGCTCTGCTGGTATAGCGGCTATGAATTCTCAATAAGGTAATTCGTCGGAGTCAGGATGCGGACTCCCCTTTTTCTTTCTTGTTCGGCTCCCCTTTACCAGTAGCAATCAGGTTCCGCAAACTGCCGGTGATATAAAAGCCCCATGCGCTTGAGCATCCGTTGAAGCACTCCGATTCTGGAACCAGGCCCCGGTGAGTGAAGCGCACTTCTGTCTTATCAGCCTTTCCAGAGATGTCAAAAACAACCTCTGTGCCATTCCACTCGGTCTTATCTTTAATAAAATTCAGGTAGCTGTCCAAGACAAGCCAGACGACTTTCTTGCCAGGAATTAGTTCTGTTATCTTTTGTTTGGAATAATGGATGTCTTTGTAACGATAGGTAGATTCATCGCCGACCTTGTCGGTGCTGCCTTCAATCTCTCCTGACCACCAACCACGCACATCATTGATGGCAGCGAAGGCTTCATCCGGAGTTTGGTCTACCAAAATGGTAGCGGTGAGATTCTGGTC
>Ga0302320_10000573_pt1 | contig 87652 bp, 82 predicted proteins | sample Bog_T0_3_FD_202130 | JGI IMG/M metagenome (GOLD analysis project Ga0302320, IMG submission 202130) | Peat permafrost microbial communities from Stordalen Mire near Abisko, Sweden - Bog_T0_3 | ecosystem: Environmental > Terrestrial > Soil > Wetlands > Peat | place: Sweden: Abisko, Stordalen Mire...
TGGAATTTTAAGTGTGGGCGGCGGCGCCAGCCTCGGGCGGGAGGGCCCCAGCGTGCAAATTGCGGGAACGCTGGCCTCGAACTTGGCGGGGCTGGCAGGAGAAGCCAAACAGAATCGGCGAACTGCAGCCGCGGCAGGCGCGGCGGCGGGCCTGGCGGCGGCCTTCAATGCGCCGCTGGCAGCGACGACCTTTGTGTTGGAGGAGATCATCGGGGATTTAAACAGCCGGTTGCTGGGGTCCGTGCTCCTCGCGTCGGTGCTGGGGGCGCTGGTGGTCCACGGCATCATTGGCCAGCAACCTTCCTTCCGGCTGGCAGTAGTGCAGGCGCCGACCTGGCTGGGATATTTGTTCACTCCGGTGGTGGCCGCGCTGGCGGCCGTGGTCGGGGTTTATTTTCAAAGGCTGTCGCTGGATTTGCGACTGCGGATGAAGGGATATGAAAACATCCCCCGCTGGTTGGTGCCGCTAATCGGTGGATTGATTACCTGGGTTCTGGGGCTAAGTGTTTATTTGCACTCCGGCCACCTGGGCGTTTTCAGTCTGGGATACGACGATTTATCGAGCGCACTGGCGGGTGACGTCGGCTGGCAGCTGGCCGCACTGCTGCTGGTGGCTAAATTTGTGGCGACGATCAGTTGCTACGGCTTCGGCGGTTGTGGCGGCATTTTTTCACCGACACTGTTTTTTGGAGCAATGGTGGGCGTGGTCATCGCGAGCCTGCTGAATCAGGAATTTGCGGTCAGCCGGGGAGACAGTGTCACCCTGGCCGTGGTGGGAATGAGCGCCTGCCTGGGAGCGGTGGTCTGGGCGCCAGTCACCGGCATTTTGATCGTTTTTGAAATGACCCAGAAGTTCGCCCTGGTGCCGGCCTTGATGCTGGGAGCGCTGGTGAGCCAGACCATCGCTCGCCGCATGAATCTGCATAATTTCTACGACGCGCTGTTGCACCAGGACGGGCATCGCATCGAACACGTGCGCCCGCCGCGCGATTTACAGAGCTGGGAACAATTATCCGTTTCCGCGATTGCAAATTTTCAACCGGTGATCCTCAGCAGCCTTTCGGGGAAAGAGCTGCGGACAGCACTGGCAGCGCACCCTTACCGACAGTTTCCAGTGGTGCGAGATGCCAAACTTCAAGGAATGCTCCTGCGGGAAGAGGCCGAGCAAGCCTTGGGTGAAAATCGGGAAGTAAGACTAAAACCCGCAACCGTCTGCCTCCGTGACGAGAACATCGGCAGGTTGCAACTGTTACTCATTGAATCGGACACCCAATTTGTGGTGGTGCTGGATCAACCCGGCGGTCAGGTCGTGGGATTGGTGACCTTGCACGATTTGTTGCGTGCCCAAACCGCGATGACGCAGCGATCAAAGGAAGAAATTTAAGCCCTAAATAGCGTCCCCGCTGCGATCAAATCTTTTTGGGGAAATGTTGGGCCAGTAATTCACCGGCTTTTTGGACTCCGTGGGCGATGCCGGCAGAGAAATCACCCTGCCGGAAATAACCGCTCATTGCCTCCGCCAGGCTGCGCCAGAATTCATCACCGCAAAGGGCATGAACGGCTTGGTCACCGACCACGGCAAATTTGCGAGCCCGCGGCGCCACAAAAATCAGCACGCCATTACGCTCCGGCGATTTATCCATCCCCAGCCGGACAAATTCCTTCTGCGCCGTGGCCACCGGGTCCTCGACATGTTTGGAACTGATCAGCAAGCGGATCTGACCGGAGGTTTTGCCCTCGGCCTCGTGGATCGCCGCCACGATCTTCTGGTGGTGCAGATCCTTTGAAAAAGTTCGCGCGTGCATAAGTGCTCGATTTACCAGCTTCCGCCCGCACCACCGCCACCACTACTCCCGCCGCCGCCCGAAAATCCCCCGCCACCGCCGCCGCCGGAAAATCCGCCGCCGCCGCCCCACCCTCCACCGCCCCAACCCCCGCCCCACCCTCCGCCGCCCCAACTGCCATAACGCCGACCGCCACTACCATAGACAATATTCTGGCGCGCTTGGGCAAAGCGGGCGGCAATGATGACCACCACGATGATGATGATAAAAATCAGGGTCAAATCCGGATGATTGCCGCCGTTATTATCCGCGACTGTTTGGCCATTGCCTTGATATTCACCTTTGGTGGCAGCAAGTATGGCTTGAACTCCCGCAGTTAATCCGCCGTCGAAGTCTCCGGCTTTGAAACGCGGAGTGATCTGTTCATCGATGATACGCTTGCAGAGTGCGTCGGGCAGAACCCCTTCCAATCCGTAACCCACCTGCAGAAACATGCGGTGGTTCTGAACAAAGACGAAGAGGACGGCTCCATTATTCTTGTCCTTTTGACCCACCTTCCAGGAACGAAAAACGCGCACGGCATAGTCATCCACCGAAGAATCCGACTGCATGGTGGGAAATACCGCTACGACAATTTGTTCGGAGGTCTGGCGCTCAAAATCTTCGAGGGTCTGGTTGAGTTGTGAGGCGGTGCCGGCCGGGACGACATGGGCGTAGTCATTGAAGTAGGCCGTTGGCGGCGGCGGAATGACTTCATCGGCCAGCAGCCGGAAGCCAGTCAGCAGGCAGTGGACCAGCAGCAGGCAGAAGATGGCGCAGAGTCGACGCACAGGATCAAGGATTGGTCGCCGCGGGCTGGCCAAAATTGAATTGCACCTTGGGCGCGTTCTCGGCGCCCGGGGCAGCGGCGAAATAGGGTTTCTCGTGGAAATTAAAAATGCCGGCGTAAAAAACGGCCGGGAAGGACTTGATGGCGGTATCGTAATTCTGGACGGCCGTGTTGAAGTCGCGGCGCTCGACGCTGATCCGGTTCTCGGTGCCTTCCAATTGCGCCTGGAGTTCGCGGAAATTCTCGGTGGCGGTCAGATCGGGATAGCGCTCCACCACAACCATCAGACGGGACAGAGCGGAAGATAGCTGCCCCTGAGCCTGGTCAAACGCGGCGAGCTTGGCAGGATCATTGGGCGCGTTATTGGGATCAATTTTCACCTGACCAACAGAAGCGCGTGCCTGGGTGATTTCTGTCAGGGTGGATTTTTCAAAATTCGCCGCCCCGGAAACCGTGGCCACCAGATTGGGAATCAAGTCGGCACGGCGTTGATAGACATTCTGCACCTGCGCCCATTGGCTGTCGACTCCCTGTGAAAGTGAGACGAGATGATTGTAAGTGCCGGCGGTCGCCAGTCCGATGACGGCCAAAAACAAAAAGCCAAGCACCAACACGATTACGAGAATAATGATGACCTTTTTCATATAATTAGCAGCTGATCACAGAGTACGTCTGAACAGGAGGTACACCAATTATAAAATGCAGCCGAATCTGGAATACTCCTCCCAGCGGACGGGCGGCGGCGGCGGTTTTGCGGAATGATCCACGCTTGATTTTCGCCGGAGGCTGGCGCACTTTGAGATTCGCGAACTTAGTAAACATCAACCATATAAAAATATTATGCCATTTGAACTACCTCCCCTGCCCTACCCCAAAGAAGCGCTTGAACCGCACTTCGACGCATTGACCATGGAAATCCACCATGACCGCCATCACAAGGCATACGTGGATAATCTGAACAAGGCCATCGCCGGCAATGCCGCGCTGGAAGCCAAAACACTCGACCAGATCATCAAGGACTTAAGCGTGGTACCAGATGCAATCCGCGGCCCGGTGCGCAACAACGGCGGCGGCCACTGGAACCACTCCTTCTTCTGGAAGATTCTCGGCCCGAACGCCGGGGGCGCGCCCACCGGAAAATTGGCGGACGACATCAAGGCCACGTTTGGCAGCTTCGATGATTTCAAGGCCAAGTTTGAAGCCGGCGGCATCGGCCGTTTCGGCAGCGGCTGGGTCTGGCTCGTAAGCAACGGTGGCAAATTGGAAATCGTCTCCACGGCCAACCAGGATAATCCACTGATGGGCAAGGCGGTCGCTGGTACCGAAGGCACGCCGGTCATCGGTTGCGACGTCTGGGAACATGCCTATTACCTGAAGTATCAAAACAAGCGCGCTGATTATTTGAAAGCCTTCTGGAACGTCGTGAACTGGAACGCCGTCAAATATTAATCGCCGTTCTCCCGAATAAAAAACAAACGCGCCGGTTGTGAAACTGGCGCGTTTTGCTTTGCGCGAAATCAGAGCTAAGGCGCTTCAAAAAAGTGTGGCCACTGAGATGTTGAGAGTGAGGAATACGCTTGCCGTGCAAGCGTCTTTTCTGCGGTGGGGCGAGCGCCGGGAGCCCAGCTAACTTACTCATGTTTATCGAGTTGCTTTAGTCAGGGCTCGAGAGACTCTCGCCCCACCATCTTAAACGCTTGTACCCAGGGCGTTGCGCTGGGCTCATATATATTGGGCTTTCAGCCCATCCCCCGGGCGCACGAAAGCGGAAGGGATCGCGCAGGTTCGTTCTGATTCAGGAGACCAGTCACTTCCGGGGCTTAAAACGTCAGGCTTAAATTCCCCGCTTCTCGATAATCTTGTTGCCTTTGCCGAGCACGATGACGCGCGGCAGCCATTTCCTGGACGCCTTTTTGCCGAAAGCGGCAAAGCTCATGATGGTCAGCAGGTCACCCTTTTTGCCAAGGTGCGCCACGGCACCGTTCATCACGATTTCGCCCGAACCTTTTTTCCCCTTGATGACGTAGGTCTCCCAGCGGTTGCCATTGGCCATGTTGCCGCAGAGAATTCGTTCGTATTCCTGCAACCCGCATTTTTCCATCAGGTCCGCAGAAATGGTAAGGCTGCCCTCATAGTTGACATCCCCCCCGGTGACAGTGGCGCGGTGGATTTTGGATTTAAGTAAAAACACTTCCATGGTCATTTCAGTTTCAAAAAATTCGAGATAATGGTGCGACCGCTCTCCGTCAAAATACTCTCGGGATGAAACTGAACTCCCCAAATCGGTAGGGTTTTATGTTTTACGCCCATGATTTCTCCTTCTTCCGTCTCGGCGGTGATCTCCAGGATATCCGGAAGCGTGTCGCGTTTGATCACGAGCGAGTGGTAACGGGTGGCCGCGAATGGGTTGGGCATCCCCTCAAATAAATCCTTGCCGTTGTGCTTAATCAGTGAGGTTTTACCGTGCATCATCCGATAATTGACCACCACTTCTGCGCCGAAAGCATGGCCGATGCACTGATGCCCGAGACAAACGCCAAATACCGGGATATTTTCACGCGCGAAGGTCGGGATGACATCATTGGACAAGCCGGCCTCGCGGGGCGAACAAGGTCCCGGCGAAACCAGGATGCGTTCCGGTTTCAGGGCGCGAATTTCGTCGAGCGAAATCTCGTCATTCCGCCGCACCTGCAAATCCACCCCCAACTCCCCCAAATACTGGACGAGGTTGTAAGTGAACGAATCATAATTGTCCAAAACCAGAATCATGTTTGGAGTAAGAAAATACGTCAAAAGCATGAAAATGGAAGTGAAAATGGATTCCGAGGCGCTCAAGTTGATGCTTACGGATAAACGGGCGGCGCGGTGGAGATTCGCGATGCGGGTGACGTGACCTCAATGCGCCCAAAGTTAAAGCCTCCTGCGAGCGTCATAATCTGCCGCGTGTTTGCCGGTGAGTTGAGCTGAAGCAGAATACCCGGATGGAAATATTGCCTTCGATTAAACCAGCGTTAGGGCATATTTCACGCTCGTCGTAAGAAACACTCTTGCTGCCATAACCTGACCGGAAATCTTAATCGAATAATTTGGGATGAACGCGGACGTTGCCAGGCAACTTTCTCAAAATTGTACCAGTCGCGACTATTAGGCCTCTGACTCTAATTTGAATTTTTAGTGATCTGACCCGATAACCATTGGACATTTGCTGATTTCAGCCGCGTTGAACTTCCACCGATGCGGATGATGAATTCCCCGGGTTCCCAGTCGTATTCCAATTTGCCGTTATAAAATTTCAGGTCTTCTGTCGTGATTGGGAAGGTCACGTCCTTGGTTTCGCCCGCCTGCAAATAAACTTTTTGAAACCCGCGCAGGTCTTCCACACTGCGCGTGACGCTGGCCACCGGTTGACTGAGGTATAACTGCACCGTTTCCTCGCCGGCATAATCGCCCGTGTTGGTGACAGTGACCGTCGCCAGGAGGGTCTCATCTCCTTTGAGCACAGTTTTGCTCAGTCTGACATCGCTGTATGAAAAAGTTGTGTAACTCAGACCATAACCAAACGGATATAATGGGTCATTGGGCACGTCAATATACCGGGACACATACTTGAATCCAGGATCGCCCTTGTAAGGCCGCCCGGTGTTCTTGTGGTTATAATAGATGGGAATCTGGCCAACACTGCGCGGGAACGTCGCCGTCAATTTTCCCGACGGATTATAATCACCAAACAGCACGTCCGCCACGGCATTGCCCGTTTCGGTGCCACCAAACCAGGTTTCAAGAATCGCGGTGCAATGCTCCGCCTCCCACGTCAGGGTCAATGGACGGCCATTCATCAGCACGAGTACCACGGGTTTTCCGGTTGCCACCAGTGCCCGCAGCAAATCTTCCTGGTTCTCGGGAAGGCCGATGTCGCTGCGGCTGGCCGCCTCTCCGCTCATGCCGGATGATTCTCCCAAAACCGCCACCACCACGTCCGCCCGGGAGGCCGTTTCCACTGCTTCCTTCAACATCTCCTGAGGAGTACGACTGTCCAGCGGAAGATCAACCCCATACGCCTTGAGAGTGCTCCGCAAGCCTGGATCGTCCACCAGGTTCGCGCCCTTCGCATGCAAAATAGCCACGGACGAACCGAGCGCATTGCTCACGCCAGCCAGGACGCTCACCGCCAGTCGCCAGTCTCCCGCGGCACGCCAGCTGCCAAGCAGATTTTCCTGGTCGTCGGCCAGCGGTCCCACCAAAGCAATGGTCCCGGCTTTTTTCAAAGGGAGAAGTTGGTGTTCATTTTTCAGCAGGACAAAAGATTGTTCCGCCATGTCGCGGGCGGCTTTCAGGTTTTCCGGGGTAAGAATTTCCCGGGTTGCCCTTTCCTCCGTGCAACCATGATAGGGATCGGCAAACAAGCCAAGTTTGTATTTTGCCTCAAGGACCCGCCGGCACGCCTGGTCGATCATCGGCTCCGGAATGTTTCTTTGGGCGACAAGATCCGGCAGATACTTCACGAAGGCCTCGCTCACCATGTCCATGTCAACCCCGGCTTTGAGGGCCAATTCAGCATCGTCCCGAAAATCGCCCATGCCGTGTTCCGTCATCTCGTTGATGGCCGTATAGTCGGTTACGACAAAGCCCTGAAATCCCCATTGCTTTCGAAGCAAGTCGGTGAGCAGCCACTGATCGCCAGTTGCCGGAACCGCATCAATTTCATTGAAAGAAGACATGACGCTGCCGACTCCGGCTTGCACCGCCGCCAGATACGGTGGCAAATAATACTCATACATTTGCCGACGACTCATATCCACCGTGTTGTAATCCCGGCCGGCCTCCACCGCGCCATACAAGGCAAAATGTTTCACGCATGCCATCACTGCGTTGCTCCGGGCAAGGTCGTCGCCTTGATAGCCATGAACCATCGCCTTGGCGATTTGTCCGCCCAAATAGGGGTCTTCCCCCGAGCCCTCCATGATTCTTCCCCACCTCGGATCACGCGCGATATCCACCATGGGCGAAAACGTCCAGTCGACTCCATCAGCGCTTGCTTCCGACGCAGCAATGCGGGCACTCCGCTCGATCAAGTTCAAGTTCCACGAGCAGGAAAGCCCGAGCGGGATGGGGAAAATCGTCTTGTGACCGTGAATAACATCGTACCCGAACAGGAGGGGAATGCCCAAACGACTATCCTTGATGGAGTGCGTTTGCAGCTTCCGCATCGCTATTGGGGTGTAGGTATTAAACACTCCGCCCACCAGGCCCTGACGAATTTTTGTTTCTGCATCGTGACTTAGAACCGGACCGGTCACATCAAAGCCCACCGACAAGAGGTTTAATTGGCCAATTTTTTCCTGCAATGTCATCCGACTCATTAAATCACTGACGAAACCATTCATGGTTGAATCGTTGGCCGATGATTGGGCTAAAAGGCACCATGGCAATAGCAACCAAATCAAACTTATGATGAGTCCAGTTCGTTTCATTTCAGCTTTATTCCATGGAAGGCGAGTTTTTTGTACCACATTTTATATATTCTGTCACATTAAAACTTACTCAATTAATTCAAAACCTACATTGACAATTATGACATCGAATTTATGTTCAGGTTTAATCCGCTTTTTGGCCATGAAATTTTTTGAATACTTCTGCGATGGCGGGGGCCTGCTCTTCCGGAAAAGGCAGGCGCAAACTACGCGCATATTAATTAATTTATCGTTTCTGGCTATTATCGCAGTTTTAGTGCTGGATGCTCATCCCGCTCAAGCAGGCAACCTTCTCGTTAACCCAGGATTTGAGACTGCACCTTATGGACAGGTTGTCCCTGTGGCCTGGTCATATTTTGCACCACCGACTCTGGGCGCCGGGGTGCAGGATTATTGGGTGGTTGGTCCGAAAGATTATGGAGTTTCGGCCCATTCAGGAACTTATTTTTGGAAACAGTGGAATGCCCTTTATTCCACCCCGCCAACCAACAATGTGGCAGGGATTTACCAAGCATTCCCGAGTGCACCGGGGGACATCTATCAGGCCAGCGGATGGATGGCCACCAGCAGTCTGGATTCCGGCGGGTTGGGGGCGGGCTGTGTTACTTGGATTCAAGTTGAATTCCTTAATGCGAGCAGCAACCTCATCGCCCTCTACAAATCGCCGGTCTTCTCCGCCAGCGCGGGGTTGAACAACTGGCTTTTTTACTCGGTGACAAACGCCTGCAATCTGTCGTCGCCGGTTCCCACAGGAGATCCTTTTTTCACCACCTATGCCGTCACGGGTTCAGTGACGCAAATGGTGGCTCCGGCTGGGACTACGGCGGTCCGCTACCGTTACGCCTATCTTTCGGCGGCCACCAACGAGTCGGGGTCGGCTTATCTCGATGACGCGGTTCTCAACCAGATCAATGGACCGATCGCCGCGCCCACTGGTCTGGTAATCCAGTCGGGCGACCAAAGCGTCCTCTTACATTGGAATCCAAATGTTGAAACCTATGTTTCAGGATATAACGTGTATCGTTCTCTCTCCAGCAGCGGCCCGTTTGTCGTGCAAAATGGCAGTCCGTTGACCGCGCCCGGTTTCTGTGATCTCAACGTAAGCGATGGCCAGACTTATTATTACGAAGTTACGGCGTTGACGACCACTTCCCAGGAAAGCCCGCCTTCCCCTGTGATATCCGCCGTTCCCAATCCGTTTGCGAGCGATGCTGCCTTTCTTGACTATTTGCAGCAGGCAAATTTCGACTACTTTTGGTATGAGGCCAATCCGGCAAATGGCCTCATTCCGGATCGGACCGCAACTTATTCGGCCTGCAGCATTGCCGCCGAGGGGTTTGGACTTACCGCCATCGGCATCGGCATTGACCATGGTTGGATCACGCGGACACAGGGCGCGAAACGCGTGCTGACAGCGTTGAACACTTTTTATCAAGGACCGCAAGGAACCAACGACACCGGCATGATCGGTTATAACGGCTGGTTTTACCATTTTCTGGACATGAACTCGGCCACCAGGTCGCCCAACTCAGAAGTCTCCTCCGTTGATACGGTCTGGCTGCTGTCGGGAATACTATATGCCAAACAATATTTTAATGGCACCAACAGTGATGAAACCGGCATCCGGACTCTGGCCGATGAAATCTTTAACCGGGTAAACTGGCCCTGGATAAATCGGGGAGGCGGCGCGATCGCAATGGGCTGGCTGCCCGAATCGGGCTTCACGACTTTCGGCACCTGGGTGGGCTACAACGAAGGCATGATGATTTACCTGCTGGGCATGGGGGCTGCAACCAACCCGATTCCCGCTTCCGGGTGGAGCTATTGGACCAGCGGATATTCCTGGGCCACTTATTATGGGCAGTCTTTTGTTCCCTTTGGTCCGTTGTTTGGTCATGAGTATTCCCATTGCTGGGTTGATTTCCGGCACATAGCGGACGCATATATGAATGACCACAGCAGCACCTATTTTGAAAACTCACGGCGCGCGACCATCGCCCAGCAGGAATACTGCATTGCCGATCCATCCGGTTGGTCTGGATATGGCAGCAATGTCTGGGGATTGACCGCCTGCGACGACCCTAATGTAGGCTACGAGGCGCATGGCGCTCCACCGGCCATGAATGATGACGGCACCCTTGCGCCCACAGCATCCGGCGGAGCCATGGGCTTTGCTCCTGATTACGCGTTACCGACGTTGGAATACTTATACAACAACTACCGGACTAACCTTTGGACCGCGAACGGCTTCCGCGACGCTTTTAACCCGAGCCTGTCGTGGTATGACACCGACGAGCTCGGGATTGACCAGGGTCCAATCGTCATCATGATTGAGAATTATCGCAATCAACATCCCTGGCAGCTTTTTATGCAAAACCCGGAAATTCAGCGGGGATTACAGCAGGCGGGTTTTGTTTCGCTCCCTTTCGTGGCACTCACCGCACAAGTCTCGCCTAATTTAAATGCAGTCACCGTATCGTGGAAATCCCAAGTCGGACGGACTTACCAAGTGGAATACTCACCAGACCTGACAGCCTGGTTTGCATCGCCGTCTGGTGAAGTAACCGCTGGCGGTTCCATGGTAAACTGGACGGATAGCGGACCACCTGGCACCGCGACCCCGCCATTTGGCGCAAATCAAAGATTCTACCGCGTTTTCCAATTCGGATCTCCGTGAAGAATTTTGGACGAAGTATTGGATAACAATTCAAATTCACCTTGGCGCACTCGATCGGGTGGCAATCCAATTGGCATCCTCCAAACCGGCGGCGTCAAAGGTGCGGTGCGGAAGAGGACCATACGTTACCGGCAAAATGGTGCAATGAGTGCTTTTCCATTTGTGAATCTCCGCATGCCCATCCGCGAAAGAAAAGCCGCACGCCCCATTATGATAAGAAGCCGGTATATCAGCCCAAGTCGCACTTCCGGCGCTATTTTGCCACTTTGAACCATCCGGATCGGCATCGTTGTCGAAGTAACCATCATTTAGGCCATCGGGGTGTTCGTCTAAAGTTACATAAAAGTTCGACGGACCCGGAATCTGCGCCGTTTTCAGGAACTGCTTGTAAGCGTGGTAGAATTCATTCCCTGCGCCGTTAACCCAACTCGGTTTGGAAGCGCCGAAGAAACAGTTCATCGAATAGGAGCGCGGCCGGGCGGACCAACCAATAGCGATCTGAACCCCACTAAGATATCGGTCGGCTGGACATTTATAAACCCCCACATTGCCTGACAAATAAGAGTTGAACGCCGCAGCCCGAATGCCAATCAGGTTAGTCACGCTTGAATCGTCTAACCATGACATAATGTCATTCACCCAGCTACCATAAGTCGGGGGGGTTAATGCAAGATCGCTCTGAATTGACGCCGTATCCCAATTGTTCGCCAGTTGGTCGGCATTTTCATTACTGTATTGAATCCAAGCCAGCATCAGCTGGCGACTATTGCCCATGCACATCGTCGCCTGAGCCCTGACTTTTGCCGCGTTCAAGGCCGGTAACAACATTGCCGCTAGAATTGCGATGATGGCGATGACCACCAATAGCTCAATCAGCGTGAAAGCCCTTCTTGCCTGGGATCGGACTTGGATTCGGACAGCACCTAATTCCAGTGGATAATTGCAATGTTTTTCGGGCACATCTGATATGCGGGACGAATTCATGGTATTTTTATTGCCATACAAAGGCGTTTCATGTGGTGTTTTAATACTATTCATAATAGTTAAAATACGCAAGAATTTTCTTTACTGATCCTTAGATTTGTGTTTCCTTATACCAGAATATCCACCGGATCGCGATAAAACTCTATGGTTTACCAATATTTTTCCGACCTCCGGTTTCTGATCAAAAAAGAACCCTGGAGTTAGATGCGGGTTTTAAACAGATTGCGCATCACCCTCCAATCAATCTCAACAGAAAATTGAAGATGAGTTACGTATGCAACAATAAGCCACTTATTCAGAACAAAAGGAGTCGGGCAGTGCTTCGTCTCCGCTTTTGGGGCGGCGCGATTGCCATTGTGTTGAATTTGAGCATGATAGCAAAATCAGACACGTTTTATGCTCACCACGTCTTTTTTGATAACAGCCCTGCGGATGGCTCTTACTTTCATAGCGAGGGATCGGTTACCTCGCCGAGCAAACTGGAGCTGGTGGACGACAAGTTTCCGGTCGATACAAATCATTTCGAGAGTCCGCCCAACAGCCTTCGTTTGAAATGGACATCCGCACCTGGCGGTCACTGGCAAATGCTTCTCCATTCCGCCAGGGATTACGAACGGTATTTTCCCCTGGAAGGAGACACTATTTCCTTTTGGTGCTTTTCTGATGCTGAGATTTTGCCGGAGGAATCGCCGCGAATTGCTTTGCAGGATTGGGATGACATCGGGTCGCCAACAATCCCAATGCTCAAGTATTACGGCCGAATTCCAGCAGGAAAATGGGTGCGAATCAGCATCCCCTTCGGCGACTTCAAATCATTATTTGAACGCACCGACGACTTAAAATGTAACACCAGCAGTTTGGCTACGATCTGGCTGGAGCAAGGCCTGGATGACGGTAGGGAGCACACGCTTTATGTCGACGACGTGGAAATCTACAAGCGTGATGCGGCTGATCCCAAGCCACCTGCGGCGCCGGCCGGACTGGCGGTTAAGGTAGGAGAACGCCATTTTGACCTGACATGGTCAAACAATTTGGAAGGCGATTTATTGAAGTACGAAATCTACCGCTCCTGGGATGGCAAAAAGTATGCTCCCATCGGCATTCAACAGAGTGGCTATAACCGCTTTGTGGACTTTGTCGGCGAAACCAACCTGACCGCATTCTACCGGATCAGCGCCTTGAATTTAACCGGGAATGAGTCCCCGCTTTCGGCAATCGTCTCCGGCTCCACCCGCCCCTTCAGCGATAAGGAGCTGCTGGACATGGTTCAGGAAGGCTGCTTCCGGTATTATTGGGAGGCTGCGCATCCTAACGCCGGCCTGGCTGTTGAACTTCTGCCCGGGGATGAGAATCTGGTGGCAGTAGGCGCATCCGGGTTCGGAATTATGGCTTTGATTGCGGGCACTGAACGGCAATTCATCACTCGCGACCAGTGTGCGGAGCGCCTGCTTAAGATTACGCGGTTTCTTGCCAAGGCTGATCGTTTCCATGGAGCGTGGCCGCATTTCCTCAATGGTAACACCGGCAAGACTGCCCACTATTTTGGCAAATACGATGACGGCGGCGACCTTGTGGAAACTGCTTTCCTCTGTCAAGGTCTCCTGACTGCGCGGCAATATTTTAATCGCAACACTCCTGCCGAGCGAGAGATCCGCCAAAACATCACGGATCTCTGGCGTGGGGTGGAGTGGGATTGGTATCGCAAGGAACCTTCCAGCGGTTTTCTTTTCTGGCATTGGTCTCCGGATTACGGCTGGCACATCAGCCACCCGCTCGTGGGCTGGAATGAAACAATGATGGTCTATCTGCTGGCGATTGCCTCCCCCACACACCCGGTGCCCGCCAGCATGTATTATAGCGGTTGGGCCAGCCAATCTGACTTCGCTGTCCAGTATCGCCAGAATTGGAGTTCGACCACCCAGGGGGATCATTACACCAACGGCCGGTCTTATTACGGGATCAAACTTGAAGTAGGCGAAGGCAGCGGGGCCGATTTGTTTTTCACCCAGTTTTCGTTCATGGGTTTTGACCCGCGCGGCAAGCGGGACCGGTATACCGATTATTTCCAAAATAATCGCAATATCGCGCTGATCAACCATGCCTATTGCGCCGACAACCCTAATAAATACGTTGGCTACAGTGCCGATTGCTGGGGGTTGTCTGCCGGCATGAACTCCGGAGGTGGCCGCCCACTACCACGCGACGACAACGGCACCATTTGCTGTTCAGCAGCATTAGGCTCGTTTCCGTACACGCCTAATGAATCCATGGCGGCGCTTAAGCATTTCTACCGCGACCTGGGAGCCAAAGTGTGGGGGATTTACGGATTCCATGACGGCTTCAATGAAACCCAGAACTGGTTTGACCCACTGTGGATGGGACTTAACCAGGCGATCATTGTGGTCATGATAGAAAACTATCGGAGCGAGGTTATTTGGAAGAATTTCATGGCGAACCCTGAAATACAGCCTGCATTAGATGCGATTGGTTTCAGACCCGATGGGGAATTGAGCGGACAAGTAATGAACGGTCACTAAACTGGCAAGCACTTCCGCCCAACCTAGGGTCGAATACCTGCAAATGTCAGATTATTAAGGCAGCAGCGAACAAAAGAAGCCCAACCAGCCAACACCAAACATCTAATTTCAATTATTCACAATTTAAATATTGACAAATATTCCAATTTGTGGGAAAAGAGATGCAATCAAGCCATCAGAAATCACCCGCAATGAATTTATTACGTTGTGGAAGCAATGATCGTAACAATTTTGAAGGTTGAGGCGTGACGCCGATCGCCAGTAAGAAATCAAACCTGAAAACCAATTTTCTCGACAGCACCAAACAATCCAATAACAGAAACAATGCAAATAGAATTGATCCTATGAAACCCACCATGAAACAATCATTAATGAAACAACTGCTGACATTGACGGCGGTTTTGGCCTTCGCGGCCGTTGGAGCCGGTGTATCACATGCCTCCTCTCCAGTCCTATACAACGGCGATCTTAACCAGATTGGAGTAGGCCCGCAGGTTAACGCGTCGCCACTTGGCTGGGGCGTAAATGCCTTTGAAACTGTCAACGGCGCGTTTTCCGACGGTTGCGATTCTGAAACGTTTTGTAACGGAGCTGCCGATCCCGACCCAAACGGTTATGGATTGTTTCTAAAACCCTTCCAAGGATCCACAAACGGAGTCAATAACTTGCTGTCAGTGTATTTTTATCAAGACAACCCGACCTATCCCGGGACAACATTTACCCTCTCCGCGTATGTATGCGGACAAGCCAATTATTCCGGTTATCAAACCGGCGCCCCCAATTTTCCGGGAACAGGGCTATATGTTGCGTTTCTTGATGGCACAGGTAATGTGCTCGCACTTCACCAATATGATTTGATCGCCGCAGGTCTCTCAAATTTGGGTGATCCGGTCCCCACGACGCAATTCACCACACCGATCTACACCGCTCCCGCCGGCGCAGTGACGGTCCGTGCTGGTATTTATATGACAAATGTTTGGGGCACCACCGGTGCGCAGTCGTTGTTGGCGGACGACTTTGATTTGGAAGCCACGCCGGCACCCGGCGCGCCGTTGTTCACCACCGAACCCCAAGCGGCGACCGCGCCACTGGGTGGAAATGCGACTTTTAGCGTTGCGGTTAGCCCAGCAGCCACCAGCTATTCTTGGACGCTAAACGGGCAGGCTGTCAGTGGCCCGGAATTTTCCGGCACAAACTCTGCAACCCTCAAGATTACAGGGGCCGGAACGGTTGATGTTGGAAATTACCAAGCTGTGGCCGTGAATGGATCTGGAGGCAATTACAGCTCAGTAGCCCCGCTTGCCCTCAACAGTCTCAACTTGTTCCCAACCGTTAATCTCATTGGAACGATTGGCGATCTCTATGTTACTGAACGCTCTTCCAGTCCTAGTGGACCATTTACTCCATTCAGCACAAACAGAATCACGATGCAACCGCAGCGCATTACTGACTATACGCTCCCGATTTCTCCAAATGAATACTATCAAGAAGTATTTCTGCATTGAAGTTCGGGTTGGTTTAATTTCAGAGGTATGCGGTTCTGACCAAAGCCTCTGTGGTTGAAAACAAATCATGCGCCTGGTAGCTGCCCGTCAGTTACCAGGCGCAATCATTTTCAGCTTTTTGGTTTCATTTGCTAACAGACTCGCGCAAGAACGCACTGAGAGAATTAATCAGGCATCCAGCATGGCAAAACATTTTTCAGGGGCCGGCCTTATAGTTCTCGCCATGGCGCTGGTGGAAATGGTTATGGCCTTTGGAATCTGCCGGCTCATGTTCCAGCGCAAGCTGTTCCCGCGGCTGTGAGCACGGCGTGAAACGTTTTCCCTATTGTTTTTTGGCCTGTTCCTGCACCCAATGAATGGCCTGCAGGATCAACTCGGAAGAGTCTTTGATGGCGAGTTTTTCTTTGATCCTCGCGCGAAAATTGTTGATCGTCTGGATGGTAAGGTTAAGTTCTTTCGCAATCTTGCGGCTTCCCATCCCGCTTCCCAAAAGACGGAACACTTCAATTTCACGATCGCTTAATTTGCTAATGGATGATTCCAGCGTCTCATCACCTCCGTGCATGAGCTTCTTAACCAAGGTCGTTGCCATGCCTCCGCTCAAATACATCTCGCCGGAAAGAACGCGCCGAATGGCGAACATCACGGTGTTCGGCAACTCATGTTTCATGACATAGCCCATCGCTCCGGCGCGCAAAGCCCGCTCAGCATAAAGAGACTCGTCGTGCATGGAGACCACCAACACCTGCAAATTGGCTTCCTCCGCTTTAAGAAGCTTGATTAATTCAATGCCGCTCTGGCCGCCGAGCGAGATGTCCACCACCACCAGATTGGGTTTTGTTTTTTTGGTGAGCAGTAATGCCTCTTCAATATCCGCGGCGGCGCCGCAAACTGACCAGCCAGTTTCGCGGTTAATCATTTGTTGCAAACCTTCGCGAAACAATGGGTGATCATCAACGATCAAAATCCGTGAAGTTGAGGCCTCGGTTTCCGCTGTGGTCATAACGACAAAATATGGTAATTTATCCGGCTACAAAAAACCGTATCACTAAACATTTATTTTCCGCGAAAACCCTTAAATTGCCAAGTTCAAAATCAAGCGCACAAGAGGAGTGAATTTGACTAAACAGCCGGAGTCTTTTCCTTTCGCCCTGCCGATGATGATTGCCAGTTGAGCTGGCACACAACCTCCACGCCGCCCTCTGCATGATTGTTTACCTGCAATGTGGCATTTACCAGCCGCGCCCGGTAATTCATGATTCGCAGGCCCATGCCACTGGGTTCGCCGGGATTGGCCGGCAAACCCCGTCCGTTATCCCGCACAGTGAGAACGCAACGGTCAACCCCATCTTTCAAAAAGATTTGGATGTGCTGGGCCTTCCCATGCTTGACGGCATTAAGAATCGACTCTTGGGCTATGTAGTACAGTTGTTGAGCGACCGTATGGTCGCGGATGGTTACCAGTGCTTCAAGATGGAATTCACACTTCGTATTAAAGAATGCCCCGGTGTTGTTGGCCAGTTCCTTGAGAGCTGAGACAAGGCCGTTTTCTTCCAGTCGGACAGGGAACAAACCTCGAGCCACACCGCGTGTCTCCTTATTCACAGAATTGACCAATCCAGTGAGTTTTTTTACCGCCTCAGTTTCCGGATGTTTCTCTTGGCTCAATTTATTGAACAGAATTTCTGAGAGAAAACAGATGCCCGCCAGTTGCTGGCAAATACCGTCGTGCAAATCATGACCGATGCGGTGCTGTTCTCGCGTGCTGATTTCAAGAATTTCCTTTTCCAACCGGCGATGCTCGGTTACATCTCGGGCCACTCCTTCCACCTCTGGCCGCCGTCCCTCCCGCTCAATGAGTCGCGCGCTGATTTCCAACCTGATCCGACCTCCAGTGGCCGGAATGAAATCCCATTCCACCGGAGATAATGCCTCCCCCCCAACAATCTGTATTACCCATTGCGACGCGGACTGACGCTGTTCCTCTGAAATAAAGTCCACCAAATTTCTAAGATGCAGTTCTTCGCGTTTGCAGCCTAATAACCTTTCCCCCGCCAGGTTAATCGACGTGAGATGCCCATCCAAATCATGCGTGTAAACCATGTCGTTCGCGTTCTCAAACAAATCCTGGTACCGCTCTTTGAGGGTTGCCTCGACGTCGCGTTGTTGCCGGATCATCTCGGTTTGCTGGCTCACTTTACGGCGAAGCGTTGCGGCCCAGGTGAGCGAGGTCACCACCACAACAATCAGCACGCCCAAAGCCCAAAACAATCGCGTCAAGTTCCACCAGGGCGGTAGTTTCAAGACTTTGATGTCCGCGGGACTCCGCAGCAGGATGCTGAAAGATTTGGCGTGCCAGGCTGATCCGGCGCGCCATATATCGCCAACTTCAATCCGGCAAACACCCGTCACCCGCAGGCGGCTTCCGTTCTCAAGATTAAGAGGTGGGCCCTGACCATTTTTGATCTCGAGATGGGCGGAAAACACCCGGTTGTCCGCCTCCAGCAAAAGCACCAGGTCATTATTGTTGAAAGTGTGATCCAGCAATCGGCCATCAATTGCCACCAACCGGCTGTCGTGCGACCCATTTAAGGCATTGTTTGGTCGAATTAATGCGGGTTCGGGTTCAGGGTCTGAACCGATCTTGCGCCAGACCGCATCCTCTAAAATCGGAGTGTATTCTCCTTTCTGGGGGAAACCGAGCAACTCAACACGATCTCCTGGCGTCAATTGGCCCAATTGCCGCGTTTGTACAAATAGACCATTGTCCTTATCTTGAAGAAACAATGCGCTGCCAGGTTGATACAGGGTTACTGTCCCAATCACCTTTACGCGCCGCCCATAAACGGAGGGGTGCAGGGTAAAGCGCATCAGATTTCCGATCGGCTGTGCCGGTTGGGACGATGCATCCGCCGGCGAGGGCTTTACAACCTCAATATCCTGGGCTGAAGGCAACAAAAACCGGATGCTGAAAAGCTGGCGTTGCCGGGTGAACCGAGTGCTACAAACGCCCTTCACTCTCACTTCACTGTCTACCAAGCCCGCAAGGTCAGATTCGGTCAAACCGGGGACAAAAGCTGAGAACCGATCACTGCCAACAGCAATTTCAAGATTGACGCCCCTCCCCGGTTCGCTGAATTCGGCATACACCGCACGCACCAGTCCTGCAATCTCAACCCACTGACTGTCCTCTCGTCCCGTTACCAGGTCCTCGTAGGACACCTTTGCCGCCGGTGGCAGATTGGTATGTCCCAAGACTTCAATTTTTGACGGCTGCACAATTGGCGCATATTCACCGGAATCCGTAGTCCCTTCCACCGTTACAAGATCGCCCGGAGACAAATGCGGTCCCACACTCCCGTTTCCGACAAAGATTCCGGCGGTTTGATCCTGAAAGAAACAAGCCCGGTCGTCGAAGAAATAGGTGATTATTCCTGTTAATCGGACAGGCAGATTTTTGAAAGATTCCTCCGGGGTCAAACTTCGAACCGCGGCAACATTGGTAATCACAGCTGGAACAATGTTTCCCGGTTGCTGTCCCCACGCTCCACCCACCATTATAAAACAACCCAGCAAGAGGACCATCAACCGCGATTGCCAGCAATACTTGCAATTTATTGCAGGAAAGTCGATTATAGAGGATGGCACAAGATGTTTCGTTGGCAACATTTCAAGTTTGCGGAGCTTACCGCATTACATCAAGCAGACTCCCCAACTGTTCAAATCTGAAACCAGAAATGGAGTATGACACCTTCAATAATGACTCCGTCTCTCCGGCGCAACCATTTTCTACCTGTGGCCAGATGGGTGATTTCAGCCAGACGGTCCTTTCCTGTTGCCGGTATGCCCAGGCACGCCAACAGTTTGTCAGATTGTCTACAGGATTTCGAGGACGAACGAAATAGCTTCCAGCGTGGCCATTTATTCGATCCACCCTTAAATCCATTTCTCAATCTTCTGCGCTGACTTTGAATCAAGTCGCCTCTATCTCTTCGTGCTAACCAGCAATGACGTGATCTATCAACGCAGGGGATACCGGGCGTCCCCAGACCACTTTCCCAATTTTTTCGGCAAGCACGAATTTAACTTCTCCCTGGCTGACTTTTTTATCGAGCTGCATGGCGGTGAACATTTTGTTTCTTTGCGCCGCACTTAATTTAATCCCGACCGGCAGTCCGGCTGCACGCAGAAGATTTTCAATGCGGACAACTTCGTTGGCGGAGAAGCCAAGTATTTCATGCGACAATTTGGCGGCGGCGACCTGCCCGAGGGAGATTGCTTCGCCGTGCAGGAACTTGCCGTAACCAAAGCTGTTTTCGATCGCATGGCCGATGGTGTGGCCGAAATTCAAGATGGCACGCAGCCCGTTTTCGTTTTCATCCTGACCCACGACTTCCGCCTTGATTTCACAGCAGCGGGACACAATCCGACTGAGCGTGGCGGTATCACGCTTCAATAATTTGGGCAGGCAATATTCAAGGGAAGCGAACAAGGCCGAATCATAAATGATCCCGTATTTAATGACCTCGGCGAGGCCGGAAACGTACTCACGCACCGGCAGGGTTTTCAACGTATCCAGGTCGCACAAAACCAGCCGGGGTTGGTAAAAGGCGCCAACCAGATTCTTCCCGGCGCGCAGATTGACGCCGGTTTTGCCACCAACGGAACTATCCACTTGTGCCAGCAAGGTGGTGGGAACCTGAACAAAGGGAATGCCGCGCAAATAAGTCGCGGCAACAAAACCGCCGAGATCACCAACCACACCGCCACCGAGGGCAATCAGAAAAGATTTTCGTTCGAGCCGGTGGGCGGCCAGATGGTCATAACATTTCTCGACAATAGAAACGCTTTTGGATTTCTCACCGGCGGGAATGGTTATCAGGATGGGTTCGAAACCGGAGGCCTTGAGCGATTTCAATGCCGCAGCGGCAAATTTCTTACCTACGTTGGAATCCGTGATGACCGCGCAGGGGCGACCCAGATTGAGGCGAGCGCATTCAGCACCCAGCCGCGACAATAAACCGCCGTTGATCTTGATAACATACCTGCGGGAGCCAAGCGGAACATGGACGATGCGCATGAGGAAAGGATAAACGCAGTGCGGTGGGTGTCAAAAAGCGAAATTTACTTCCCGATGCAAAAAGCGCTGAAAATGGAGTCGAGCAGGTCCTCGGTGGTGGTCTTGCCCACGATTTCGCCCACGGCATTGGCCGCGATGCGCAAATCCATGGCCACCATTTCCAAGCCGGCACCGTCATGGAGCGCATCGGTGGCCTGGCGGGTCATGGCCCAGGCACGCTGTAGTGCATTCTGATGCCGCGAATTAATGGTGACTTGGGACATTTCCGCAGTGATTTCGCCGCTCCAAACGAGTTGCTTGATGGCATCCTTTAACGCCTCAATCCCCTGCCCGTTCAGGCAGGAAACATTCACGACTGACACGTCCGGCAACGAAGGCAGGCTGGACTGCGTGGGCAAATCCGTTTTATTACAAACGACAATTCGCTTTTTGCCGGAAAACTCAGCCAGATAGTCACCGTCGGCCGGAGTCAACGGCTGGCTGGCGTCGACGACATGCAGGATTAATTCGGCGGCGGCCAGGGATTCGCGGCTGCGGCGGATGCCTTCCGCCTCGATTTCGTCGCCCGCTTCGCGCAAGCCGGCGGTGTCAATGAACACGACCGGGATGCCGCGGATGTTGGCGGTTTCCTCGATGGTATCGCGCGTGGTGCCAGGAATGGGGGAAACAATCGCCCGATCACGGCCCAGCAATTGGTTGAGCAAACTGGATTTGCCGGCGTTCGGACGACCAAGGATGGCGGCGCGAATCCCGCGCCGTAAAATCTGCCCCTCATTGGCCGTGCGCAATAACTCGTCCATGAAGACGACGGCCTTTTCAAGGCGATCCAACAATTTCCCGCGCGTGTCGGGAGCGATGTCTTCGTCCGGAAAGTCGATATGCGCCTCGACATGCGCAAGCGTCAGCATCAATTCATCGCGCAATTGGTCAATCCGCCTGGACAGTTTTCCGGCGAGCTGCTCATTGGCCGCCGCAAGGGAAAGTTCGGTACGGGCATGGATCAAGTCGACCACGGCTTCGGCCTGAGTGAGGTCAATGCGGCCGTGCAAAAAGGCACGACGGGTAAATTCGCCGGGTTGGGCAAGGCGGGCGCCATTCTTTAGCAGCGTATCGAGCACGAGCTTGGCGGGAAGCAGGCCACCGTGACAGGAAATTTCCACCGTGTCCTCGCGGGTGAAGGTGCGCGGCGCGCGAAGGACGGCGAGCAGCACCTCGTCAACAACCCTGCCGCCGTTGACAATTTTGCCGTAATGAATGGTGTGGGACACGGCGGCGCTCGGTTTTAAAGCGCTTAGGCCAACCGGCAGAAAACTGTCATCAGCGATGGCCAGGGCGCTTTTTCCCGAAAGCCGGATTACCGCCAAGCCGCCCTCACCGAGCGGGGTCGCGATGGCGGCAATGGTATCTTCCCACATGATAAAACACTATGAATGACCGGTTGCGGAAGTCGAATTCGTTTTCGAAGGATGCCGATTGATGGGTCGCCCTGTCAGACGTGCCGACAGTTCCCCACCTGATTCTCGGCATCGCGGCCCTGCAAAAAGAGCCGGGCTTTTTCATAACTCTTTTTATGCAGATAATGCAGCAAGGTTGGGTCGGCGTGGCGCGGAAGCCGGGCCGTCAGCTCATCCAGGCGGGCGAACATCGGCAACAGGTTCGGTTTGGGGTTGGCGGTGGGCATGGTTTGAACCGCTTCCGCCAGTTGAGTCAAGGCGAGCAACAAGTCTTTTTCAGTGGCTGAGTTCACGTGTTTTCAGGTTAATGTGGAAAAAACCGCGAGAATTCTCGTGTCATCCAGGAATGTTCAAAGCTCATGTACCCGAGAAGATACATCCCGGTGATCATACGGCTTAACCCGGAACTGAGTACGATGACAAACACGGCGGACAAATACAGCCCAAAGGCATGCGTGGGGTCAGGTTGCAAGACACGCGGAATACCCTGATAAAGAATCCAAACGGTCAGGGAGATGCCCAGACCCCAGGTTGCCCAAGGACTCATCCCGGGAGCCACATCCAGGAGATGAAACAGCAGCACCGGGCTGTAGGCGTAAGCCGTCAAAGTGAACGCCTCAAGATATTTGTTCCGCTCATGAAAAGTCTGGCTGACCCGCAAAATGATCAGGGCACAAATAAAGACCGTCACCAGAAAAACCAAAAACTGGCAGATCTCAAAGGGGACAACCTGGTTGACCGTGAACATTTTATTCACTTGGAACTTGGGCTGCCATTTCCCCCAATGCAATAAACCCCACCCCTCCAGCCAGGTGACGAGTAAAAGAAATGGCAAAAGGTAGGTTGCCAGGATAAAGGCATAGCCCCGCCTGGCTTGGGCAATTTTTTCCCAACCTGAACCCGGCCCAATAATCAGGAAAAACACTTTAATCATTCGGCCCCAAGGATTCATCACTTTTCGATGGATGACAATAAAATCCGCTTTTGTTACGCCGCGCGCCGCTTAAACTCAGACTGTGAAAGTTGATCTCGGTATCTGGAGCAAGTTAACCCAAGCGGTCATCGCCTTGGTGGCGGTGGCCATCCTGCTGCTCATCGGCATGACTTATCTGCCTTTGATCCAGCAAAATGAAAATTACCGGCGCGAAATTGCCCAACTGGACGTGGAGATTCAGAAACAGGCCGAGATTTCGCGACAACTCCAAACCGAAATTGACAACATCACCAATGACCCAAAGACGGTGGAAAGGCTTGCGAGGGAAAAACTGAGATTTGCCCGCCCGGATGAAACCATTGTGCACTTTGAATCATCCACGACCAATACACCAGCCAATTGATCCGGCTCAATCCAAGCGCAACAAGCAGCAACCGTGAGGCGGAATTTGGAGGGAGAAGGCTTGTTGCCGCGGAAGATTCTGTCGGCGCCATAAGTCACGCAACTGCGGATTTTCCGGCAGACCCATCTTTTGCCAGTCGCAATTTGCGGTGATCGGGTCATCGCTGCGGTTGAAGAGGCCTACCGCGTGCGCTCCATTCGCAAGATCACGCACCCATACTTCAGCCGATTCCGTATCCCCGCGGGAGAAGCGCCGGGCCGGTTGCCCCAGCGAATCCTGATCCAAAGCCAGCACTTCAGGATTGGTGAGCAGGGCCGTGGTCCAGTCATCATTGTCCGGCAAATTCATTCCGAGCATCATCGGCGAGGGTGCCAGCGCCCACATGGAAATTAAAGTCAACTGCTCCTGACGCGTGAAATGGCTCCAATGGGGGTCGCCGTCAATCTTGGAGCGGATTGCGAGTTTCCCCAGCGGAATCATGTCCGCATCCGGCCAATGATCAGGACCGGCAACACCCTGCCATTGCGCCAGCAGATCAAACTGATTATTGAGTTTTGGCCAACGGTCCCAGAAATCGCCGGAGATGCGCCAGAGATTGGCATTGGTTGCGATGTTCGCGGCGTGGCCGACGGCGGTGGGTCCGGGCGATGTGCTGAAGACAATGGAGTGATCCAAATCGGAAATCGCGCGATGAATCATTGAGATTTCATTGGCGTGATAGGGCTCGGACAAATCGTCGACCTTGATGTAATCAACGCCCCAGGACGCCCAGAGCCGGGCACAGGAATCGTACCACGCCTGTCCGGCGGCATTATTGCGCACGCCAAACATGTCAGGACACCAGGGACAGCGATAATTGGTATCGGCAGCATCCGTTGCACTGAAGGTTCCATCCCCGATTCTCAAATTGGCAAGCACGGTTTCACGCGGAATACCCCGCATGACGTGGATGCCAAGCTTCAATCCCATGGCATGCAACCGGTCAGCCAGGGGTTTAAAACCCAATCCGCCAACAGACGAGGGAAAGCGGTTGGGCGCGGGCAACAGCCGGCCCAGTGAATCGGCCGTGAGGGCCGCCCCGGTACGGGTCGAGTTCAACAAAAAGTCGTTGCCGGTGGGCTTGGGATCATACCAGCGAAAGTCCACCACGATGGTGTCCCAGCCAAATGGTTGAAGGTACTGCTTCATCCACGCGGCATTTGCAAAGGTTTCATCCTCGGTCACAGAGTCGCCATAGGCGTCATAACTATTCCAACCCAGCGGAGGCGTCAGCGCGAGCTGCGAACCGGCGACAATCTTGAATTTGATTTTCGCTTTGCCGAAAGCGTTTTCTGCGGTGACAGTAACTCGATATTCACCGGGTTTAGTCAAAACACCCGTGATGATCCCCGTCGCCGGGTCTAATTGCAGACCGTCCGGCAAATGGAGCGCCGAAAAAGTGATCGGGCTCTGCCCGCTGACCGGGAGTGAAAAAACCAACGGTGTGCCCGGATGAATGCCGATCAGTTTGGCGCCATTAAAATGCGGTGCGCCGGTGGGCATTTTTGCCGCGGCCATGATTTCTGATTCGCTGGCAGTGACAGCGGGCCCCGAAAGCAAGCCTTGGGCGCCTAGCCACCGCGCTAATAAAAACACGGTGGCTAGCGTTGCAATTGTCTTTGGGACTTTCATCCGCTATCGGCAGGCTTACCAGAACTTGATGTAGAACAGAACAACGCAGCCAATGACGATAAGGCTCAAGACAACGTCCGTGGTGTTCCAACTCGCACGGGTGGCAGCCTTCTCCGCGGCAGTGGCACCGTACCAGGTATATTTGATGGTCTTGGGGTCCGGCGCCTTGGTCAGTAAGCTGATGATAACCATCAAAACAGCGGTTACGACAAACAAGATCTGGCAATAATACAGCCAGTTTATGGTCCATAAGTCATAAATCAGCCCATATTTTTGCTGGATGGGCGCGATGATCGCATGATATTGGTCAATGGAAATCAGGCCGTGGTAGAGGTTGTTTTTCGCGTCATTAACCACGGTTTCATTGCTTCGCATATAAATGTCCGCCGCCAGACGGGCAAAACCACCAAGCACCCCGATGGAAAAGGACCACAAGGCCGCAGGCGCCGTCGCCCGTTTCCAAAATACTCCCGTAATGAACAGCACCGCAATGGCCGGCGAGAGATATCCCTGCACACTTTGCAGGTACACATAGAGATTGGAGTGCAGGCTCTTGATGACCAGCACCCAGCAGATGCCGAGAAAAACAATAGCCGCGGTTGCCAGTCGGCCAACGAACACTTCCGTCTTACCGGAGGCGTTCGGATACCATTCCCGATAGAAATCCATCGTGAACAGGGTGGCAGAAGCGTTGAACTTGGAGCCGAGCGACGCCATGAGGGCGACAATCATGCCGCAGGCCACCATGCCGCGCAGACCGTGAGGCAGAATCTGCGCCACGAGTGAAGTGTAGGCGGCGTCGCCGCTGGTGCTGAAACCGACGCCCGGCGTCTTGGTCAGGGTAAAAGCGATCATGCCCGGCACCAGGAAGATGAACACCGGTGTCAGCTTGAAAAAACCGGCAAGGATGGTACCCCGCCGTGATTCCTGCTGATTTTTACCGGCCAGCACACGTTGAACAATATATTGATCCGTGCACCAGTACCAGAAGCCGATAATGGCGGAAGCGGGCAACACCGCCGTCCATGCCCAAACCGGGTCGTGGGCCGGGCGAATCAAATGCACGTTTTGACCAACGGTGGTGAGTGTGGTATGCCAGCCGTCAATGAGACTCCCGTGGCCCAGAACGCTAAGTCCTTTGATCAGAATGCAGACCGAGCCAAAAATCAGCACCGGCGACTGTAACACCGCCGTATACATGATCACGCGCATGCCGCCAAAAATCGTGTACAGGCCGGTCGTGGCGGCCAGCCCCAACGCAATGGCCCAAAACACGTCAATCTGGTGCCCGAACAGGTTGATGGAATCCACGTTCAACAGGGTTCGGATCACCACGTCACCGGCATAAATGGTGGCGGCAATCTTCGTCAGAACAAGGCTCGCCATCGTCAGTAGGCTCAGAACATTTCGCGAACCGCGGCTGAAACGCAGTTCCAGGAATTCCGGCATCGTAAAGACCTTCATGCGGTCATAAAGTGGCACGAAAGCCCAGCCCAGGATGATAATCCAGTAGGCATGCATTTCCCAATGGGCCATGGCCATGCCTGTGGCGAAACCCGCACCGGCCAACCCCACCAGATGCTCGGAGCCGATATTGGAGGAGAAGATTGAGGAACCGATCTGCAGCCAGTTAGCATCGCGGCCCGACAGGAAATAGTCCTTGCCGGACTCATTCTTCTTCCGCATCGAAAACCAGATGGTGATCAACATGCCTATTCCAAAGGCGATGATCACAATGAGGTCGAGGCCGTTGAAGACGGTACCGTTCAAGCCGCCGGCTACGGAAGCCGTGGCGAGGGCGTTGGTCGACACCAGCACCGCGTTATTGGTGATTTCGTTCATAAGTCATGGTTTCAGGGCTATCATTCTGAGGTTCTTATTCGGTGCTGAATTTATAGACGATGGTCGCATGGTAAGTCTGGCCGGGGTCAAGTTCCACCGAAGGGAAGTTGGGCTTGTTCGGTGAATCGGGATAATGCTGGGGTTCCATGCAGAAGGCGTCATGGATTTGATAAACCGCCCCGCCTTTGCCCGTGATGGTCCCGTCGAGGAAATTACCGGAATAGAATTGCAGGCCCGGCTGGTCGCTCCAGACTTCCAAAACGCGGCCGGTTTTGGGTTCCGTGACCCGCGCCATCAGCCCGAACTCTCCCGCCGGTTTGTTGATGACCCAGTTATGGTCATAACCGGGACCATATTGCAGAACCCGGTCCGGATCATTGATGCGCGCACCGATGGTCGTCGGTTTGCGAAAATCAAACGGGGTGCCGGTCACGTCCGCAAAGTCGCCGGTGGGAATCAAGCCGCTGTCCACCGGGGTGGTTTGGTTGGCATTGATGTAAACGACGTGACCCAGAACATCGCCACTCCCCTGCCCCGCGAGATTGAAATAAGAGTGATGCGTAAGATTCACAACCGTTGGCCGGTCTGTCTTGGCCGTGTATTGAAGTTTCAAGGCGTTGTTCTCGGTCAAAGTATAAACCGCTGTCACCTCCAGGTTACCCGGGAATCCTTCTTCGCCGTCCGGGCTGACATAAGTCAGGATCAGTGAGGGGCCGTCGGAAGTCATCAAGGGCCGGGCGGTCCAAACGACTTTGTCAAAACCCTTCAAGCCACCGTGGAGGGTATTGCCGTTGTTGTTCTTGGCCAGCGTATAGGTCTGACCATTCAACGTAAATTGGGCTCCGCCGATGCGGTTGCCATAACGACCAATCAAAGCCCCGAAATAGGGGGTTTTATCCAAGTAACCCTGAAGATTGTCGTAGCCCAGGACAATGTCGCCGGGATTGCCATTGCGATCCGGCATAATCAGTTTTTGCACAATCCCGCCATAGTTCATGATGTCCGCCTCCGCCCCGTGAGTGTTGCGGAGGGTGTAGAGGACGACGGGCTTGCCGTCAGTGGTTTGGCCGAAATCGGCCTGAGTGATGGTTCCTATTGGTGTGTTCATGGTGGAGCAACCGGTGAAGCAAGCCGCGGCAATGCCGACGGAGGTTAACGTGATTAATTTAGCTAGTGTTTTCATGGTTGTGTTCGTGTTGTTTTATTTCTGTCCGTAATAGGCATGCGCCCCGTGTTTGCGAAGAAAATGTTTATCGAGCAGTGCCGACGGCATCGGCGACGTAGCTGGATTGACCTGCAACGTCTCGCTCGCGAGGTGCGCGACAAATTCCAGCACGCTGGCATTGTGCACCGCCTCGGCCACATCCTTACCCCAGGTGAACGGACCGTGACTGGCCACCAAAACCGCGGGATGTTCGAGCGGATTCTTTTTTCGGAACGTCTCCACGATGACTTTGCCTGTGTTCCATTCGTAGTCAGTCTTGATTTCCGTCGGTTTCATGGGACGCGTGCAGGGCACTTCTCCATACCAATAATCTGCCTGGGTCGTACCATAACTGGGGAGGGTCTTTCGCGCCTGAGCCCAAGCCGTCGCATACAGGCTGTGGGTGTGCACCACACCGCCAATCCCGGCGAAGGCGCGGTAAAGAATCAAATGGGTCGGGGTGTCAGAGCTTGGTTTCAGCCGACCCTCAACTACTTTGCCATCGGCCAGCGACACCACGACCATGTCCTGCGACTTCATCACTGAATAAGCGACCCCGCTGGGTTTAATCACCACCAGACCGCGGGCGCGATCAATCCCGCTCGCATTGCCCCACGTTTCAATCACCAGACCGCGGGCAACCAGATCCAGGTTGGCGGCGAAAACTTCTTTTTTCAGTTTTTCCAACATAATCTTCATTCAAAAACGAACCACCACGCTCAAACCACCGCACTCATAAGACAAAAGTGTTGCAACACGACCAACGTCTGACATTGGAAAAAAGCAACGGGATAACTACCCGGCTCAATTCCTAGTTTGTCTGTTCAATACGGTGAACGGATATGGCATCAGGCCCAAAGGGATATGGCAATTTCATTTTTGCAATTTTACGATACAAGTCCCATTTCTCCCTGAGACGTTATTTACGGACACGATCCCTGATTTCGATCAGTTTTTTCATCACCCCAAACAAATTACCGCCTGCTTCCCTGGTACCAAACGCGTCGTGCAACTGTTTGTAAACGGCGTAGAGCTCCCGATAGATTGCGTGTGCGCGCGGGTCGGGCCGGAATATTTTTGGTTTTAAGCCCGTCATCGCTTTTTGGGCGGAGGTAAAATCCCGATACGCGCCGGCGACTACTGCCGCGGCAATGGCGGAACCAAGCGCACAAGTCTGGGCCGAGCGGGAAATTTTCATCGGCCGGCCGGTGACGTCCGCATAAATCTGCATGGTTAGGGCGCTTTTATCAGCGATGCCCCCGCAATTCACCACCGAGGAAATTTTCACGCCATATTCCTCGAAGCGATTGATAATGGTCAAGGCACCGAAAGCGGTAGCTTCCACCAGTGCGCGATAAATTTCGGCCGGGCTGGTGTAGAGCGTTTGACCGATGAGCAAACCGGTTAGGCGTTGATCCACCAGGATGGTGCGGTTGCCGTTGTTCCAGTCCAGTGCAAGCAAACCGCTTTCCCCGGGACGCAAACGGATGGCGGCAGCGTCCAATTCCTGGTGTGTCATCGGGGTTTTTCCACCGGGCTGCAGGTAATTTACCAGCCAGTTGAAAAGATCACCCACCGCGGATTGACCGGCTTCCAGGCCAAAATATCCCGGCAGCACGCTGCCATCCACAATGCCGCAGAGGCCCGGAATGTCCGCGAGTCTTGTGCGGTTGGCTGCAATTGCGATATCACAGGTGCTGGTGCCGATTATTTTCACGAGCGTGCCCGGCGCCACTCCCGAACCCACGGCGCCCAGATGAGCGTCAAAGGCACCCACGGCAACAGGGATTCCCGTCGTTAGCCCCGTTCGACTTGCCCACTCCGGGGTAAGTCCGCCGACCGCCTTGTCGATGGAATAAACCCGCGGTGTTAGGCGCGACCGAAGTTTAGCCAGTTCCGGGTCCAGTTTGCGTAGAAATTCAGCATCGGGATAACCGTTCCATCGGGCGTTCCACATCGCCTTGTGGCCGGCGGCGCATACGCCGGCGATAAATTTGTCGGGATGCAGCGTGCCGGTGAGAGCAGCGGGGACAAAATCGGATAGTTCCACCCAGAAGTGCGCCGCTTTAAAGACTTCCGGCGCGCTGCGTTTGCATTTTAAGATCTTGCTCCAAAACCATTCGCTGGAATAAGTGCCGCCGCATTTGGCGAGGTACTGCGGGCGGATTTTTTTGGCAAGTGCGGTTATTTCCGCCGCTTCCTCGACCCCGGTGTGATCTTTCCACAACCAGGCGAGCGCCGCGTGGTTCCTGGTAAATTTTTTCCTGAGCGCCAGCGGCTGGCCTTCGGCATCCACGGGCAACGGGGTGCTCCCGGTCGTATCCACCCCAATGCCGATGATCTGGTCGGCCCGAAAACCGCGCTGTTTCTTTTTGGCCTGATTAATCGCTTCTTTAATGGTGATCGCCGCCCCCTCTAGATAATCAGAGGGGTGCTGGCGAGCCAGATTGGGATCGTTTGACAAAACCACGCCCTGGGTGCCGTGAGAATATGTCCACACGGCGGCGGCGACTTCCGCGCCGTTGGCAACATTGACGATCAAGGCGCGGACTGAGTTGGTGCCGTAGTCCAGGCCAATAGTGTATTTCGCGGTCATGGGTTTATTTGTGAGTTTGGAGACGCAACACAGTAAATGAATTTCCTGGGAACGCACGGGTCAGGCTGGTTCCGGCAAAATTAACCGCCCCGATTTGGGGAGCGACTTTGCTGGGGTTCTCCAGCGAGTTTTCGTCGCCCGGATTCGCGGAGGTCAAAACCGTGGCCGTGCCAGTGCCGGTCAAATTGGTTGCATCCAAAAGATCAACTCGCGTCGTCAGAGCCTGCGCGCTGGTGTTGACAACCTTGACAATCAGATCACCCGTGGTTTCTTCCTGCGCCGCACAGGCGTAAAGGGAGCTGACCTGACCGTCATTTTGATAATCGACATCATGGACGAGGCTGCCATCGAGGTAACATTTGACGTGTTTGCCGTTAACAACGAGCTTCAGGTCGTACCAAGTGCCAGTCTGGATGTATTCTGGTCTGGCATCAATCGTCGCGCCGTTTTGAATCGCGCCCTGCGTATTGCCCCAACCGCCAAGATTCCACCAGGTTTGGTCGTCATCGTCCGCGATGTGGAAGCATATCAGAAAACCCTCATTGCCTCCCAACTTGCGGGCTTTGAGTGTCAGCGTGTAATCGGTCCAGGTTTTATCGCCGGCAATCGCTCGAACGGAGTCACCGTCCGACGTTTGCTGCAAGGCTCCGTCGGAGACCCGCCAATTTCCATCTCCGATCTTTTTCCAACCATCGGAATTCTTTGAAAAATCGGATTTGAATAAAACCGTGCCGTCCGGGGCGGTGACCTGAATATCCTTATATTCAGACTGGGTCCTCCAGGTTCCAACTCCAATGGCACCCCGTTCGACGCCGGCCTCTGATTTGGGCGAATCAACCGTAATCGGCAGGGTCACGTCGCCGCGATTCCGGCTGAACATCTGCTGCACGTAATAACTTGGGATCCCATACCAGTGCGCACTGTCAAAATTGATCATGTCCGGATTCCAGGCGCGGTGATTCAGGTTTACAAACAAAGGCGCGTAGCTCGCCAAAGTCACGATATCAGAATTTCGCTCCATCCCCGTCATAAACGCCGCTTCGCCAATTGCCGCGCGCAGATTTCCCAAGCCTGCCTTCTCGGTAACCGCATATTCACCCAAAAATATCTTCGGACCCTTTCGGCTGTAGGCATCATATTGTGTGGCCCGCCGCATGAAAGATTCCGGCGTCTCATAGTAATGTTCGTCAATGATGTCGGGCGCGGGATTCTGCGGGTAGGGGCGGCCCCGCAAATCTGTGGTCATGATCAATTGCATTTCCGGATATTTCGCACGGATGGCATTGGCCAGCAGCGGCCAGCGCTCGACGTAATCTGGTCCGCCGTTTTCATTTCCAATCTCCATGTATTTCAAATGAAAGGGCTCGGGATGACCCGCCTGGGCGCGCAATCCACCCCACACGGAATTGGTCGGCCCATTGGCATATTCAATCGCGTCCAACGCATCTTGCACCCACTGCCCCATCCGCCCCATCGGCACGATGATCCCGTTGAGCGCCATGCCATCGTTAATGCCGAAAAGCGGTTCGGCGCCAAGATCCTCGCACAATTGCAGGTACTCGTAATATCCAAGACCCTGGGTGGTGTTATAACCCCAAGTATTCCACAACGGGGTGCGTGAATCGATGTCGCCGATGGTATCCTTCCAATGATACATGTGGGCAATGTCGTCACCTTCCACCCAGTTGCCTCCCGGAAACCGCATGAACGCCGGATGCAAATCATCCAGCGCCTGGGCCAGGTCGGTGCGCAGCCCGTGATTCTTCCAGGTCTTCTTCGGCATCAGGGACACCATGTCGAGACACAAGGAGCCCGGACCGGAAGAGGCGATTTGCAATCGGGCTTTCGGATCACCGGCCTCCGCGTTGAGGTCCAGTGAGTAATAATCCCAGCGTCCGGTCAGGCTGGAGATCTGGCCGGTAGCCAGCACGTCACCTGAGGAGTTTAAAAGTTTGACTGTTAATGACCCGTGAAAACCAGCCCCGGCACGAGCGGCGAGTCTTAGCCGATAGGCCTCGCCACGGATAATGTTCATTCCCCAATACCCCTTGTTTTCGAGAGTAAAATCACCCTCGGCATTGATGCGAAGGTAGTGGGGATTAAATGAGTTCAGGGGCTCACGAGTGTCGATGGTCGCCGTGCCGCCACCGGGGTTGGAGAAACTCCAGTAGGCTGGCTGGTCCGCGTCCTCAAAGGAACGATTACGGACGAGCTCCGGGTAAAGTCCGCCATCTGCCGACAGATTGATGTCCTCGAAGAATATGCCCCACAACGTCGGCGATATTTTGTGGCCGGGCTGGTCGGCTGTCACCGTGATCCGGGCTGTTTGCCCAATGGTGCCAAGAATGCCCAATCCCATCAGCAACGACGCCAGAAGCATCTTCAATTTCAGAGGATGATTTTTCATCAGTTTAGAATGATTTATTAACAGGCATCAACTGACCCAGCCGGCGGACAAACCGTAAGCGGTGTCATTCCAATAGAGCTCCTGTTTAAACCGGCGCAGGCGGGTGTCGGCATCGATGACGACCAATTCAATGCCTGCGATGGCGGCAAAATCCTCGAGCATCTCGGTGGTGACCGCCTGGCTGAAGCCGGTGTGATGCGCCCCGCCCGCGTAAATCCACGCGGCGCACGCATCCTCGAAATTCGGACGGCATTTCCAAACAGCCTGAGCCACCGGCAACTTGGGCATGGGTTGTTCGGGCTTGACCACATCCACTTCGTTGACCAGCAAACGAAAACGATTGCCGAAATCCATCAGCGCCGCATTGAGAGCCGGCCCGGCGGGAGTGTTGAAAATAAGGCGGGCGGGATCGGCCTTGCCGCCGATACCGAGCGGATGGACCGCCAAAGACGCCTGACCATCCGCAATGGTGGGACAAATCTCCAGCATGTGCGAACCAAGGACAACCTTGCCGGAGGGATGCAAATGATACGTGTAATCCTCCATGAAAGAAGTGCCGCCGGACAGACCGGAAGCCATGACTTTCATGGCGCGGACCAAGGCCGCCGTTTTCCAATCGCCTTCCCCGGCAAAACCGTATCCGTCCGCCATCAAGCGCTGCGGCGCGAGGCCCGGCAGCTGGGCGAGACCATGGAGATCCTCAAAGGTGGTGGTAAAACCCTTGAAACCGCCCTCGGTCAGGAAGGCGCGCAGGCCCAATTCAATGCGTCCGGCTTCCCGGACCGAGGCGTGCCTCGCGCCTCCGGATTTTAAATCCGGGGCCATCTGATAAGTTGACTCGTAACACTTAACCAGCACCTCCAAGTCGGCCGGGGAAACTTCGTTGATTTTCTTGACCAAATCCCCGACGCCGTATCCGTTAACCGCAAATCCAAATTTTATTTGCGCGGAAACTTTGTCGCCTTCGGTAACCGCCACTTCCCGCATGTTGTCGCCGAACCGCGCGAATTTCGCCCCCTGCCAATCGTGCCAAGCTGCGGCCGCCCTCACCCACGCCCCGAGTTTGGACTGGACGGAGGGCTCCTGCCAGAAACCGACCACCACCTTGCGATTCTTCCGCAATCGGCTCCAGATGAAGCCATGCTCACGGTCGCCGTGTGCCGCCTGGTTCATGTTCATGAAATCCATGTCGATGCTTGCCCACGGAATGTCGCGGTTGTATTGGGTGTGCAAATGGGCCACCGGCTTGGCAAGTTGTTTGAGTCCATTGATCCACATTTTCGAGGGTGAAAATGTATGGCACCAGGTAATCAGTCCGATGCATTCCGCGGCATTGTTGGCGCCCCGGCACAACTCCGTCACTGCGTCAGGCGTGACCAAAACGGGCTTGAAGACGATCTTGGCTGGAATTGCGGCCACAGTATCCAGAGCTTTGGCAATTTCCTGCGAATGCTCGGCGACTTTTTTCAAGGTTTCCGGCCCGTAGAGATGTTGGCTGCCGGTGACAAACCAAACTTCCAATGATTTGAGATTCATGTTCATGATAATGTTTTGATTATTTAGTTTCTAGATTTTGGCCAGCCATCCCCGCCTCCGGGGCGATAAAACGATCAATGCCGACGGCGACCAACCCCGCCGCGCGCCGGCGTGGAGCCGCCACGCATTCCACTTCCCCGAACCGCGCCCACATTGCCCCTTTTTGGACAGCGTCGGAAAGCTGCTCCACCACCGCGGGCACGAGCTCGGTCAGCGCACCCGTGATGACCACCCGGCGCAAGCCCAGCACATTCAAAGAACCTGCAATGACCACGGCCGCCGCATGTAGAGCTTCGGCCAGCCAAGGCTCAACGCCGTTGTGTGCGAGGTGATTCTGGAGGGAGGCCCAGTCTCTTTTCTTGCGCGGATGCGCCGCGCCAAAGCTTTCCAGCAGGCCGCGCGTGGAGACCAGCGTCTCCACGCAGCCGATCGCTCCGCAACCGCACTTCCGACGATTGCCTGGCACGGGGGTATGCCCCAATTCGCCGCTGATAGGCAAAGGACCATTAAAGGGCTTGCCGCCTACGAGGATGGCTCCGCCAACACCATCGCCAAAGTCCACGAGTAAAAAATCCTCATGCTCGGGTTGATGGCGGTGGTGGCCGAGGGCGAGCGCCCGCTCCTCCTGAACTACCAATACCGGAACATTCCAAATTTGCTGCACCAGCGCCGGCAAATCCGCACCTTCACTCCAGTGAATATTGGGGGAAAAGAGGATGCGCCCGGCCGATTCATCCACCAGACCAGGAACACTGAGGATCACGCACCGGATATTCTGGGTACGGACAATCTTGGCGGTGGCATGCAAAGACCGCTCCCACATGCTCGCCGGTTCTGCGGCGTTGGATGGCAGATCAAAAAAGGATTGCCAAAGGGGTCCGGAGGAAGGACCCAGGGCCAGCTCGAACAAGTCGGTTTGGCGGATGCCAAGCTGGATGCCAAGAAAACCCGGCCGGGCACGATTGAGGCAAAGCTGGCGCCCCGGCCGCCCCAGTGAAGTGCCGACAGCCTGGGTCTCGCCCGGCGAATCCAACTCTTCCAGAATCTTTTCAGCCAGCAATTCGTCAACGATTTTTCCCGCCGTCGGCTGGCTCATCCCAAGGGCTCGCGCGAGCACGGCGCGCGAAGCCACGCCAGCTCGCTCCATCTGCCGGATCAGGGCACGACGATTCAGCAAGCCCATTCGGGCGGGGAGGAAAATCATTACTTAATTAAACTACGAAACTAATTTCGAAGTCAAGCCCCTTTCGCCCGCAACCGACTCCAAACCGGCGGGCTGGTGAGTCGCATGCCGCCGGCGCAATGGCACAATTAACGGCTATGATGTCGCACCGAAGGGATATTCCACAATTTGACAGTCATTGTCTGAAAATAGCTCAGACTTGGAAACTGGGAGCAAGAACCTGATTAAACCTGTCATTAAACGCAGGTGATAGCCCTGGTCGGTCGTAACTTTTAAAACCATTACCGCCCAAAATCGCACTTTCTTCAGATAATACACCACATGTGCTATCACATGAATTTTGCCTGAGCGGGGCAGCTCGTCCCGGGCCAAAAGGCCGGTTTCCACCTTGGTTATCCCGCGAGCCATACTCGGCTGAATCCGGCGGCCCAAGCCAGCCTACCGGCTTGATTGCAAACACGTTTTGCAGGCTGATGGCATGATTTTCGCTCCGTCCGTCCCATAAATATGGCAAGTTGCAGTAAGATTGCTGGGATCCGATGGGCGGGGAGAGCCTTGTTTTTCCTGATCATCTGCAGGGAAACCGTCGCGCTAGCCAACGGAATCTATGGCAACGGCATTGGCGCGGACGCAATGTCGATGGGTGGTGCGGAAGTGGCTTGGGCGGCGGATCCGCTTAGCGCCATGACGGCCAATCCGGCGGGTCTTGGCTTCATGTCCGATTACCAAATTGAATTGGCCGCCGAAGGCGCCTCCTTGCAAGGAAATTTCAGCAAAGCGGATTCAGGCGGCACACTGGACAGCGCATTTCAAGCTTTACCGGAAGGTGGATTGGATTTTCCGTTAAAGAGTGCACCGATAACTTTTGGATTGTCGGTAGCGCCGCAATCCGCCCTGCTCGCCAATTGGCATTACAACGATCCCCCGGGAGGTTTGGGCGGCGGGGTCAGTTATGGTTACCAACAGGATAAATCGGAAATTCTGTTATTGCGTACAGCCCTAGGAGCAGGCTGGCAAATCGATTCAAAAATCTGCATCGGAGCGAGCGTCGGCCTGCTCTACAATAAAAACGAGTTGGTTGCTCCCTACATCTTCCAAAACCTCCAACCGGCAACTGTTAACGGCGCAAAAACTCTGTTAAACCTGCAGACGTCCGGCTATGGCGGGGACGTGACCGTGGGCGTGTTATACCGTCCGACCACCAACTTGCAAGTTGGTGCATTCTATCAGAGTGAATCGATCATCAATTCCAGCGGCGACGCCAATGGCGATCCTTACGCACAATTTCCGCCCACCGCCCCCGGCGCACTGGCGTTTCATTACAATGCGGAAGTGAAGAACCAATTTCCGGAAAATGCGAGCGTAGGGGTTTCCTGGCGTTTTCTGCCACGGTTGCGAATGTCGGCACAAATGGACTGGATCGATTGGGCTGATGCTTTTAACACCCTCCATATTAGCATGAGCCATGGCAGCAATGCGGGCGTCAATGGCGTTCTGGGCACGTCATTCAAGGATAATTTTCCGCTGAACTGGTCCAGTGAATTTGTTTACCGCGTTGGATGGGAGTATGCCATCACCGACGATCTGGATTTGCGCCTGGGTTATTGCTACGGCAACAGTCCTGCACCTGACTCCACACTCACTCCCATGACCGGCGCAATCACAGAACACACCATCACGGCAGGTGCGGGTTACCGTTGGGGCCGCTACCGGTTTGACGTTGCTTACCAATACTACATTCCCGCCACACAAAACGTCGGCCAGAGCGGTTTGCTTTCGGGCGAGTACTCCAACAGCTCCACGACTATTTCGGCACACGTAGTGGCCGTCATGATGGGCGTTGCCTTTTAAAATGGAAACCCAATCCCAACCTCCGAAGGCAAAGTCCGGCGAGATTTTACTCAGCGGCGGCGCGCCCAAAATGTTTGCACCATTCGTGGAGTTCATGGATCGCCAGATTCCGCCGGAACTGACTTTGACGCCGGAAAACCAGCGTCGCTCCAAGCTGATCACGCGTTTTGGCATATTGGGTGGTCTGTTTGGGTTTTCCTATGCTGCATTTTACTTCTTAATCGGCCACCTTTGGGGGGCGTATATCGTCGTTTTGTGCAGTATGGGAGTGGTACTGACGCCGTTATTGCTGCGCCTGACCAAGTCCATTGCTCTGGCAGGTAACTTCTTTTCGCTAACGCTGACGCTGGGATTTCTCGCCCTCTCATTTGTGGAAGGCGGGGTGCACGGACACGCGATTGCGTGGCTGGTGAGTGTGCCGTTATGTTCATTGTTGATCGTGGGCCGAAAGCCTTCGCTCTGGTGGTCGGGAATATCCTTCTGTGCCGCTGGCGTGGTGGTGGGCTTTGACATCGCCGGCAAGACTTTGCCAAACACCTACGACCCCAAGTGGAATTCGCTGGTGACCGCGACCGGTTTCCTCGGATTGATTTTATTTCTTTTTATTCTGGGCCTGATCTTTGAATTCGGCCGTGCCCAAGCATCCGCAAAAATGGAAGCGGCGCTTGCGGATCTGGCGGCTTCCAACGAACGGCTGGTGCATTTGAACAACGAAAAAACTGAGTTTCTTGGAATCGCGGCGCACGACTTGAAAAATCCGCTGACGGTGATCCTGGGTAACGCGGAATTGATGCGGATGACGGAAAACCGCCAGATGGTTGAGCGTTGCAACGATACCATTGTACTGGCAGCGACACGAATGCGCGACTTGATCAGCACCTTGCTGGATGCCAATGCCATTGAGCAGGGAAAATACGTCTCAAATATTGAGCCATTTGATGTCAATGAAGTGGTGACGCAATGTGTGGAAAGCAATCGGGCAACGGCCGATCGCAAGAACATCCTCGTAAGGGTGGGTATTTCGGATTCGCTCTGGGCCAGGGCGGACCGGGCTGGCGCGATGCAAGTTTTCGACAATTTGATCTCCAACGCATTGAAATTCTCCCCACCGCAAACCACCATTTACGTGCATACGTTACCCGAGAAAGATTTCGTACTGATAAGCGTGCGCGATGAAGGCCCGGGTGTCACGGCCGAGGATCAGAAGAAAATGTTCGGAAAATTCTGTCGTCTGACCGCCCGTCCGACAGGTGGCGAATCATCCAATGGGCTCGGACTCTCGATTGTAAAAAAGCTGGTCGATGCGATGGGCGGCACAATCCAATGCCAGAGCACTCCGGGAATGGGCGCGACGTTCATGGTGAGATTACCAGCGGCGCCGCCGGAGCAGGAAACGGCCGAGTCGAAAGCACCGATTCAAACCTCCAAAACTGGCTCCCGCGAACTGGTCAAAAACGTCTGAAAACAAGCAGCCAAGATTTAGCCGGACCAGTTTGGCCAGCTTGGTGAAAAACAGTTCCCTTCCCAATCAAGAACTTGCGCTGGTATATCGGCGCACGCTCAGCCTCCAAAACCATTCAGAAATGACGGCCCACACGCCGCCTAGTGCCAGCAATAGGATCCAAGAAGAAGGAGCAGCCACTTTATCCGCCAGCACCCGCGCGGGAACGTTCGAAACCAGGAGGACGGGAAGAGCAAAGGTAAAAAAAGCCTTGAACGCACCCTTGAAGGCCTCATCCGGCATGCGAGCAATGTTAAAAAGATTGTAATACCCCCAAACAATACCCTGCGCCCGAACCGTCCAAAAGCTGATGGCCGCGAGGATGAACATCAAGGAGTAATGAATAAAAATGCCAACCACGCAGAGGAGCGCAAAGCCCGTCAGTTGCAAAAAGCTTGGATGCAGTCCCAATTTGTGCGCGGCGAACAGCATTACGCAGACGGCAAACAACGCATTGACGAAAGCGCCAAGATCCACCATCCGGGTGGAAACGATGAACCTCGTGTTAACCGGCAACGCCAGCAGAAAGTCCATCTTACCAGTCCGGACCAGTTCAGAAAGACCGGTGCAATTCGTCAGGAAAAACGCCTGATAGATTTGCTGGATGAAATTGCTGGCACCCACCAGCAAGACCATTTGCCATTTGGTCCAGGTGCCCACCGAATCCGTCTGGGAATAAACCACGGTGACAAAACACAATTGCAGACCAAACCAGAGCAATTCAACGATAATCCACAAGATAAAATTACCCTTGAAGGACATTTCCCGCGCCACGGAGTTTTTCCACAGCGCTGCGTAAATGGTGGCGTAACGTTTTAAATTCATAAGCCGTCAGCCGCCGAACGCGGAATATTTTTTGACTCCGCGGCTCCACATGAAACGTGCAAACAGAAATGCCAGCGCCACCCAGCCGGCTTGAGCCGCCAAACCGGACCACAAATCCGCACCAGCAGCCTGTCCCATATAAATACTGATGGGAAAATAAAGCAGGTAAGGAAAAGGCGTGAAAAGCAGAACATGGAACAGGGGAGCCGGCAACAAGGCCAGCGGGAATAAATGGCCGCTGGCCAGGTACTCAAAGGCGAACAGGATGAAAATGAACGTTGAAATCTCCAGGAGCCAGAACGCCAGCATGGCCATGGCGTAGGAAATGAAAAACTGCAGCAACGCGGTGAGCAGCAGGCTCAAGGGAAAAACCACCAACGCCGTCATGCTAGCCGGAAAGACAAAGTAGGCGCGAAAGCAAAAAATAAAGATGCCCAGCGGCACAATGGCCATCATGATAAAGGCCAGCCGCCCGGAACAAAAGAGGCAGAAGCGGTACCACAAATAATCCACTGGTTTGAGGAGAAACTGACTGATATTTCCCTCGCGAATGTCTGCAGCGATCTGCCAGTCGTCCTCGTTCACCGCGGTAAACACATCAACCACCGCCACCAGCATGTAATAGAAAATCATCTGCGCCTGCGTGAAATGGTTTTGCGGAGCAGCACCATGATTGGAGCCATAAATGGTGCGCCAAAGCGAGAGCATGGCGAAAAGGGGAATAAAACTGAACAAGGTCCGCGTCAAGTAATTGAAGCGGTAGGTCAGGTTGCTTTGGAGGCCAATGCCGATGACATGCCAATATTTTTTCATCCAGATCCAATTTTACAGCAAACAATTTGGGGTCGAATGCCGTTTTAAGCAAAAATAAAAACACGAAGGGCGGCAAAGGGTCGAACCAAGCACTCCAGTAATGTTAACGCTGCCGACTAACCGGGGGAAACCACATTTCGCATTTCCGAAAAAGAGCAACCGGCAAAGCGGCAAAAAATTGTAAAGTTGTTTTTGTTTTGGCCGTTTAGTATTTGCACGGGGAAAAGATTAAAAAATTTCAATTAAGCGCAAAAATGGGTTGGCCGTTGCCGGAACCGCATTCACATTCATCTGAATGACAACGTTTTCTTTTCCCGTCGCTTCACTCGGTGATTGCATTTCTGCAAAAACTCAGGAGACTGGGCGCCAACAGTTACTTGTTTTTCCGGCATGAATAAATTTGCGCGCCTCCGCCATGTGTTGCTGGTTGCCGTGGCCCTGATCTTCGCCGGATGGCGGGCAGATGGGCAAGGCATCACCTATTCCGTCACCAGTTCAGCAAGCACGCTTTTGGTTAGTAATACCCTGACATTCACCATCACCGTCACCAATATTAGCGACGTGCCGATTGGCAATCTAGTGATCACGGACGCTCTTCCGGCTTCAGTCCTGATTGCGAGCGCGAGCGACGACTTTCCCGAAATAATTTTTACCAATATTGGCAGTGTCGCCACATTCACGCTGGCAACATTGAGCCCGAATAACATTTTTCAGGTCGCCTTATTAACAGAACCAACCGCGGCAGGCTTGATTACGAACACGGTAAACATCAGCACCGACAGCGCATTCATCACTCCGGGTACCAATCTGGTGGTGAATGTGACGAACACCGTGATTATCGCAAACCTCGGGGTGATTTTGAGCGCTCCGGCACAACCGGTCATTGTCAATGACCTTGTAGCCTACGAAATTACGGTGACCAACGCCGGGCCGGATGCGGCTCCCCAGGTTGATCTGGTCAGCGCGCTTCCTGCCGGGGCGATCCTCGAGGGAATTTCGCCGACAAACCAAACTTACACCAACTTTCCAAACAGCATTCTGGGGTTCCAGTTGGGAACAATTGCCACTGGCAGCTCGTCAAGTTTGCTTATAACCGTTGAACCCACAAATTCGGGAGTGTTGGCCTACGATGCCTTGGTTGGGTCACCGAGCGTGACCAATACCAGCAGCCTAGACACATTCGCCATCACCAACTTAACCGTTCTGCCGATACAAACGGGGGTGCTCACCGCTGTCACCAATTCAGGCCAATCGATTGATTTTCAAAATGGCCTGGAGGAACAATCCATTCTCCTCTCAAACATCAGCGCGACCAATGTCGCCGCGGCGCGAGTTAATGTTTCCGGCCTGAACAAACAACTTTACAACGCCGTGGGCACCAACAGCGGCAATCCTTACGTTACCTTCGCTGCGCCGCTGGCCACCGGTCAAAGTGTCAGTTTGCTGCTGCAATATAATCCGCGCGGAACATTTCCGTTCACCAACGGCCAGTTGCAGGCCTACCCGGTGCCATTGCCCAATCTGACGCCGCCGGTCACGACTTCGACCAGCACGAATATTAATATCAGTGGCATCTTCAAACTGCCGGATGGCAACATGCTCCTGCAATTTCCCGCCACTACTGGTCTGACCTATACCATCGTTTACAGTGACAATGTTCGGTTTTCAAACGCCATGATCGCGCCGCCCGCCATCGCTGCGCCGGCGAATATATTGCAATGGATTGATTATGGGCCGCCCACCACGGTCAGCGCCACGACGAACACCAGCGCGCGGTTTTATCGCGTTCTTCAAAACCCATGAGCGCGCGTAAATCCAGGAGGAAACAGATTGGAGCACGGTTTTCGCCGGGATCATGGCTGCCTGTTTTAATGGGAGTCAGTCTGGCTGCGCGGGCCGACGAAAACCACTCTGAGCAGGAGGCTTTCGACCAATATTTCGCCATACCGACGGCATCGCAGCAGAGCGAATGGAACAGCCATTTTAGTGTTGGCGCGGTGGTGGGATTTAACGTCAGCGCCAGTTTCAAGGAAAACGGTTTGTTTAATCTGCCCGGCAGCAGTTTGGCCAGTGGAGTTTATGACGATGGCTATGTCTTGCCTGATCGAACCGGAAGCAGCGATGGCTATACCACGTATTGGGGGTATCAAAACGCCTCGCAATACAATGCTTCAGCCCAAACCCTGACGATGCATAGCACCACCTCCTATCAGACGTCCAGCGGTGCGTCGCGGGACGAAGGTGGTCCGTTCCCGGGATTCGAACTGGATTACGGCGGCAGCCTGTTTCATTGGGATAATTTTCGCCTGGGTTGGGATCTTGGCTTTGACCTACTGCCAATGGATATCTCGGATAATCAGACCCTGACGGCTAATGTCAACCAGACGGCTTATTCCTTTAGCACCAGCCAACTTACAGTTGTGCCTGGCCCGGGCTATCAAGGCAGCTATAACGGACCCGGTCCACTGCTTCCCACCAGCTCAGTTTCCACCCCATCGACGTCGGTGGGAACGGTTAGTGGCTCTCGAAGTCTGGATTCAATTGTTTATGCAATCCGGCTGGGGCCGACCTTTTACTGGGATTTCGCCAAAAACTGGAGCGCCTCACTTGGCGCGGGGCCAGCCTTGGGTGTGGTTTCAGCCGAGTACAAGTATAACGAGGTGATAACGACTGCCAGCAGCAGCGCCCGCAACAACGGAAGTTTTAGCGGGATGGATGTGGTTTTTGGCGGCAATGTGAACGCCACGCTGCTGTACCACACCGAGGACAAGGCACGGCCGGTGGATTTGTACATCAGTGCCCAATACATGCCCTTGGGCAGTGCAGATTTCAGCCAAGGCGGACGCGATGCACGTCTGGATTTATCGGGCCAGATTTATATATCTGCCGGAGTTAACTGGCCGTTTTGAAAGTCCAAGACACTTCAACCCGGTCCTCCGAATCGTCATAAAATAATTCAAGCACTTCAACGGCTTCGGATTTTAACCTCGGCGGATTCAAGTCCGTCGGAGCTGGCGCTAAGTTTAATGGTTCCCTTCTGGCCGGCTTTGGACCGGACAATCACCAGTGCCAGACCGTTGAAGGCATTGCGCTCCGGTGCTTGAAAGGATTCAAAGCTGGTGGCGTCACCGTTGTCCGTGGCGGCTATTTCTCCCGGCCCTTCGATACTAAAGTGGATGTGATTATGAGAGCGCGGCACCGCCAAACCATCTTTATCCGTCACGGTCACGGTGATATACGATAAATCCTGGCCATCGGCGGCAATTTTCTTCCGGTCGGCCGAGAGCGTTAGCTTTGCCGCCGGCCCGGTGGTCTGAACCTTATCCGTAGCCCATTTGGATCCATTCTTGTAGGCGACGACGGTTAAGATACCAGGCTGATAAACGACATCATCCCAGAAAAGACGGTACTCTTGCGGGCCTTTCCTCTTAATTCCGAGCGACTTGCCATTAAGGAATAATTCGGCCGAGTCGCCGGATGTATAGACCCAGACCGGCGTGACCTGGCCAATGCGTTCCGGCCAATTCCAGTGAGGCAATATGTGGGCCATCGGCAATTCGGGTCGCCAGACGGATTGATACAAATAAAAGCGGTCCTTTTTAAAGCCGGCCAGATCAACTATGCCAAAATAGGAACTGCGCGAAGGAATCTCAATTTTTCCGAGGGATTGCAGTTCAATCGCTGCCTTTGCCCGCTCATCTGGATCCGAAAAATTGAGCAGATTACTGGCATCCGCGTTATACGGGGTCGGTTCTCCCAGATAGTCGAATCCGGTCCAGACAAATTCACCCGCCACAAACGCATTCAGGTCCTCACCGCTGAATTCAGTGTCCGGCAAAGTCGCCCAACCGGGAACAAAAACGTCGTAGGAACTAACCTGAAAATCGAGCAGAGCCCGCCGGTTATGTTTGCCGCCACGGAGACCGGGCACCGGGAAAACATATTCGCCGCGCGAACTCACGGTGGAGGAGGTCTCGCTACCGAACAGCGGGATGTCGGGATTCCTGCTGCGAAACTGGGCATAATTAAGGGGTTTATAATTCCAGCCGAACACATCGAAATTGGTTTGGAAACCGCTGAAACCGGCTTTGTATGAACTCACGGCGGCGGTGACCGGACGTGTGTCATCCTCGGAATGGATGATGGCGCGGTGTTCCGCGGCCAAAATCGGACCGTCGGTCTTGTCCTGGTCGGGTACTTCGTTGCCACTGCTCCAGAGAATTACGCAAGGATGATTCCGGTCTCGACGAACTAGCGCCCGCAAATCCTGCTCGTGCCAGTCATGATACAACACATGGTAATCATTGGGATTTTTGCCGGTGGCCCAACAGTCAAATGCCTCGTCCATCACCAGAAAACCCATCTGGTCGCACAAATCCAATAGTTCGGGAGCCGGCGGATTGTGGCTGGTCCGGATGGCATTGACGCCGATTTCGCGTAGAATCTCCAACTGCCTTTGCAGTGCCCGATGATTGATGGCCGTCCCTAGCGCGCCCAGATCATGATGATCGCAAACGCCATTCAATTTAAGGTGTTGACCATTCAGAAAAAATCCACCATCGGTTGTAAACTCGATGGTTCGAATGCCAAAGGGTGTTTCGTAAGAGTCGACGGTCACGCCGGTCTCTTCGAGCGATGTTTCCACCACATAACGCTGGGGGTTTTCCAAGGTCCACAACTGTGGCGACGGGATGACGGTTTGCCCTTCGCTGGCCGCCGAATCATGGGGTGCAATCTCCAAATCACTTGCGGGCAGCGAGGCCACAAGTTTACCCGGGGTGCCGTCCGGTTTGAGCAGATACATGTCATTTTTGACAATAATCTTCGCGGCATTATCCGTGGCGTTATCCACGTCCACTTTAAATCTTACAGTCGCGGAATTTTCACTCACTTCGGGAGTGGTGACATAGGTGCCCCAATGTGCCACATGAATCGGTGCGGTTTTGACCAGCCAGACATTGCGATAGATGCCGCCTCCGGGATACCAGCGGGAAGATTCCTGCGGATTATCAAGTCGGATGGCAACCGTATTGTCGCCACCAAAATTCACGAACGGTGTCAGATCCACTCGCCAGGAGGCATACCCGTAAGGCCAGCCGCCCGCCAGGTGCCCGTTTATCCAGACGCTCGCATAGGACATCGCACCGTCCACATCGAGAAAGATTCGGCGTCCCTGGTCGACAGCGGGAATGTCCAGATGTTTGCGATACCACGCAATGCCCCACCAAGGGAGTTTTCCCGTTTCGCCAGGATACTCCTGTTTGAATGGGCCTTCAATACCCCAGTCGTGAGGCAGATTCAAGAGGCGCCACTGACTGTCATCAAAATCAGCCCGGGCATAGGCAACATTCGGGACGGGATCGGTGGCCGGCATGGAAAGGAATTTTAAATCAGCATTGGTCGTAAATTCTGCGCTAGTGGGAAGCAGCCAATTCTTGAGTTCGGGATAATTAAGCTGGTCGCCCACACCGGCTGGGTCATCCTTGATAAAGCGCCACCCCTGATCTAACGAAGTGCGTTCCCGCGCAGGAGAATTATCAGCCAGAGCGTTTGTCGCGAGCAATGAAGCAAAGGCAGTTGCGGCGAAAAGGATCATGCCTTTCCGACAACACGGTTTTATGGACTGATCAAAAAAAATCTGAATGCAATGCCTTGGAAGACCCGATTTGTGGTTCATAATTGTAGTTGGCGATTTTTTCCCGGTTTGCCTGATCAAGGCCAGCCGTTTTAAGAGCTGGCGAGTTATTGTGTGATCCTTTTATACTTGCAAGGTTGATCGCAGGCGGCAATACGTTTCCATGTCCGTTTAATGTCTGACAACATTTTCGACCAGGAGGCCTGCCTACTGGGAATGTTGGCGAGAAATTGAAAGGTTTTCAGGGGGCGTCATGGCTTCCTCCACTGAAGAAACCAGAACGACAAACTCCCCTTTTAATCTCCTTTGCCGGGCGATTTCGAGCAATTGCGCCGCTTTGCCCCGCAAAAACTCCTCAAATCGCTTCGTCAATTCACGGGCTAAGACCACTTGGCTTTCGGGAAACACTTCAGCCAATTCGCCCAGCAATTTCTCAATGCGATAAGGCGACTCGTAAAAAACCAGCGTACCGGGGATTGTCTTTAACGATTCCAGCTTGTTTTTTCGCTGACCGGATTTATGGGGGAGAAATCCGACAAAATGGAATTCATCTGTTGGCAATCCGCTGGCGGTCAAGCCCGCGACCAGCGCGCAGGGACCAGCAACCGACTCGACGCGAAATCCGGCCTTGATGGCGGCTTTGACGACACGTTCGCCAGGGTCACTGATGCCAGGACTGCCGGCATCCGTGACCAACGCCACTTTTTCGCCGCGCCGGAGTCGCTCGATGATTTCCTCGCTCCGGCGCGCCTCGTTAAACTGAAAATAACTCAACAACGGCTTGGAGATGGCAAAATGTTTCAATAACTGGCCGGAATGCCGGGTATCCTCGGCAGCCACCACATCACACTCGCGCAAGACTCTCAGGGCACGGAGGGTGATGTCCTCTAAATTGCCAATGGGCGTGGCGACCAGATAAAGTGTGCTGGCAGTTAGCGGGGGCAAGGCGGCGTCCATTGCTTACATTAAGCACGAAATCATCGGGAAATAAAACGGTTTTCGCGAATGCCGGCTGTCAAGTCTGACCGTCTAGGAAATTCGCTTTCGCTTTGGCAGGCCATTCACCTATGATTCCATCCACATCTTGCTTATGAACAAACTGTTTTGGATTTCTTGCGGATTGATCTTAACGTGCTTTAGCGCCTTTTCCCAGATTACAAATACTCCGGTGCGCTTTGCCCTGGTTGGATTGCACCATGATCATGCCGCCGGATTCCTGCCGCGCCTTGAAGGACGAACCGACGTCCAATTGGTGGGCATCGTCGAGACGAACCAAGATCTGATCGAACGCTATTCCGAACGATTTCATCTTGATCCCGCGCTTTTTTATCCAACCCTCGAAGCGCTCTACGCCGCACAACATCCGCAGGCGGTCGCGACTTTCACCTCAACTTATGAGCATGAGGGAGTCGTGGGGTTTTGCGCGGCCCACCACATGGATGTGATGATGGAAAAACCCCTGGCAACCAATATGAAGCAAGCCCGCGCGATTGCAGCCGCAGTGAAAGAGAGCGGTATCCAGTTAATCGTCAATTACGAAACCAGCTGGTATCCCGGAAACGTGGCCGCCTATGCCATGGTCCACGACCAGCATCAAATTGGCGACATCCGCCGGATTGTTGTCCATGATGGTCATCGTGGGCCAAAGGAAATCGGCTGCTCCACCAACTTTCTCGCCTGGTTGACCGATCCAGTTCTCGACGGCGGCGGCGCCATCAATGATTTTGGCTGTTATGGCGCCGATTTAGCCACCTGGTTTTTTGACGGGCGGCCACCGGATTCGGTATTCGCCGTCGCCCAACAGATCAAGCCGGACATCTACCCAAAAGTCGAGGATGAGGCGACCATCGTCCTGACCTATCCCAAGGCCGAAGTCATCCTCCAGCCTTCTTGGAACTGGGCTATCGACCGTAAAGACATGGAGATTTACGGGCAGACGGGTTATGTCATTGTGCCGCATCCGGACTCTTTGCACGTTCGGAAAAGCGGCATGCAGAATGAACAGGAACTCAAGGTGCCGCCGTTGACAGGTGCCAGCGCCGATCCCATCTCCTATTTCGCCGCTGTTGTGAGCGGAAAAATCAAGCCAACCGGTTTGGCGTCACTTGACTTCAACATGACTGTGGTGGAAATACTGGATGCTGCTCACGAATCAGCCCGAACAGGAAACATCGTCCGACTTCGAAGACCGACCAATGAATAAACTTGGCTCCTTGGTGCCAAAGCAGTCTAAAAAAATTTCAAATCTGATGGCCGCGACACATTACGCCGTCGTCCTCGTGACCGCACCTGACCTGAGAACCGCGCGGCGACTGGCCAAGTTTGTCTTGGATGACCGGCTGGTTGCGTGTGTGAATCTCGTACCCAAAATGGAATCGCACTACTGGTGGAAGGGCAAAATCGAATCGGGAGGCGAAACGTTGTTAATCATGAAAACACGGCGGTCAAAGCTGGCGAAACTGGAAAAAACCATCAAGTCCCGGCACCCTTACGAAACTCCTGAGTTTTTGGTGCTCCCGCTGCAGGCGGGCAGCAAAGCATATCTTGGATGGATCTCAAAAAATTGTTGATCAAATTTTAGTTGAACCGAGGCGGGTCTGGCGTAGATTCAGGTAGTGAGCACGGTCAACGCACCTAATGCCGATACGGTGGTGGAAATGTTGCTCCTGATGCACATGATTGCGTTGGGCGTGGGTTTGATGCTTTTTTTCTGGATGTTCTATCTTCAACGTCGCGCCCGCAGGCAACTTGGCAAAATCAAGGCAGTTTGCGAATTTGAGTCACCTCCTGCTTTCACGATTTCCGCTTCGCGTCCGACGTGCTGGCTCGCAGTCCGATCCGTGTCGCCGGAAGCCGTCAAGGAAGCGTTAGGGTTGAACCACGCGGCTCCCTGCTCATGGATTGAGGGTTTGACCGGTGACCATGCTTTTTTCATTAGTCCACGGGTGAACGCTTGGGTGATAGTAACCGGCCTTGCCCTGCCCACCCCAACGGAAGACGTGGACGCCTGCTTCATCTTTCTTTCCACACTCAGCCGTAAACTGGGTCATGTTCAGTATTTTTACGCGGAGACCTTTTCACGGCACCATGGCTGGGCGCGGTTGGACGATGGGTGCGTCACGCGTGCTTACGCCTGGGCAGGTGCAACGGTCTGGAGTCAAGGCATTGAAACTCTTCCGGAGATTGAGGCTGGCGTAAAGACCTTCGGCTATGGCGATCAATCCACCACGCTGACTGACGTGGAGACCAACTTCGAAAAAGTTCCACTTTTGGCCGCGCGATGGAGCCTCGACCCCGCAGGAGTCAAACTAAATTCCATCCGCCAGTCCATCGGCATCGCCGGGGAAACCGCGGCGGGCGACAATTTTTGATTGCACACCGCGCGGGTTCGGCGCAGATTCTGAAAAACGAAAGGAACCAATGTCATTCAGCATCGAACTCGAGCTCCAGAAATTTCCCAGGAACGTCAAACTTAAGGACGGGAAAAAGGCCACACTCCGGCCATTAAGCGCCACGGATGAGAAGGATTTCCATGAGCTATTCCAGGGCATTCCCGAGCGCGAACGAATGTTCATCAAGCACCGGGTCCAAGATAAGAAAGTGATCCGTGACTGGTGCAAGAATATTGATTTCGGCCGCAACTTGCCGCTGGTGGGATTGATCAATGGGAAAATCGTGGGGGTCGCGACCCTGCACCAGCAATTTGGGGGATGGAAAAGGCATATCGGCCGGGTAAGTGTGCTGGTACATCCTGCATTCCGTGGACGCGGACTTGCCAGGGCTCTGATTTCGGAGATTCTCGACATTGCGCGCCGGGCCGGCCTGGAAAAGGTTGAGGCGGAATTCATCGGTGAACAGGAAGCTGCGGTCAAAATGTTCGCCATGCTGGGCTTCCGAAGGCTCCTGTTGCTGGAGGATTATGTGAAGGATATGCAGGCCATCTCGCACGACTACGTCCTGATGGGCCTTGACCTGAAGACCGACGAGGAATACGCGAGCGCAGCAGGCTGATTTTCAGACAGATTGAACCCATAAAAATGAGTCAAATACGGACGCGAACGACTCAAGTGACGGATTCTTTCACCTCCGGGTGATTTCGTATCCGATCTCCAAAGCCTCACCGTGTAGTCTGCCGGAAAATGAATGAAAATTAACATTTCCCTTGCAGAAACTGACGAACCCGCCGAATCCAACCCAATTCTCTCTGAAGCTAGGGCAAGGATCATCTGGGGTGAGCAAGCATCTTCCGTTCGCGACTTTCTGGTGTCGAAAGGAATCGGTCCCGAAACTGCGCGTTCAAAAATCAGCCGGTTTCAATCTGAAAGAAACAGTGTAATAAGAAAGAACGCCATCCATAAGATCCTGTTTGGAGGGGGCCTCCTCGTATTGACCGTATTTATCTTCTTCTATTTTACCCGGAGTCCGGGCTTCGTTTGGACTATGCGGACGGCCAAGGCCATGTCAGTGGATGGTCTGGCCGGGTTTTATGGCTTCTGCAAACTCATTAATGGCATTATTTACCTCCTCCGACCCCAATGCGAAGAAGAATCCGTTACTGAAATATCTGATTAGAAAAACAAGAAAGAACAGGCAATGCCACTCCTTGGCTGATCAATTTCATACAGCCAATCAAAGCCCGGTTTTCTCTCCGATAAAAGGAAATATCACTCCCTGCCCCTCGAAGGTGCAACCGCAAAAAGGCCATTCAGCATGGCTGCCGAATGGCCCTTGAAACGGATTAAAACTTATTTATTACGACGGCGGAGCAGCGACAGCAACAGAACACTGCCCGAACCGGCCCAAGCCCAGGTCGTGGGTTCTGGAACCGCAACCGGTGCGACCACAATATTGCCGAACTGTCCAACATCGGTAGACCAGACATCGGGTCCGATTGTCTCGAAACCGTATTGGATATGGTCGCCCGCGTTGGCCGAAGTCGCCAGACTAATACTGAATATCCCGAGGTTCAAGGGAACCGTAGTGGTAGTGAAGGATGAGTAATCCGGGGCAAAGTCCTTGATGAAAGCCACACTGGTCCATCCTTCTCCAATTTGGTTCACACTAGACAATAAGCTATTCGCCAGCACGTCACCGCTGAAAGTAAGCGTCGTACCCACATAAGTGCCAGTGGTCTCACTATACAGATTGGCATCCATTATCTTGTTACCAATGGCTCCCGGCTGGCCCGCCGGAGTGTACCAGTAATTGTTCGGATCGTTAATTTGATTCGGCCCGAGCGTGACGGTGGCACCCGAGAAACTGGAGGTTAAGTCGCCTACGCCCCAACTTTGGCCGAATTGATAAGCTCCGGCTGCTGCGATTCCTTGGCCAGGCGAGCCGGTGATGTTGAATACGTTCATGTACCCGAAGGTCATGACGGTAGGATCGACGGTTACGGTTTGGGCTGATATTTGAGACGTACACAGGGCCAAAACACCAAGGGATAGGGTACTTAATATGAGTCTTTTCATGGTTTTTTAGGGTTAGTTGCAGGTTTACCACGATCATGCAGATGACTTCTGCAAAACGTATAATCTGTGGTAATTGTAGTAAAATCTATTATGATCCTCCCGCTCCGTCAAGCCAAATCTTAACCAATTCGTAACTTTTCCATCTATAATCCATCCAGTCGGTAGTGTTTTATGTCATGGTCTGGCCTGGGCTGGCCAAAGGTTTTGCAAATGCAGAAGATGATTGCACTCTCAGGTTTAGGCTTGATATGCCGGATGAAGAACCGTCCGACTCCCTGGTCATCGGATCGGGATGTTTTTCTGAGACCCTCGATCCTCCAATCTCGAAACAGGCGAATTATAAATTACTAAATATCATAAATTTACAACAAAACTACTCCTCAGCCCAAAAACAAAAAAGCCCGCTCAATGTGAGCGGGCTTTGTGCTGGCTTTAAGCTAAATTATTTCTTTTCTTCGGGATTGGCAGCCGGCGTCTCTGCCGGAGCCGCTTCCACCGGGGCATCAGGGGCGTAATCCACCCATTCGAGAATGGCGCGTTGGGCGGCATCCCCGATGCGCTGATTCATTTTGATGATGCGGGTATAACCACCTTTGCGATCCTTGAAAGCGGGTGCAATATCCTTAAATAGGATTTTGGCGGCGTCTTCCTGATGCAAACGAGCCACAGCCAGGCGACGGTCGTGGAGGGTACCGCTCTTGCCGAGGGTGACCATTTTTTCGGCCACCGGGCGGGCGGCCTTGGCCTTGGCCAGCGTGGTTGTAACCCGTTTATGGAGAATCAGGCTGCACACGAGATTGGCCAGCATCGCATTGCGATGTTCCGAAGTGCGGCCTAATTTGGCGGTCTTTTTTAAGTGGCGCATAACATCCTTAATTGCTTGCCGGCGCTTCTTCCTTCGGCGCGGTCTCCACGAGACCCGGTTCGAAGTTCATGCCGAGGGCAAGGCCGAGAGCGGTCAATTTGTCTTTGATTTCGTTGAGCGATTTCTTGCCAAAGTTGCGATACTTGAGCATTTCCTGCTCGCTCTTGAGGGCCAATTGGCCGACGGTGGTGATATTGGCGTTGTTTAGACAGTTCGCCGCCCGGACGCTCAGCTCGATTTCGTTAACGCTCATGTTGAGCAGTTTCTTCATCTTCGCCTTTTCATCGTCCTGCTTGTCAGCGGCTTCCTCAAATTCAACGGCATTCTTGTCGTAGCCTACGAACACATCCAGATGGTGCGCGAGAATGGCCGAGGCCTGAGTGAGCGCATCATCGGGCGTCAACCGGCCATCAGTCCAGATTTCCAGGACCAACCGGTCATAGTCGGTGCGGTTGCCTACGCGGGCTGCTTCGACATTATAACGCACGCGGGTGACGGGGGAGAAAAGAGAGTCAATGGCCACAACACCGATTGGCTGGCCGGGCTTCTTGTTTTCATCGCTCGGACAGAAACCACGACCGATCTTGACGGTCAGTTCCATCTCAAATTTTTTCTTACGATCGAGGGTGCAGATATGCTGGTCGGCATTCACAAGTTCCAGGTTCTGGTTGACTTGGACATCCGCCGCAGTGACCGCGCCCTCCTTATTGACGGAAAGCAACAGGGTCTGTTCATCGCGCGATTGCGCCTTGAATTTGACTTTCTTCAAGTTTAAGACGATGTCGGTGACGTCTTCAACGACGCCATCGATGGTGGCAAATTCATGCATGGCACCGTCCACCTTCAAAGAGGTGATGGCCGCGCCCTCGAGCGAGGACAACAACACGCGGCGGAGGGAGTTGCCAATGGTATGGCCGTAACCGGTTTCAAACGGGTCGGCGATAAATTTGGCGTAAGTGGGGGTGGCAGAAGCTTCATCCTTCTGCAACCGCTTGGGCATTTCAAAACGTCCGAGACGAACTGGCATAGTATCCTTTCAACAATTTTAATCTGACGTCCCGGACTTTTTTATTCCCGGTCCGGAACGCCCGTATAATTGTTTTAATGTTTATGGTTTATCGGGAATAAAATTCGACGACGGCTTGCTCGTTGGCAATGGGCTGAATCTCATCCCGGGTAGGGATGCGCATGACGGTGCCCTTGAATTCTTCCTTGTTCAGGGAGAGCCAATCGGGAACGGAGCGGCTGGTGGAAATTTCCATGCTTTTGGTGGCCAACTGCCGGGAAACATTGTTGTTCTTGATGCTGATCACGTCATTAACCTTGAGGGCATACGACGGGATGCTGACCTTGCGGCCATTGACGGTGACGTGACCATGACCGACCAATTGGCGGGCAGCCGCACGCGTATTACCGAAACCAAGATGAAAAGCGACATTGTCCAGCCGGGTTTCCAAAATCTGCAACATGGTCTCGCCGGTGATGCCGCGCTTGTTCTTGGCTTTTTCGTAGACCCCGCGGAACTGCTTTTCCATGAGCCCGTAATAATAACGGAGCTTCTGTTTCTCAATCAAACCGAGACCGTAATCGGTGGATTTGCGGCGCGATTTCGGGCCATGAACACCGGGGGCGTAATTGCGGCGTTCCAGATACTTGGTAGGACCAAAGATGGGCACGCCGAAACGGCGGCTGATGCGAACGCGGGGACCTGTATAACGAGCCATAAATTAAAGTTAGTGATTTAAAATGATCTGGAGGTTTAGACCCGGCGTTTTTTGCGGGGGCGGCAACCGTTGTGAGGGACTGGCGTCACGTCCTTGATCGCGGAGATTTCCAAGCCAATCGCCTGCAGGGCGCGGATGGCGGATTCCCGACCGGATCCGGGACCCTTGACCCGGATTTCGACTTCACGCATGCCGTGCGCCATCGCCTGGCGGGCAGCATCCTGTGCGACTTGTTGGGCCGCATAAGCGGTGCTCTTACGGGAACCCTTGAAACCAACCCGACCGGCGCTGGACCAACCGATAAGGTTGCCCTGCATGTCGGTGATGGTGACCTGGGTATTATTGAAAGTTGCGAGAATGTTCGCCACGCCGACCGCCACGTTCTTGGCGTGCTTGGCCTTGATGATTTTCTTGGCGTTTGCGTCTTCTCCCAGCAGCTCGGCAGCGGTCGGTGCGGCCACCACGGGCGTTTCCACGGGCTTGGCCGCGTCAGCCACCGGTGCGGCGGCGACGGCCTTGGGATCTTTTTGCGCCGGAGCACCCGCTTCGGTTTTTGCCTCTTTCTTGGGGGCGGGTTTCTTTTTTGTCTCTTCAGCCATAACTTAAATTCTCAGTGGATGCCGGTTTTGGCATTGGGGTTGCGCTGCACGCCGACCGTCTTACGGGGACCTTTGCGTGTGCGGGCGTTGGTTTGGGTGCGTTGACCGCGCACCGGAAGACTGCGTTGATGGCGGACGCCACGATAGCACTTGATACCCTGCAAACGCTTCAGGTTCATGCCCAATTCGCGGCGCAGATCGCCTTCGATCACATACTTGCCCTCTTGGATCGCGTGAACGATCTGGGAAAGCTGCGCCTCGGTCAAATCCTTCGCGCGGATGGATCGGTCAATATTGGCGCGCTCAAGGATCTCGAGGGCGTTGACGGGGCCGATGCCATAAATATAGCGTAGCGCGATGTCAATGCGCTTATTCGGGGGAACTTCCACACCAATGATACGTGCCATAAAATTAAATCAACCCTGACGTTGCTTGTGACGTTTATTCGAGCAAATGACGCGGATGACGCCACGACGGCGCACCACTTTGCAGTGCTCACACAGTTTTTTGACGGATGCTCGTACTTTCATTTTCTAAATCGTTCTTCTTTAACCAGAATGCGCCCCACGCTCAAATCGAAAGGCGTCAGCTGCAATTTCACTTCGTCACCGGACTTCAGCCCGGCAAAATTGTTTTTATCCCGCGCCAGCACAAACGCCAGCAACCGGTGCCCGTTCTTCAACTCGGCACGGACCATGCCATTAGGCAAAACTTCAATCACCCGGCCTTCAACTTGGAAGGCGTTGCGCATGTCAAAATTTCCGGTTCACCATCGGTGATCAAAACCGTGTGCTCAAAATGAGCAGAGAGTGAACCATCTTGCGTCACTACTGTCCAGCCGTCTTTCAATATTTTTATGTCGGCCCGGCCCGCATTCACCATCGGCTCGATGGCAATCGTCATGCCTGGAACCAACTTATCATTGGACTTCGGGTCGACAAAATTTGGCACTTGCGGTTCTTCATGCATCGAGCGACCGACGCCGTGACCAACAAATTCCCGGACCAGGCTAAACCCATGTCCCTCATCATAATCCTGAACCGCGCGAGAAATATCCGTCACCCGGTTACCTGCCGCCGCCGCCGCAATACCTTTGTAAAGCGACGTTTCCGTGACTTCCATCAAACGCTGCGCTTGCAGGCCGCACCCGCCAACCGCCATCGTCCGCGCGTTATCGCCGATAAAACCTTTGTAGATCACGCCGACATCCACGCTAATAATGTCACCGAACCGTAATTCACGCTCGCTGGCCAGGCCATGAACGATTTCCTCGTTCACTGAAAGGCACGTATGACAGGGATATTTGCGATATCCCAAAAAAGCGCTCTTACCGCCGCTGGCCTTAATCAGCTCCGCCGCAAACTCATCCACCTGCCGGGTCGTGAGACCGGGGCGAATGAAGGACATAATCTCATCCAGCACACTCGCGGCGATCAAACACGCCGGCCGCATCAAATTCAAATCAGCTTCGGACTTGAGCTTTATCCCGGCCACAAATTCTTAGAAACGCCCGCGGATTTTGCCCTTTTTCAGGAATCCGTCGTAATGACGCATCATGAGATGGGATTCCACCTGGCGCATAGTGTCGAGCAAAACGCCGACTGCGATCAGCATGCTGGTGCCACCAAAAAACTGGGAGACGTTCTGGTCAATGTTCAACTGTTTGGACAGGATAATCGGAATCGTCGCGATCACTGTCAGGAACAGCGCTCCGGCGAGGGTGATACGGCTCATGGCGCGATGCAGATAGTCGCTGGTCCCCTGCCCCGGACGCACGCCCGGTATATACCCGCCGTTTTTCTTCAAATCATCGGCGATCTGGATCTCATTGAACTGGGTTGCCACCCAGAAATAAGAGAAGAACAAAATCATCAGCGCATAGACGAGCAAGTACAGCCAGGAACCATAATTGAGCGAGGTCGCCAGGGCGCGAAAGTTATCCTGCAGAAAAGGCACTTTGATCACGTTGGCGAGCCATTGCAGCGCCAGACTAGGGAACATCAATATCGAGGAGGCAAAAATGATCGGCATGACACCGGCATAATTAACCTTGAGCGGCATGTAATTCGTGCTGCCCTGATACATTTTCTGCCCAACCATGCGGCTGGCATATTGGACCGGAATTTTCCGCTGGGCCTGGGTGATGGCAATGACACCAGCGATAACCGCGACCAAGAGGATGACCAGCAGGAGGCCGGTACCCATTGGGCTATGGGTCGGGTTCTCCCCGCCGAACATGCCCACCAGCGCAGTGGCCGCGTTCGGGAGCCGGGCGAGAATGTTGGCGGCGATAATCAGGGAAACGCCGTTACCTATACCGCGTTCGGTGATCTGTTCACCTAGCCATACGAGCAACATTGTCCCGGCGGTCATCATGACCACCGACTGCACAATGAACCAGACATGGTTGTCAACCAAAACCAAGGGAGCCATGCTCTGCGGATGCAACCAGCCATTGGCGAAATAAACGCCCTGGCCGATACAAAGCAAGATAGTAAGATAACGTCCGTACTGGACAATTTTGCTGCGACCATCTGGTTCCCGGGCCAGTTTGCTCAGGCGGGGCCATACGGCGGTGAGCAATTGAATAATGATCGTTGCGCTGATGTATGGCATGATGCTCAAGGCCGAAACCGCGCAGCGATCGGAGGCACCACCCGCAAAAGTATTGTAGAGGCCGAGCATGCCGCCGGTATTTTGCGCCTTGGCAAAATTGGCAGCCAACACATTGCCATCAATGCCAGGCAAACGAACGAAGCCCAGCACTTGCGCCACTGCCAACAACCCAAGCGTGAAAAAAATCCGGGAGCTCAGCTCCGGGATTTTGAAGCAGTTGACAAAAGTGTTGTAGAAATTACGCAGCATGAATCAAAATGCGTGATCAGGGCTTGGCAGGAGCAGCGGGCGCTTTCTTGAAAATTTCAGCTTTGCCGCCTTTGGCTTCAATTTTGGCCTTGGCCGAGGCACTGAAGGCACTGGCAGTCACCGTGAGCTTTTTCGAGAGCTCACCGGTTCCGAGAATTTTAATGCCGGCACCGGGACCATTGGCCAAGCCAACGGAACGCATCGCGGTTTCGTCCACATTGGCGCCGTCCTCAAACTTGTTCAGCTCGCCAACGTTAATGCCGATATAGCGCGTGGTGAAGCGGGTGTTGTTAAATCCACGCTTGGGGATGCGGCGAATGAGCGGCATCTGACCGCCTTCGAAACCGATACGGATGGAGCTACCGGAACGGGCGGTCTGGCCCTTGCCACCTCGGCCGGCCGTCTTGCCGTGACCGCTGGATTCGCCTTGACCGAGGCGTTTGGTCCGATGTTTCGCACCGGGACGGGGTTTAAGATTGTGCAGTCGCATAAAAATTTAGGTACTCGATTCAGGCTGCGGGTGCGATCGCCGACGGCGGTTCCGGAGTCTTGACCGATTTGATTTGCTTGCCGCGGCTGGCGTAGATCACTTCACGGGTACGCAGGCTTAACAACGCCTTGAGCGTTGCTTTAACCACGTTGGCGGCGTTTTTTGAGCCCAGGGACTTGGTCAAAACGTCTTTCACACCGGCGGATTCCAAAACGGCACGAACGGTTTTTCCAGCGATGATGCCGGTACCGGGTGAAGCGGGCCGCAGCAGGATTTTTGCCCCGCCATAGGTACAATAGACTTCGTGAGGAATCGTGACATCCTTGAGCATCACCGCAACCATCTGGTTGCGAGCGAGCTCGCCGCCGCGGCGGATGGCGTCAGCGACTTCCGCGGCCTTGCCCAAGGCATAACCAACGCGGCCGCGGCGGTCACCGACCACCACCAGCGCGCTGAAATTGAAACGGCGTCCGCCCTTGACAACTTTGGAGGAGCGGTTGATGAAAACCACCTTTTCAGAGAGTTCTTCCCCGCCGCCTTTTTCAAAAGCATTTTCCGGCGCATCGCCCGGAGAACGACGCCGGCCGCCCCGACCCCGCTGTCCGCGATCGCCGCCCGCATTGCCACCTTGTCCCGGTTTAGTAAATTCAGCCACAGTGTTCTTTGGGTTACAGGTTAAAATTTCAATCCGCTTTCACGCGCAGCATCCGCCAGCGCCTTGACTTTGCCATGATAACGCCGGCCGCCGCGGTCGAACACGACCTCCTTGATGCCCTTTTCCTGGGCGTTTTTCGCAGCGATGGCGCCGATTTTCTTGGCACCTTCAACATTGGCCGCGAGCTGGCGCGCATCGGTCTTGCTGACCGTGGAGACCGAGGCCAAAGTGACTCCGGCATCGTCGTCAATAAATTGAACGTGAATATTCTCGTTGCTGAAGCAGACGGCCATGCGCGGACGCGCCGAGGTGCCCGTCACTTTTTTGCGAATACGCCAGCGGCGCAACTGTGCCAATTTTTGCTTTTTTTCCGTTTTCATTTCGTGCTGCCACGGATTTGGCCGTGGCGTAAATTTAATGGTTATTGAACCGTCTTGCCTTCCTTGCGGACGACATGTTCGCCAACATAGCGAACGCCCTTGCCTTTGTACGGTTCCGGTGGATAGAAACCGCGGATTTCCGCGGCCACCTGGCCAACGACTTTTTTATCCGGCCCTTCAATCGTCAGTTTGGTGTTTTCTTCCACGGTCACTTTGATCTGGTCGGGAATATTGTAATTGATCGGGTGGGAGTATCCGAGGGTCAAGTTGACCACCTTGCCTGTGACGGCAGCCTTGAAACCGACGCCTTGAATCTCGAGCTTTTTGACAAAGCCTTCCGCCACGCCCTTGACCATGTTGTTGACCAGCGCCCGGCTCAAACCGTGCAAAGCCTTGGCTTCGGCGTCCTCGCCAGCGCGGCTGACCACGATGTTCGTGCCTTCAACCTTGAGGCTGGTGCGGCGGGGCAATTCCCAGTCGAGCTTTCCCTTGGGACCCTCAACGAGTACTTTCTGCCCTTTCACTTCCACCTTGACCTTGGCGGGGATGGCAATCGGTTGTTTTCCAATACGAGACATAAAATATTACCAGATGTGGCAGAGCAACTCTCCGCCGAGGTTTTTCCGGCGCGCCTGCGAATCAGTCAGCAGGCCTTCCGAAGTCGAGACAATCGCCACGCCGAGGCCGCCGCGCACGCGGGGAATTTCCGTCGCGCCGACATATTTGCGCAATCCGGGCTTGCTAACGCGCTTGAGCCCCTCGATGACGCTTTTCTTTCCCTCGTACTTGAGGCGAATCTTGATCTGTTTCTTCTTGTCGCCTTCCACGGCGACATCAGAAACATAACCCTCGCTCTTGAGGATATTGGCCACGCCCTCCTTGACCCGGGAGTGCGGCAGTACAATGACGGGCAACAAAGCGCGTCCGCCGTTGCGGATGCGGGTCAACATGTCAGAAATCGGATCGCTCATAATAAAATTACCAGCTGGATTTGGTCACACCAGGAATCAGGCCATTCAAGGCCGCTTCCCGGAAGGTCAGACGCGAAACGCCGAACTTGCGCCAATAACCGCGGCGACGTCCGCTCATTTTGCAACGGTTTACCAAGCGCGTTGGGCTCGCATCCCGGGGCAGCTTGGTTAGACCGGCATAATCTTTCTTCGCCTTCATTTCGGCACGAATGGCGGCGTACTTCTTAACCGTCTCCGCCTTGCGCTTATTGCGCTCCAACCATGATTTTTTGGCCATAAGTAAAATTATTTTTCCGCGAACGGAAATCCCATCAGTTTTAAAAGATCGTGCGCATGGGCGTTGTCACCTGCAGTGGTCACAATCGTGATATCCATGCCCTGGGTCCGCTTAACCTTTTCAAGCTCGATTTCGGGAAAAATCGCCTGATCGTTAATGCCGAAAGTGTAATTTCCACGGCCATCAAATTTGCGGGGCGACAAACCGCGAAAGTCGCGGATACGGGGCAGCGCGGTCGAAACCAGGCGGTCAAAGAATTCGTACATGGCATCTTTGCGCAGGGTAACGCGACAGCCGATCGGCTGGTTTTCGCGCAATTTGAATTGGGCGATGGCCTTGCGCGACTTGCTGATAACCGGTTTGCGGCCGGTGATCATGGTCAGATCCTTGGCGGCGTCTTCCATCGCACCTTTTTCCAGGGAGGCGCTGATGCCCATGTTCACCACGATTTTAACAAACTTGGGAATCTGGTGAATATTCTGATAGTTGTGCTTCTGCTTCAAGGCAGGCACCACTTCATTTTTGTATTTATCGTAAAGTCTGGCTTTCATTTTCTGGCGTCACGGATTTGGCCGTGACAAATATTGTTTTTTAGGCGGCTGCCGCTTCGGCCTTTTTGACGTTGGAAATGTGGATCGAACCCTCACGTTCGACAATCGCACCCTGGGGATGCTGCTGGCTTTTGCGGGTGTGCCGCTTAATCATCTGCAGCCCTTCCACGATCACGCGCGATTTTTTCGGCATTACGGCAATGATCCGGCCCTGCTTGCCTTTTTCCTTGCCGGAGAGCACCACGACTTCGTCGCCTTTTTTGACATGCAATTTGTTCATAACTTTCAGATCACTTCCGGGGCCAGGGAAATTATTTTCATGAACTTCTTGTCGCGCAATTCACGGGCGATGGGCCCAAAAATGCGCGTGCCCTTGGGGTTCAATTCCTTGTCGATGATGACACAGGCGTTGCGGTCAAAACGGAGGTAGGAACCGTCATCGCGACGGATAGACTGCCGGGTGCGGACGATCACGGCGTCATGAACCTCGCCTTTCTTGACCGAGCCATCCGGGGCGGCTTCCTTGATATGGACCTTGATGACGTCGCCGATGCCGGCATAGGTCTGATTACGGCCCAAGACACCGATGGCCCAGGCAATCTTGGCCCCCGTATTATCCGCCACATCCAGACTGGATCGAATTTGCAACATAAATTTTTATTAGGCCGCCACAGTTTCTTCCGCATTGCGCTCGACGACTTCGATGAGCTGCCAGCGTTTCAACTTCGAGAGCGGACGGGTTTCCTGAATACGCACCGTATCGCCAACTTTGGCCTCGGCTTTTTCGTCATGCGCGTAAAATTTCTTGTAGGCGGTGACAATTTTCTTGTATTGCGGGTGGGGAAAACGGCGTTCCACGCGCACCACGATGGTCTTGGCCATCTTGTTGGAGACAACTTCGCCAACGCGTTCCTTGCGGTTGCCGCGCGGAGGGGTGTTTTTAATTTCTTCAGCCATACAAAATTATTTTGCGACCGTCTTTGATTTGTTACGCAACGCCGAGATGCGCGTTTCCACGCGGGCGATATCCTTGCGCAACGTGCGCAGGCGCGCCGGTTTTTCCAATTGCGCGCTGGCCTGCTGCAAGCGCAAGGTGAATATTTCCTGCCGCAGGTCCCGGCCCTTGGCCGAGAGTTCGACCAGCGTCAAATCTTTTAATTCGTCGAATTTCATATCAAATCGGTTTAGGCACCATGGCTGTGCCGGGAAACGAACTTGGTCTTGATCGGCATCTTGGTCGCAGCCAGACGCATGGATTCACGAGCCTCGGCTTCGGTAATCCCGTCCACTTCAAACAATATGTTCGCGGGCCGGATCACAGCCACCCAGCCTTCGAGGGGCGCCTTGCCCTTGCCCATTCGCGTTTCCAACGGCTTCTTGGTGAATGATTTCTGCGGGAAAACCCGGATCCACATCTTGCCTTTGCGCTTCATGTTGCGAGTGATCGCCACGCGCGCGGCCTCCAATTGCTTCGAATCCATCCAGCAACGTTCCAAGGCCATCAAGCCGTATTCACCAAAAGCCACCGTGCTGCCGCGGATTGCCGTGCCTTTGCGACTGCCACGGTGCATCTTCCGAAACTTCACTCTTGCCGGTTGCATTGCCATATAAAATTCCTGTTAAAAACTTAATTGCTTAGTTGGCCGCCTTGGCATCCTTGCCAGCGTCCTTCTTCTGGGGCTTGTTTTCCCCCTTGCAGATCCAGCACTTGACGCCCAGCTTCCCGTAGACGGTCAGGGCCTCTGCAAATCCATAATCGATGTTCGCCCGCAGGGTGTGCAGCGGCACGCGACCCCAGTGATACATTTCCGTACGGGCCAATTCCGCGCCGCCCAAACGACCGGCACAACGAATCTTGATGCCTTCCGCGCCAAAATCCTTGGCTGTCTGCAGGGCTTTTTTCATCGCGCGACGAAAAGACACACGGCGCTCGAGCTGGAGGGCGATGTTTTCCGCAACCAACTGTGCATCGAGCTCCGGCTGCTTGACCTCGACGATATCAACGTAAACTTCCTTGCCCGTTTTGCGGCTGAGTTCTTCCTTGAGTTTGTCAATTTCCGAACCCTTGCGACCGATGACCACGCCCGGACGGGCGGTTAAAATGGTGACGCGGCAACGATTCGTGGCGCGCTCGATTAAAATCCTGGGGACCGAGGCCGTTTCCAGCTTCTTTTTGAGCAATTCACGGATCTCGCGGTCTTCATTCAGCAACTGGCCGAATTCCTTCTTATTGGCATACCACTTGGATCGCCAGTCTTTGTTGACTGCGACACGAAGGCCGATTGGATTGGTTTTTTGACCCATAGTATTTGTCGGGATTATTCGTCGGACAACGTGATTTTAATGTGGCAACGGCGCTTGATAATCGGGCCGGCCGAGCCGCGCGCTTTCGGCGTAAAACGTTTCAAGCTGGTGGCCGTGCCGGCAACCGCTTCCTTGATGCGCAAAGTTTCGGGGCGAAGCTTGTTGTTGTTTTCGGCATTGGCGATGGCCGAATGCAGCGTCTTGGCGACGAAGCGCGCACCTTTGCGCGGCACCACGGCAAGCACGGCTTCCGCCTGCAAGGCCGAGAGCCCCTGGATTTGCCGTACAACCTCGCGCATTTTCTGCGCGGACATCGGGATATTCTTGGTGATTGCGAAAACTTCCATAAATGCTATTTGGCTTCCGCCTTGGCGGTGTGGGCTCCGTGCTTCTTGAATGTGCGCGTAAGCGAGAATTCACCAAGCTTGTGGCCAACCATGTTTTCCGTGACGAACACGGGGTTGAAAATCTTGCCATTATGAACGTTGAACGTCAGGCCGACAAAATCAGGCGTGATGGTCGAACGGCGGGACCACGTCTTGATCGGGGTCTTCTGGCTGGTGCTTTTGGCCTTCTGGATTTTGACCAGAAGATGCTCTTCGATATACGGACCTTTTTTAATCGAACGTCCCATAAAATTTATTTGGTCTTAATTGGCAATCCGTTGCGGCGAACCACAATAAAGCGGTTGGAACTCTTATATTTGGCGCGGGTCTTGCCACCTTTGGCAACCTTGCCCCAAGGCGACACGAGCTGCTGCCAGCCACCACCGCCCTTGGATTTACCCTGGCCACCACCGTTTGGATGGTCCACCGGGTTACGAGCCATACCGCGGGTAATGCCGCGAATACCGCGGTGCCGTGAACGCCCCGCCTTGCCGAGAATCACGTTTTCGTGCTCAGTGTTCCCCACCTGACCGATGGTCGCGTAGCATTCCTCGTTAATCTTGCGGATTTCGCCGGAAGGCAGTCGAATCTGCGCATAACCTTCGTCGCGCGACATCAAAGTGGCGGCGCCGCCAGCGGACCGCACCATCTGGCCGCCTTTGCCGGGAATCAGTTCCAAATTATGAATGGCGCTGCTGACCGGAATGGCCTTCAGCGGAAGCGCGTTGCCAATTTCAGGGGGAGCAGTAGGACCGCTGGAAATTTTCAAACCAACCTTGATGCCGACGGGCGCAATGATGTAGCGCTTTTCGCCGTCCGTATATTGGAGCAGAGCGAGACGGGCGGAGCGCATCGGATCATACTCAATGGCGGCTACCGTCGCCTCGACTCCATGCTTGTTGCGCTTGAAGTCGACGATACGAATTTTTTGCTTGTGACCGCCGCCAATGCCGCGGGCGGTGACCCGTCCGTAAGCGTTGCGTCCGCCGGTTTTCTTGCGAATCTCAACCAGCGACTTCTCCGGCTTTGTCTTGGTAATATCGCTGAAGTCCGCGATAGTAATATATCGCGTTGACGGCGTCAGCGTCCTAAATGTTTTAACTGGCATAAAAATCCAAAAAGTTTTTTTCGCAGCAACTTTGAAGTTGGCCGGCCATCAATCCTGTCCCGGTTGGGAATCAGTTATCGGTCGGCAAACATGCTGTCCTCTAGACCTTGCGGACGACGAGGAGCGGGTAATCTATCAAACTGGATATTGGATGCAATACTTTTTTTAATTTTTTTTGAGGCCCCCTCGGCAGGTGGCCTTGGATCGATTGCCAGCGAAGAATGCAGAGCCTGTTTCCAGTTGCTTTCCGGCCGATGGGACTTGACTTCCCCCGGTTGTTGGGCGAAAAGCAGGAAGATTTCACGCATCTGCAAATGGCCCGGAGCCGGCGGAATTGCGAATAAAGTGTTCACCCTTACATTATATTCCTGGCTGCAATTGGCGCGGCGATCCGGACTGGCGCTGATGTTTTTAATGACCGGCGTGGACCTGTTCGCTCCTGCGGCCATCGCACAATCTTCCCAGGGGGAACTACACACCGTGGCTGCCGTCCGAGCCTTGAGCGTTCAGGAAACCGCCCAGAATATCCCCGTTAAGTTGCGCGGCGTCGTCACATTTTTTGATGAACAGCTCTTCTCTCATTTTATCCAGGACGACACTGCGGGAATTTATGTCAGGTATCCGACCAACATTCCGCCTGCCCAATTGGATCCCGGCCAACTGGTGGAGGTAACCGGCGTCTGCAGCCCGGGCGAATACGCGCCGATCGTTTTGATCGACCATCTGGTGGTTTTGGGAAACGCCCCCCTGCCCCCGGCCAAAGTCGTCACTTATGAGCAGATGGCCAGCGGGGTGGAAGACAGCCAGTTTGTGGAAATCAATGGCATCGTCCGGTCGGTGCGAATGCTGGAGAATACGGAGTATAACCAGATCGAGATCGCCACCGGTGGCGGGCGCCTGACGGTTTACGCCAAGAACCTGCCAGTCAAGGATGGCGAGGAACTTTTGGACAGCACCGTGCAGGTTCGCGGTGTGTGTTCCACGAAGTTCAATCGCAATCGCCAGCTTTTTGCGATCCGGTTGATGGTGCCGCGCAAAGAGGATCTGGTCATCACCATTCCCGCCCCGCAACATCCGTTTGACACGCCAGCCCACCCCATCGGCAGCCTGCTTCAGTTTACGCCCCAGGAATCATTTGGGCACCGCGTTAAAATCGCGGGTACGGTCATTTATGACGATCCCGGTAAAACATTATACCTTCAGGACGGCGAACAAGGTGTCGAGGTTCAGACCCTTGAACAAGACCCGCTGCAAATCGGGGACCGTGTGGAGGTTTTGGGATTCGTGAGCCAGGGGGATTACACCCCTTATTTGCAAGACGCCATCTATCAAAAAACCTCCACCGGGCCGCCGCCGGAACCGGTGAGCTTGACCACGGATGAAGTCCTTAAAGGCAACCACGATTGCCGTTTGATTCGCGTTGCCGGGCGAGTGCTCGACCGGAGCCTGCATGGCGCAGAGCGCTACCTGATCCTGCAGGATGGTGATTTTATTTTTCACGCCTATCTCAATCAATCCGGAGGAGAGGACACATTCGCGGAAATACCCAACGGGAGTCGCGTGGCGGCCACCGGAGTTTGCCAGATTGATCCCGGCGAATGGGAAGCGGGCGACGCCTGGCGCGCCAAAGGTTTCAGCATCCAACTCCGATCACCCGCCGATGTAGCAGTCCTGCAGGCTCCTTCCTGGTGGACCTTGCGGCGGGTTTTGTGGATGGCGGGGGCCTTGGGTTTGGCGACCCTGACCGCTTTCGCCTGGGTGGCCGTATTGCGGCGGCAGGTGACGGAGCGCACCCGCCAACTCGAAATCCAAATTCAGGAAAGGCAGCGCGCCGAGCGGCGGCGGGAAATCGAGCAGGAGCGGGCCCGACTGGCTCACGACCTGCATGATGACCTTGGCGCCGGCCTGACGGAGGTTAACATGCTGAGTTCGCTGGTGAAGAGCCCCGCGACCTCGGTGGCGGAAAAGGACAGTTATCTTGATGATTTGAGCGCGGCCACGCTGCGCATGGTGACGTCCCTGGATGAAATTGTTTGGGCGGTGAATCCGCGCAACGATACGATCGCCTCGCTTGCCAGCTATTTTGCTTCCTACGCCGAGCGTTTATTGACGCTGGCTGGTGTAGGCTGCGGCCTGGACATCGCGGAGGACTTGCCGGATCACCCGCTCGCCCCCAAATTCCGCCAGCAGATCTTCTTTGCCTTCAAGGAATCGCTGACAAACGTCGTGCGGCACGCTCACGCCACGCAAGTCTGGCTGCACATCTCGGTTTCAAGTAATCAGTTAAGGGTGGAGGTGACAGATAACGGCCGCGGATTTGAGCCCACCCAGCCGCCGTCGGGTAGCGACGGACTGGAAAACATGAAAGAGCGCTTGAAAACCCTCGGCGGTCAGTGCATTATAATCAGTGACTCTCAGAATGGAACTTCAGTCCGCCTTTTTGCGCCGTTGCCGGAGGCGTTAATATGATCAAGGTCGGCATCATTGAAGACAATAAAACCGTCCGCGAGGGATTTGAAACCTTGTTGAACCGCACGCCGGGGTTTCAATGCATCTGCACTTGCGCCACGGTGCAGGAAGCACTGAAAAAGATCCCCAAAGCCGTTCCGGACGTGGTACTCATGGATATCCAACTACCTGATGGCACAGGAGTTGAGTGCACCACCAAACTCAAGGAATCCTTGCCTTCGGCCCAAATCGTGATTGTCACCGTTTATGAGGATTCCGAGCGGATATTTCAGGCTTTGCAAGCGGGCGCATGTGGCTATTTGTTAAAACGCGCCGGACCGGAAAAGATCCTTTCGGCCATTCAGGAGGCGCATGATGGCGGGGTACCGATGACACCGGAAATCGCCCGCAAGGTCATCGGCCAGTTTCGCCAGGAGGCAACGGTCGCCACCCAGGTGGATGACCTCACCGAGCGCGAGCGCGAAGTCCTGGTCCTGGTGATGCATGGCCACGGAAACAAGGCCATTGCCGAGCGGCTGAGCGTCACGATCGCCGCGGTCAAATGGCATCTGCAGCATATTTACGAAAAACTTCACGTCCATTCGCGGACCGAAGCAGCCCTTAAGTTCAAACAGGGTCAGGTTACTAAAAACTAGCCGCTCGGCTAGCTAGGCATTCGGGCGATCCGGCCTATATTGTTGCAAATCCTGCAACACATATTATCAGCACCTACACATGGCCAGCAGCTTTCCCCATTCCACAACCTCAACCAAAAAGAACATGAAAATACGTATCCCCAAGTTAGTCGCAAGTATTCTGGCGCTCGGCGCCATAATGGGCGGAGCCGCCCAAGTTAACGCCCAAGTCCTGCTCAAAGTCGATCCCAGCCAGCCTTGGGTTGGCTACATGAATGTATATAGCCTCGCCGGCGCGGGAGTAGGGGTTGCAGCCGAGGGCGCTTATCAAAGCAGCAGCGGAGTATGGGCCACAACCGATCTCCGGGCTTCGTTTGGAACCACAAATCTAACCCTGAGCCCTTGCACCAACGTCTGGGAAACAACGGATGATTACTGGGTGCAGGCGGATGGTCGGACTCCCAATGAAATAATGGACGCAAATTTCTACGTGGAAGACAGCAGCGCGTTGTTGAATACCAACGTGGTTTTTGTTGGTTCCTGCCGGAGCAACTCGCTTTGCAACAATCCGGAACCCCTTACGGGAGTAACCTACACTTCGATGGCTTTCATCAAACTGTTTGACTCCGGTTACAATCTTTTAGGAGAAGCTTCCACCAATTTGGTTCCGGGCCAGGCCTTCTCGCTCTCCCAGAACACCACGGGAGCAGTGCATGTACAATATGGCTTTGAAACCATCGGACCCGACGCGGCTCCGACAAACAACACCTTGGGCAATGTCATTGTGGCAGCCGCCGGGCAGTCCGCCACAGTAACGGTGGATCCCAGCCAGACTTGGATCGGATACATGAATGTATTCGACTTGCCGGTTTCGGCCGGTGGAGATGGTAATTATGATTTTGGCAGCGCTTGGGCACCCACGGATTTGCAAGCTTACCTGAGCCCCACCAACTTGACCTTGGAACCTTGCACGAATATCTGGGAGACAACCAACAGTTATTATGTTCAGGCCAATGGCACAACCCCTAACAAGACCATGGATGCCAGCATGTATGTTCAAAACGACGGCCTGGTGAACACCAACCTCATCTTCATTGGCACCTGCTTGAACAATAATTTGACGACCCAGCCGGAACCGCTTACCGGAATTACCTATACTTCGGTGGCTTTCATCAAAATATTTGATGGCAGTTTCAACTTGCTCGGTAGCGCAACCTCTACTGGATTGACTGCCGGCCAGCCGTTTGCCATTAGCCTCAACACTGTAGGGGCTACCCACGTTCAGTATGGCTTTGAAACGGTCGGACCTGACGCCAGTCCGGCAAATTCCTTGTCGCTGGGCAGCGTGGTTCTCTCGGCAAGCATCCCACCCAACCCTGCTCCCACGCTCACCAATAACGCCCCGACGCCGACGCATCCGCAGAGCAAAGTCTTGAGCCTGTATAACAGCAGCGGGGTTTATACCAATCACCCGGTGGAAGACTTTCTTGCCACTTGGAGCGGCGCCACTCTAAGCAGCTTTACGATTCCAGGTACCGGCGGACGCACGGTTTTGAAGTATTCGAACTTGCAATATGCAGGTGTTGAGTTCTACAACAATGTCGGCATTAATGGTCCCAACATCGGAGGCGCAACCAATTACGCCATTAACACCACTGGTTACGACACGTTTCACGTGGACCTCTGGACTCCCAATGGAAATATGTTCGGCATTCAATTGGTGAGCATTGACCCGACCACGCAGGCGGCGCAAGTGGATTTCCTGCCAAACAATGGCGTGAATTCCATTTCCAACTATACTTGGATCAGTCTGGACATCCCGCTCAGCACTTTTGCGGCGAAAAATCCGAGCACGATTTTCACCAACCTTGAACAATTGCTCTGGATTGACAACCAAACCACCAACGGCGTTGCCGCCGGCATCACCGGTGCCACGTATTACATTGACAACGTTTACTTCTATAACAGCACCTACGTAGCTCCGGCGCAGCCCAGGATCACTGCCAGCTCTGCCGGCGGCAACGTGCAACTATCGTTTGCCACCCAGACCGGCTACACCTATACGGTCCTATATAAAAACCACATTACCGACGCGGTTTGGACAACCTTGTCCAGCGTCTCCGGCAACAATTCAACCCAGATCGTGCCGGATGTCAAAAGTCAGTCCAGCCGGTTCTACCGGGTCTCCGTTCAATGAATAACAAAGCAAGCAAAACAATTACTGGCGTAAAAACCAGCTAAGCAACCCTGAAAAGGCCGGGCCTGTCTCAGAAGCAGGCCCGGCTATTCAAAAAACAACTGTGAAATTAAACACGCGAAACAATTCGATGGGCCCCAGCCTGCTGCTTGGCCTGCTTTGTCTCGCGGTCGCTTGCCCGGCATACTCTGCGGATAATCCAGACCGCGTTTTGACCACTGCCGCACAAGTAAGAAGTTTATCGGCAGCGGAAGCTGACCTGCAGCATCCCGTCAAATTACACGGGGTGGTCACGTTCTACGATAAGGGGCTTTTTTCCCACTTTATCCAGGATGATACGGCTGGCATTTACCTGCTCGATTATTCCAATGCTCCCGACCTCCTCCCCGGCCAAATTGTGGATGTCGAGGGCGTAACCTCGGCGGGCGAATTCGCGCCGGTTATTGCGCCCAGTTCGGTTACCGTGGTCAGCCAGGGCCAGTTGTCGGCCGCCACCCCGGTTTCCCTGGAACAATTGGTGAGCGGGCGCGAGGACAGCCAGTTCGTGCAGTTCAGTGGCTTGGTTCGTTCCGTTCATTTTGACAAGGATACGCAGAATTTTCTGGTTGATATTGTGACTGGCGGTGAGCGATTCACGGTTTATTCGCGTCAACTGCCGGTGGCCCAACCGGAGGATCTGGTGGATAGCGTGGTGCAAGTCCAAGGCGTTTGTTCAACCTTGTTCAATCACCAGCGCCAACTGTTCGGTATCCGCCTGCTAGTACCGCAGGCCGCTGGGTTGATCGTGACGACTCCTGCCCCGCGCAGTCCTTACGACATGCCGTTGCAGAAGGTCAACAGCCTCCTACAATTCTCGCCCGAAGGAACCTTCGGTGACCGCGTCAAAGTCACCGGAACGGTAGTCTATTATGAACCCGGCAGCGCTGTTTTCATTCAGGATGACACAGGCGGACTTCATTGCCAGACGTTGCAGCGCGACCCGCTACAACCAGGCGACCATGTGGAAGTCCTCGGATTTATGGCCAAGGGTGAATATACCCCCATTTTAGAAGACTCCGTCTATCGCAAAATTGGTCCCGGAACCGAGGTGAAACCAGATGAGGCGGATGTGAATAAACTATTAACCGGCGTGGATGACTGCCAGCTCGTAACCCTCACTGCCCGGGTGTTAGATCGCGTTCAACGAGGCGTCAACCAATTCCTGCTACTCCAAAGCAGCGACTTTACTTTTCAAGCTTACCTTCCCCGGCGGGACAGCGACGATTTTGACGCATTGCAGAACGGTAGTGAAGTGAAGATAACCGGCGTTTGTTTGATCGAACGCGGCAATGACTGGCAAGCCGGAGAAAACTGGCGAGCCGCCTCATTTCACCTGCTTATGCGCTCCCCGGACGACGTGACTGTTCTCCAGACACCCGCCGGATTGAACGTACCGGACGGACTGTGGATCGCCCTCGCGAGTGGAATTATCGCTCTGGGTTCGCTGCTCTGGCTGGTCATCATTCGCATCAAACATCGTAAACATCTTTCAGCCATCAAGAGCACCGTCTAAGCCACAAAACAAACATCTTAAGCGAAGTCCAGCTAAATAATTAATTATTCTATGAAAGCTCAAACGATCAAATTTAGGAGAGTTAACAACAAATCAGCGAACGCCGGTTTCACACTGATCGAATTGCTGGTGGTCATCGCCATCATCGCCATTCTCGCGGCAATGCTTCTCCCGGCGCTGAGTGCGGCCAAAAACAAAGCCAAAACTATCGCCGATGTCAGCAACAACAAGCAAATCGGTTTGGCTATGATCATGTACACCGGCGACAACAATGACACGCTGCCGCCTCTGAACGAGGGTAATTTTAATTCTTTCACCACCAATTGGTGGTTCGCTTACATCAACAAAGGTGGCTATTTAACCAGCTCAACAGTTACCAAGAATGTTTGGCGGTGTACGGCAGTAGAAGATGGCGATATTGTTTCCGGCACAACAAATTACTACAAGTCACCTTGCGAAGGTTATGGTCCGCTGGAAGACACATCCCAGCCTCAGAACGGAATTATTCGGTATTACTTGGATTTGTCAGGCAAGGTGCAAGGCGCCAGAAAAATGAACACCATAAAACGAACCAGCCAGATTTGGTTGGTAGGCGATGTGGGGACTCCCAAAAAGGCACTCACCTCGAACATATTGCCCCCCACCGGTTATTACACGGATATTACCGTCATCAAACCGGTTGTGGGTTCAGGTTGGCTGAGCGTGCCAGTTCAGAAACAGGCAGCCTGTCGACATAGCGGCCGAGCCGTGTTCTCTTTTTGTGACGGCCACGTGGAAACTTGGAAATGGAGCGATCTGGATACTGATCTCAACGACGTATTTGCCATTCAATCATTTTGAATATTCGTTCTTGCCCTGAGCCTAGTGCGCAGGTTTTATTTTCTGCCTGGAGATGATTTATGGCCCATAAAAATTTACCGGCGCGCCGAGTCTTAACTTACGTCCATTTATGAAAAAGAATTCAACCAGCGTGGCCGCAATACCGGCACACGGTCTCATCCCTGCCGATGCAATGGACCCGATAATTTTCTTTGCCCTAACGATGCTGGTCCTGGCCATGACGACCCTGAGATTGCATGCCGATCCCGCGGAAGCGTTGCCGGGAAGCTGGCAACTGGCCTGGAGCGACGAGTTCAAGCAACCCGACGGCAGCAAGCCCGATCCGTCCAAGTGGGGTTACGATACCGGCGGCACCGGCTATGGTAACAATGAGATGGAATTTTACACGGATCGCACCAACAATGTTCGCATCGAAAATGGCAAATTGATCATCGAGGCGGACCAGGAGGATTACTCGGGAAAACATTACACCTCGGGTCGGATCCTGACCCAAGGAAAGTACTCCTGGACCTACGGCATTTTTGAGGCGCGCATCAGGATCCCGCGCGGTCAGGGCATTTGGCCTGCCTTCTGGATGTTGGGAACCAGCATATCCAGCAACTTGTGGCCGGACTGCGGGGAAATTGATATCATGGAGAACATCGGACGCGAACCCGGTACAGTTCATGGCACGGTGCACGGCCCGGGATATTCGGGCGCCCACGGAATTGGCAGACCGGTCAGTCTGCCGGACAATGACGTGGTGGCTGATGACTTTCACATCTTTGCCGTCGATTGCGAGCCGGGGACCATCACCTGGTTCATGGACGGCAAGAAATACTTCTCGATCACGCCGGCTAGTCTGCCGGAGAATACCCACTGGGTGTTTGACCAGCCAAAGTTCGTGCTTTTGAATCTCGCCGTCGGTGGCTTCTGGCCCGGTTATCCTGATACCACGAGCACCTATCCTCAACGCCTGGTGGTCGACTATGTGCGGGTCTATCAAAAATCCCCGCTTGCATCCCGGTAGGCGTCCCCGTTTGCTTACTGAACTCCACCGGGGTCCGGTTCATTGCCGGACCGGGGATTAAGTTCCGGACAGTGGGAGAATTATTCCAGCCTAAAGCAGCGGAAGTAATACTTTGGCCGAGTATGCTAGAGCATTTCAACAAAATCTAAAGCCACTTGGAGCGAAGCCCCAATTAAGTGGGTGGGGCGAAACTCCGTCGAGCCCTATCTAAAGCAACCCAATAAACGTTAGAACTTTAGGGCTCGAGAGACTTTCGCCCCACCACGAAGAACGAGCTTGCCCGGCAAGTGTAACCATAGCAAACCAGCGAAAGCTAAACACCTCAAAGGCCACACTTTTTCTAGAAACATTCTAAATCCTGGTAGGGTGGCGTTGCGGCAGTAACGCCCTACCACTGGAATGTCTACAGATTTTGTTAAGCCGGCTTAGCTATGGCCGGGTAATTGAGCCCGCTCCACCAGTTTTTGGCGAACGGTTTGCAGCCGGCAGATGATGATCTCCGAGACCCGTCTCATTAAATCGTAGCCAAGATCGTGGTTTTTTTCACACAACTCACGCAGGTGGGTGCCGTAGAAACACAAAGCCTTGACGGGGGTGAGAGCCCGGGCGTCAAATTGCCAGTAGGCGGAGGGGAATAGCCAGGAGCAGCCCAGCAGATCGCCCGGGCCAAGGATTTGGATCGGAACGGATTCCCCCTCCATCACGGACGATTCCACCTGAACGTTGCCATCGACGATCAGGTAAAAACGATTGGCAATGCCCCCTTCCTTGAAAATCACTTCCTCGAAACGAAATTCAGCAGGGACACAATCCTGCGCCAGCAACTGCAGATGCGGCAGGGACATCCCCTTGAGCCAGGGTTGTGCCTCCAAAATTGAAATATTGGTTCTCATAAACAGTTACCTTTCATTTTCCGGCTACACTTAATTTTTTCTCCCGGGAATTTTCACCCCTGGTTTTTTATTGTCCGCCGCGGCACTTTAGGTCGTGCCTTTCGCGCTGGTTCAACCCGCCCTGACTTGGGCCACGAGCGCATTCAAAGAAGCTTTCGCATCGCCAAAAAGCATCCGGGTGTTGTCTTTGTAAAACAGATGATTTTCAATCCCGGCAAAACCGGCTGCCATCGAACGCTTCATGACAATGACGGCCTTGGCATGGTCCGCCTCGATGATTGGCATACCGTAGATCGGGCTGCTTTTGTCCTCGCGGGCCGCTGGATTAACCACGTCGTTGGCGCCAATCACCAGGCAGACATCCACGCGTTCCATACCGGGATTGATTGCTTCCATTTCACAAAGCTGGTCATACGGAACATCGGCTTCCGCAAGTAGGACATTCATGTGTCCAGGCATACGGCCGGCAACCGGGTGAATGGCGAAGCGTACCTCCACGCCCCGCGCGCCCAATTCCTCGGAAAGTTCGCGAACCTGATGCTGGGCCTGGGCGACCGCCATGCCGTAGCCAGGCACAATGACCACCTGCTGCGCATAACTGAGCAACAAGGCGGCTTCATCGGCTTGGATCGGCTTGACGGCCAGTCCGACCTTGCTTGCCGTAGCGGCACTACTGCCACTGGAACCAAACGCACCGAACAGCACGTTCGTAATGGGACGATTCATCGCCTGACACATCAGGAGGGTTAGCAGGGTGCCCGATGAACCCACCAGAGTGCCGGCCACAACCATGGCGAGATTGTTAATGGCAAAACCATCCGCCGCCACCGCGAGGCCGGTAAACGAATTCAACAGGGATATCACCACGGGCATGTCCGCCCCGCCGATGGGCATGACCATCGCGATGCCAAACAACAATGCCAGGCAAAACATAATGTCAAAGGCAATGACTGCCCCGCCCCCGGCAACCGGCCCGGAAAGCCAGCCGCATAAACCGACAATGACGATTAACGCCAGACCATTTAAAATATTCTGTCCGGGGAAAGTGAGCGGCTTCTCAAATTTGCCCTGCAGTTTAAGATAAGCGATGATGCTGCCGGAAAAAGAGAGCGACCCGATCAACGTGGCGAAAAGCATGGAGACGGCGATGAACCGGGAAAGACCTGTCAGCGCCTGGATTCCTTTTAAGAACCCCAGCCCGGCGACCAGAGCCGCCGCGCCGCCGCCAAGACCGTTAAAGAGCGCCACCATCTGCGGCATGGCCGTCATCTTAACGGAGTAAGCGCCGGCAGCGCCCAAGCCCATGCCGATCAAGGTCCCGACAAGGATGAGTGTGTAATTAAAACTCCAGCCCTGTGCCCAGACATATTCGCCGCCCGGCTTATGCAGTGAGATCAGGGCGATCAACATTCCCGCCGCGGCGACCAGATTACCCTTGCGCGCCGTCTTGGGCGAACTCAAGAGCTTGATGCCAAGGATGAACAGAACGGCGACTCCAATGATCAGGAGAGAAATGGCTGGATTCATGGTTGTTTCTTTTTCTTGAACATTTGCAGCATGCGATCGGTGACCATGAAACCGCCGAATACATTGGCCGACCCGAAAATGACGGCGATAAAACCGAGACCTTGAGCCAGCGGCGTGTCAGCATCCGCCAACACCAAAATTCCGCCGAAAAGGATGATGCCATGGATGGCGTTCGTGCCGGACATCAAGGGCGTGTGCAACATGGATGGGACCTTGGAAATCACCTCAATGCCGACGAAGATCGCCAGGATAAAAATGAAAAGTACGTTGGTATCCATATAGTTCAGGCCGGTTTGGCGATGAGTTTTTCGTTTACGATTTTGCCGCCGTGGGTGACGAGGCAACCCTTGATGATTTCGTCGTCTAGTTTGAGGACGAACTTTTTGGCGGTCTTGTCCCAGAATTCCTCGATCAAGGCCACCAGGTTGGCGGCAAAAACCTGGCTGGCATGCACAGGCACACGGCCCGCAAGATTTTCCAGTCCCACGATCGTCACTCCTTTGCGCTCCGTGACTTCGTTGAAAACGACCCCGGCCACGTTGCCGCCGGTTTCCACCGCGAGGTCCACCACCACGCTGCCAGGCTTCATGGCGTCAAGCATCTCTGCGGTGAGCAGAATGGGCGCCTTGCGACCAAACACCTGGGCGGCGCAAATGACGACGTCCGACTCGGCGCAGGTCTTGGTCATCGCGGCGCGTTGCTGTAAAATTTGCTGTTCCGTTAGCGGTTTGGCATAGCCGTCCTTGGTCTGACCGGTTTCCCCCACATCAATCTTAAGAAATTGCGCACCGAGCGATTTGACCTGCTCCTCGACCACTGGCCGCATGTCATAAGCAGTGACTCTGGCTCCAAGGCGTTTCGCGGTGGCAATCGCCTGCAAACCGGCGACACCGACGCCAATGACAAAGACTTTCGACGGCAAGATCGTTCCAGCGGCGGTCGTCATCATCGGAAAAATCTTGTTGCAATAACGGGCGGCCAAAATGACAGCCTCGTAGCCGGCGAGATTGGCTTGGGAGGAAAGTTCGTCCATTTTCTGCGCCCGCGTGGTGCGCGGAATCAATTCGAGGCTGATCGCGCTGACACCGCAATCGGCAAATTTCTGGATCAGCTCCTTCTCATTGAATGGGTCGAGCAAGCTGATGTGGATTGAATCACGTTTTAGCGATTCGACCTCCTCGAGCGTGGGTTTGCGCAACCCCAACACGATGTCGCCGGAATTCAGAAGGTGTTTGCGATCGGAGGAAATGGTCGCGCCCGCCTTGACGTAAGCCGGCTCGGCGATGCCGGCAGTGATTCCGATGCCTGCCTCCACTTCCACCTCCGCACCGAGCTTGACCAGACGCGCGACCGCCTCAGGGGTGAGTGACACCCGGGTCTCACCGGGGTACAATTCGCGAGTGACGGTTATTTTCATCGCTTTTATTTAACCTACATCCTATCACCCAACCCGCAAGGTCTGGCCTCACCTTTCTTGCCGTTCTTGAATCAAATATTGCTTTTCCAGTTGATGTTTGAGGACCTCCCAAATTGCTCCGATTCCTAAAAAGAAATTCATGCAGTCCTGAAAGAGTCAGAGCTTTGAGGGATATTCTCCTGCGCAGGAAGGATCATTGAACGGGCTGCAGACAGCCAACTTCGATGCCCATTAACCAGGATTTGGTATCAGCGGGGCATGAAAAGCCTACCGGTTTTCACGCTGCTCCCTGCTCTGCCGCGGGACAAAATTGGCCAGCCAGCCAGGCTGTTCAGTCAATTCGCTAACCCCTGGAACTTCATCGAGCACGGATTCAGGTTGGGGTACGAATCTCAGCACCGGATTGTAGTAATACTTTGGAACCGGCACATAGTATGTTGAAACAACGGGGGGGGAGGTCTAGCCTCCTGCACTCACGAAAGTTTCCGTAAAAGTAAAGACGTTAACCGGCTACCAACTGCTGAAAACATAACCGCGAACGGGCACCGCAACTACGGTTACCTCATCATCCTGCTCATGCCGCCGCCGCTCGCAAATTGGAAAAACAAAACCGTCACCATTGGTAAACGTATCGATGGGCAAGGTGAAATCGTAATCTTCCTCCGATGAAAAACGATGAGCCGCTGGTGGCAACCCAGTCCGAAGCTGTTGCACCACAAAAAACAGGAAGCAAAGAAAGAGTAGTTTTTTATGGAATTGCCTTGGATACACATATTGAGAGTTCAATGGCACCAAGCCGGACAACTTTGTCAAGCCCATGATCCCCAGCATGTTTTGCCACACCAAACCAGATAGAATCAACAATTTAGAATGATCTGAAAGGGAAAAAGGATCCCCACGCTTTTGGCCGCGCATACTGCCAGCGGAGGGTGGAGTGAGGCGGAAACTTCTCAATCGAGCACTGCCTCAAACTCTTCGCGGTGAAAAACGAAAAATCAAAGCCATGGCGGCCAAGCCAACAACTAACAGACTGATTTCGCTCGGTTCCGGAGTCATTGCTCGCATCGGCTGGGGACCAATATCGACTGGGTCCGGCGATGAAAAAGATACCGGGTTGATACTAACGGTAACAATCGCGGGATATTCCACGGGTAAATTGTTATTGAGCAACGATCCCAAGTCCAAATTTGCCGGGCTCGTGCCATTGACGACCGGCAATGGAGCGGAAAGCCCAGCGCCAGGAGAAGGCTCGTAGATCGACAGGGACTCAAGATTTTCCGGCGCAATGGCAAGCCTTCTCTCCAGCGGGAAGTACAGGGAGACACTTGCAAGTGGATTTTGAAAAAGAGTATCTGAATTTAACGTATCAACTTGATTACCCAACAGGCTCGTCATGCTGACCGGTTGGGTCACGCCGAAAGGCACCAAAGGCAGCGACAACGGATCAGTTGTTCGTGACACCTCCAAAATGGAATCGGCACTAACTCCGACTGCCAGCGAAACGGCCAAACTGACTAAAAGCAGTAGGGAACAGGTTCTCATAAACGAGTAGGTAACATGACTTAAAGTAACGGAAATCCTCATTATTCACAAGAAAAATGCAGCCAGCGGGTAAAAAGGGGGACACACTTAGGGACCGGACTTGAAAAAGGCTTGCAAGTTTGCGAAGCACGAGGAAAATCACGAAAGACCCCAAGCCGGTCGGCGAAAATAGACCAAATCAAAAATTACGGCTGGGGATCATAATATATGAAAAAAGGGTTCTTGTTATTTCTATTGCTGGCTGTGCTGGGCATCGCCCTGCCAAGCGATGCCACAGTCAATACGTTTTATTACTGGCATATGGGGGAAAGTGATGCGGGGGCGATTGCCTCGGGCGCCAGCACCAATACCATTGATTCGGTGGTGCGCTTTATTCTGACCAACACGCCAACGACAAATGGGCTTAACTCGCTGGTTTACCCGCAATACTCGACCAACGTGGCGCCGCTCGCCGCAACTAACGCGGGGAGCAGCTTGAGTTTACAATATCTCGGGGGACAATACGGCTCCGCGGCGCCCATCCGGGTCCTGACCAATAATTTTGGTGTCGAAGTTTGGGTCAATCCTTCCAGCAATAACAATACGGCCTCTCTGGTTTATGATGGTAATTCCAGCACCACCGGCTGGGGCCTGTATCAATTTGGAAATTCGTTCGGCGCCATTTATGGGGGCTTGGGATATATCGGTTATGCAGCCGCCCCGACTAATACCTGGACCCACCTGGCATTGGTGTTCTCCGATGGCATAGGCACTTTTTATGCCAACGGAGTGCCTGTCAGTTCACAAGCCGGGCTGCCCAACCCGCTCCAATCGGCGGACATTTTCCGCATCGCAGCGAACATCCAAGGCGGCGAGAATTTCAACGGATTGTTGGACGAGTTAAGAATTTTTGCGTTTGCCCCGAATCAATTCAGCCCCACTGATTTATTGTATTTTAATGGGGCCACCAACCTGCTTCCCGCCTCACCGCTGATTTTTGACACTTTCGGTCCCAATTTCACCTATGCGACCATCAATGAATCTGCGGGATGCTCGCTCAGCGACTGGCAGGCGATGCCGTTTTCATCCAGTGCCAATGAAACGTTGGATCACATCTTGGTGCCGGTTTATTATTGGCTGGGTTCCACCGGCCCCAATGAGATCCGGTTCACTTTGTGTTCGGATTTTTACACCGGGTCGCAACACCAACCTGGAACCCCCATCGAAACGTGGTTGCTCACGAATATCAATTCCAATGGCGTCCCGTTCACGGTTCAATCCCTCGTCCCGACCAAAACCATCCAATTGAGTGCCGGTGTCCAATATTGGCTGGTCGCCAGCACCGATTCAGCGGATACCACCAGCTATTGGGTAATTAATCCATACAACCCCAATGCCACCCGCACGACAGCCTATACCACGGATGCAGGAACCAATTGGGACAGTCCGGATGGCGAAATCACGGCGGCTTTCCAGATTTACGCCGACCCCGTTCCCTTGATCACCAGCATTGCCGCGACAAACCTGAATTTAACCTTGCAAGCCGCCAATGGCATTAGCAATTACGATTATGTCACCCTGATGGGCACCAATCTCAGCCAACCGGTCAATTCGTGGACGCCAGTAAGCGCCAATTTGCTCACCAATGCCGGACCTTTTACGATTTCGCTGCCCAACAGCATTAACCCGAATTCGCCGAGGCAATTTTATCGTTTACGGGTGCAATAAGCTGAAAGGCGAATTCAAACTTAAAATTGCAAACTGAAAAGCCAACGTTACGGAGAGTCCAGCAATTTTCAAAGCCAAAGGCGCAAAAAGTGATCAGGCAGGTTGGGACAGGAAATCAAAAATGGTCGGGGTGGGTAGATTCGAACTCGCCCAGAGCAAAGTCGCAAAGAACTTGAAAACACAATACAATCAATGGAACCCATGATTCCAACGGCTTTGCGTGTTTTCGCTTAGATGCAACAAAAAGCACGAAAATGCGCTCAGGGTGATAGATTTAGATAGACGATTCCTCGCTTTGCCCAGCCTCCCCGCTCTGGATTGTTGCGCTTTTGCTCATTGGACGCGCCAGGTGTCAATTGTGAAGCGTGGTGGAGCAGTGTGGCGGATTGTTGGGGCGACTTGTTGGCCGCACGGTCAAATATCAAATTAATGCTTCGGTGAATCAAGTGCTTCCAACTTCTTCGCCAATGCTATCAATGCCTCTCCAATCTCTCTGGCCTCTTCTGCTCCAAGCTCCACTGGATCACCATTGGATGTCGCCTTGAGCATGATGGACGAATCCTGCTCTAACCAGAAATAAAGGTCGCCATCGGCAAACTGCTGAACCTGACTTTCTGTGCTCATTGTAAATAGTTACCAAATATTAATGCAGCCTTACCTCGAAACCCTCCCCGCCCCCGACTCGCGACGAAACGGCCAGCGACAACGGCGGATGGCTGCGGAGTCATGTTAAGCAGCATGGCTCTCATCTCAAATAAACTGCTGATAACACTCGCTGCAAATCCAGTGGCGACCATCGGTGTAGCCAAGCGAATGAGCCTCGTCATTCGACTCGGATAACTCCCACCAGCAAATCTGGCAATGGTCGTGACGCCAACCACCGCGAACCAAATCGTAAAACGCTGGGTCAAACTCCTGGCCGATATAAAGCGAAGTCTTGCCTGCGCGCTGAACGCGCGCATCACGGCGAACCCAACGCTTTGGCCGCCACTCCTGACAACGACAATCAGCAACTGATTCCTCAATGTCTAAAAGCTTCCACTCGCTGCCATGAATCAAAACTGTGGAGGCTGAAGTCATATTATTTCAATGCGCTTAGCGATGCCTAAAGACAAAATCTGGCCAACCCCCAACGAAAGTCAAGTTTCCGACTTAATCGGTCTTTCGGTCGGATTCGCCGCCCGATGATCGTCCCAAGTTTTGTATCCCTTGAACTGGGATCATTTCACAAGTTCATCCAATTTGCGATACCTCTCGTTTATAGCTGCCAAAGCTCGGTCTCCATCCGCTTCGCTTCCTCGTCCAAGGTGCATCGCGTCCCACAAGGTACGGAGGTTTCAAAATCCGGACTGGTGCACACGATTTGAGCGATGTGGATTACTTCGTCCCAAACCATCTGAAATGATTTTTGTGGCATAGCCGTGGTCAAAATAGCTGGCATGTCGTTGATACTGGCGGACATGTTCAGGATTGGCGATGTGGTGCACGGAAACATCCTTAGCATGCCACGCCCAAATATGTTTACTTGTCGGCTATCTGCATGGACGCAAACCTCGTAACTTCAAATCTATGGCTAGGTGCGGGTCCGCCGACTGGCAGTCGGCGATACGGCAGATTGCCAACGCGCACTGAGAAAACAGCATACGGCTGCTACTTAACCCCTTTGGCCGGCACGGCTGGATCCAGAATATTATTGTCACCCATCCAGTCGGTCAGGCGCTGCGACCAGTCCTTGATTGTGGTCAACTTGGAGCGCTGGCCCATGTTGAAACCGTGACCGCCCTTGGCAAAGACATGGACTTCCACGGGAACCTTGGCGGCGCGATACAGGGTGAAGAGTTTGAGAATGGCATCCGTGTGGTTGTCGTCATCGGCCACGAGCAGGAATGCCGGCGGCGCACCGGGCGGCAACGCGTGATCGGGAATTCCGAGCGGTCCTGGATAGACTTGCACAATGAAATCCGGCCGCCCATCGGCCTGCTCAACCGCGTCGGCGGCGCCGACCTTTCCCGCAGTATCGCCAAAGGTGGTCATCGAGACCACTTCGCAGCCCGCGGAAAAGCCCACCATGCCGATCCGCCTGGTGTCAATGCCCCAGTCCGCCGCGCGGCTGCGCACCAGTCGCATGGCGCGCAGCCCATCCTGATGTGGCTGCTCCGGCGTGTAAACGGAATTGGTTTCGCGGAACAGGCGGTACTTCAGCACAAACGCCGCAACGCCGAGGCGGTTAAAATATTGCGCCGCCTGCACGCCCTCGGCCTCGTAAACAAGCTCGCGAAACCCGCCGCCGGGACAAATGACCACCGCCGCACCGTTGGCCTTGTCCTTGGGCGGAAGAAACACTGTGATGGACGGATTATTGATGTTCCTCACCCAATAGCTCGCGGCCTGCTCGGGAATGTCCTTGCGCGATTCAAAACCCGGCGCGCCGTTGGTCCACAAATGAATCACCTCCGGCGCGTCCTGCGCGAGCGCAAGCATGGGGATGGCGGCGATGAGGCAGAGGAGCAGTTTTAGTTTCATAGTTTTTACAAAATGGCGGCAAATGACTGACGACCGGTTTTCCGGAGCGCGGCTCTGTGAGCCGCAGCAATGTCCAAAGTTCAAAGGGCTCAAATCAATTTCGGAGCCGTCCTGACCGGCGAAGTTGCTGCGGGTCATGGACCCGCGCCCTTAAATCTTGGCCAGCCGTCCCGTGGAATCTCCAAACCGCTCCAGCCCCTGAACTCCCATCCGGTCGGCAAGGCTCAAAAACAAATTGCACGCCGGCAGCGAACCAAACCGCTCATAGCTCGCGGGCGACAACGTGCCGCCGCCACCGCCCGCCAGTACGATGGGCAGGTTCGTGTGCGTGTGGCGGTTGCCATCGGAATTGCCGCCTCCGTAAACAATCATGGAATTGTGGAGCACGGACTGGCCGTCCACGTCCTTCATGGACTGTAGTTTTTTCAGGAAACCGGCAAATTTTTCTGCGTACCACTCGTCAATCTTCGCGACTTTGGCAATGCGTTCGGGGTTGTTCTCATGATGCGAGAGGTCGTGATGCCCCTCGAGAACACCAATCTGGCTGAACGAGCGGTTGTCGCCATCGTGGGCGAGACAGAACGTGGCGATGCGTGTGGAATCAGTCTGAAACGCCAAGGCCATCAGCTCGTACATGATCTCGACATATTCTGTCTGGTCGGATGGAACTCCATCAGGCGTCTCGATCAACGGATCTGGGGCGGGGCCAAATTGCTCCGCCCGCTGGATGCGCGCCTCGACTTCGCGCACGCTGGTAAAGTATTGGTCCAATTTGTCCCGGTCCGTGCCGGTCAAACGCTTTTGCATGTCGCGGGCGTCATCCATGACAAAATCGAGCACCGATTGCTGAGCCTTTTGGCGGATTTGGTTGTTTTGCACGCGCTGGCCATGCTCGCCGGGGCCGAATAAACGCTCGAACACCGAGCGCGGATTAAACTCAGCGGGCACCGGCGTATTGGGCGAGCTCCAGGACAAATTATACTGGTAGGCGCAGGAATAGCCGGCGTCGCACGCGCCCGTCTTCCGCGCATCGTCACAAGTCAGCTCAAGCGAGGGAAAACGCGTGGCGCGCCCCACCTTTGCAGCCATAAGCTGATCAATGGAAATGCCGTCATGCAAATCGGTGGCGCTTTTCTTGATATGCATGCCGGTCAGGAAGACCGCATTGCCGCGCGCGTGATCGCCCCCGCCATCCACGCCGCCGATGGCGTTTAGATGGTCCAGTCCCCCGAGCACGCGGACGTAGTCCCGGCAATCCGCCAAGGGCTGGAGGGTGGAATTAAATTTGAAGTCCGCGCCCGGGGTGTCCGGCCACCAATTGGGCTGGATGGCGCCATTGGGAAAGAAAATAAATGCCGATCGAAGCGGTGCGCCACTGGCAGTGAGGGCGAGGCCGCCACCGGCATTTTCGGCAGCCACGAGTTTCCACGGAAAAAACGATTCCAAGGCGGGCAAGGCCAGGCACGCGCCGACCCCGCGCAGGAAATGGCGGCGGCTGAGGCTGGCACGGCGTTGGGCGGCGGATTGCATATGGCTCTGTTTCATATTGTACCTTTCGCTTATTTTACGTTCGCAAAATGCTCAGACGATTTCGGGGGCTCATTTTCGCCCAAGGCAATCGCAGTGCGGCCTTTTTGAAAGGGCGCGGAATCGATCACGCCCGCCACCAGCACGGAAAACCGACCATGGTTCTTCTGCAACTGCGCCACGATTTGATCCACGGTTTCGACGTCGTAATATTCCAGGCCACGGCCCAGCGCATACGTAAGCATTTTCTCCGTGAGGCATCGATAAAAATCCGTGCGATGCTTGGTGGCCAGAAGTTGCTTCAATTCACGGACGTTGTGGAAGGTTTCGCCCGTGGCAAGCTGGCCGGTGGTTTCAATGGGCTGGCCATGGTCCTGGTCCCGCCACATGCCGATGGCGTTAAAATTTTCCAGCGCCAAGCCCGGCGGGTCCAGCCGGTCATGGCACGACGCGCACATCGGCTGGGTTCGGTGAATGGACAATGCCTCGCGCAAGGTCGGCGTATGGCCAGCCACGGCAGAGACAGCATTCTCCAGCGGCGGTATGTTCGGCGGCGGCGGCGGGGAAGGGATGCCAAGAATGTTATCGAGGATGAACAGGCCGCGCTTGACCGGCGAGGTGCGCGTGGGATTGGACGTCACGGCGAGGACGCTTCCCATGGTGAGCACGCCGCCACGGGTGCTGTCCGCCGGCAGGGTGACTTTGCGCAACTCGTCACCCTGCACGGCGAGTTCGCTCAGGCCGTAAAACCGCGCCAACCGCCCGTTGAGAAACGTGTAATCACTGTCCACGAACTCCGCCACATCGCGGTCTTGATGCATGATGTAGTTAAAATACGAATCCGCTTCACCTTGGAAATTAAGGCGCGTAATCGTATCCAGATCCGCCTCCGAAAAACCCTTCGATAGGTGTTCCGCCCCGACCGCGCTGATGGCGATTGGGTCGGTTTTGGAAACCCCGTCCTGCACCAGCACCCTGCCAGCCTTGATCGGTACAATCATGATGTCCCGCGTCTGCAACCATTGGCCGCCGAAATTTTTGGTCAATGCCTCGGAGCGCGGGTCCGCGATCATCCGCTTGATCTGGGCATCCAGATTTGTGCGAAGCGTTCCCGCGGCCGCCTGCTGGAACAGTTCTTCATCCGGCATGGAAGACCAGAGAAAATACGACAGGCGCGAGGCGAGCGAATATTCATCCACGAAAGCGGCGGATGCCTTGGCGCCGGCCGGCTCAAGGGTTTCTTCTCGAAAAAGAAAACGCGGCGACGCGAGCACAGCCAACATGGCTTGCGCGATGCCAGCTTCGAACGTCTGGTGCGGCTGCGAATAGACTGCTTCTGCCAATTTTACGAGGCGACTCACATCCTGGTCTTCCGCCGGGCGGCGAAACGCCTTGGTGGCGAAATTTTTAAGCAGCTCATGGGCGTAATCGCGGCGGGCAGCGGCACCAGTGGGCACGTCCTTCGGAAAGAAACGCCGGTAATCGGCGGGCGTGACGTAATATTTTTCATCGAACGGCCCGCGCAACGTCACCGAATTAATCCGCAGGTTCAGCGACCGGATTTGTTCCCGTTCGGGCGCCAGCGGTTCCACGTGGAAAGAGATCACGTGGTCGCCGCTGGTCCATTGCTGGTCAAACTGGAAATGAAACGCCTGGCCGCCTTCGCGGCTGAAGTCACGGTGGAACAATTCCTGGCCGTCCACCGCCATAACGAAGCGGCACTGGTTGTAATCGAACTGGTCTTCAACATACCGCTCATCGGCCGAGATGTTTAAGACGAGTTGATAGCGGCCCGGGTGCTGAATTTGGAAAGGGTGGGCGACCGAAGTGGAATCATAATAGGAAAACGAAAGGGACTTTTTGGGGGTTCCAGCATCCATCGCAAGTTCCCCTCCGCTGATGACCCGTTCGGCAATTACTTTCGAGGTGACCGGCACAACTTGTGAAACAATCTCCTGGGCGGCGTTCAAATACTTTTCCAGCAAGGTCGGCGAGAGCGTCAGCACGTCGCCGTTGTTGTCAAAGCCGTTGCCGGTGTCATCCGGCGGAAATTCGGCCTGCGTGTCATAATCCACGCCCAGCAAATCGCGCACGGTATTGCGATACTCCTCGCGATTCAAGCGGCTCACCGTGACCCGGCCCGGGTCTGGATTATTGGGGTCGATGCCGAAGATATCCGACTTGATCCAGCCCAGGATGACCTGCTTTTCCGCATCGGTCGGCTGCGCTTTTTTTGCCGGGGGCATAAGACCGCTGCGGAGATTTTTGAGTGCCTTCAGCCAAAGGTCCCGGCTCTCGGCGGGATTGGCGTCGGGATTAAACTTATCAAAGGCCACGCCTCCTTTGTTTTCACCATCCGCATGGCAATCGTAGCAGTAGTTTTCCAGAATCGGCTGGACGTCATGCCGAAAGTCCGAGGCCCGGGCCGGTGATTGCGCTGCGATTTCGCCGAGCGCAAGCGCAAGCA